>Ga0307505_10000004_pt1 | contig 362268 bp, 330 predicted proteins | sample 23_S_MG_FD_202183 | JGI IMG/M metagenome (GOLD analysis project Ga0307505, IMG submission 202183) | Soil microbial communities from Populus trichocarpa stands in riparian zone in the Pacific Northwest, United States - 23_S | ecosystem: Environmental > Terrestrial > Soil > Riparian zone >... | reverse complement strand
GGTGACGTTTACCTTCAAGGCACGGTGGAAAATATCGACGCCTTTGAGGACTGGCACAGCTATATTGGGCATAAGGCAGTCTTGGATAGTCTTCCAAATGCCGAAATTCTGTTAGACCAAATGGCTAACGACTTGCACAGACCGTTAGACAAACCCAACGCAAAAGACGGTTACTATTCGTACCCAACTGCCACCAAACTCGTGAAGCTTGCGATAAAGCGCAAGTGCGGGAAATTATTCGGGAGACAGCAAATCGTTTAGGTCATAAACGTGTACATAGGCATAGAAAGTAAGAATATTCAGTTAGCGAGGACGGTGACGATCGATAATTTCTCACCAACTACTGCCAGCGAGGCCAAGGACCGCCTCGTCGTTGTTTTTCCGCGTGGCGAAGCGATTCGAAATATGGCCTTCAGCGGAGCGCTTGAGCGCCTGCACGAGGATTTTGACGTTAGCTTAATAACCGTGGATCCTGGTGCGGGCTTCAACGAATTTTTGATAGGCAAATGTAACGAGATGCACCCGCTTAACGCATCTCGCGACAGATGGATAGTCCGGATTCAGCGAGAGATTCTTGAAACTGCGCATAATCGGTGGCTCTGGTCGAGAGCGGCGAAGGAGCGATCAAGATTGCGTGATCTTGAAGCGCAAACTGTACGGCAAAAAGTACTTCGACGCTTAAAAAAAATCACCAGTTACATATTTGCAAACAGAGTGGCATTGAATCTCTTGTCGAGCCTCGAACGAGTAAGCAGTCGTTTCTTTAGTACGACGAATGAATACCTAGATCTGTATCGCGAAGCCGAACCAACACTCGTGTTCAACGCATCGCATGTTCACAGCAGTAACGCAATGCAGGCGGTCCAGGCTGCTCACTGGCTTGGAATACCAACTGCGACGTTCATCTTCAGTTGGGACAATCTCACGTCTCAGGGGAGAATAATACTGCCGTATGACTATTTTTTGGTTTGGAATGAAACACTGAAGCAGCAACTTTTAGAGATGTACGAGTGGATAAAACCGGAAAATGTCTTTGTAACCGGCACACCGCAATTTGATATGCATTTCCGGGAAGAGACATATTTGAGTCGGGAAGACTATTGTGAACAGATCGGTGCCGACCCGAATCGTCCGCTTGTACTTTATACGACCGGAATGGCCAATCACATGCCCGGTGAACCGGAGATCGTTGAGGGGATCGCAGATATTCTGGCGGCGTATGCGAGGAAAAATCGTCCTCAGCTTTTGGTTCGTGTTTATGCGAAGGATCAGACGGGACGCTTTGACGAATTGCGAAAACGACGTCCTGACATCTTTTTTGCAGACCCGATATGGGAACCGGAGTGGCTTACTCCAAAACAAGAGGATTCAGTTGCACTTGTGAATGCCCTTCGCCACAGTGCTCTCGGCATCAATGTTGCATCCACGATCTCGCTCGAATTATGTATGTTTGATAAACCGGTCATCAACGTCGGTTACAATCCGGCGTCGGTTCCGATCGATGAACTTTCGTATGGCGATTATTACGATTTTGATCACTACAAGCCGGTGGTAGAAAGCGGCGCGGTTCAGGTCGCTCGCAGTATCGACGAAATGAGCAGGTTCATAGAAGATGCCTTGAACTTGCCGGAACGCAACAGAGCCGAACGCAAGGAACTGATGAATAGGATGTTCGGCCCGACGCTCGATGGCAAATCCGGCACCCGGGTCGCAGAGACACTTTTGAAGATCGCGCGAAATGCAGGCTAAGTGGGGCATTGTGGCAAAACCAAGCGTTTCGATAGTCACTCCAACCTTTCGGCGTCCGGAAGAAGTAAAGGGCCTCTTAGAGAATATTTCCAAACAGTCGGTTCTGCCAATAGAAATCATCCTCGTTGACGGCGCACCGACTGGCGAGGATGAGACTGAAAATATGGTTCGATTGTCCGCCGGCAAATACACGTTCACTATCAACTACATTCGACGAAACGGTGGAACCGCAATCCAGCGAAATTACGGGATCGATGTTGCAAAGGGAGAATTCGTCGCGTTCGTTGATGACGATGTTCGACTTGAAAAAGATTTCTTGAAGAACACGCTAGACGTAATGGGAAGTGACGAGAATCAGACGGTCGGCGGCGTGGTTGGTTACCGTGCAAATGAGTACTTCAACACAGGTGATTCTGAACGTTGGCGATGGTACAAAAAACTTGGGCTGCTAACCGTTTATGAGCCTGGAAGATACGATTTTAAGTCCGGCTATCCGATAAACAATAGTATGCAGGTACCGTTTGAAGGCACCCGTCCTGTTGATTTTATGACGACAGCATGTGCTGTATGGCGCCGCGCCGTGCTTGATAATGGTTTACGCTTTGATGAGTTTTTCCGGGACTATGGCGTCCTTGAGGACGCGCATTTTTCTTTGAAAGCCGGACGCAACTGGAGACTGCTTCAGTGCGGGGATGCGCTTTGCGAGGAACTTCGGTCGCCGCTCGGTCGGGTGAGCAGGCGCAAGATCGGATTTAAGAGCGTTGCGAATTATTACTATGTTTTCCGTGATATCGCTGGGCCATTGACGTTTCCTCAGAAGTATCGATTTTGGCGCTTTCAGGCTTTCGAGCTTTTTCGGATAGGTGCGTCGGCCATTAGGCGGCGGCGTTGGAACGACGTTATGGAATTGATCGGAAGGTTTGAAGGAATATTGTCCGTGCCGTTCCTCCCAAGAAAATCGGTTCCAATCGAAAGATCTAGCTAGAATGAAACTCGCCGTAATATCCCACAAAATATGCTGGACATCTACCGATTCCCCAACCGGCTACGCAACGGATGGCGGGTTCCCGTTTCAGGTGGGTGCTCTATCGGAATTGTTCTCGAAGACGGCTGTCGTTGTTCCCTGTGAAAATACTGACGCGGAAAGCGGGACATCACATTTGGAAGGTTCAAATTTATCGGTTGTGCCATTGTCAGTTCCGACTGGACACGGGTTTCGCAGAAAACTCAACATTCCGATTTGGATTCTGAAAAACGGTCGTGTCATTTGGCGCGAGGTTAGGAGCGCGGATGCCGTTCATACGCCGATTCCCGGCGATGTTGGAACGATAGGAATGTTATTTGCGTTGTTGCAACGCAAGCCGCTTTTCGTTCGACATTGCGGAAACTGGTTCGTTCAAAGAACCGTAGCTGAGCGGTTTTGGAAGTGGAGCATGGAGTACTTTGGCGGAGGTAGGAATGCGATGCTGGTGACGGGTGGGTCACCCGATTCTCCGTCACGACGCAACAAGAATATACAGTGGATATTCTCTACATCGCTGCGCCGCGAGCAGTTCGTAGATAACGAACCGAGAACTCTGCCTGAAAATGGAAAGATCAGATTGATCATCGCGTGTAGGCAAGAACCGAGAAAGGGAACCGACGTCGTCATTCAATGCTTGCCAGACGTTCTGAAACGGTTCCCAAATGCTTCGCTTGATGTCGTCGGTGACGGCTCACAAATACCGAAACTGAAGGCAATGGTCGAAAAACTTGGATTGAACGGATGCGTAAGATTCCACGGTAAGCTCGAACATTCGAAGGTCCTTTCGATCCTGAAACAGTCGCACGTCTTTTGTTTCCCCACCTCTGCCTCGGAAGGATTTCCAAAAGCGGTGTTGGAAGCTCTTGCGTCGGGACTTCCGGTTATTACAACTAGTGTTTCAGTATTGCCGGAACTGATGAAGTCGTGCGGCGGCTTGTTGATAGATGGACACAATCCATTCGAATTGGCGAAAGCCGTAGTCGAGATCTGCTCGGACAAGAATGAATACCGCGAGATGTCTGTTAAAGCGATCGAAACCGCTCAGCAATATTCCTTGGAAGCTTGGCAGGATCAGATCGGCAATGCATTGCGCAAGTCCTGGGGAATATCATCGTTGTCATGAAAGTGGGATTTCTCGCGGGAACTCTCGGTCGCGGCGGAGCCGAAAGGCAACTCGTCTTTATGCTTCAGGCCCTTATCAATGAGGGGATCGAGGCACGCGTCCTGTGCCTGACAAATGGCGAGGCGTTCGAGCAGGAGATAAGAGATCTCGGAGTCGAAGTTGATTGGATCGGCCGGTCTCAAAGCAGGGTTTTCCGGTTGGGATCACTAGTTAGGAATCTCAGAAAAAGTCCAGTTGACATTCTGCAAAGTGCCCATTTCTATACAAACATTTACGTTGCCATTGCGGCACGGATTTTAGGTGTTCGAAGTATTGGCGCAATACGAAATGACCTGATTAGTGAGATCACGGCGAATGGCTCGTTCGGCAAATGGCAAGTGGCATTGCCAAATGTGCTGATAGCGAATTCACGGCTAGCGGTTAAAAGAGCCCTCGCTACTGGAGTTCAGCCTGAAGGTATCAATCTTTTGCTCAACGCAGTATCTGAAAGAAATCCTGACTTTAAGTTGGATAGCGGGGAAAATCTGCAGGTGCTTTTCGCCGGCCGTTTGGTTCCGCAAAAAAGGCCCGAACTCTTTATCGAGTTAGTTTCTCAACTGCGTGACGCATTTCCCCAACAGGCATTCAAATTTATGGTTGCCGGGGACGGGCCGCTTCGAAGTGGACTCGAGCAAATGGCAAATGATTTGGGGCTTATGGGAACTGAGCTTATCTTTCTGGGTGAGCAAAGCCATATTGACGAAGTTTATCGGACGACGGACATTCTTGTTCTCACTTCGCGGCATGAAGGCACCCCGAATGTGATTCTGGAAGCGATGTCGCACGGAGTGCCTGTGGTTGCTACAAGGGTGGGCGGTGTTCCCGAGATCGTTCCGGAAGGCTGTGGGATATTGGTCGATCCGAACGATTTTGCGGGATTGTTTCGCTCCGTGTCGTCTTTGGTTCATGATTATGATCTGCGAAACCGTATGGGACGCCGAGCTCAAGAATATGTCAGGAAAAACCATTCGATCGGGTATTTACAAGAAAGGCTCAAGATTATTTATTCGGGGTTGATGGAAAAGAACCGATCAGGTAATGAACGCAGAGCTTTCAGTCAATAGTCCGTTAGGGCAAAAGGCCATCGAAGTATTGAATCAACGTACTTCGCGGGAATTCCGCATAATCGCGCTTGTTTCGATAATTCATTTGCCGTTGGGTCTCGTTCTATACAATGCCGGCCAACTCGCAATTCTGCATCCCGCGATCGTCTTTGCGTTTGGCGTGTATCTTGCGACAAAAAAGAAGGTCGCTCTTTCGATCGTCGTGTTGGTTGTCAGTTACATAGTGGGAGCCGAGGTGCTATGGCGAATGGCGAAAATTCCGATCTACTGGGAATCTGGCAAATACATGTCGGCTTCTATAATGATCATAGCGCTGCTCGTACGCCGCCGATTGCGAATTCCGCCGGTTGCGGCCGTTTATTTTCTCCTTCTGCTGCCGAGTTGTTTTCTGATTCTTGCGGGATCCAACTTTTCCCGGATTTCGGAAATACTCAGTTTCACAATGTCTGGGCCTTTTCTATTCTTAATCTGCTGTTGGTTTTTCCAAAGTACGGGACTGCGCCCGTTCGAATTCAAGCGGTTGTTGATAGTGGCAATGCTGCCGCTGCTGAGCGTCGCGTTGACAACTCTTTTCTATACAGTCGCGAATGAGGACCTTCAATTTACTGGCGAATCTAACTTAGCAACCAGCGGTGGGTTTGGGCCGAACCAAGTTTCATCTATGTTGGGGCTTGGCGTTTTTCTATCATTGGCCGGCCTTATCTTGTTCGAAAAGCGTTCCCGTTTTAGCATATATTTCGCGGTTTCGGCTCTTTTCATGGCGGCGCTCTCCGTCATGACCTTTTCAAGGGGTGGTATATACAATGCGATCGGGGCCGTCTTGGTACTAATCCTGTTTCAGAGCCGGAACATTTCGACCAGTCTTAAGCGGGTGGCTCCCCTTTTTGTCTTGGCTGCGATTTTTCTATTGGTGATCTTTCCGTATCTAAACTCATTCACAGGAGGTGCACTTGAAGAGCGATTTGATGATACGGGTACAACCAATCGTTGGGAGATTCTTGAGGCGGATATACAAGTATTTTTGGAGAATCCTTTGTTCGGAGTAGGTGTTGGAGAATCAAGGGAAGCCCGCAAACGACTTCTTGAATTTGGTGCGGTGAGCCATACCGAATTTTCACGACTTTTGTCAGAGCATGGGGCTTTCGGGCTGGGGGCCTTGGCGGCCTTGGCAATTATGGTTTTCACAAATCTTCGACGACCCAATTCAACACCAGGCAAAGCGTTTATCGCTGGTGCGATCGCATGGTCGTTCTTTTTTATGATGAATGCCGGCATGCGGCTAGCGGCACCTTCATTCATGTTAGGTCTCGCGTTCGTAACAATTGGTAGCATGCGGCCGAATCTTGCACGGGCGGTCGAGAGGAATATGCAGTCCATAAGAACGCGAATCCCCGTCGGAAAGGATCCGAAAGCTCGTTAGCCTTCGCTTTTCAATTCATATGAAGCATTTGCGACTTTGCATTATTGGAAACATGTTGGGGCGAAACTCTGGGTTTGTAACAACGCAGGGACAAATTTTGGGCGACCTGTTTTCGAACGAGGGTTATTCGGTGATCAGTGCATCGTCAAAGCTCAACCGCGTCCTTCGATTGATCGAGATCATCGATACTGTGATTCGAAATCGAAAGGCTATCGACGTTCTGATCGTGGAAGTTTACAGCGGAATGAATTTTGTTGTAGCCGATATTGTTGGCCGGATTCCCCGATTTTTTGGATTGCCTACGATCTTTGTGCTGCACGGCGGTAATCTGCCGCAGTTCACCAAACGCTACTCGAGTTGGACGAAGAGGGTTCTTGCTCGTGCCGACAAGTTGGTCGCCCCTTCGAAATTCCTGAAGCGGGAACTTCAGGAATTGGGGCCGCCGATCGAGGTGATCGGAAATGTGGTGAGTTTGGGCGATTACCCGTTTCAGTTGCGAAAGAGTGCAGCGCCCAAATTACTCTGGATGCGGTCTTTTCATGATATATACAATCCTCGGATGGCGGTCACTGTTTTTGGTTCGATCAAAGAAAAATATCCCGATGCAGGTTTGGTTATGGCTGGCGTCGATAAGGGCCTCGAGCCTGAGATAAAGAAAATGGTGAAGGAAATGGGGCTGCAGGATGCGGTTCGCTTTCCGGGTTTTCTTGATCAGGAAGCGAAGGTCCGGGAATTCTCGAACGCAGATATTTTTCTGAACACAAATCGAATAGACAACATGCCGGTCTCTGTGCTTGAGGCGTGTGCGATGGGGTTACCGGTGGTGGCAACCTGCGTCGGCGGCATACCGGATCTAATTCAAAATGGAGAGAATGGGCTGCTGGTTCCGGATGGAGATGTTGAAGGAATGGTATGTGCTATCGATTCGTTGTTGAAGAACCCTGAGCTTACCGAACGTCTTTCGGTCAACGGACATAAGTTGGCCGAAAAATCTTCCTGGGAGAATGTGAGAACGAAATGGGAGGAACTCTTCCAAGAGATTCAACTCGGGGAGAAAGAACGAGGATGCGTTAGCTTGCCCGTCGGCAAAGCCACAAACCCATGAGTGTCTCGCTGAGTCTCTATCACCGTTTGCCCACATCGACTCGCTCAATTGTGGCGAGTGTGCGCGGATATTATCTGGGTTGGTGGCGTTACGATAAGGAAACGGAGCGAATTGTCGAAGAGACGTTAGAGCGCGATTATTGGACAGAAAGCCAGTGGGATGAATGGCGTCAAATTCGGTTGTCGTTTGTTTTGAATAGAGCAGCGACCGACATGCCGTACTATCGCGACATATGGTCGAAACGCCGACGCAATGGTGACAAGTCTTCACACGAGTATCTTGAGAATTGGCCGATTTTGGAGAAACAATCTCTACGTGAATATGCACGAGCATTTGTTGCTGACGACCGGGAGCCGAAGAAGATGTTTCACGACCATACAAGCGGCACGACGGGAACTTCGCTTGATCTTTGGTCGAGCCGTGAGACGGTAAAATATTGGTACGCACTTTCGGAGGCCCGATGGCGACGTTGGTACGGAATTTCAAGACAAGACAGATGGGCAATTCTCGGCGGACAGCTTGTCACGCCGGTTCAGCAAACGCGGCCGCCGTTTTGGGTGTGGAATGCCGGCTTGAACCAGCTTTACATGTCTAGCTACCATCTCGCTCCGGCAAATCTTAGTTCGTATTTGAATATCCTGAAGGAGAAACGGGTGCGGTATGTCGTCGGTTATACTTCAGCGTTGTATTCACTAGCTCAGGCTGCTAGGGCAGGAGGCAGAAAGGACATTCGGTTCGATGTTGTTATCACGAACGCAGAGCCGCTTTACGATCATCAGAGGGAAATTATTTCTGAGGCATTTGGGTGTCCGGTACGAGAGACATATGGAATGGCCGAGATGGTCGCGGCCGCAAGCGAGTGTTCGAGCGGTAATCTGCACCAATGGCCTGAGGCGGGTGTGATCGAACAAAGTCAGAGCACGGCCGACGGACAACCGGACGATCTCATCTGTACTGGGCTTGTAAACCCAGACATGCCGTTGATCAGATACAGAGTAGGCGATTCCGTGACTGTTTCGAACGAAAGTTGTGATTGCGGCAGAACGCTTCCATTGATGGGAAAAATTGATGGTCGTAATGACGACCTTCTTTACACCTCGGACGGCCGCCGAGTTGGCAGACTTGACCCTGTCTTTAAGGATTCGTTTGGGATCGTCGAAGCTCAAATAATTCAAAGGTCACTGCACGAAATTGTTGTACGGTATGTACCGGCGAAGTCGTTTGAGAAGGCTGACGTTGTGACGATCGGAGATCGCATTCGGGATAGAATGGGCGACGTAAATGTGAAGTTTGAAAGCGTTCCTGCAATTCCCAGAACTGAGCGAGGAAAATTTCGGGCCGTACTTTGCGAATTGTCTTCAGATGAGAAAGCCGAGCTCGCACGCAACTGATCGAGTTTCGTCGAAAAAAAATGAAAAAGCGGGAATCAGAAAAAACGACCACGAAGACGAATCCTGCGGAAGACTCGTTGGCTGGGATTCCCTTTGTTTCAGTGGTGATGCCGGTGCGAAACGAGGCGGACTTTATCGAAAGAAGTCTGGGTTCGGTGTTGAAACAGGATTATCCGCACGATCGCATGGAAATAATCGTTGCGGATGGTGTTTCAACCGATGACACCGTCGAAGTCATAAACAGAATTGCGGGCGAAACTGACATTCCGATCAAAATAGTTCAAAACCCGAAAAAGATCGCCCCAAGTTCGCTAAACCTCGCCATCGCTGAATCACGAGGTGAGATCATTGTTCGTGTAGACGGACATTGCGAGATCGCGAAAGATTACGTTTCACAATGTGTCGCCGCCTTATCGACGGGGGCAGTCGATGGTGTTGGCGGCCCTATAGAAACGATCGGTTCAGGGTTGAAGTCGAAGGCGATCGCAATGGCGATGAGTTCAAGTTTTGGGGTCGGCGGCTCGGCTTTTCGTACTGTAAACGACCGCGAAATGTTTACAGACACAGTGGCGTTTCCGGGTTATACGCGAAAAATCATCGAACGGGTTGGGCCGTACAATGAAGAACTGATAAGAAATCAGGACGACGAATATAACTACAGAATCAGGAAACACGGAGGGAAGATCCTGCTTTCCCCCAATATCCGCTCGCGATATTACAGCCGGAGCACTTTCAGGTCGCTTTGGCGGCAGTATTTCCAGTATGGCTACTGGAAAGTGCGGGTGCTGCAATTGCATCCCGGACAGATGAGTCCTCGTCAGTTCGTTCCGTTTTGTTTTGTTTCAGCGATCCTAGTGCTGGGTATTCTTTCGCTGTTTTTTATCCCGGCGTTATGGTTATTGGCGGGTGTGGCCGCAACGTACCTTATAGCCAATCTCGCAGCATCTTTCATAACAGCAGGGCGCAGTATTGTGTCAGTTCCACATCTGATCTTGAGCTTTTGCATTCTGCATGTGTCATACGGACTAGGTTCAATGGCGGGTCTCTTCGCGTTCCGAGACCGTTGGGGCGAATCGGCTGCGCGCACGATAACGGATCGGCAAAACCAAAACACAGCGCCGTCATAGGTAATGGCCGTGACGCTAGTTGTAATAGCACAAAATAACAGCATCGAATATCGGATAGGTGCCCCATGCTTTGGTCGCTGCTTTCGATGAAATGCACAGGTGTTTGGGTCTAAAATTACTGTAATTGTTGATTTTTACGGGAACTCGGGCGGGAATCGCTGTCTTTCCTTATTGTCTATGGTTGTCCTGTTTAATTTTGTCACGGTCAAAATCGGCGAATGGTCGAATTTCCGTGATCTATGCTGTTAAAAAATGTACCAAAGTTACGCGGTCCTATCTGAGAACAAAATGCCTAATATTGAAATTGTAGGCGATATCTCCAAAGTCCGCCGCTATCGGGCGATAAGCGACCATTTGTTTTCGGACCTAGCGGGCGAAGCCGTACTTCTCAGTTTGAGAAACGGCAAATATTACGGGGTCAACCATGTCGGAGCTGCAATTTGGTCGGCCATTCAGCAGTCATCTTCACTTGCCGAAATTGAGGCGGTTTTGATGAAAGAGTATGAGGTTGATGAAGAAACATGCCGCAGCGAGGTCAAGTCGTTCCTCGACACGATGATCCGAGAGGAACTGGTTGATGTCCTTGACGAGTAGATTAGTACGGGTGACCGCTGTTAGTTCGCGTGAAAAGAAGATGATCTTTTGGACACTCTTTTGGCTTTCATTTTTTAGAGTCCGAAATTTGATCCTGCCTTATCGGTTTATCAAAAAATGGACGTCGGAGGAGTTCGTTGATGAGCCTCCGATCGGAACTGTAAATGAACTGGTAATTGACGAGGTAAGTCGTACGGTTCAAAGATGTAAGCGCTTCGTACCCGGGGCGACGTGCTTAACGCAGGCCCTGGCAACAAAGGCGGTCCTGAAAAGGTATGGTCAGGATTCGATCATCAGGATAGGCGTAGCAAAAACGAAAGCCTCGATCGACGCTCATGCGTGGGTCGAAGTAGAAGGGCAGATCATCTTTGGAAGGCAGCCGGATAACGCGCGTTATTCATTGCTCCGGCCGCCATCCGTGCCTTCAATATGAGTGCAATAACAGCCATTTTTCGACTCGACGGACGTCCGGTTGAATTTGCGCTTGTTGAAGGTGTTCTTGACCGGCTTTCACATCGCGGCGATGACGACAAGGGGGTTTGGGCAAGCGGAAGTGTAGGACTTGGTCACCGAATGCGATGGACCACACCCGAATCGCAGATCGAAATCCTTCCTATTAGGGATCAGAACCAGCAAGCTGTCATCACTTGTGACGGCCGGATCGACAACCGGGATGACCTATTGCGGACGTTGTCGTTCGGAGACAAACCTGCTGCTCAAATTTCCGACAGCGAAATAATTCTAAAGTCATTCGAGAAATGGGGCGAAGGGTGCTTGCCATATTTGATCGGTGATTTTGCGTTTGCTATCTGGAACGAACGCGAAAGAACGCTGTTTGCCGCACGCGATCCACTAGGGGTCAAGCATTTCTACTACTATTACCAACCCGGAAAACTCTTTGCTCTGGCTTCCGAGATAAAAGCGCTACTCGCTATTGAGGATGTTCCGTGTGTTCTAAATGAGCAGAAGGTCGGGGATTATCTTGTTGCCAATACGGAAGACAAGGTAAACACCTTTTATAAGGGAATCTGTCGATTGCCGGCCACACACGCTCTTTCCGTCAACTCGAAAGGCATAAAGATCTGGGAATATTGGAAGCCCGAGACAATTGAGCTTCGCCTGAAAAGCCACGGAGAATATCACGAAATGTTTCGCGAGCGCTTTTCGGCCGCCGTTACTGCGCGTCTGCGAAGCGCATACCCGGTTGGATCTATGCTTTCGGGAGGCTTGGATTCTTCCTCTATTGTCTGTGTTGCAAGCAAGTATCTCGACGATCAATCGAAGCCGCCACTACACACCTTTTCAGCAATATTTCCGACCATAGCGAAGATCGATGCGCGTATTGATGAGTCTCGCTATATGAGATCGGTGATCGAAAAAACCAAATGCACTTCACATATGGTCACCGCCGACGAAGATAGTCCGTTTGCCGATATTGAAAAGGTCCTTTGGCATACCGACCATCCGGTAGGCGCCGCGATGTATATGGACTGGGCGATTTTCAAGTCCGCAGAGAAGGCAGGCGTTAGGACGGTATTAAGTGGGTTTGATGGAGACTCGACCGTTTCGCACGGTTATGAGGATCTTGCCAATTTTGCACTCCGGCGCAAGTATTGGCGGTTGATACGCGAATCCGTGGCGCTCAAGAGAAATATGCCCCGACGAAGCCATAGTTTGAAACGGTTGGCTTGGCGAGCTGGAATAAAGCATAGTCTTCCTTCATGGACATTTGCGGCCTGGAGGAAAATGCGGGGCAGAAATCCGGAAGATTATGCTTCGTCCCCGATCTCGTTGCCTCTTCATTTTAATGCAGTTGATGTTGCATTCAGAAAGACCTACGATCTGGAGAACCGAATATCGAGTCTTAGGCAAGCCAATTATCCCAAAGATATTTCGGCCATCGAGTATCACTGGAGAGCATTGACGAACGGACATTTTGCAGAGGTACTCGAGAATTTGGAGAAGGCATCGGCCGCGTTCGGCGTGGAACCGCGGTTTCCATTTTTCGACCGACGGCTCGTCGAATTTTGTATATCTCTTCCGCCCGGAGAGCGCATTTTCCGAGGCTGGACGCGTTCGATATTTCGTCATGCAATGAAAGGTATCGTTCCGGACGACGTACTTTGGCGAACCGACAAATCCAATATCGGGGCAAGCGTGAAGATAAATATGCTCAAACACGGCTCCGATCAGCTCAACCGTTTAGTTGGGAATGATTCTGGACCGTTAAAAAAATATGTGGATATGCATTTGCTCAAAACAGCATATCTAGATTACCGTGAGAGTCCGATGGAACGTGATGCGGAAGCCTTATTGATGATGACGAACGTCTATCTATTAAATTGGCTTGAGCAAGCCCGCTTTGCAGAGTCGTCTGTAGAAACCGCGATCACCTCTGGATCGGCGATCGGAGCATAATCGAGGGCGTTGGCCCTGAGCAGGTTTGATTTGTGATTTTTCTAAGTCAAGATCGCTTTGGTCTGAATGTGAGAAGAGCAAATCAGATCCAACCGCAAGAAATTGCATGTTGAAGAAACTGGAAAGAGGAGGAGTAATAGATGCAGAAAAACCAATCGAGTGAAAGCCTTCACCGTGAAACGCGAAAAAAATGGGATCATCCCCATTTAGTGGTTTATGGAGATATGACGGCTTTGACACAGAAGGACTGTCCGCCGACCGTGTGCAAACCAAAAGCATATGGTCTGGGAGACGATTTTAGTAGCAACATCTCAGAATTTTAACCGGGATTGACCTCGCTGCCGGTTTGAAACTATGTTTCGACCGGTTTGTGAAATCCGTTCCGTTCTGGGGTTTGTTATGAAATCGAAGAACCGCCGTTCTTTTTTTCGAGCCGATGGCGATTTTGGGTTTCCGAACCCGAAAGATCATGCGCCGCGAAAGATAGAACGGTGGTTTATTTACGATTATGCCCAAGAACAACAATTCAGCACATCCGTATTGGGCCTACGGGATAACTATCGACTCAGAAGTTCGACTCGACGATCTGCTTTCGGCAGAACTGACGTCCAAAGGAGATGTTCGAATCAGTTATCGCCAGATCACTGAATCAATTATAGGACAACACCTTGAGAATTTTGAGCTGATCGAATCACCGGGACGCCGACTTCGCGTATCAGAGAACGCGATGTATGTTGCGTGGGACCGGGTCGGCAAGTTTTTGGTCCACTCCGGAAGCGAAGTTTTAGTTGAACCGGAAATCGCGGTGCCGGACACTGAGCTTCAACCTTTCATAACCGGTCCGGTTCTTTCCGTCCTGCTTCATCAACGGGGCCTGTTCGTTCTTCATTCGAGCGCGGTGACGATTGGCGGAGCCGCTGTTGTTTTCCTCGGTGCGAAAGGCTATGGCAAATCAACATTGGCCGCACATCTTCAGGTGCGGGGTCACCAACTGATAAGTGACGATCTTGTCCCAGTCAGCTTTGCCGGTGATCACGCAGTTACGTTTCCCGGATATCCGAGGATCAAACTCAATGAGGATTCGATCGTTGCTGTTGGGGAGCGGCCTGAAAGGTTTCCATTGATCCATCGGTTCGTTGAAAAGCGGTCATTTAAGCATACAGAGGAATTTTCAAAAAAGTCTTTCGAAATGCTCGCTGTTTACATTCTAGCGGAGAGCGACGGCATTGCTATTGAAACCCTAAGCCCGTCCGATGCCTTTATCGAATTAACAAAGCACAGTTTCTTGAAAAATTTAATGAACGCCATGAATGGCACGCGCGAACACTTCCAGCAATGTGAAAAACTGGTCCAGTCGGTTCCGGTATTTAAACTGGGTCGCCCGCATGATTTTGCTGTGATGGAAGAGGTTTGCATGAAGATTGAGGATCACATACAAAAATTAGTTTCGGAATAAACGAGGACATAGTCTTGTATGTCCGCTATTGATCCCCGCGTTCTTTATTTAGTGAAGACACTACTTACATTCTGGCGAGGCCTCGTCGAATACTTGCTCCTTTGGCGGCGAGCTTTTGGTTTGATCTTGGCCGCCGTTCCCTGGCTAACCGCTTTATGGGCCGTGTTGATCCTGGTTCAGGGTGTCTTGCCGGGATTAACCGTCTATCTGACGAAATTGACGATCGATAGCTTTGTTATCGCGATCAATGATGCTGACAACCTTTCGAATATCAATCGAACGATCACATACTTTGTCGCTACCGGTGCGTGCCTTATGTTCATCGAGGTCTTTCAGTATCTCGGTGAATGGAACAGGATGGCGCAGGCAGAATATTTTTCGGACTATCTTAAGAACTTGGTTCACAAAAAATCGGCAGAAGTCGATCTAGAGTTTTATGAATCGCCCGAATACCACGATCTAATGGAACAGGCTCGTGGCGAGTCACAGTCAAAGCCGCTTGCCTTGCTCGAAAGTTTAGGTTCGGTTGCGCAAAATTCCATTACGCTTATAAGTTTTGCCGCGTTGCTTCTTGTTTACGGATGGGCAATTCCACTTCTTCTTTTGGCAGGGACGCTGCCCGGGCTGTTCGTTTCTTTTCGCTTCGACCGGATCTATCACGCTTGGTGGAAAAAGAGAGCGAAAGATCGACGGTGGCTGGGATATTTCGACTCAATGCTGTCGCATAGCAGTGCAGCCGCAGAGATGCGGTTGTTTAACCTGAGTCACCGATTTCGGGAACGCTATCAGAAAAAGAGACATGAATTGCGATCCCAAAGATTTGAACATCTTAAACGGCAGTTCATCGGCAAACTGCTGGCAAATTCGTTGTCATTGGCAACGGCGGCGTTTGCTGTCGGCTGGATCGCGTTAAGGGTATTTTACAAGACTGCAACGCTTGGCGACCTGGCCGTTTTTCTTCAAGTCTTTACACGCGGGCAGGCGATAGTGCGCGGACTGCTTGGTGGTGTTGGACAGGCGATGAACAACACGCTTTACCTTGAGAGTCTATTCAAGTATCTTGACCTGAAATCTCGGCTAACGTCACCAACATCAGCCCGTGAGTTTCCGAAAAAGATGGAGGATGGCATACGTTTTCGAAATGTTTCCTTTCGATATCCGGGCGAAGTGCGGAGCGCAATTTCGGATTTCGATCTTGATATCCCCGCCGGGAAGACCGTGGCGATCGTCGGCATCAACGGTGCGGGGAAAAGCACGCTCATAAAGTTATTGTGTCGACTTTACGATCCGATAGCCGGGTCGATAGAAATCGATGGTACTGATATCAGAGAGTTCGACGTAAACGAACTTCGGCGAAACATTTCTGTTCTCTTTCAATTTCCGATGCAGTTTCACGAGACCGCGGGTGAGAGCATAAGGCTTGGGGATACCGAAAATGATCCCAAATTTGAGAACGTCCGAACCGCCGCCGAAAAGGCGGGCGTTGACGATCTTATACAAACATTGCCGGATGGATACGAGACGCTGCTCGGTAAATGGTTTGTAAATGGAGTCGAATTGTCGGGCGGCGAATGGCAGAAGATCGCACTTGCCCGGGCATACTTCCGTCAGGCTCCTATCGTTATCCTGGACGAACCGACAAGTTTCATGGACCCATGGTCGGAAGTCGATTGGTTCGACCGATTTCGGTCGATCGTAAAAGGAAAAACCGGTATTGTAATTACGCACCGCTTTACAATAGCAATGCGGGCCGATGTGATCCATGTGATCGACACCGGCGAAATTTTGGAGTCCGGAACGCATCAGGAACTCCTAGAGCTAAACGGCTTTTACGCGAGATCTTGGAAAGATCAAATGCATAACGCAGACGAACTCGTGGAAAATGACCGTTCGGTCTTTACGGTCGACACCTTGGGTGGGTAGCATTTGGGTGACGGGTCGCTTCGTACCCGAAGGTTATTTATTGTGTTAGAACAAACATCTGACATACTCAGCGAACTGGAATTCGAAACCGAGTCGGTGCTTATCTTGGAATGCTCGCGCACTTCCGTTGATACGGAGAAAGTTCGTAACCTATTTAATGAGCTGCGTCAGCCATTGAACTGGCCATACATATTTAAGGTTACCGGACGAAACGGTGTGCTGCCTTTGGTGAGTTCGACTCTACTTCGCAACGTTCCCGATCTTCTGGATGAAGAAATTCGTTCCGGCCTGTCAGAATTTCTAAGCGGTCACGTCAGAAATAATCTGTTTCAAACATCGAAACTTGTTGAGATCTACAACATTCTGGACGCCGCGGATATTCCAATGCTGCCGTTCAAGGGTCCGTCGCTTGCGATTCAGGCTTATGGAGATATTTCGATGCGCCATTTCGTTGATCTCGATATTCTCGTACAGCCGCGGCATTTTGACGAGGCAGTGAAAATCCTTCAAGAAGCCGGATACGATCCGATCGATAAGGCGACTTGGATAAAGAGGAAAGGAAGGTTTTTCACACGCAAAAAAGATCTTGGTTTCGTCAGTGAAGACAGACAGGTTCGACTAGAGCTTCACTGGAAATTGTCCGGTACACATTTCGCGATGCCGGTTGAAATTGATGAGCTTTGGAAGCGGTTGGAAACTGTCCGGCTAGGCGGAACGGAGGTAAGATCACTGCCCTTCCGAGATCTGTTTGTTTACTTGTGTCTTCACGGTTCACGCCACGGCTGGGAAAAATTTGCTTGGATATGCGATATCAATGAACTTATTAAAGAAACCGAAAAGTCAGGGAACATCGACTGGGACGACGTACGGGAGCACGCCCGAAACCACGGATGTGAAAAAACGGTGGAATTAGGTCTTTCCTTGATTCACAGCTTCTTCGGCCGAAGGACAGATTATCCTGAGACAGCCCGGATCCTTAATGACAGGAGGTTAGGCAAAATTGCTGAAAATATTAGAAAAAATGCGTTCGCTATACAGGACCGACCAATGGAAATCGGGGATTGGTATCTGTATCACCTATCGCTAAAAGAAAAAATGACTGACCGGATTCGAACACGGATGGTCTATCTGCTCTGGTACCTAAAGATCGCCTTAAAACCAAACGAACTGGACGAAGCCGTCTTCAGGCTTCCTACCTTGTTCCATCCGCTCCATTATCTGATCCGACCGATCAGACTGACCATGACCAAACGACCTAAGGTTGATTAAGCAGCAGCGAACCGCGCGTTAGGCGTTCACCGCTCTTTCGGAATGGCATTTTACGCGCTGGATGATCGACTCAGTATTTTGGCAATCGGCTGAGATCGATTTCCATTCTCACAATTACACGGATGAATAAGATAGAACGAAGATCCTTTAGGATATGGCTGATTTTTGGCTTTGTGGCAACAGCAGCTATTGGACTCGCAATCAACCTGCTAAACCTCCATCGAATGAAAGGAGATGGCATTTCCTATCTTGATCTAGCCGACAGATACTTAAGTTTGGATGCCATGGGAATTGCGAATTCCTCTTGGAGTCCTTTGTACCCGTTCCTCCTGGCGATCTCAAAAGCCGCAATCCGACCCGGCCAATATAATGAGTTCGTAATGGTTCAGTTCGTGAATTTCGTCATCTTTCTTGCGACCTTGATGGCGTTTCATTGGCTATTTCTAAATATTTCACGTCATGCTTCTGACGAATCAAACCTCCGGTCAGGTTACTTCATAAGTATCTGTCTGTTCGTTTATTGTAGTCTTTCACTAATCTCCTCAACTGGCGTGACTCCTGACATGCTGCTTTTTTGCATCTTGTTGGCGATGACGGGTTTTCTTGTGAAGTACATAGACGGAGTACTTGGACGCGATGCTCTGATTATTGGAATACTGTGCGGATTTGGATTTCTGAGCAAGGCGATCTTATTTGCGATCACTCCGATTGTCTTTATTTGCATAGCGGCTGTTTCAGCAAGAAATCGGAAATGGAAACACGCCATTCTACCGATTGCCGGTTTCCTGATAATTTCGGCGCCTTGGATAATTTTTCTCTCGGTAAGTAAAGGAAGACTCACATTCAGCGATATAGGTTGGATTAACTACTGTATCGATGTTGGAACCTGCGAGAATGACGATCGAAACTACTATCTTCCTGTTGATGATGTGTCAAGCTTGGTAATCTACAGGACCCAGTATGACAGCGTCACGTTCCCGCCGTGGTTTGATCTATCAGAAAGGTGGGTCAATGCAAAAGTAGAAATCTCACCCCAAGAGCAGGCACGGTCAGTCATCAAGAACTTGAATCATACATTCGGGTTTCTATTTTCAATGTTTACAATTCCGTTTTATTTATCTGTTTTTTTATTGGTTTGTATGAGATTCAGAGATCTGATCAAGGTCCTTAAGAAGTTGTGGATGTTGTTGGTTGTCTCACTAACGGGATCTATCTATTTTTTATCGCATGTCGAAGAACGATATATCGCTCCGTTTCTTTTCATTTTCTTTTTACCATTTATAATCACATACCTAGTCGCGACTTTTGAAGGTAGAGATCGATTCGTGTCCTGGCTGCTTATTTTTGCAAGCGGTATAACACTTTTTGCAGCCTTTTACCCCCCAATAGTTGGATGGCGGAAAATGGTCGATGAAAGCTCGAAGACTTATCGAGCCGCAGTTACAGCCTCGAACCATGGGTTGCTAGCTCGTACCAAAGTTGTTGTATTGGGTTCTGGTGTTGACTTGTACTGGGCGAAACTCGTAGGAATAAACATTGTAGGTGAGTTCGAAGAACCAGGGAGGTTCTGGGGTTTAACAAAGGGCGAGATAGGGCCAGTTATGTGCAAACTAAGCGACTTGGGCGTAAGCGCAATCGTCACTAACTCCCCGCCCTTCAACCGTGAATTGGACTGGAAGGACATTTATCCAACTAAGGCGTACGTGGCCCAGGTTACTTGCAACAAGGCTTTGGACAGTCCATAGGACTTATCTCGGCAGAACCACAAGCGAAACAAATTTGGGAGCCGTCGTTGTCGGAGTCCGATTGTGGCCTATCGGCGTTGCAACGGTAGCCGCCGCCGTGTTCAATGGAACGCTAATCGTCGGCGATGCAGAGTTATAAGTCCCCGTCGCGACATTCGAACCATACCAATTGAAGGCATTTTTGATGACGTAGCTTTGCCCGTTCGTCAGTCCCGTTGTCGAAAGATTTACATTGATGCTTGATGGTGCGGACGCAGCATATATCATGATATTCGCTCGGCCCGTCTCGAAAGAATTTGCACGGATGATAACCTCATCCGGCAATACCGATGTCGAGATCGTGCTTGCGGCGTCATACCCCGAAGTCGATCGCCATACCGCAAAGGTCTGGCCTACTGAGAGAGTGTTGTTCGTCCATTTGGTAGCACCGGAGCTTGTGGCGTAGTAAGTATTGTTGTTAAAAGTTCCTAATCCCTCATTTGCAAGAACATTCCTATTGCTGCCTGTAGTATAGAATTTGTTGCCCGTAACGGTCGCGGCATCAACCATATCGCCCACCTGCAAAGCCGTCGCACTGCCAACAAAGTAGTTGTTCGTCACCGTTGCATTCGCTATGCCCGCACTGTAACCCATCGTCAAGTCACCAATATTTACCGAATGGCCGTGGACAAAATGCGATGCGTTCACTACGCCCGTCGGACTTTGGACCGAGCCGGTGCCAAAGATCAGGTTAGGCTGCGGAGTTTCAGGCATCATCGGCCCGCCTCCGTTCGCAAAGACGCTCCCCTGCGTATCCCCGCCAACGTATGAACCTGAAACACCGTAATACTGGGCGTTGTTCCTAAAACTGTTCAGCATTATGCTGTCATAGACACGCGAATACCCCGACGCATTTTCAAGATACAGGTTCGGCCCGGATTGGTACCCGTAATAATTATCATATGCAAGCCCGTTGTTGTAGATCAGGCATCCGTAGATCAGCGTGTTGGAACTTGAACTTCCGGTGAAAAGTCCGGCTGCATTGTCATGAATTATCAGATTGATAAAGGAATTCCCCGTGCCGAGAGAGCTTATCCCCCATCCGCGAAATTTGTCCCGATAGGCATTTCCCGCTTCTCCCCGAAATGGATAAGAATGCAGCACTTCAAAATCACGATAGGTCGTGCCACTCCCAGTTACCAACAACTGATTCTGGCCGATCAGCTTTACCGTCGCACCGTTCGAGTGTGCCGCCGCCCCGCCCGATGACCCTTCGGCGTTCCTTGCCGAGTTCGTAATATTATTTCCCGATTTCGCGTAAATCGTAATGATCTCATTGTCGATCCAAAGTTCATCCCCCTCAACTATCCCGCTTCCGCTGTGAAGGGTAAATGATGTCTGCGAATTGTTCATTGTCCCGTTCAGAGTTGTTGAAGCGTTGCCGTCGATGATCGCCCACTCGCCGGGATACGAACGCACCGTGCCGCCGCCGTTGAGGGTCGATTTGAATTTACCGCGGTATGTGCCACCTTTTAGACAGAGTGTTTTGCCGTTTCTGACAAGCGTCGTTTTGGTTAATGCCGATTGAAGATCCCAGGGACTTGAGTTTGTTCCGGTTCCGGTCGCCAGGGCTGTTGGAGATGCAAAGTAGTCGCAGGTGAACGACGTTGGCGGTGTCGGAGTTGGGGTCGGAGTTGGCGTCGAGGTTGGTGTGGGTGTCGCAGTGGGGGTTGGCGTTGGCGTCGGGGTTGGAGTCGGTGTGGGTGTTGGAATAGAACCTGATTCGTTTGATGCGGGGACGGGGACGTCGGTGCCGAGACCGAATTGGATGGTGTTAAAGGTTGATTCGGCGCTGTTCATTCGGTACCAGACGCCATTTGTGGGGCGAAAGACCGCAAAATCCGCGCGGCCGTCTCCGTCATAATCTGCGGGCACGGGTTTATCTGTCGCGGTTCCCCATTGACGAACCGTCGCTGCTCCCGTCGTTGAATCCAGAACCCACCATCCGCCGTCGCTGGGACGCCAGATCGATATATCTGCCTTGCCATCGCCGGTATAATCGGCCGGAACTGCCTTGTCGGTTGCGATGCCTAGTTGTTTGACGGTTGTCGAACCTGTCAGCGAATTGACCGTCCACCAATTGCCGTCCGCCGGGCGGAAGATCGCAACGTCGAATTTGCCGTCGCCGTCGTAATCCGCCGGAACGGGCCTGTCGGTCGCGATGCCCCAGCCGACCGTTTTATACAGACCGTCGGAATCTTTGCGATACCAACCGCCGTCGGTCGGACGCCAAACCACAAAATCAGCCTTTCCGTCACCGCTGTAATCTCCCGGAACGGTCACGTCAGTCGCGATGCCCCATCGATTAACCGAAAGCGTCGAGGTCTGTGAATTCAGAACCCACCAGTCTCCGGTCGCGGGCCGGAAGATCGCTAGGTCGGTCTTTCCGTCACCATCATAATCGGCCGGTACAATACGGTCATTACCACCGCCCCATTCCCGCGCACTCAAACTGCCGTTTGATGAATTCAAGATCCACCAACTTCCGCCGCTTTGGCGATACACGCTCAGGTCCGCTTTCTGGTCACCGTCGAAGTCAAAACGGGTTGCCGACTGGCTGACCTGAATTAACAAAAGTACAGCCGCAAGGCCTAAAAGAATGTACTTCAATAGAAAGCGTACCGAGTTTTTGGACACTGATATATCCGTGCGCTGAAGACAGTTTGTATTTGACATATTTCGATTTGGAAAACAAAGTCCTGAGGACGAAGTGTGTGAGGAATCGTCAAAATCAGAAACTTTATTCAGCTAGAATCTAAATGTGTGGGGGACGGCACAAAACCTAATTGCCTATTTAAAGAAAATAAACAATGTACAACACTTTCCAGAAATCCGGAACTGCATGCAAATAGTCGCGAAAATGGAGCAATTTACTGTATGTGGGTCTTATTCGACGAAAGACGGGAGGCTCGTTTGCGAACGGTTTTTCGGTTGAAGGGGGAATTCCGACCTGAACCAGTACACGATTCGTCTTTCAGAAATGGGAGAATAGCAGAAAGTTGCGCACTAATCAAATGAGCCGGAACGGTTAGCGTCCCTGCGAAAATATCCTAGCGAAAGGTGTGATTAACCAGGCCTTAACCGCGAAGATGTACAATGGAGATTCGACCGGAATTTAGACAGTAACTGGTGCTGGATATGCGCCGCTGGTTCTTGTAATGTTCCCTTTGCGGGCAATGGGCCGTTTGGACGAGCTTATCATGAGGTTCGATTCCGGCAGTGATCTTGCGATGAATTCTCTGATCTCGGCCTCATCTTCATAGGAGCAAAGCTCAGGAATACGATCCAGCATTTCGCGCATTTTGTTTCTAGGACTGGATGCGATCTTACCCACAGAGATCTTCGGATGTACGGTTTTTTCCATTCTTTCCGCATCCGATTCCAATACTTCAGCCAGCTTCTCACCGGGACGGATACCGACGAATTCAATTCTGATATCAACATCGGGCCGCAAACCGGAAAGCCGGATCGTTTCACGGGCCAGATCTAGAATGCGAACGGGTTCGCCCATATCCAGGATAAGGATTTCACCACCTTTTCCTATTGCCCCAGCCTGCAAAACAAGCTGTGTCGCCTCCGGTATGGTCATAAAATAGCGGGTCATTTCAGGATGGGTCACGGTTACAGGGCCGCCGCGTCTGATCTGCTCACGAAAGGTTGGTATGACGGAACCGTTCGAGCCAATTACATTCCCGAAACGAACCGCCAAAAACCGCGTTGAGTAATCCTTATCTATGTCCTGAATGACAAGTTCCGCCAGACGCTTGGTCGCACCCATAACCGAGGATGGAAATACTGCTTTATCAGACGAAATAAGAACAAAAGCTTCGGCATCATGGCGACCCGCAAGCTCGGCTACTGATCTGGTCCCAATTACATTATTCTTAAGTGCTTCAGAAGCATTTCTTTCCATTAACGGCACATGCTTATGCGCCGCCGCGTGAAATACGACTTGCGGCCTGAACCGGGCGAATAGGTTCTCCATCCGCTCCGAATCACAAATATCGGCCATGACGACGCTTATATCGGCACTGGGAAACTTATTTGATATCTCTTGTTCGATCTGAAAAAGAGCGTGCTCGGAACGTTCGACCATGATCAGTTTCCTGATCTGACAGGTTACGAGTTGGCGCACCAGCTCCGAGCCGATGGAACCGCCGGCTCCGGTAACCATTACGGATTTATCGTGCAGAAACTGGTTGATGCTTTCAGGCTCCATCTCAACCGGTTCCCGTCCGAGCAGGTCTTCGATCTCAATATCGCGAATTCGACTAACCGTTACGTTGCCTTGCAGCAGCTCATACAATCCCGGAATAGTTCGAACCTTGATAGGAATTTCCTGACAGATCTTAAGGATCTTTTGAAACTCAGTGCGTCGGGCCTGTGCGATCGAGATAATAACGTGATCGATCTGCAATTTCTTTATTAATTCGGGTAGGTCTGCCGTACTCCCCGCCACTTTGACACCGTTTATGATCGCGCCGTGCTTAGCTTGATCGTCGTCAACAAACGCTTTAACTTCGAAATCGATATCACCGCGCCTTTTAACCTCGGACAATGTCATCACCCCTGCCTGTCCCGCCCCAACTAGAATTACGCGCTTTTTGGGTGAACTGCTGGTTGTCGAGCGATTTGAGCGTTCGTAGATCTCGCGACGAAGCATTCGAACACCCAGAACCGCTAGAAAAGCTCCGAAGAGATCAAGAATGATGATCGAAACCGGAACTACTATCTCTGATGGGAAAGCAAAATGGATCGACCTGACGCCCAAAAGCAAAAAGGACACACTGCCGAGTGCCATACCGATGCTTCTCGCATCCTGTGTGCTTGTATATCGCCAAATGAACCGATGCGCTCCGAAGACACGGAGTGCAATGATCTGAAGACCAACAACGAAGGGAACTTGCAGAAGCAATTTGGTTAGTTCGCTGGAGGGTACGGTGAAGTCGAAACGCAGAAGATACGCCAAGTAAAATGCGCCAACCAGGAATCCAATCTCAATCAAGACCTGAAGCGTTTTGGCTGTAAAGTTCCACCAGCTAAGCCGGTAGTTTATCAGTCCTGCTGACTCTAATTTTTCTGTGGACAACATTGCTTTCTAAACAAATACTCGGAACACAACAAAGCAAAATGCTTGGGGGTTGTTGTGTCTCTGAGACGACAATAGTGCTAAAGACGGATAAATTCCGTCAAATTTTGGTCCGAACTAAAGGTACTCAACTATTTTAAGTTTCTGAGGGCCGTCTCGCATCAGGGTTCGCGACAGTTTTCTTTGGCGCGATGTGTGGTTTCCGGATCGCGAATTATGGAGACTAGTGTGTCAACCTTTATAGCATAAATCTCTATCACCCATTCAGGTTGACTAGCAAGATATGTAGGTTATGACAGGCACAATCGACATCAATTCGATTGTCTGTTAATGCTAGGCAAAACTGTCCGTCCGTCCGATTCCTTTTCGATGCCGCTTTGTAACAATTGACACATCGGATCAACCTGCGACCCTCAGCGAGGCTTAAATGCCCGCATTCGGTGTCGTTTGGCAACGATTAAATCGTAAGGATAGTGAAACTTGCCGACGATTGGGTATCTATGGGTAAACGAGATTGCGTTGAAACTCGACCCCAAGCCAGTGAACTCGCCAGTCAATGCGATAAGCAATCATTGGTCAAACGTCCATTTGGGCAGGCAGCGTAGGACGAATTCAAGAGATTTTATGGTAATGAATGTTTCAGCCCATCCATCTTTCACGGTAATAAAGCCGGAAACCAAGGTGCCTTTTTACCGACCGCATGTGTCGGAAATAGAAATAAACGAAGTTGTAGAAACCTTGAGATCGGGTTGGCTGACGACGGGTCCCCAAGTAAAGGAATTCGAACTGGAGTTTTCCAGAGCTGTTAAGGCGGAACACGCCATCGCACTCAATTCCTGCACGGCAGCTTTGCACCTTGCGGTGGAAGCACTTGGTCTTCGTGAGAACCAAGCAGTTCTCGTTCCGTCGATGACTTTTGCCGCAACGGCCGAGATCGTGCTGTATAAGAATGCGGTCCCGATCTTGGTTGACTGCGACCCGGTGACGGGGAATATGGACCTCGACGACGCCGAAGATAAGGTGCGGCGAATACGGAATGGATCACTTCATATCCCGATCTCGCCGGACACCGAGGTTGTCGGCATCATTCCTGTACACGTTGGCGGGAATATGCTTGACATTCGCAAGGTCAAAGAATTTGCAGATCGTCATGGGCTATGGGTCATTGAAGATGCGGCACATTCTTTTCCAGCAGCATGGAGACCGGATTCAGACAGCCCATGGCAGTTTTGCGGAGAGAATACCGCCGATGTCACCTGCTACTCATTCTATGCGAATAAGACAATGACAACCGGAGAGGGCGGAATGGCAGTGACAAACGATCGCGAGTTGGCTGACCGCATTCGGCTGATGTCGCTTCACGGTCTTTCGCATGATGCCTGGGGCCGATTTTCCGGTAACGGCAACTGGGACTATAAGATCGTTGCTCCCGGATACAAATACAATCTCACCGATATTGCAGCGGCGATCGGCCGCGGTCAGCTTTCGAGAGCCGGGGAAATGAGAAAACAGCGCGAGGCTGTTGCCGAATATTATTTCGATTCGTTTGCGAATGTCCAGGAATTCGATCCGCCGCCTAATTCCGATGATCGAATCCACTCGTGGCACCTTTTCCCGATCATGCTCGATCTCGATTCTCTTACGATCGATCGGAACGTATTCATGGAAGAGTTGAAGCTCAATGGCGTCGGATGTTCGGTTCATTGGCGGCCGCTCCACCTTCACCCGTTGTATGAAAAATTAGGGTGGAAGGAAAGCGACCTGCCCGTTGCCTCGTCAATGTGGAAACGGTTGATCAGTTTGCCGATCTATTCGTCGATGAGCATGGAAGAAATGGAACATGTCGTCAAAACAGTGAAGCAGATTTGTACTGAAAATACATCCAGAAAAATGTATTTGGTAGCTTGATGAAGAATCAGCATAAACAGAAGGGACTTCCCAGGGTTGTCGAGGCAACCATGGCATTATTTGGGCTTGTTGTAACAGCTCCAATATTGGCCGTTTTTTCCGTACTTATTAAATTCGATTCTCGCGGGCCGTTTCTGTTCCGTCAGCAGCGAGTTGGAAGAAACGGAAAAACATTCACGCTGTTGAAACTTCGATCAATGGTATCTGCTGAATCCGGTGCGTTGGTCACTGCAGCAAACGACAGTCGAATTACAGGTATCGGAAGAATCCTTCGCCGAACCAAGATCGATGAGTTGCCGGAACTGTGGAATGTGGTACGCGGGGACATGAGTATCGTCGGGCCGCGTCCCGAGGTGCCAGAGTTGGTGGACCTTGATGATCCGCTTTGGGACGAGATACTGAGTTGCCGGCCCGGATTGACCGATCCTGTTACGCTCCGACTTCGCAACGAGGAAGAATTACTGGCAGGTTCCGTTGATGATGCAAGTTTTTATAGCGACGTTGTTCAGCCGTATAAATTGAGAGGCTATGTTCACTTTGTACGAAACCGAACTTGGAAAAGCGATGTACGGATCATTTCCAGGACGCTGATAGCTATAGTTTTTCCGCGTACCGCGACTCCGCCTTCAAAGGAAGAGTTGCGTTGGTCGTTAGCAGAATAGGGATCATATTTTTCTTGCTTGTTTAAACAAATTGATGGTATATTCCGGTAAATCGCCATTTAATGTGAGCAAACGCAGTGACCATTTTCGTGGCATTTGCGTTCTGGTGGTAGTGCTCAAGTTCATAAAACAATCCTAAACCCATCAGGTTGTTTAGGTATGTTTTTGTTGCCGTCTTAACCATAAGGACGTTGCTTAGGAGTTAGCAGTTATGTCGAAGCAACTAACATATGTATTTGCAATTCTTGGCCTGACTTTATGCAATACATACGCCCAAGCGCCTCAACCATCGCCCTCAGCCGCAAACGGTAAGGTACCTGCTGTTTCAACACGAGCCGAACCGGACGATGAGTCAGATCTGATCGAAGGCCAGGTGGTAACGATCGAAGACGGCGATACGATTTCCGTTATGACGAAGGAGCGTGTTTTGCATAGGGTTCGACTCCAGGCGATCGACGCCCCGGACGACCGCCAGCCTTATTTTGAAAAGTCAAGAAAGAGTCTTTCAAACTTATTGCTGAGAAAAACCGTTCGGGCTGTTTATCATTCAAAAGATTCCAGCGGGAGGCTGATCGCAACCGTTTACCAGAATGGACGCGATGTTGGATTGATTCAAATTGAAAGCGGTTTGGCATGGCACTATAAACGCTTTTCTTATGAACAGACCGCGTCGGCTCGAAAGAGTTACGCCGACGCCCAGTCTATTGCGGTCGCAGACCGAAGAGGACTTTGGGACGACAAGAGCCCGATTCCACCCTGGGTATTCAGAGGCGACACGTTCTCGGTTCAATCTGCCGTTCCTGTAAATCTTGCAAATCGTCCTCCTGTTCAAAATGGCGAACGTAAATATCTTCTTGGCCCCCGAGGCGGGTGTTACTACGTCTCGGAAAGTGGGGCAAAGGTCTATGTAAAAGACAAGACCCTTTGTGGGTCTGCTGCGCCGGTGGACAAGCCATGATCTTGAGGGTTAGCGATGTTAACTATATGCCCACGATGTAATTTGGAGAATGACGGGAATGCTGTTTGCAGCGCGTGCGAACATGTATTTCCGAGCGAATTGCAATTGTATCATTCTAACGATTCGGTTCATGTGCTTCGTGTTCAACGGAAAAGCGTTATCAGAAAAGTTCTGGTTTTTGCGGGCGTTGTTTTATCGGTAGCATCGCTTTCGTTGTATCTAGGCGGTTTCCTGCGCGCGTCGGAGACTGCTTCCTCCGATGAAGAGCCGCTTCTTTTAGCGCAGAAGGAGCGGGGTGGATCGACCGCCCCTGAACCGATTCCTGCGAAAGTTCCCAGTAACGACAAGTCATACAAAGTTTCAAAGGTGTTCACGGGCGATGTCATCGAAATCGTTGGTGAAGATGGTGAGGAGTATCGCATTTCGATCTTTGGGATCCGTGCACCGAAACTAAACGAAAGTTTTGGGGCTGAATCAAAACAACACCTCTCGAATCTTTTACTCGGCAAAACGGTTTTCATTCGAACACAAAAACCGGGCACAGACGGTAGTGTCGTGGCGGAGATTATTTGCGGAAATTCGAATGCGGCCATGGCACAGATCGAGTCCGGTTTGGTGTGGCTGTCTGACACTAACATGGACGAATTGGCAGCCGACCTCAGGCGCCGATATATGGATGCCGAGTCGAACGCAAAACGGATGAAATATGGGATTTGGTCCGGTTCGGATGAAAGCCCGTCTGTCGGTGATGTGGCTCTTGGGCCCGGTCCTGTTTCGACCGGGACCACTTACGTTTATTCCAATGGGGCCGAGGCTCTGCCGGATGGCCCTAACCTGACTCCGCCAATTGAAAGACAACCTGACGTGGTCAAGCATGATGAACCAAAGCCTGTCCAACAGCGCGTTTTGGAAACCGAGAAACCGGCGCCACTCGTCGCCAGGGTGCCTCAGCCTACGGAGGCTAAGCCGACACCGAAAACGGCTGTCGAATCCGCCCAAACTGCGGTCCCGAACGAGGTAAAAACCGAATCGTCCGGCTCGGTTTATACTCGGGGCCCACGCGGAGGTTGCTTTTACCTGAGTTCCAAAGGAAATAAGGTTTACGTCGATCGGACAATGTGCAATTGATTTGCCCGAAGGGCGCAAGAATATGCGAAACATCATCATCGGTACAACTATCGCGGCATTGATTTTTGCGGCGGTCAGCGTGGTGAATTCGCAGAACAATTCCACCACTCTGAGCAGACAGCTTCTAAAAGGCTGGGTACAGTCGAGCCAGAATGATGACAAACCGGGGTTGGTCGAGGGCAATGCTGTTTTGATATTTGATGGTGACACGATCGGCGTCGTCACGAAAACCGGATTGCGATACACGATTCGTCTAAGAGGGATCGACGCCCCTGAAAACCGACAGCCGTTTGGAACGGAATCGGCCAACCAGCTTGCATATTTAGTGCAGGGAATGAATGTTGTTGCAATCGTCGGCGAACCGGACATGGATAACCGGTACGTTGGCGCGGTGTTCATTGACGGCGAGGACGTTAGCTTAACGCAGATTCGTAAGGGCATGGCATGGAGCTTTAGTAAAACCAGTACAAGCCTCACGAAAGAACAACGGGATGCGTTCAAACGGGCGGAAGATAGTGCCCGGACAGAAAAGCTCGGTCTATGGGCATCTCTGGATCCGATAGCTCCGTGGATATTCAGAGGCGAAAGCGTTGAGAAGCCGGAACCCCCTAAAGAAACGACAGGTCGATCAGCAGCGACAACCAAGGCTGCGTCGGCATCCGGTGCGATGCCGAATACCGTCAAACCTCCTCCTAATACTGGCATTTCAAGGAAATACATTCTTGGCCCCCGTGGCGGATGCTACTATCTGAACGATCAAGGCGTAAAGGTTTACGTTCGCAACAAAGATCTCTGTACCAAACAGTAACCGGCTAAATTGCATAATTTCATCATGAACGCAAAAAAATAACGGGCACCGCAATGGTGCCCGTAAGTTATTGATTAAATTGGCTCCGCAGGTAAGACTCGAACTTACAACCCTTCGGTTAACAGAAGCCGAAATATTCTGTTTTTTACCATCGCAGAATGCCACTCAACTTCTTTATTCTCAATGTTTACGATCACTCTGCTCAAGCCATCCCAACCCGTGCTAAATGATGAAAATCAGTCGAATTTCGAGGGGTTATGTCACAATCCATGACACAATTTTCAGTTGGATTTTGAGGGTCGTCGGGTCGTGATTGAATGTGAGGAAGGAACAGCATCAAAGAAATACTCGCGTCTTCCGCTGCTGATATACCCCTCAATATACACCTTAATTTACATCGATTCAAAACGCTGAATCGTCGGAATTTGCGCGGGACTTCCCTTCAATGGCGCTTTGAACAAAAGAAGCCTTATTCAGCCGTTCAGGAGGGCCACTGTCTGATACCAATAATAAAAGGCTGATTTGTCAGGTAGTTTCTTTAGCTTATTCAAGAAATTCCAATCTGGATCTTCGATGAGTAGCCCGGAAATATCCTCTCCCTCAAATCGTTTCAAAGTTGAGTGATCTTTCACAGAGAGTTTCGCGGCCAGATATGCCGCCTTGGCACTGGCTGTGATCGCCTCGTCAAGGTGAAAACCGCCCGAGATTAAGAAAGGACCGAATTGCAGTATCCCTTTCTTCAATTCGCTGAAGTTCGATTTATAAGGCTCCGCGGTATTCTTATCGCGCCGGGCTATCGTTTTAGAGGTTTCTATTATGTCGCTCAAAACGTCATTCGTACTGATCGACAATCCGCGATATCCGGCTTCTTCGTTTACGAACGCCTCGAAACTCGTGGCAAGAACGCCAAGGGAATCAACTCTGTCAAAAAGATGTCCAATATCAAATAGCTGCTTGATTATCTCCAATTCTTTATCTGACCCATATTTTATCCCCGTCGTGTTGGGAGCGAAGGCTGTCAGCTTATCACCGGTGATCGAATCGATATCGGGAACAGTTACGCTTATTATTTCGTCGGACTCTATCCATTGAGCCTGGACTGGAACTTCAATAAGATTCGGGTAATAGGTCTTCTCAAAGAGAATGTCCAATAGGATGTAGCCTGACGGATCGTACTTAGGCTGATACTCTAACCTATAATGGGCCTTTGGAACTCCTTCTTGATAACTTCGAGTATCATCCAGCTTCCAGGATTGGAAATTTGAATCTTCGACAATCCGGTCCATGATGTCCTCGATCTCGCTTCGGGTTGATGGATTGTCGTATGGCTTGTTTGCGATGATATCGATATCGACAGAAAACCGGTTGGCATCCTCGAGGAGCAGAACCAAACTCGTACCCCCTTTAAATACGAAATCCAGTCCCTGCTTTTTTAGATTCTGCAGGAGATATAGCGCATGGATCATCTTCTCAAGCAGAGGAGGATTTAACCGGCTTGATCCTTTCTGTTTTCGCAGATCTTCGATCCACTCTTTTTCAAAGCAAATGGGGCGTATCATCTTAAGACTTTGTTAGGGATGCCGTGACTTCGTGGGACATGAAAGCCTCCACCTCCATTCCTTTTCCGCGACGCTTCGCGTAGTTCCTTAAACGCGAAAGATTGATCGTGTATCTGTCGAACGCGTTGTTGAAAATATTCCTGAGCTCAACACCCGAGTAGAAAAAATAGATCTGCCGATCACAGTAGACATCAACGAGCAGCTTTTCAAGCTGAGGCAGATTTATCGTTAGATTTTTATCTCTTTTCTCCTGCGTCGGGGAACGGCTGATCAAAGATTTCAGAACAACCGGATCTTCTTTCTCCAGGACGTACATTTCCATCTCCTTTGGGCTGGGCTGAAGATATAGATCCTTAATTTCATCCTTTAGAGTGAAAAAGGCTGAATCCAGGAGGTCCTTTTCGACCTCTAGAACGATCGCAGAAGAATTAGTTTGATGAATCGAAAATTCGTTGAGCCACGATGTTTCCGATATGCAATAATTTGAGCCCGATAGTTTTCTTACAAATAGCCGAGCTATCTTTCTTGCCTTCTCGCTTAGATGGGGCTCGTATTCGGGCTTACAAGATAGCGCGTAGACACCTTTAGCGATGGTTCTAATTATCCCTTTCTGTCGGAGATCATAAACTCGCCATCCAAAGGTAGGTTTTTTTAGATTCGGCTCGTATTCGAGGTAAAAGTCGAAAAGGTCCGCTCTAGAGAAGGATCTTTGGCCCTTAAATCTCTCTTTTATTAGTCTTTCGTAGAAATCTACCATTCCAATCCCAACCTATATTAGCGGATATTGGTTAAAAATGGAAATCAAAAATAAGCCAATAAAATCGAATATTGGCTTATTTTGAAGAGAGACGGATTATCAAAAAATCTAAAAAGGTTAAGGTTCCTACTCGAAAATCAGATTGCGCGCGGCGGCTCGATCACGAACGCTTTCATTCCCAAATCCCGGCTGGCTCCGAAAATATGGCGTAATATTTCGACAAAATGCTCAGGCGGCTGCTTCCGTAAGGTGGGCAATATACTTGTCATGTATCAATTGGGCAACTTCCAGATTTCGCTCATCCGCGGTGGCGACGAGATCTGAATAAACTACCAAGGGAGGAGCGCAGTCATTTACTTCACCAGAGGTCCAAAATCTTCGAAGGATATCGACGTTACCGCCCTCATCCCGAACAAGTCCATAACGGGCCTGGAGTCGTGTAAGGTTGGAATCTGCATAGATCGTCGCGTTTTGAGGCTTGAGGTGTTTGGTGAGGCGGACCGCCGCTGTCTCTCCTCCCCAGACGGCATTGTACGCGGCTATGTCGATCTCATCCCACCACCGGCCTTTATATTTGGTTGACGAATATCTGATCGGGTTTAGTCTTGGACGGAATGTCTCGCTGTAGGCCTCGACCCATCGTTTTACCAATTCTTGCTTGCGGACCAGATGACGGTCCTGCTTACCGCGGATGCGTAGATATCCCGCCCGATCAAGGTCTTTCATCAAGCGCCCGAGAGCCGCTCTGGAAACGTCGATATCCTCAGCTATCGTTCTGTAGTCCAGGTTTTCGAGCCCGGGTTTGTTGATGAATGCAAGCAAGGCCTTCATCCCCGTGGAATTGAAAATTTCGGACGGCTTCTCCTTGTTGTGCTTCGCTCGTTTACCCGTTACGTGGATATGCAACCCCGGTTCTTCAACATAAGCGTTACCTGCTGTGTCGAAATAGACGAGTCCCAGTTGTCTCAGTTTTTGGGCTTGCGTCGAAGTTATGTAGCGTGCGACTAACGCAAATCTTTCGCCGATCTTTTGTGCATGCAAGGCCGCATTCCCGATAACCGCATCGCTCACATTTGTCTTGATCTCGGCTGCATACAAGATACTTTTTCCGTTAAAATGCAGTTCAAGAGCGGAATCGACGTAGTGATCTGATCGGGGCCGGCGGATGTCAGGCGGGGAATATTTCAACACCAGACCGGTCTCCTCGTTAAAGGCCCGTGCAGCTTCTATTAATATCTCCTTTTCTATTTTCATAACAACCTGCCGATTCATGCCCCATAGGCCCTATTTATAATAGTCTATTGTCCCAGAAAATGCTATGTCCCAGAATCTGGGACAATAAAATATCTGGGACAGTCTGCAAGAAGTTTTTAACAGATAGGCAATAACCGTACTATTAGTACGACTATTAGCTCAAAAGTAAACTCTCCGATGTACGGCTGATTGCAAGTTTAGGGGGCGGCTGATTGCTAGTCTAGGCTCATACGACATTCCACTTATCGGCGGTTGATAACACTTTTGCGACATCGGTTAACTTGTATTTGGTGATCGGATTGAGTGATTGCAGAAGCCGATCGGTCAGATCAGTCTTTCGGATCTGGTCTAAGAGAGCACCTAGCAAAGCCCGTGTCGCGGGCGGATATTTTAATGCCAACCGTACCAAAGATTTTTTGTCTTTATCGGAGATGCCTTTCAGAATAGCCAGAAATCGGTTGCAGCTTGATTCGATCGTCGTATCAGAAATTTTCTTTATGTACCTTATTGCATCCAATACCTGAAGCAGGGGAACATTCTCTTTGGTGATCGTGTTCTTCTGCTGAATGAACGTGATCGTATAGCGCTCTCTTTCGAAACCTGGGCGGATTTGATTTTTCCCGATTTGCAACGTGTTGCTAACCTGGGTCGTCAATCCCAATTGATTGTAAATACTTAAGCCCGTCAGATAACCCGTGATCTTGCCATCTCCTTCCAGGAGATCTTTGACGATCTGCCTTCTGTCAGGTTGAAGGTCCCCAAACGGAGTGCTTTCGGGCTTGTAGAATTTCCCCTTAGACAGCTTAGCTATCTTACCCGCCGCAGCCATTCGGTTAAGGGCTTTAATAACGGCTTCCCTCTTCCGAGCATCCACGCCAAGATCCCCGTAGGTGAACACGTAACCCCGTGGAAACCTATCGATCGTACTCTTTACATCTCCAGTCGTGCTCATATCCGATTTTTAGAATACGCGAATTCAAAAGGATATCCAGTGTTGTTACAAATAAACTGGACACTGATAATTAGGATGGGTCTTGGCGACTGGAAGCATTTCATGCCGAATGGCAGGCTCGACATTACTATGCTAGAGTACAATGTTTAAAGTTTTTTTGCTTTACCTGCTCAATTCCTTGACTTTCTAGCCGACTGTTTTTAAAGGCTAATACGGAAAACGACTCGAATAAATGGCACTGGATGTAATAGAGACAATTGGGTTTGATCGAGCCACATCTGTCCAGTCTAGACGCAAAAGTCTAGATAGTGAATCCATTGTGTTTGATCAGGTGCGTGACATCGAAATAGACGCTATTTATTTCAACACGGATAGCCTCGGAAACAGTTTTCCTGCGGTATTTTTTAAAAAGGTAAAATCCTTTGATGAAATATCTCTGCAACAGATTGCGGAGACACATCGAAAAACATGGAACTACAAAAAAGTACTTTTTTTATATGTCTATTCTGACACTGAAGTACGCATTTACAACTGCTCGGAAAAACCGGTCGTCATCACAGAAGAAAATGTTGATTACGAAAGAAAACTGAAAGAGATAGAGCTGGGAATATATATATATTCAGATAAAGACCAGCTTCAGGAACTTAGCACCCTTTTTTCTAGAATCGCAATTGATACAGGGGTCGTATGGACGCTAGAGTCTGCCCATGTTGTTCGCGAGAAATTGAATCTGCGGAGCAGGGTTGATAAGTATCTTGTTCAGAGTTTAGTGAATACTGCACATGACCTGGAGCAAAAAGGGCTAAAAGTTGATTTTATTCATAAGATCATGCTTAGGTCCTTGTTTTTGCTATACCTGGAAGACAGGAAAGCCACAGACGAGAAGTTCTATTCCAAAATAAAAAAAAGGGGCAAAATCTTACTTTGATATTTTAGAGGACGTAAGCGCTACCTATGAGCTTTATCGGAAGCTAGAAGAGCATTTTAACGGAAATATTTTTACGGTTGAGCCGGGAGAAAAGATATCAGTTGAACAACTTCAACTCATAAAAAAGTGCTTCATTGGCGGTAACGACAGTACATTGCAAACAAATCTGTTTGCAGGCTGGAGATTGTTTGATTTTAGCATTATTCAAATCGAGCTTCTTAGCGAGATCTATGAGAATTTCTTATTCGAAACCGCTCCGGAGATTAAGAAAAGAACCGGTACATACTATACTCCCCCGTCGTTAGTTGAATTCATTTTAAATGAAAAGCTCCCTGTTGGAAAAAAAGAAAAAAACTACAATGTAAAAATCTTGGATCCGGCTTGCGGCTCGGGAATTTTTTTGGTGGAAAGCTTTAAACGTCTGGTAAGACGCTATGAAACTCATCACAAAACAAAGCTGACTGATTTTAGTAAGTTAAAAAAATTACTGACTGACAATATTTTTGGGATTGAATTGCACGAACAAGCGATAAAGGTGGCTGCATTTAGTTTGTATTTGGCGTTAGTTGATAACTTAGATCCGAAAACTTTATGGAAGGATCGTCGATTACCCAATCTAATCAACAATCCTACCGATGTATCTTTAGAAGCTCAGGGGAAGAATTTGTTTTGCCGGGACACGCTTCTGAAAAACAAAGATATCGAGGCCATCAAATTTGATCTTATAGTTGGGAATCCACCTTTCGGCACGAGTGATTTGTCGGATTCAGTTCGAAGCTATTGCGAAGAGTACGGCTTTGCCAAAGAACAAGTGCTGCCATTTCTGCACAAGGCTGCCCAACTTTCCCCAACAGGCGACATTGCTTTGATCTGCAATACAAAGATTCTAACCAACACGGGAGGAACATATAAAAAATTTAGGGAATGGTTGTTCAATGAGTGCTACGTAGAAAAAGTTTTCAATTTTTCGATCCTCCGCAATGCAAAAAAATGGTTTGGCGGCCAACTATTTGGAGATGCAACCGGGCCTATAAGCATTTTGATTTATCGAAAGGAGTATCCGTCAAAGGCATCCGATAAGATCGCGTACTACGCCCCTAAGACCTACATCAAATCGAACGTGATTGAGGGGCTGAGTATTGATTCCACAGACTTAAAATACCTTCCAAGAGAAGAATGTCAAAAACCTGATTCCAAGATTTGGAAAGTTGCAATGTGGGGCAACGGTACTGACATTCAACTAATAAATAGACTTTTAGACCTCAACAATCTAAAGGCGTTTCTATCTACACAAAACATTGATCACGAAGTGGGCCTACAACCTTTACACAAGGCAACTGTCAATCCGATTGTAGATGATGACATTCCTAATCTCGGATTCATCGAACCAGAAAACATTGAACGTTTTTATACCGATAAATCAAATTTTTCTGAAATAAACGCATTGCTAAGGGATCCTCAGACTATTGATAGGTACCTTAATTTTTACGACGTACAAAACATCAGGGAATTACCTCCGATCAATGTTTTCAAAAGAACCACAGGGAAAGGTCTATTTAAAGGACCCTTACTTCTATCAAAGGAAGGGTTTAAAAAAAACAAGCTTTGCTTTAGTTATGTAGATCAAAGCGTTGCCTACAACAGTACTGTATTGGGTTTCAGATCAGACGATACCGATAATTTAAGGTTTTTGTCCAGCGTCTTGAATTCGGAATTAGCGACTTACTTCTTGTTGCTAATATCCAATTCATGGGGGATCGAGAGAGAAAGAATAAAGCCGAATGAAATATATGAGTTTCCGATAGTAGAGCGCAAAAGCATTTATAACAAGCTCGTTGAACATCATAAAGCCATTGAGAAGTTAATAAAAGGCTCTGTACTGCAGGCCGATTATAGCGATCATGAAAAAGAAATCAATAAACTAGTATATGGCTTATATGCTATCGATTCGAGTGAAAAACAATCGATAAAAGACTTTCTCGATTTTTCAGTTGATTTGTTTCACAGGCAGGAAAAATCCCCGGCCCTATATTCCGCATTGCCAGAACAAACAATTGAGTACGGAAGAATAATAGGTTCTGAGCTCAACGATTTCCTTGACGGGCAGGGTTTATTTGCAAACACCACGGTTTATAACATCAACAGATTTACACCTTTGATGATGATTAAAGTTTCGTTTGTTAAAAAGAAAAAAGAAGTTACGATATCCGACGAGTTTATTGATAGTGAGCTGAATAAATTAGACAAACACCTTTGGGAGACGAAATCTAAAAATATCTATTTCAGAAAAAAACTGAACTATAAAACGGGTGATGATATCTATATCGTTCGTCCGAATCAACGTAGGTTTTGGTCAAAATCAATGGCGTTAGAAGATGCCGCCGAATTGATCCTTGAAATTCTAAACGGGATTTAATAATGGCTATTTTTAATCCTGAAATTATAGAGAAAGTAAGAAATGCATTTGAGGAAAAATGCTTTCTATTAATCATTGGAGCTTATAGAACGTCGCTAGTCGAAACGGTGATCCAATTAGATTGGAATGAAAATGACATTTCGTTTGAACTATACGAGAAAATAGAGGTTAGTCCTGCAAAAATTAAATATAAAATTCACATTTCGCCTGAGTTTCGAATTCCTAAGAATGTGCCCAAGATAAAGGGATTTGCAGATAAGTTGCCACGAGTTGATTTAAGGATGTCTCATTTTGCCTTGAAACAAGAATATAAATACTTTTTTGAATCTAAAAATCTGAAACAAAACGATTCTGCATTAAAACGTCGCTACATTAACACGGGCATAGACAACTTCGTTTCAGGCAAATATGAGAATGGCAGTCTTATCGGTTATCTCCTGGAAGGCAAAGCGGAAGAAACGGTAAAAGTAATTAATGTTTTGTTAGAAAAGGATAAAAGAAATGCTGAGATCTTAAATACGAGGAAGAGTAAATTATTCAAATCTTATTACGAATCTAACCATCCAGGCATCGGCACACTAAAGCACTTAATTTTTGACTTTACTAGCATTTCAAACTAATAAGATGCCTTTCCGTAGAACTATGGACACTCGGACCCAAGCATGACCTACTTTCATTCAAAATACTATGCCTACGACATTACGAAACAGGTGTCGTCGGACAGCATCGAGAAGTTGAGTTCGTCACTTTTCAACGCCTCGGTTGATCTTAATCCCCATCAATTAGATGCCGCACTCTTTGCTTTCAGGTCTCCCCTGTCAAGAGGTGCAATCCTCGCCGATGAAGTAGGACTAGGAAAGACGATCGAGGCCGGAATAATCATCAGCCAACTTTGGGCGGAAAGGAAAAGAAAGATCCTCATCATCGCTCCGTCGACGCTTCGAAAGCAGTGGGCCCAGGAACTTCGCGACAAATTCTATATAAACTCCGTCGTCTTCGATTCCCGCGAATTTAACTCACGCGTCAAGAAGGGCAACGCTGTCCCGATGGAATTGGATAATGAAGTAGTCATTTGTTCGTACAACTTCGTCCAAACCCGCGAAACAGATTTCATACGGACGAAATGGGATCTTGTTGTCATTGACGAGGCTCATCGACTCCGAAATGTCTACAAGAAGGGAAATAAGATAGCCGCCGCCATCAAGCGAGCATTCGATAAGCGTCCGAAAGTTCTTCTAACAGCCACGCCGTTGCAGAACAGTCTGTTGGAACTATACGGACTCGTCAGTTTTCTCGACGAGCACATGTTTGGCGATTTACAGGTCTTTCGCGAAAGATATATGCGCGGGACGCTTGCACAAAGAGAGTTAAGCGAACTTCGCCAACGGTTAAAACCGATCTGCCAGCGCACACTAAGAAGACAAGTTACCGAGTACGTTAAATTTACTAATCGAATTCCGATCATCGAAGACTTTACGCCCTCGGCCGAAGAACAAAACCTTTACGAACAGGTTTCGCTTTACCTTCAACGAGACAAGCTACACGCCCTTCCGTCCGGTCAGCGTCAGTTGATGACCCTGATCCTTCGCAAGCTACTTGCATCTTCAAGTTATGCGATTGCAGGCACGTTAAAAGCACTTGCTCAACGCCTGCGAGACAATCCGCTCCTTGACGAAGGAATTGCCGAAGAAGCTATTGAAGAAGATTTCGAATACTTTGACGAGATCGCCGATGAGTGGAAAGAAGCAGAAGATGCTGTGGAAACTGAACGACAGGAATCTGCCAAGAACGATGTTCTAAAAGAACTTGAAGAACTTGTGGCCTTTGGCAAATTGGCAGAATCCATTCGAGATAACGCAAAAGGAAATGCTTTGCTTTTGGCACTGGAAAAAGGGTTTCAAAAACTTGAAAGCCTGAATGCAAATCGAAAGGCAGTTATTTTCACAGAGTCACGCCGAACTCAGGAATACCTGATCAAACTTCTTAACGACAATGGATATGCCGGGAAAGTCGTCCTGATGAACGGGACCAATTCCGACCAAGACTCAGCGGCGATCTATAGAGATTGGGCCGAACGTCACAAGGGCGAACCTGTTGTTTCCGGAAGCAAACCGATAGATATTCGAGCAGCTATCGTTGAGCATTTCCGAGACAACGCAGAAATTCTTGTCGCTACAGAAGCCGCCGCCGAAGGTATCAATCTACAGTTTTGCTCATTGGTCGTAAATTACGATCTTCCGTGGAATCCGCAGCGGATCGAGCAAAGGATAGGTCGCTGTCATCGTTACGGGCAAAAGCACGACGTTGTAGTTATCAACTTCCTCAATCGCAAGAACGAAGCCGACAAAAGAGTTTTTGAGCTTCTATCGGAAAAATTCAAATTATTCGAGGGAGTCTTTGGTTCCTCGGACGAGATTCTTGGAGCGCTTGAATCGGGTGTAGATTTCGAAAAACGAATCGCTGCAATTTATCAAAAATGCCGGACGGAAGAAGAGATCGAAGAGAACTTTAATCTTCTTCGGGCGGAATTGGAAGAACAGATCACAACGCGGATGACGGATACCCGCCGTGACCTGATGGAAAATTTCGATGCTGAGGTTCAAGACCGCCTGCGATTAAGTCGGGACGAAAGTGCGAAATACCTCAACCAGCTTGAAAAGACCTTTTGGAACCTCACAAAGATCGAGCTAAATGATCTTTACGACGGAAATGTAGATTTTGATGATGAGAATTGTGAATTCGACATCCTGGGTCATAATCCTGCCGCGTCGTGGTCAACCGGCGTCCGTTATCGATTTCTTCGGTACCTTGAAGGCGCAGAACATGTTCAAGGGTACAGCCTTAATCACGAACTTGCAGAACATCTAATCGAAAGAGCAAAGGAGCGTGAACTGAAATCTGGAGAAATAGTTTTTGACTATTCGACCTTCTCCCGAAACGGAAATATTGGGCTTGTCAGAGACCAAATAGGAAACTCCGGTTGGCTTTGTGCAGAACATCTAAAGGTCGAAACTCTTGAGGAAGAAAGTCGAATTCTTTTTTCGGCATTCGACGATGCTGGCAATCAACTTCATCCGGATTTTGCCGCAAAATTATTCCTCGTTGATGGCAAGCAAGAAGGTGAGATAGATATTGCTCCCTCGATCGCCGAAACCCTTAAAGTCGAAATGGAAAGAGCAAGAAATCTTGCTTTTGATGACATCTCGAAAAAGAATGAGCGGTTCTTCGAAGAAGAACTCGAAAAGATAGACCGGTGGTCTGACGATTTAAAATATGCGCTGGAAATGCAGCTAAAGGACATCGACTCTCTAATCAAACAGCTGAAACGGCACGCGAAATTGGAACCAGATCTCAAGAGCAAGCTGGAACTTCATCGTGAACTTAAAGATGCGGAGGCTGATCGTTCGAAGAAAAGGAGAGAGTTGTATGAAGCACAGGACAAGATCGACGATGAAAAAGAAAACCTCATCTCCTCAGTAGAGGCCCGACTTCAGCAAAAGATTTCATCAGATTCACTATTTTCAATTAGATGGCGCGTTTCATAGAAAGAGGAGTCTCCCAATGAAGGACGAGAGTATTTCACCATCGGATAAACTTGCTGATCTTATTGTTGAAAGGTTAGGCAGTGAAGGACTAATACCAAAACGCCGCTACGAGTCGGTGAAAGCGAAGCTTTTAGGTGGAGATGCTTCCGAAGCTGACTGGAGACTTTGGGTCTATTCTGCCTTAGGGGAAAGCTCTGACGAGGAGGTCGAGGCACTCGATGGCGAAGAATAATAAGCGAATTCGAAGGATTGAGCTTGAGAAATTCCGTGGAGCCACATCGTCGACGGGAATAGATTTTGATACGTCAAAACCGCTTGTCGTGATTTTTGGTGAGAACGGTTGTGGGAAATCCACTATTGGAAACGCGATCGATTTTGTTTGCAACAAATCAAAGGGCTCATTGCAGTTCTTAAGTTCGACAGATCATTCCCATTTCGTAGCGATCGGAAACGATCCGGCAGATCTCAAAATTAGGATATTCCGGGGAAATGACGCCTGGGAAGGAACTCAGACAGGGCGTAAGTTCATAGTTAACCCGCAAGACAACGTTCCAAACGTTGCGGTCTTGCGGCGAAGCGAATTGCTGAGGCTTGTTGAAGCAGACCCGGCCAAGCGCTTTGAAACGATCCGAAAATTTATTGACTTCGCAGCGATAGAAAAAAGCGAACAAAAACTCCGCGATGCAGATAAGAACTCAAAGCGAACAGTTGAAACTAATGCCGGGCTATATGCTCTTGCCCAAAAATCACTGAATGCCCTTTGGGAAAATGATGGTAAGCCAGGGAAAACGGCAGAATCATGGGCTTTGGAAAAGCTTTCTGTCGATCGAACAGCCGCAAAAGCTCTCCTAATTTCGTTAACCAATGCCGTCAAGTCTATAGAGGTTTTTGAAGCGTCTGCTAATGAATTTGAAAAGGCTCTCCTTGCAGTTGCTGATTCCCAAGTTCAACTCGCGGAAGTCGAAAAGCAGCTTTCGGAGGGCGGAACCGATGCCCAGAATCAAGAAGTTGTTCTCGTAGACATGCTGAGCCGTGTTAGTTCTGTTATAGCCAAGCCGTATTCTAAAAACGAGTGTCCAGCCTGTAAATCAGAGATTGATCTGGAAGCTCTTCGGAAGGAAGTTCAAGAACGTATCGATTCGCTGCAAGCCGCAAAGACTCTCGGAGAGACCTTAAAACTTAAAACTGAAAACGTTAAGAGTAAGACCGATTTATGTGACGCCGCCCGCGTTCGTCTCGAAGATTCCGTCAAGAATGTACGGGAGAAGGTTGAAATCAAGGAAACCGAATTGGCTGTAAAATTGAAAGAAGATCTAGATCGGTTTGCTGCCCTTATTAAGAAAGCTGATGAACCTTTCGAGAGCCGCCTAACCCCAATAAAAGAAGCACTTTCCGCTATAAAGCCTTTACTCAGCGCAAGACTAGTCGAGGTAAATCAGGACCTGACTTTATATGACACAATAAAATCCCAGGTCGACTTGGTTGAGCAGAACAAGTCGGACGTCGAGTCCGAGAGTGCGATTTCGAAAAGTTTGGAGCAGACTCTCGAAATAGTACGTCGAACGCGCCTGGACCATACCCAAGCAATATTGGATGACGTATTTGATGACTTTAGGGACTACTGGGAAGCCCTCCACCCTAACGAACCTATAAAACCAACAAGACTTAAACTAAGCGAGACTACAAAAGGCTCACTCAATCAGTTAGGTTCTTTTGGAGATCACGAAGACATTGCTCCTCAGGCATATTTTAGCGAGTCACATCTTGATACTTTAGGTTTCTGTTATTGGCTTGCAATTGCGAAATACTCTTCAGATGGCGGCGATACAATCCTGGTTTTAGACGATGTCTTCACTTCCGTAGACAATGCCCATGTATCTAGGGTGATGAATCTATTGAATGAAATTGCTGACTCATTCAATCAGATAATCATCACTACCCATCAACGACGTTGGCACGATAAATATAAATACGGTACAGGTTCGAAAGATAAAGCTCACGTCTTGGAACTCGATCAATGGGATAAAGATCTCGGGATCGTGGTTTATCCAAGTGTGATGGAGGTAGAGAAACTTCGGGCGCTTCTGGACACTTCTCCATTGGATCGGCAAGCAGTTTGTTCCAAAGCGGGAGTCTTGTTGGAGCAAATACTAGACGAACTAACGAAACACTACCGGTCACGGATGCCAAGGGGCAATAGAGCCGAATATACGCTGAATGATTATGTGAGTGCGACAAAAGAACTCTTCAAAAAACTAAAGATACAGAAAACCGTTTCGGAATCCGAAAGTGAAGACCTACCTTTGGAGAAGTTTTATAAGGATCTAGTTGATTTTGTAACGGTTCGAAATCTTCTGGGAGCACATTTCAATTTCAAGGCTGAAGACTACTCAGATGCTGAGGCAATTGAAATGGCGGAATTAGTCCACAAGTGTGCTTCGGATCTACTTTGTAATACCTGTCGCGGTCTTGCTCTAAAGGAAGATAAGACGAGTGGCGCTTGGACGTGCGAATGCAAAGCAACCAAGATGTTTCCCAAATCACTTTAATATCAGGAGATGTTATGAAAACGAATTATGAACTTGTTAGGGAAGCTATAGAAACCAAGCAGCATGTGACCGCCGAATATAAAGGCCTCAAACGGGAAATGTGTCCTCATGTGATCGGAACGAACGATTACGGTCGTACTCAGGCTCTCTTTTATCAATTCGGAGGTGAAAGCAGTTCCGGCCCGATTCTCGAAGGTTCAACGGCCAACTGGCGCTGTATCCCGATCGATGGGTTGGATAATGTTAGTGTCCAGCCCGGAGAATGGTACACAGCTGATAATCACTCAAAAACCCAGAGTTGCGTAGATAACGTTGATTTGGAAGTTGAGTTTGAACGAGAGAGCCAGCATTGAGTAAGAAGCAGAAGCTGGAGTTGACTTGGATCGGGAAGGATGAGCGACCGAGGTTGGAGCCGCGCATTTTGTTGGAGGATAAGGAGAGGTCTTATCACGCGGAACATCGTGTTTCGGATGATGATATTTTCAACAATATTCTGATCAAAGGCGACAACCTGCTTGCTCTAAAAGCTCTCGAACAGGAATACGCCGGAAAAGTTAAATGTATCTATATCGACCCGCCATATAATACGGGAAATGCCTTTGAGCATTACGATGATGGCGTCGAGCATTCTATTTGGTTGTCTCTGATGCGGGATCGGCTTGAATTGCTGAGACGACTACTGTCAGATGATGGCTCGCTCTGGATTACAATCGACGACAATGAGGCTCACTACCTTAAAGTACTTTGCGACGAAATTTTCGGTCGCCAGAACTACGTAACGAGTGTTGTCTGGGAGAAGGACAAAGGTAGACGCAGTGATACATCGCTTTCCACTGCGCACGACTACATCTTGATATATGCTCGGGAGCAGGCGAAATGGGCGAAGACCCGCAACCTGCTTGAGCGTTCGGAAGATCAGATAAAGCGCTACAGAAATCCGGATAACGATCCGCGTGGTCCCTGGTTACAAGGAGACAATAGTACTGCAAAGAGTTCGAGTGATGGCTCACGATTTCCAATAACATTGCCGTCAGGTCGCACCGTAACCCCGCCGCCAAGTCGCGGATGGAGTTTCTCTCGCGAGACATTTGCAAGAGCGCTTGAAGAAGCCCGTGTTTATTTTGGTGCGAAAGGCGATGGAATGCCGATAATCAAACGCTATTTAACTGAAGTGCAAGGAGGGGTAGTTCCTCGCACATGGTGGTCTGCAGATGAAGTCGGTCACAACCAAGAAGCCAAACGTGATCACTTAAACAAGTTACTCTCCGATGTTGAACCCTTTCCCACTCCAAAACCCGAACGGCTTCTAAGGCAGATCTTATCAATCGCTTCTAACCCAGGAGATTTAGTACTAGATTCGTTTGGTGGATCAGGTACGACTGCTGCGGTCGCCCACAAAATGAATCGCCGTTGGATCATGGTTGAATTGGGCAGGCATTGCTATACGCATATTGTTCCGCGTTTGCAAAAGGTCATTGACGGCGAGGATCATGGCGGGATTACAAAAGCAGTCGATTGGAAAGGCGGAGGCGGTTTCAGATTTTACGAACTTGCCCCTAGCCTCTTGAAAAGAGATAAGTGGGACAATTACATCATCAATCCCGAATACAACGCCGAAATGCTGGCCGAGGCGATGTGCAAGAATCTTGGGTTTACTTATCAGCCTTCGGAAGGTATTTACTGGATACACGGACATTCGACCGAGAGTGATTTTATCTATGTAACAACGCAGAACCTGACGCGAGAAATGTTGCAGGTAATCGCGGATGAGGTTGGCGAAGATAGAACACTGCTTATCTGCTGCAAAGCATTCCGAGCCGGAAAAACCGAGTTTCCTAATCTAACGCTCGAAAAGATCCCGAACGCTATTCTTAAACGCTGTGAGTGGGACAAGGACGATTATTCGCTCCAGATAGAGAATCTTCCGATGAAGCAGCCGGATCCCGGAACACAGGGCGGATTGTTTGAGGAGAACGAATAATGAGCGAGCGAATAGTCAACACGATCTCGGCTCGTCTTTCTTTGCGTTCGCCTCAACGTGAATCGCTGCAGATACTTCACCGCATAAATGAGATCGCGGAGTTCTCTAAAAATAGCGACGCTACCGAACTTCTTAAGATAGTTAAGTCGGAATATCCGAACGTAGAGGATTTCGAAAGAGATTTCCCGTCCCTTTGCTTTGCGTTAGCGACAGGCGTCGGGAAAACCCGCTTGATGGGAGCATTTATTGCCTATTTGAATCAGGCAAAAGGCATTCGACATTTCTTTGTTCTTGCACCGAATCTGACGATCTATAACAAGCTGATCGCGGACTTCACCCCGAATACCCCAAAGTATGTCTTTCAAGGCCTCGAAGCATTCGCCAACGAAGCTCCGGAAATAATCACCGGCGACAACTACGAATCAGGACGCGGCATTAGGGCTGCCGACCTATTCGGGGAAACCGCCGTCCACATCAACATCTTCAACATCTCGAAGATCAACTCAGAGGTGCGCGGTGGAAAGGCTCCACGAATCAAACGGCTGTCGGAATATATCGGGGAAAGCTATTTCAATTATCTTGCCGGCCTCGACGACCTTGTTCTCTTGATGGACGAATCGCACCGTTATCGCGGTTCTGCGGGAATCAACGCAATCAATGAGCTAAAACCTATTCTTGGACTGGAACTTACCGCAACGCCACAGGTCGAGTCAGGAGCGAAAACGATCCCGTTCAAGAACGTCGTTTACAGCTATCCGCTCTCAAAAGCCCTCGATGACGGTTTTGTCAAAGAGCCGACGGTCGCCACACGTGAGAATTTCAATCCGAAGAATTACACCGCCGAGCAGCTTGAGACAATAAAGATCGAGGATGGTGTACGGATACATGAAAGCACAAAGGTCGATCTCGAAACCTTCGCCCGACAAAATGACCGGCAAATCGTGAAGCCTTTTATGCTTATTATTGCCCGCGATACGGATCACGCGGGTGAGCTTTTGTCGAAAATCCGGTCGGACGATTTCTTTCACGGAAATTATAAAGACAGGGTCATTACGGTACATTCGAACCAACGCGGAGAGGAAGCCGACGATACCGTCAAGAGGCTTTTGGCGGTTGAGGACCCGAAAGAGTCGACGGAAATTGTTATCCATGTGAACATGCTGAAAGAAGGTTGGGACGTGACCAACCTTTATACGATTGTTCCCTTGCGCTCCGCCAATTCCAAGACTCTTGTCGAACAATCAATCGGACGCGGCCTTCGGCTTCCCTACGGAAAACGCGTTGGCGTTAACGCCGTAGATCGCCTGACAATTGTTGCTCACGATAAGTTTCAGGAGATAGTGGACGAGGCCAATCGTCCCGATTCAGCACTCAAGGTTGTCCCGGTTTATATTGGAAAAGATATTTCAACCGAAGCGAGAAAGGCAGTCACTGTTGCACCGTCGATCGAAGTGACTCTTTTTGGCGATAGCCGACAAGAGACATCCAATTCCTCTGGTCAAGAAACGCAGCCCTCGCAAAGTAAACTTACGTTCGAAGAGCCTGCAGAACGCGAGGTCGCCAGGGCTGCATACGAAGCCATAAAGAAATTCGAACGCCTTGGCAGTTCGTCCGAATTGAAAAAGCCTGAGATACAGGCAGAGATTGTTAAGGCTGTAAAGGAGAGTTTACCAACTTCGGTTCAGATCTCACTTTCGGGAATGGAGAGTGAACCTGCCTATGAAAAGATCGTAGAAACAGTTACGCAGAAGTTCGTGGAAATGACCATAGATATTCCACGAATAGTCGTGACTCCGAAAGGAGACCATGCATGGAATTTTGAAGAATTTCACATCGACACTTCGAATCTGAATCTACAGCCGGTTTCGCAAGATATTTTGCTTCAAAGCCTTCAAAGCAACCGTCTCGAAAGGTTAGCGGATCAAAATGGACTTCAAACGGAGCTCGTACTGGAGAACTATATTGTCAGACATTTGATAGATTTTGACGATATTTCTTACGACGATCAATCGGAACTACTTTACCAGTTGAGTGGTCAGGCAGTAACACATCTTAGGTCTTATCTAAAAGAAGATCACGAGATCACGAATGTCCTGCAATACCACGGCAAGCGAATCTCTGAGGTGCTGCACGCCCAAATGACCAAGCACCAGACGCTCAACAAGACTGAATATGATGTGAAAGTTACAAAGGGGTTTGTAACACTTCGCGACTCGAACTATTCAATAGATGCAAGCGAAAACGCACGAAATTTTCGGTCCCCGGTCGACAACCCACAACAGATCCGGTCCATGCACTTTGGGGGGTTCCAAAAGTGTCTCTATTCACTTCAGAAATTCGATTCGGATTCCGAACGGCGTTTCGCAATGATTCTGGAAAACGACGATAACGTAGTCAAATGGTTCAAACCCTCAAAGAATCAGTTTCATATTTACTACAGTCAAGAGGAAGTGTACGAACCGGATTTTGTGGTTGAAAGTAGGACGGCAAAATATATTTGCGAAGTTAAACGAGCTGACGATATTGAGGAGAGGATTGTTAACGCAAAGAAAAAGTCCGCCGAAGAATGGTGCGAAAACGCATCAGCGCATGAAAAGTTAGTTGGCGGAAAGCCTTGGACATATCATATTATTCCGCACAACGTGATACTGAGCAGTTCGACTTTCGGGGGAATTACTTCTGCCTAGTTTTTCGAAACCTACTAGTCCGATGTTAGTCCTTGGTTAGCGAAATCCCGCAAAAAGAGCCATCACTAATCGATTTCGAATCATTGAGACGCTGAGCTTCTCTTATCAGCTCGACATCGGTCACATTAGGGCTTTTGGAGGCAGCTAGATCTTGTCGTTTTACGGGCAGAACGGTTCTGAATCGGCAACCAAATCCGTCCGGATATAGGTTCTTGGAATTAAAAATAAGCGGCAGGCAGAGCTTGGGATTTGGGCGGGTGTCGCCTGGAGTGGAAATGAGCCATTGGTTGGTGCGCGTGTATGACAGGATGGCCGGGTTTTCGTCGGTGGTCAGAATGGAAGAGGTTTGTTTTCTGCGGGTTTTTGCTGTCAGAGTCTGACGGCGGTTGTAATTTTTGTAATTTCTCTTGAGCGGTACGTTGTTTGCTCTATCGCGGTGAGAGGTCCTTCTGACGAGGAAGAATCTTATCTACCTTGAATGGAGCGAAGAATGAGAGCCGACGAGAGAGAAAAACTTCGAAAGGAAATCGAGAAAAAAGAAGAGGCTGAGGCGACGCGATCGATGTACTTTCGCGTTGGCAAAGCCGCGCATAAGGCGATCACGGAATTGGCTGCGATCAGCGGTGTAAATAAATCTGAAATTGTTCGCAAACTTGTGGCGCGCGGACTCACGGGTAAGGACATTGAGATCGCGAAGGAAAGCCATTCGGTGAAGCTCGATTGGTTGGTGAGAGAAAGCAAGCGTAAACGGATCGATGCTGATGCTTTGAAGAAGTCGATCGACGACATTCGCGAGCGGCTCGACTGGATTGAAAATTCGGAGCTGGAAACATCGAATACAGTTCAGAAATTATTGGTCGAGACCTACTGTCTGGTGCTTGCCGTTTTCTGGGCCGAAAACCATTCTTTATCCAAGCTGGTCAAGCTGGCCGCGACGACGTTTGACGAACAGACTCGCAGCAGCGACATCGCAAACTTGGGCATGGCCAACTTCCTTTCCAGTTCTTTGGACGATCTCGATGGCTTAGCCAAGTTCCACAACCTGAAGATCGGACGCGTTTTCGGAGACAAAAACTACACCGGCACGAAGATCGAAAGTATCCGGAAGGTCGTGGCCGAACGAACAAATCAGACAGGTGGTTCAAAGTTATGAGAGTCATCGTAAGCGTTCAATCTCAAAGCAAAAGTACTCGCGGTTTAGTCCACTATATTGCTCACGCCAAGATCGATCCGGCACATGAACAATTCGGCAGCCGTGATCTCTTTAACAACCGCTCGGACGTGATCAATGTTCAGCAGGCAAATTTCTCGCTCAAGCCCGGCATTTCGTCGAACCGGCCTTCGAATGAAGATCTGCTGCACCTTGTTATTTCATTGCGGCCCTAGGACTTTAAGAGGCTCGGTGCCGACGAGAAAGAACGCCGCAAATCCTTGCGAGAAATCAGCCGCGAGTCGATGCGAAATCTAGAGAAAACCGTCGGTGCAGAATCGCTTGATTGGGTCGCTGCAATTCATCGAAATACTGACAATCCGCACGTGCATATCGTGATCAGCAAACGATTTCTTTCGCTGGAAAAAGACAAGCACGAAATGCTCAAACGTATCCCGACAGCGGCCATTCCCCACTACGAAATGAGGGATCAGATCAGAGTCTTCGTACCCGGCGTTTTGATGGACACAGCGGTAAGAAAAATGGACGAGATGATCGCACGTAACCCGGCAATAGAACAGACCGAGCCCGAGCATATTCTAACCGAAAAGAAATTGGTCGATAAAACCCCGGAACGTCCAGCGATATCACAAGAGATCCGTAAGCCCAAACAACCGATCCACGAGACGATCCACATAAGATAGACATCAGTAATCGCTGTAACGAAATTGCACCACCCGGTCTGAAAATGTGCCACGGTGGTGCAATTTTGTTTCTGTCCGACCCAATAGCCACTAATTACTACTGCGGCATATTACTTGCCGTACAAATCAATGGAGGTTTTTCTATGAGCGAACATGTAATAGACAAATTTGCTTTCTCGATAGATGAGCTGGCAATGCTAACCACACTTTCTGCGCCGAAGATCCGAAAGGACATAAGAGAGGGCAGACTCAAGAGTCTGAAAAAAGGAACCCGACGACTCATTCTCAAAGACGAAGCGATCCGCTATATCAACGTGGATGATGCCGACAGCCCGGAAGAAAAATAAGCGGAAGGCAGGTAGATAAGGGGAGATAGATAGGTCTTCGGCCACCGTAAATTTGTACGCGTTTGAAACTTGGTGGATGGACACTCGGTTCGAAGACCTTATGTTCGAAAGTCCACCAAGCTGAAAAGAAAAAGGGCTTGATCGAGCCAATGTAAGCCAATACATATGCCAATTGAGCCCTTCTAAATCAGCGCATTCTTTTGTTCAGTACCGCTCCGAACGAAGAGAATTCCCATGGCTATTTTTAAGAGAGGAAAATGGTACTGGATGGATGCCGTGGTGAATGGCCACCGTTACAGGGAGCCTTTGGGAACGACCGATTCCCGAAAGGCTCCATCACTTGAGCGCGAACGGGTCTCTCAATTAAAGGATAAGGCTCCCGATCCGACGAATAAAAGCAGGTCGCTCGGTTCGATGTCTATCGCAGACGCGATCAAAGTTTATAGCGTTGAGCGTTCCGCACAAGTTTCGCCGAGGATGGCCGACTACTGGCGCGATCAATGCAAACCACTTACTAACTCAAAGGCGTTGGGTAGTGTCAGACTTTCGAAGATTACCTCGGCGATGATCGGAGCGTACCAATCGGAACGACTCGCACAAGGCCGGGCACCGAAGACCATCAACGGTGAGGTATCGGTACTAAGGCAATTGCTAAAGCACGCTCGCATTTGGTATCGATTTCAAGAAGACTACAAACCTGTACCAAATACGAGGCCGCCCGCGGGTCGTGCACTCACTTCTGAAGAATCCGCCAAATTGTTTGAGATTGCCAAAACGCGACCTGACTGGACATATGCGTATGTTGCCGCGACGCTTTCATTTTATTGTGGAATGCGGGCTTGCGAAATACGTGGGCTGCATTGGAAAGACATCGACTGGAATAACCGTCTGATATCGATCACGCGTTCAAAGACGCCGGCCGGTTGGCGAACGCCTTCACTGAATACAACTTGTTACGACGCTCTTCGTCGGCTGTTTGACGAGGCCGCTTTGTTAGGAGCCGCAGAACCGGAACATTACATTTTTCCGTGGCACGGCCGTGAGCAAAGAATTAATCCGACCAAGCCGATGGGTTCGTGGCGGACGGCATGGCGGTCGATCCTTAAAGCCGCAGGCTTGAACGGAGTTCGTTTTCATGACGGCCGACACACAGCGATCACGACGTTGGCTGAGAAAGGACTTCCGGACTGGGTGATCCAGGCCCAGGTCGGCCACGTCGATCCGCAGATGATGAAAACCTACAGCCACATCCGCCGAAAAGCTCTTAACGAAGCCGCCGCAGCCCTCGAACCGAATCCAAGTTCGGACACCAAAAACGAATCTTGAAAATTGACTAATTCGACAACGAGAGTCAACGGGAGCTTTCTGTTAGAGGCTCGACAAGAAGTGGGCGACGTGCCCACACACGGTTGTCATTTCGACACTAGATTGACTGGACCCACCTGTTGCAGTTAAACTTTGTCACACTTCACACAGCTATGCCGGCGTAACAACTATCAATTCGATTTGAGATGCAAAAAGATTAAGGACGCGGATTAGCTGTCTCGCGCCCAAGTTTGCATTTCAAAGGAGATTGATATGAGTAAACTAATCGTTACAAGAATCCAACAAACTATCGCACGCATAAAGGCGATGGAGCCGGAAATGTACCTTACATACACGTTCCCCGACATGCCCGATGGGGTATTCTTCATGAATCAACGCGATCTGCTGCCACTAGCCGAGCGCTACGAAGCTTATGAAGCAGCCTTGTTGCAGGTTCACTCACTCGACAACTGCAACCACATCAAGACGACAGCGGCCGCAGTCCTGGGTGAAGTCCTTAACAGCAACGAGGAACCCGAAGACGAAGATATCGAGGAATTTGACGATCTATGGGATCTAACCGACAGCGATGACTTCTCCGGTGAGGTCCTACTGGAGCTCAATAACGACAATTCCTTTTGAGAGGCGAAGCCGTCGTCTGCGTGGGCAAATTCTCTTTAGGTTTCTCCGGGTCAAGACGACGACATCCTAGTCCGTGAATGTCACAAATCTTTGTGACATCAATGTCATGTCACAATCCATGTCACAAACGCAAAACGGGCACCCCATCGGTGCCCGTAACTTGTTGATTAAATTGGCTCCGCAGGTAAGACTCGAACTTACAACCCTTCGGTTAACAGCCGAATGCTCTGCCATTGAGCTACTGCGGAATATGGCACGCCCATCCGTTGGACGAACATAAAGATTAGGAATTTGGGCGGTTATTGTCAAGTTTTGCACTGCCACATTCATTTATCAGAAGTTCCATTTCCACAGTTCGCCGACCCGTGGGACAGTGATCGGCCACATCTTGACGGTTCGTTTTCCGGCTGCTGCCTTGCAGTCTGATTCCCACACGACGCCATCGACGATGTCCTGATGCTTATTCCCGAACTTGCCTTTGTTGTCGTTGATACAAAAGACGAATTTCGGATCGTCGCCTTCCCAAACCTTTTTTACAATGCCGCCCAGCGTTCCGGATGTTTCGCCGTAAATATACGTCTTATAGCGAACGGTCGCGGGCAAACCCTGCTCCCGCCAATGCCTATCCAGATCGACGTTCTGGCAATCACCTCTATTTACATACCACCAGCCTTCGGTGAAATAATTGGTCTGGCCGAGGGCGAAAGTGATCGCGAAGTAAACCGGCTCATCGATCGATGTGTTGCATACCCGGAGAGTGTTGCCGCGTTGCGGGCCCGGCGGCTGCGGGTTGACAGGTTTCGGGTCAGGAACAATTTTCACGCGGTCGGTCGCTTGAATGCAATTCTTCGATCCCTTATCAAAGACCTCAATGCGTGCCGGATCGTTAATGGCCACCCGCGAACAGCGGGCGACATCGATCAGGCCGGGATCGTAAGCAACAACGCTAAGGACTGGGACCTGCCCGCGATCCCACCTTTGTGATTCCCCCGGTTTGAGCGTCATGCATTTTAGTGCGATCGGATACATCTCTGCGGCTCCGGCGTAAATGCAAACCTTTACCGTTGTTTTACTTTTGTTCTGAAATCCGACCGTGCTGTTGAGATTCGTCTGCGCATCTGCCGCCTGTATCATTAAGGTAATTGCTGCGACCAGAACCGATCTAACAAAAATTCCGTTTCTCATTCATCCACCTCACATCGCCCGCGAAATGCGCGAACTATATCACGAATCCGTTATTTAAAGTCAATTTATTCGGAGAGAGATGAGCCGTTCGTTCCGGCTCAGAAGATGAACGAATTTTGTCGTCCTGACTTGCAAGCGGTTCCGGTACTTTTCTCCGGTTCTCATTTTTGAATATAATTGTTTCATCATGGCGAAATATGAATTGAAGACAAAAGAAACGGACGCGAGCGTCGAGGATTTTCTTAACTCGGTCGAGAACGAAGAACGCCGCACCGATGGATTTCGCGTACTTGAAATGTACAAACGCATCACCGGCGAAGATCCGAAAATGTGGGGACCAGCCATAATCGGTTTCGGCGACAGCAAATACAAATACCCGGACGGGCGCGAGATGGACTGGATGCAAGCAGCCTTTTCGCCGCGAAAGCAAAATCTTACTTTGTACGTCATCTGCGGTTCGCCGAAGCAACCCGCCTTGCTTGAAAAACTCGGCAAGCATACATCGAGCGTAAGCTGTCTTTACATCAAACGCCTTTCCGATATCGACGAGAAAATGCTCGAAAAGGTCATCAAGGATGCGTTTCAATACACAAAGAAAACCGGCGGGGCATGTTGAAAACAAACGACTTGTTTGTTTCGTTTCAGAGCGCGGGTCACTTTTTGTTTCCTATGAAACATGTGTCGTCCTGAAAAAAGTTGACACTTTCTGTGTGGTAATCCTGGTTAGAGTTTACACAAGTGTCTTTAGTCCTGAAACGGGTTTTCAGTAGGATCTTTGTCATGCAGTAGCGTACACTCCGGCATGACAAAGATCGGTCGCCTCCTTTTGATCGGTTCGTTGTTGCGAGTAAAGTTTTTCCAGAAGCGGCGCAAGTGACCGGTCTGCAAATGAGCCTGTGCCGGCGTGAGCATTTCGATGCTCAAATGGGGGCCTTCCGCCGTCGGAACAAAGTCCTTTTGCCAGATTGGGATATCTCCTCATCCAAAGCCCCGAAAAAGTCGTTCGCGGCTTTCTCTTCTTCCGCTTGTGAATCAGCAAACCGTGATCCCGCAATAGATCGAAGAACGCATCTCGTCCCAGCAGCTTGCCCTGCGAACTCACCCAGCATCGAGTGCAGCTTCCTCGCCCCTATCCCCTTCTGGTTCATCCTGATCTTCCCCACTTCCCGCACGATCAGGACACTTCGCGTCGCCGCACCCTCACCCGCTCTGAACAGCCTGTAGACGCCTGTCTGTTATAAGCCAAGCAATCCGCAGAGGCGTCTCAGGCTTCTCGGTCTCCGCACTTCCACTTTCATCACCGCCTGGCATTCGTCAGCCGCACATCCTCCAACTCTCTCCGCAGCCACTTTATCTCCCCAGCCTCTTCCTTCGTGTATCCCGCCTCTGCCAGCGATATCTCACTTCGATGCTCCTTCACCCAACGGTGGACTCCGTACCTCCGGTCGGGTCGTGAAACGAAACACGAAAAAGGCAGCCGTGCGGGCTGCCGTTTGCTTGATCTTTTGAAATCCAAACTATCAGCCGATGAACAATTCATCGTCCATATAGACACGGTCGATCGGCTTTGGCGAGGGTGCGAACAGAACTTCTAGTCCTTTTCTTACGCCGGCCATTACGGCTGCGATCTCGCGTGCGGGTTTGACGATCTTTTGCTGGACGAACTCGGTGGTATCGAGGACCTGATCATGCGTTCGATCTATGGAACGGCTGACCATCTGAACCTTGTCGCGTGCGACCAGGGCCGTTGAACCGACGATGGTCCGAAGCTCGGAGACTTCTTCCTTTATCAGTTCTGTTGACTCTGCAAGGTACTTTGTCGCCGTCGAAAGATTTGCCGACACCTCGGTAAACTGCACCGCCATTTCCTGACCTTGTTTGCTGATCCGGTCCACCTTCGTTATCAGCGGCGACACCTGCTCTTCAAGCCGCGTGACCGTGCCGATAACGCGGCGCACGATTACCGCGATAGCGATCAACGAGATCGCCATCACGATAAAGCAAACTGCGATGACGATCGACGCGATCATCATCCAAAATTGCGGTTCGTTCGGGTTCATAAACTAATTGCTGTTATCGTCTTTTACCGGATAGCTCGGACGGCCTTCGGTGATCGCCTTGGCTTCGGTCTTTCGCTTTTCGGCTACATACGCATCCTTACCGGCTTCGACCGCTGCGGTAAAAGGGTTTGCGGTGTTGGCAGCCGCAGAGCGGGCCTTTTCGGCAAACTCACCTGCTTTTTCCTGGGCGGTGTGAATATATTCACCGGCGCGTTCGCGGCCTACTTCGTAATATTCACCCGCGCGTTCCTGAAGCTGCGTTGCCGCTTCCTTACTCTTTTCTATGCCCTTGCGGGTTGCATCCGCGATATCTTCGCGAAGTTCGATGCCCGATTTAGGTGCAAAAAGCAGTGCAATAACTGCACCAATGCCGCCGCCGATCAGCAAATATGTAAGTTTAGTGGTGACGTTTGAATCGTCTCTGTCGTATTCGTTTCTCATAATAATCTCCTGTATGCAATCAATGCAATATGATCTGACAGACCTGTGAATATGCAACAACTATACCAAGATTTTATGAATTAGGGCAATCAGAATTTTGTGTGAAATGCGGTTCAAAGGTCTATTTGCTACAATCATTGGTTCGCGTTTCGCCGTATGAACACTGATCTAATTAGAAATTTTTCAATAATTGCCCACATCGATCACGGGAAATCCACGCTCGCCGACCGGATTTTGCAGCTTACAGGAGCCGTCGCCGAGCGCGATATGGAAGCCCAACTGCTCGACGATATGGATCTCGAACGCGAACGCGGCATTACCATTAAGGCACACGCGGTGCGTTTGGATTACAAGGCGAAGGACGGCAAGGACTACATTCTGAATCTGATCGACACGCCCGGCCACGTCGATTTTTCGTACGAGGTTTCGCGGTCGCTATCGGCTTGCGAAGGCGCGTTGTTGATCGTTGACGCTTCGCAGGGCGTTGAGGCACAGACGCTTGCAAACACATATCTCGCTATCGAGAACAACCTTGAGCTTATTCCTGTTCTGAACAAGATCGACCTGCCGTCTGCCGAGCCCGACCGCATAAAGGAACAGATAGAAAGCATCATCGGGCTGGACGCAAGCGAAGCGGTGCTGACTTCGGCCAAAACCGGCATCGGCATCGAAGAAGTGCTCGAAGCAATAGTCGCGAAAGTTCCGCCGCCGAAAGGCGATAAGAATGCGCCGCTGAAAGCGCTCATTTTTGACAGTTGGTACGACAGCTATCGCGGCGTGATCGTGCTGTTCCGCGTCATAGACGGCACGCTGAAAAAAGGAACGAAGATCAAGTTTTTCAACACCGGCCGTGAATATCTGACCGAAACGATTGGCGTCAATCGTCCGCGTCCGACGCCGATAAATGAACTCGGTCCCGGCGAGGTCGGCTTCCTGACCGCGTCGATCAAGACCGTTGCCGACGTTCAGATCGGCGACACGATCACCGATGCCGCACGGCCGGTTACGGAAGCTCTTCCCGGTTTTCAGGAAGTAAAGCCGATGGTTTTCGCCGGGCTTTATCCGACGGATTCGGCGCAGTACGAGGACCTTCGCGATGCGATGGAAAAGCTGCGTTTGAACGACGCGTCGTTTTTCTTCGAGCCGGAAAGTTCGACGGCTCTCGGTTTCGGATTCCGCTGCGGCTTCCTCGGGCTTCTCCATATGGAGATCGTCCAGGAGCGGCTCGAACGCGAATTCAACCTCGATCTCATCACGACCGCTCCCGGCGTTCGTTACAGAGTGACTACCACCGATGGTGCGGTTGCCGAGATTGACAGCCCGTCAAAGATGCCGGATACCGGACGCATCACGAAGATCGAAGAGCCGTTCATCGAAGCGACGATCCTGACGAACGACGATTATCTCGGCGGCATCCTGCCGCTGCTTGACGAAAAACGTGGAGTCCAGAAAAAGTTTGAATACATCACGACCAACCGCGTGATGCTGGTTTACGAACTGCCGCTGAACGAGATCGTGCTCGATTTTTACGACCGCCTTAAATCGGTTTCGAAGGGTTACGCGTCGCTCGACTATCATGTCTCCGGCTATCAGGCGAGCAAGTTGGTCAAGCTCGACGTTCTGGTTTCAGGTGAACCGGTCGATGCCCTTTCGATCATCATGCATACAGATACGGCTACGACAAAAGGCCGCCTGTTGGTTGCGAAAATGAAGGAACTCATCCCGCGGCAAATGTTCGAGGTCGCAATCCAGGCCGCCATCGGCAACAAGGTCATCGCCCGCGAAACCGTCAAAGCCATGGGCAAAAACGTCATCGCCAAATGCTACGGCGGAGACATTTCACGAAAGCGTAAACTGCTCGAAAAGCAAAAAGAAGGCAAAAAACGAATGAAAAAAGTAGGCCGCGTCGAGATCCCCCAGGAAGCCTTTTTAGCGGTGCTAAAAATGAATGAGAGTTAGCGAATGGACTGGTCAAAATTTGAACCGACAGATTTTGAATACGATTTTGAAAGTGACGAACTGTTCGCGCACCGCATCACTATCAATGAAGCTATCGAATGTTTTTACAACGAATTTGTGATTCGGCGAAACAAATCATTCAATGATCGGTTTCAATTGATAGGTGAAACTTTCGGCGGTCGAAAACTGAAACTCATTTTTCAGTTGAAACCCGATAAAATAGTGCGGATAATTACAGGTTGGGATATATGAACACGAACTTATCGGAAAATGAGATCGATAGACTTGTCATCTCACAGGTCGAGGACGATGATGCCTGGGAGTCGCCGATTACAGTAAATAAGAAGAGGCCGATTCCGTTTCATTTTCTGCAGCCGTTTGAGATCGTAAGTGACAAGAACGTCCTAGGCGGCACGCCTGTCTTTAGAGGAACCCGTGTTCCCGTATCGGCGCTTATTGATAACTTGGAGAATGGAGTTTCCGTAGACGAATTTATAGAAAACTTTCCGACAGTCAGACGAGACCAAGCTATCAAAATCCTTGAATTCTTCAAAACATCTTTAGCTCAATTAAAGGCTGCTTAGGGCCGAAATCTAGTTTGATGGGAATTACTAAGTGGGTCTTTCTTTTACTCACCACGACAACGTCGTTATTTGCGCAGGCTTCGGCCGATGACCGGAGGGCTAATACGCCGATCGGGCCTTTTAAGATCATCCAAAATGTTTACTATGTTGGGGCGGCTGAGGTTACTTCGTTTCTGATCACGTCGCCGAAGGGGCACATTCTGATCGACAGCGGTTATACCGAGACGGTTCCGCAGATCAGGGCAAATGTTGAGAAGCTTGGGTTCAAGGTTGAGGACATCAAGATATTGCTCACCACACAGGCTCATATGGATCATGCCGGCGGACTGGCAGAGTTGAAGAAACTAACGGGTGCAAGGATGCTTTCAAGTGCGGCGGAAAAACCGCTGCTTGCGAATGGAGGTAAGGGCGATTTTGCCTTCGGTGACACGCTGCCGTATGAACCCGTTATGGTTGACCGTGTGATCCAAGACGGCGGGATTATCAAGCTTGGCGACATCCGGCTCGAAACGATCTTCGTGCCCGGCCACACAAAAGGCAGCACGGCGTGGATGCTGAAAACGACCGATGCGGGCCGCAAACTAAATGTCCTGTTTTTCAGCAGCACGAGTACACCGGGCTACAAATTCCTCAACAACGCAGGCTTCCCCGATATCGTCGCAACATTTGAAAACACATTCGCGCGAGCCAAAACCCTAAAGCCCGACATCTTCCTCGCCTCACACGGCTCGGCATTTGACCTGCTCGGAAAAGCCGAACGCCGGAATTCGACTTCAAATCCGTTCATCGAATCTGAAACCTACGCAAAATACTTGACCGAAACCGAAGCAAGCTTTCGACAAAAGATCGCTGACGAAAAAGCTAAAGCCGATCCGAAATAGACAGGTCAAGGACGCGACAGCCTCTCAAAAAACGCTTCCCCGATTGAGCATTCAATTTTATTACGCCGTTTTCTAGTGAACCTTCTCATTTGTAACCAGTACGACGTGCGGTTCTTTTCTTTCACTGAACGGTTCATTCAATCGAATTCTTAAGAGCGGGCGCGTGGCGATGATGCGGGTTGGGGCGGTGAGTTTTGGTTTGATGGCGTCGTATTCGTTTTCGGGCATTATCATGTATGCGGGCTTTGTGTCGGCGAAAAGATCGATGATCTCATTCTCGTGAAAGTATTCGAGCACGGACCGGTGTAAGTAGAAAACCATCGTGGGCGCGGTGTAGCGGTAATAGCCGACGCGGGCTTCGGGACCGGCGTTTTGGGCGATCACTTCGGACAGGGCTTTCACAGGTTTGTAGCGTTCGAAATCCGGCAGAACGAAAAGAACGAATATCCACATTACTGCCGCGACGGCCAGCGCTTGAGAATACGCAGCGATCTTGCTTTTTCTCGCGGCCGCAAAAACAAGTACGGCAATTCCGCTGATCAGCAGAACTATTCCCATCGTTCCGATGCCCGCGAGATCGATACTTGACCCGCTGGTGTTCAGGTAAAGCAACGCACCGCCAACCGCCGACAATAGCACGCCCATGCCGAGGAATATCCAGCGGACAGATGAAAGGTATTTTTCGACCGATGATGCGATCAACGCCCCGACCAAAACCGACGCCGCAAGGTATGTCGGCATCATGTATTGGTCTTGCTGATTTCGCGAAAGCGAATAAAAACCGACGATGACGACGGTCCATATCGCCATCAGCCGAGCGTACGGGAAACCGGTCTCGCCAAAGATCCGCTCACCAAACTTGCGGCGAAAGATCACAAAAACCAACGCCGCGATCAGCAGTATCGACCACGGAAAAAGATCGCCGATCATTGTGCCGAGATAGAAAAAACTGCGTCGCGGGCCCCAGCCTTCGTCGGTGTAACGCGAGATATTTTCGTTGAGGATGAACGAGACGATGTAATCCCAGCCGTGCCTCTGATAAACGAGCAGATACCACGGAACGACGATCACGGAAAAAATAGCGAGGCCCGCAGGCACCATCATCTTCCCGATGTCGCGAAGCCGCTTTTCGACGATCAGATAAATTAAAAATGCGGCTGCGGGCAGGACGACGGCAACCGGGCCCTTTGTCATAAAACCCAAACCGACGCTTGCGTACATCAGGCAAAGCCAGAGTTTTCGCCGTTCGGGTCGCAATTCCGACAAGACGAAAAACATCAGCGTCAGGCCCATGAAGAGCGTGAGAAAAACGTCTATCGAAGTTCGCCGCGAGTGCATCAAAAAGCGCGGCAGCGTCGCCATCACTATAGCCGCCCAAAGTCCGGTCTGCGTTCCCCATACGACGCGGCCGATGACAAAAGCGGCAGCGATAAGGCCCATTGCCGCAAGCACTATCGGCAGGCGCTCCGACCATTCGGAAACGCCAAAGATGCCATACGATGCGGCAACTATCCAATACGTCAGCGGCGGTTTATTAAAGCGGGGCTTGGCGTTAAAACTCGGGCTGATGTAATCGCCCGTTTCGATCGTCACGCGCGGCGTTTCGGCATAGAACGCCTCGTTCGCGTCCCAAAGCGTCGAGTCGCCGATGCCGATCCAATACGGCAGCACCGCGGCGGCAAGCAAAAGGCAAAGGATGAAATTTTTGCGTTCGGGCATTTTACGCAGAAACGGCGGAGCGATTGCGGTATCAACCTCAGATTCGACTAGCGTGCGAATCTCCTGCAACGCTTCTTCCGAGTCGGCCTCAAAGCGGAGCACCAAAATAGCTTGCGTATTCGACGCCCGCACGAGACCCCAACCGTTCTCGAAATTAATGCGTGCACCGTCGATTGTTATCACGTCGTTCGTCTTCGCAAAATGTTCGGCAATCTGCTTGACGACGTCGAACTTTACATCGTCAGGGCAATCGACGCGCAGCTCAGGCGTCGAAAATGTTTTCGGAATATCGTCGAAAAGTTCCGAAAATTTCTTATCAGTTTTTGAAAGTATCTCGAGGACACGTGCGGCCACATACGCTGCATCGTCAAAGCCGTAAAAGCGGTCGGCAAAGAAGATATGGCCGCTCATTTCTCCGGCGAGCGCGGCGTTCGTCTCTTTCATCTTCGCCTTTATCAGCGAATGTCCGGCCTTCCACATCAGCGGCGTTCCGCCGTGGGCGGCGATGTCGTCAAAGAGCGTTTGCGAGCATTTTACCTCGGCGATGATGGTCGAGCCTGGACGCTCGGCCAGCACGGAACGCGACAACAAGATCATCAATTCGTCGCCCCAGATTATCCGTCCGTTCTCATCAACGACACCAATGCGGTCACCGTCGCCGTCGAACGCGATGCCGATGTCGGCGTTGTTCGCTTTTACAGCTTCGATAAGATCTTCGAGATTCTCTTCGACCGTCGGGTCAGGATGATGATTCGGAAAATCGGAATCCGGTTCGATGAAAAGTTTCACCATCTCGACGCCGAGTTTTTCCAGGATCGGCACCGCCGTAACGCCGCCCATGCCGTTTCCGGCATCGATCACGGCTTTGAGCTTTCTCGAGCCGAAGGAAACACGCGAAACGATGTCGTTGATATAAGTGTCAAGAACCGCGACGTTTTCGTTCGTGCTGCTGCCATCGGCAAAACTGCCAGAAAGCGCGATCTGTTTTATTTCCTGTATCTGTGAGCCAAACAACGCGTCCTTTCCGAGACAGATCTTAAATCCGTTATGGTCGGGCGGATTGTGCGAACCGGTTATCATCACGCCGCCATCTACATCACGCGTGAAAACCGTGTGGTACAAAACCGGCGTCGGAACCATTCCGACGACAACACAGCCGATTCCGCATTGGTTAAAGCCGCGCGTGATCAGCTCGCAGAAACGCGGCGAACTCTCTCTTGCATCAAAGCCGATGGCTATTCGTTTTGCCGAATTCTGCCTAAAAAAAGTACCGATCGCTCGGCCAAGCACAGCGACCGCTTCATCGGTAAGCTGTTTGCCCACAATGCCGCGAATGTCGTATTCGCGAAAAATATGCTGGTCAATGTCCATGAGTCGTTATTGAGAGGCCCGAGCGTTATTCTAACCCGACTTAGCAAATTCCAAGAAAACACCTGTGTTTGCTATACTCCACTATTGACCATTGGCAACAAATCGCCGCTTTCGGGCATCAATATTTATGCAAGTCTTGTTAGATACTAACCGTTTGATGAAGTTTATTTCCCGTTCAATTTTATGTGTTGCAGTCGCGCTTGGCGTCGCCGATTCTGGGGTCGCGCAAACCCCGCAGCCGACACCACCGGACACAGGTCAGATCAAGACGTTCGAGGTGCGTCTGCCCGTAACGGTAACATTGAAGAAAGAGCTTGTTTCTGGGCTTTCCCAACGGGACTTTACGATCTTTGAAGACGGCGTTCAGCAGGAGGTCACTTTTTTTAGCGATGAGAAATCGAATCCGGTAGTCTTCGTCGGCGTGCTTATGGACACGTCGCCATCAACGGCGGGTAAGCTCGGATTTTCAAAAGAAGCGGCAAAGAATTTTATCTATACCGTCACGCGGCTCAGAAAAGACAAAGCGGCGTTTATGACCTTCGACAACGAAGTCACGCTGCATCAGGATTTTACCGATAAGCTTGACCTGCTTGACCGCGCCGTTGAAAAGATCAAGAAGACCGGTTCTCAGACGGCGATGTACGACGCTGTTTGGCTTTTTGCGGATGAAAAGCTCCGCAATGTCCCGGGCCGCCGCGTGATCGTGATCATCACGGACGGCGAAGACACCTTCAGCCGTGCGGATATTAACGACGCAATCGACATTGCGCAGCGAACTGAGACGACGATCTTCGCCATCTCAACAAAGGCGGGTTTTCTGGGAACCGTTCCCGGCGTCGAAGCCGGAACGACGAAGGGCAAGGAAGACCGGCAGCTTGTCGAGCTTTGCGAGAAAACGGGCGGCGAGGCATTTTTCACCGGCGATATGATCGAGCTTGAACGTGCGTTCACCAGAATTTCAAAAGAGCTGCGTTCGCAATACATCATCACTTATCGCCCGGCGAATCAGAATTACGACGGGCGCGAACGAAAGATCGAGGTTAAGTTCAACGATCCTGATAATGCAAAGAAATATAAGATCCGCACGAAATCCAGTTATCGGGCGATCCGCGATTCGTTGAAGTAGGTTTTTGAGGTTTGAGACGATGAAGTTTTTAAGATTTTTTATTCCCGCATTGGCTTTTGCGATGTTGTTTGGCGCGGCGGCGATCGGTTTTCATCGGACAAACGCTCAAACACCGACCGTGAAACCGGCCGTTACGCCGACGCCGCCGATCCAGGAAGAAGAAGGCGTGATAAAGGTCGATACCGAAGCGGTCAATGTGCTGTTTACCGCTCAGGATAAAAATCGACGTTTGATGCTGACGCTGAAACCAACCGACTTTCAGATCTTCGAGAACGGCCAGCTTCAGGAAGTTTCTTCATTCACACGACAGGTCGATCTGCCGCTCAGCCTTGCGATATTGATCGACACGAGCATGTCGCAGGAGCGCACATTGCCGGAAGAAAAAGCGGCGGCGGCAACATTCCTTGAATCGTTCGTTCGGCCCGAAAAGGACGAGGTTTCGATAATTTCGTTCACCGGTGAATCGACGCTCGAACAGGGAATGACGAGCAACATGACCCGTCTTCGCCGAGCCATTGACGGCGTCCGCCTTGCTCCGCAGATGGGCTACATCGGCGGAGGTGTTGTGATGGGAACGCCGGGAATAAATCCGAACAGCGCGTCAGGTGCAACGGCAGTTTGGGATGCGATCTGGGTTACATCCGAAGAAGTGCTGGGGCCGGCACCCGAGAAAACACGTCGTGCGATCATTCTGCTTTCTGACGGAGTTAACACATACGGTAAAAAGAAATTGAACGACGCGGTAGAGGCTGCCCAGCGCGCTGAAGCGGTGATATATTCGATCGGGATCGGCGACAACTTTACCAACGGCGTCGATCGCGGCTCGCTCGAAAAAGTTTCCGAGCGTACCGGCGGCCGTGCATTTTTCCCTCGCGACGAAGTCGAATTGCGAAAGGCCTTTCAGCAGATCCAGGAAGAGATGCGTTCGCAGTATCTGGTTTCATACGAACCGACCAACGCGGCTCTCGACGGCTCTTTCCGAACCATCGAAATGAAACTAACCAACGCTGAAATGCAAAAACAAAAAGTGCAGCTCACGCATCGCAAAGGTTATTTCGCAAAGACCCAAAAAACGAAATAACGCAGCTTAAGCCGGATCGTTTAGCCACCACTGATTTCCCCAACCATCAATGAATCCTGCGGCCCGGCCATATCCGCGATCGTCGGGCTCCTGATTTCCAACCGCTCCGCTTGCGATTCCCTTTGCATAAAGGCTGTCAACATCATCGACCACAACGAACATCCCGCACGGGAAAGGCTTCCATTCACCGCCCGATTGGCCAAACATTATCGTGCCGCCTTTAATGCTGAATTCCGCGTGCATAACTGAGCCGTCGTCCGAATTGACGCGGAGTTTTTCTTCGGCACCGAATGCTTCCGTGATGAATTTAATAAAGCCTTCAGCGTCTTCCGGCAGAACGATATAGGGCATTACGGGTGAGTAGTGTTCCGGGATGATTTTTTTCTGTTCTGAAACACTCATTGTTCTTTCTCCTTTTCTGTTTCCAAAAACATCCATCTGTGGCCTTCGATATCTTCGACCCGGTATAGTTTTCCGGGAAAACCGATCTCTGGGTCGCTTAAAATTCGGGCTCCCGCATCCTTCGCTCGTGAAAAGTGTTCGTCCACGTTTTCGACCAAGATAAGCACGCCGTCAATCACCCACGGCACCGAAGACCACTTTCTGGCGGCTTCACAATGTTCCCTGTGTCGTTGCGGACTTTCGTAATCAGGCGTGGGCGAAGCGAGCATAATGATGCCGCTGCCCGTTTCCATTTCCCCGTGCGACAGGCGTCCGTCTTCAATCATTCGTGTTATTTCACGGAAACCAAATGCTTTGGCAAGCCAGTCCATCGCTGCCTCGCCGTCCTCGTAGGCGATCATCGGTATAACGCCTTGCATAATTTCACTCTCCGCGGTTGAAATTTTTATCTACAGGAGTAATGTGGCTGAGCACACAAAGCCATTTGCCGTCGCGTTTCACAAAAACGTCGGACGTCCATTCGTCCGCGTCGAACTTCTGACCGCCAAAGTGTGCCGTGTTCACGACACGGCAGCTCAACACGGCAGTGTCTCCATAGACCTTGATCCGAGCGTCGCCGCCTTTCATTTCGAACATACTGTGGGTCAACTGCCCCGACCTTACGAAGCCGAGAAAATGTTCTTTTGTCGAAATACCTCGATCCGAGACCATCACCCAATCGTCGGCCATCACACTCCCGATCCGGTCTGCATCATTCGCCACCATCGCCTGGGCCCATGCGTCACCGAGCTTTACTAATTCCTGTTTTATTTGTTCTTCGTTATTCATGTTTATTTTCTTACTTAGTCTTCTTTGCGGTCTTTTTTGCGTGAGATAGATCATTTAACGCAGAGCCCGCAACGGTCGCAAAGGAATCGGAATCCCGACATGTGGATATTACGATATCGAGTTGTCTAAGAATTGGAAAAATGCGACATCTGTTCAGTATTCATATACTGCGTGCCTTCGGCTTCGTTCCAGAAATATTCCTTCGGGGTGTAGCCGGAGAACTGGCGGAAATCGTTGATGAAATGAGATTGATCGTAGTAGCCGCAGGCGTATGCGATCTCGGTCAGGTCGCGTACGCCGTTGAACTTGTATTGTGTCGCGGCTTGAAAGCGAATGACCCGCGAATAGAGTTTCGGCGAAAGCCCGGCAAACTCCTTGAACTTACGTTCGAACTGCCTCGTCGAGAACGAATGTTCGCGAGCGATCTGCACTATATTCACATCGCCTTTTGCGGCCATCACATCGTGAACCGCTCGGTGAATCAAAGGAAGTTCACGCGACGATGTGTTGAGCTTCACCTCTAAAAAACTACTTACAATTTTTACGCGTTCTTCGTTAGAATCAGCCGCGATGACATCCTGCTCAAGGCGGCGGCCTTCGACGCTAAGCACAGATTCGAGATCAGGCGAGATGTTCGTCATATCTGATGCCGGAAGCGCGAAAAATTTCGGTATTGCGAAAGGATAAAGATATGTGCCGAAGATGCCGAAATTTTCGCCGGTTGAGAAACGGCGAAACTGTGTGGATTGAGCCTGAATGCTTGAAAGGGGAGACGATTCCGGAATATTGTTGGCGTCCAACTCATCAAAAGTGCCCCGGTAGTGAAACACCATTTCGACCGAGCCATCCGCCATCGATCGATGAACAAAGTCTTCGCCCGGCAGCACCTCATCCTCAAGCGCCCAAAAGAATCGGACGTATGGCGCAAGCAGCGGCGGCGGATCGAAGACCTGATAAAGCATTACTGCTCCTTCCAGCCCCACGGCGGTTCGGGTGCCGCGACCGGTTTCGTTATATCGAATTTTACCGTGAACAACCGGTCGCCGCCGAGGCGCCTGAGATTGTATGAAAAATGCTGGCCGGGAACGAGTTCGATCCACCAAATGTTTGCCGCCGCCGAAGGCGCGTTTCCGGCAGGTGCGGCCACGACGCGCGTTGTCTCTTCATCTGCCGGAAAGAATTGTCTCGTAGCTTCGCCAGCGTTCGTGGAAGTTCCGCCGTACATCGTCACTGCATCAGATTTGCCGTCCTTGTGGCGATGATCGTGTTTCAGCAGAATTCGTCCGTTCGTTTTGGTGAGAACCCAAGTTCGCGAACGGTCATCGCCGACGAAGAACGGAATTCGAATGCGGTCTTTTTGGCACGACCGAACATGCATCACCAGCGGCTTGCCGGCGAAATCAGGACTGTTTGAAGTATCGGCGGCGACAGTTCCCGCGAATGCTTTTCCGCAAAGCTGCTGCAGATTCGCCCAGAATGTTTCCGTCGGGCTGATCGCAGATGTTTGACCGCTAATCGTCGTAACGATAACAAATAGCAAAGCTATAAGCGATGCAGATCTCGTTTTCATATTTTGTAAAGCTCGGCTAGCGGAAAAGTGGAGAGCTAGTATTCAAACAACTCCACACGTTGAAGCTTTCCTTTTTTGATGCGGATCACCCACAAAACGGAGTATTCGGAATCATCAAGATTTTTGAATACTTCCTTCTTCGCGATCAAGTTTGCGAGGCCCGGAATGGTGTTCGAATGGCCCGAGACGATTATTCGTTTATTCGGACTTTTCAGGATCGTCTCGGCAAGCTCTTTCGCCTTTCGCGGGTCGTAGGTCTGCACCTGCTTTTTCCGCTTCGCCGCCAGCGGAGCCAACGTATCGCGTGTTCGCTTGAAATCCGTCGAGTAAAACTCGTTCGGCCGGTACTTGCCCGCACGCTTGATCAAACGCCGCGCACGCTCCTTCCCCTCAGCCGAAAGCTCCGGATCCTGACTAGTCGCATCCGCTTTTTCTGCGTGACGTACCAGCACAATGACCTTGTCCTGCGCCGATATAGGCGAGACGAGAAATAAGACCGTGACGGCCAAAAGCAAATATTTCATATTGATTTTGTTAATCATACGCCTGGCTGCGATGTCGGACCGCGACAACATCGATGACGTGCAGTTTGTCATCTATCGAATAGATGACCCGATAGTCGCCGATCCGAATGCGCCATAAATTTTCCGAACCCTTAAGTTTGCGGCATCCTGACGGGCGAGGTGAGCGTGCAAGAGATTCTATTTGGGTAAAGATTCGCGTTACCAACGTGCTCGACAAAACTTCAAGTTGTTTTCGTGCCGACCTAGCAAACGTGATCGAATATTCAGCCATTCAACTTTCCGTTTTTCTTGAGAAGTTTTCTAACCGATTCGAGTGTTTCGCGCGGCTCGTTTTTTCTTTTCTTTGCGGTCAAACCATCGTAAACGTCTTCCCAAAGCTCGCCGTGCCTCTTAAGGTCGATCATCACCGCAACGCGTTTACCTTCTTCGTTTGTAACGTAACTAATTCCTTGCATATGTATTTATTCCCTGCAAATGTGGCGACGAAATTCTATCACAGGATACCGCTAAGAACGTGATAGGTCTGGCAGCTCGTGGCAATTCTCCTAAAGATCACGCCATTGGCTATGGAACTTTTATCCCTGTCCGGTTCATATTCGCCTTTGAACCTATACATCGTGTCCCCTTTCGGGCTTCGAACCCTGGCAAATGTAACTCGGCTTGCAGGATCTTTCATGCTCCGTGTGAAGTGTTTCTCCATACCGACGGACGTCAGACAAAATTCGGTTATAGTTTCTTCATCAAGCGAAATCCGGTTGTCCCAATCTGCATTTTCATAAAGCTTTGGGAACCATATCCGCTTACCTTTCTCTACGGGGTGATGAATATATGACCATTGGAGGCTTTTCCGCTCCCGTCCGAAACAGGCCGCTGCATCTGCTTGAGTTCGAAATGCCACGTCATCGTCAACGTCGACAAATCCCTTCTCAACATAAGTATGCGGATTCATTTCTGATTCAAGATTCCAAGGAATGAAGCTTGATAAGTTCGATCTTTTTCCTTTGATGATCTGCACAATTGCGTCGATGTCCGCATTGATGTGATCGATATCCTTTGTTACATCCACCCGCAAAAGATCGTGTCCCGTCGCGTTAATAATGTCCGCTTCTCGAAGTTGATCTGCTTCTATCTGATTCTTATGAAAGCCTTCATCAACCTCAATGTGAATCGCAAGCTGAGGGAAGTACATATCAGTCATTGCTCTTCCGTCCGGTCGGGCAACATATTGCTGCGTAACGAATTTGACACCAGTATCGCCCAGCAACGTCCAGACTCGATTTACAACGTAATGCTCATATCGCTTCTTCTGAGCTTTTGCGAGCTGTCTAGCAATGAATTCTAGTTTGGTCATATTGGACTCTAAATAAACATCTTTCCGGGATTCAGGATGCCGTTTGGATCGAAGACTTTCTTGATGCCTTTCATTATTTCGAGTGTTGGCTTGTCGATTGCGTAGTTGAGATATGGGGCTTTGACGTAGCCGATGCCGTGTTCGCCGGAGATGGTGCCGCCAAGTTCGACCGAGAGTTGAAAGGTTTCGGAGACGCATTCGCGGGCGCGGGCTACGGCATCGGCATCGTCGCGATCGACAACGAAATTGACGTGTATGTTCCCGTCGCCGGCGTGGCCGAAGTTTGCGACGAAAGTGTTATGGCGTTTGCCGATCTTTTCGATCCTTGCGACAAGTTCAGGAACGCGCGACCGCGGTACGACTACGTCTTCGTTTATTTTTAGCGAACCATATTTCATCAAGGATGGTGAGATAGCTCGGCGAACGTCCCAGAGCTTGTCTTCCTCCTCTTTCGAACGCGCACGCAGAATGTCGAAACCGCCGTTTTCGGCGATGACACGTTCGATGGTTTCGGCGTTTCTCGTTACTTCTTCAAGCGAGCCATCAACTGCAACGAGCAAAATTGCTCCCGCTTCTTTCGACAGGCCGAATGCAAAATTTTCTTCGATCGCCGCAACGCAGAATTTATCAATGACCTCCATCGCCATCGGCAGCAACCCCTCCGGCGTGAATTTCGTCAGCACCTTGCACGCCTCTTCCATCGAATGAAAATTCGCACGCACGGTCGAGGTCGCTTCGGGCATCGGCAACAGTTTCAACGTCGCTTCGGTGATAATGCCGAGCATTCCTTCGCTGCCGCACATCAACCCCGTCAGATCGAACCCGACTACGTTCTTTACCGTCTTGCCGCCCGTGCGAATTACTTCGCCGGTCGCGGTGACGACTTCAAGCCCAAGAACGTGATGTTTCGTAACGCCGTATTTCGGCGTCCGCATACCGCCGGCATTTTCGGCGATGTTTCCGCCGATGAACGAGTCTTTATACGAAGCAGGATCTGGGGCGAACATCAGCCCAACCTCGGCCGCTGCCTGTTGAACCGCAAACGTCGTCATGCCCGGCTGGCAGATCATATAGAGGTCATCGACGTTGAGTTCGATGATCTCGTTCATCCGATCGGTGCCGATCACGATCCCGCCATCAACCGGAACCGCTCCGCCCGTATATCCAACACCGCCACCGCGTGCGGTCACAGGAAACAGATGTTCATTCGCAAGTTTTAAGATCGAAGACATCTCGGCGGTCGATTCCGGAAACACAACCGCCTCGGGCGGAAACTTTTCTTTAACGGCATCTGCACCATACGGCTCGACCTTTTCGGGATCGACAATAACATTCTCTTCGCCAACGATAACGCGCAGCTTTTCAATCACTTCGGGTTGTGAGGCACTCGTAGTCTTGCGTCCGGCGGAGCTGAAATGAATGGATTCGAACATCGGAAAGACTTGTTAAGCTCGATGCGTGCGTAAAAAGAACTTTACTATCATCCGCATTGTGACGATCTGCAATGCGACAACGAAGGCAACGCGAATTACGTTCGGAAAGATAGAGCCGTAGAAAGCGTCATAGCTGATCTGTGTCAAAACAACAAAATATATAGCGGCACGCCACGAAATAAACGGCTTGCCCTCGATCAGCGTCGCGTAAAGAACTCGGATACCAATCCCAAGCAGTATCATTCCGAGCGGCACGCCGATAGGGCCGAAATTAATCAGCAAATCACCCATCACCGTAAGCGAAAGGCCGAATCCGGGGTTGTCAAAGTAGAGATCGTTGAACGACGAACCGTCCGAAACTAGCGGCTTATCCTTCCAAAGGAATCTTGGAATGAACGCGGTCCATGTGTAGGTCCAGATGCTGGTATCCAAACCATATGCAGCCTCGTACGGTGCAAGAGCATCGTAATTGGAAACCACAACCGCCAGAGCACTAACCGTTTCGAGACGGTTTGCAAGCAGATAAAAAGAATCGGTCATCTGCGATGAGATATCCGAGCTGCCGACACTGCCGATCGATTCAACTGCGATCGCGCTATATTCGTCAATAGAAACCCTATTCGCTGTTCCCTTAAGATCGCGGAACTTTGAACCGTAGATCGTTCCCGCAATAACACTGGCGACAACGATGAGGGCGAAGATGGTCCAATGCTTTAGCTTTATCCTGTCCCGCGTCATGACAAATGAGCCGATCAGCATGATCGCGTTCTGCAGGAAGCTGCTCTTTCCGCCAGAGATCAAAAGAGTAAACCCAACGGTCGTAAGCTGTGCGGCGATAATTATCAGATGGAGATAGCTCCATTTTTCGAGCCTGAAGAAGGCAAGCCACAAAAGAAACGTCGTGGCGGGCAGCATCATCGCCAGGAAGAATGCCATGCTTCCCGTCGTTCCGTAAGTGATGTCGCCCATCTGATATCCCAACTGCCCTAATTCGAGAGCAAGCAGGTTCACCGAATAGCCGAGGAACAAAAAGACGCTGGACGAAATGACTATTTCGGCCGGCGAGAAATCCCATTTCGGCAGGAAGCGATTCAGGCTGTCGCCGATCCGTTTGCCCTGCGGAATAAAATATCCCGTACAAAGAGCGGCGAAGCCGACGATAATGTAAACAAACGCTAGCGGAAAATCTAACCTCGGATCGGATACATAGTTGAGATAAAAATAATTCGACAACCCGAAGGCTAAGCTCCAGCCGCCCAGAAAGAATACCGGGACGAAATAGGTAATCAGCGGGTACACGATCGGGTTGGTAAACTTTAGTTCTCCTCGGCGGGACAATATGACGACAGGAATGGTAAATGCAATCCCTGTCGCAATTACCCACGGTATCAAATACGGCCGCTCGATCTTCAGCACACCATCGGCAAGCCCGAATGTGATCAGCACAAGACTCAAAACCGCAACGGCCATGATAAAGACCGCGGGCAGTAACATAGATCGTTCGCTTTTATCGTAGCGAACAAATCTGTCGAATTCGGGATGCCTTGCGCTTTCTATCATTGTCGAAATTCCAGACGTGCTGGCGCTTAATCTAATGATACTTCGTCGGCGGTGCGAAAAGCTAACAAACCATCGGGTTGCCGCGACGATATCAAAGCATTGACTTGATGCGGGTGATATTAGAATATCGTGCGATGGACAAGGTATTGCTTATAACGGGTGCATCTACCGGAATTGGAAGGGAGACCGTCAAACTGTTTCAGGCAAAGAGCTGGAAGGTCGCGGCGACAATGCGGCGGCCGGAAGACGCGGCGGACCTGCAAAAGATAGTCGATGTCGAGTGTCTTCGTCTTGACGTGACGGACATTGATTCGATCAAGGCGGCAATTGCGGCAACCATTGATAAGTTCGGCCGCATTGATGCCATCGTCAACAACGCAGGTTACGGACTGCTCGGCCCGTTCGAAGCGGCCACTGAAGAGCAGTGTCGGCGTCAAATAGAAACTAACATCTTCGGCCTGATGAATGTTTGCCGCGAGATCATTCCCTATTTCCGCGAACAGAAGCGCGGTTATATCGTCAACATCGCTTCGCTCGGTGGTCGCGTTGCGTTCCCGTATTCGAGTCTTTATAACGCCACAAAGTGGGCCGTCGAAGGCTTTTCAGAATCATTGCAATACGAGCTTGAACCGTTCGGGATTCGCGTCAAACTGATCGAACCGGGGCCAATAAAGACCGATTTCTATGGGCGTTCGCAGGAAATAGCCCAAAAGCATGGGTTAACGGTTTACGATGCCGCGCATGAGAAATTCCTTAGTTTCATGAACGAAGGCGGTGAAACCGCTCCGGACGGTTCGTTGGTCGCACAGGCGATCTACGATGCCGTTACCGACGGCTCGTCAAGGCTAAGATACACGGTAAATACCAAAGGACTGCTTTTTCTCCGTCGGGTGCTGCCTGACGGCCTGTTCCGCTTCGCAGTAAAAAAGATTTTTTTGAAATAGCGATATTGCGATTAAGATGCAATAATTAAAGGTCGATTCTTAAAAATCCTATTTAATCCAAACCCCCGGTTGAGTGATAGAATTTTTAAGGCGTTCGCCTGGGAGACGACCTTTTAGATGAAAATTCTGCTTTACAATCCGGACAATGGTGTGACGCGCAACTTTATGCCGCACCTTTGGATGTTTCTACTTCAATCGCTCACACCGAAAGAACACGAAGTTTTGCTGATCGACGGCAACGCTAAGGCGATGTCGCGGGAGGAACTTGTCCAGTTTTGTAAGGACGAAGGCGTTGGGCTTGTCGGGATCGGTTCGATGACGCGAATGATCGCACGCGCCTATTTGGTTGCGGATGCTATTCGTAAGGCTGGAATTCCGGTTGTAATGGGCGGCCCGCACGTCACAGAATGTGCCGATGAGGCGTTGGGCAAAAACGGCGGCCCTCGGCACGCCGACGCAGTTGCTCTCGGTGAAGCCGACGAGACGTGGCCTAAGATCGTTGAGGATGCGGCACGCGGAAAACTGAAAGAGATCTACACGCCGCAGATCGACAAGAAAGGCAACGACATAAAGCCATCCCTTCAACCATATCCGCACATCCCGTGGGAATCGCTCGACCTCGAACAGTTCTCTCTCATTCCGAAATTTCTGCGTCCCGTGATGTCGAAATTCGGTGAAGGCTGGGGTAAGTTTTTCGTCGTCCCGATCGAAACCGGACGTGGTTGTCCCTATGGCTGCGAATTCTGTACCGTCACAGGTTTCTTTGGTGACTCGATCCGCTTTCGAACCAACGAGAGCGTTGTCGAAGAATTGCTTCGCTTGAAGGCCCGCGCGAAAGAAGAAAAAGGCCAGATCGCCGTTTTCTTTATCGACGATAACCTTGCGATCAATAAGAAACGGCTCAAGGCCTTGCTGCGCGATATGATCGCTGCGGGAGCGATATTGCCGTGGGTCGCACAGATCAGTGCGAATCTGTTGGCGGACGAAGAGCTTGTCGATCTTATCGCCGATTCGGGCGGCAAATGGGTGTTCATCGGAATGGAATCCATCGACCCGGCGAACATGGCCGACGTCAACAAACAGTTTTCAAAACCTGCGAACTACAAAGACGTTCTCGACGGCCTTGCTCGCAGAAATATTTACGCGATCACGTCGTTCATTTTCGGAATGGACAATGACGAAGTAGGTGTTGCAGACCGCACGGTTGACGAGATCGAAAGCTGGCCTCCCGGCTTGCCGGTTTTCGGACAACTTACTCCGTTTCCGGCAACGCCGCTTTATGACCGACTTGAGAAATCAGGCAGAATGCGGCGTCCGAAGCATTGGCTCGATTTCGCACCGTTCGTGATGGCACACGATCCGCTAAAAATTTCGATCGAAGACGCTCGCGTAGAAACCATCGGTGCGTGGGAACGCAGTTATTCGCCGAAACGAAACTTTGAAGCGATCGAAGCAATTGAGCACGCGCCGATAGACGTTCGCATCAGTCATTTGGCGGCACGCTTGTTTTTCCGCGGAATATATTTCCCTCAGATCGGTACAATGGCTTGGCTTAAATTATTATTCGCGAATCGAAAGACGATCTCGAAACTGACACGCGAAGGGATCGGAAAGTGGCGTCAGGCGAAAAAGAAACAGCGGAAAGCCTCGAAACTGATCCCGACTTCGAACAGTTTTTAGCTCGCCGTCATTTTCGGCACTAACTTTAACCTAGAATAAGCGTTAGAAAAAGCAGCGTCGATTTTCTTCCTTTTCTTCCTTTTCTTCTTTGCGGGTTCTTTGCGGACTTTGCGGCTTTGCGTGAAAAAAGAGTGTTTCACGCAAAGTCGCCAAGAACGCAAAGTAAGAAAAGAACTCTATCGCGTAATCTCGGATAGATAAACTTTTTACGTCAGAATTATTCGTGCATTCGTGGCTAAATCTTCTAACGCTTAATCCGGGTTAAATCTTCCCATTTCAATTAACACTAGACGCAGTTTCGCGATGACCGCATCGTGAGATACGCCGTTAGTTGCCACGATCCCGCCGTGATTTTGAAGATCTCGAACGTCGTATCTGAATGGCAAGCCAAAAAGATCCGTAAGCTTCCCGCCCGCTTCTTCCAATATCACCTGCGGCCCGCAGGTATCCCAAAGCTTTGTTCGGGGTGAAAGGTGAATGTAAATATCTGCCTCGCGTTCTGCGATAAGCCCGATCTTTAAACCTATCGAACCACGCTGAACCGCCGACGCAAATGCAAAGTTTTCGAGAATTGCCGAAATGCCTTTGCTCGGATGATTGCGCGAAAACGCGAGAGTCATTTCGCCGAAATCCAGGTGTTCTGAAACCGAAACGGGTTTCGTTTCGCCTAGATCGTTCTCAACAAAGGCCCCGCCTTTTTTTGTCGCGTAATAAAGCCGCCGGTGAAACGGCAGCAGTACAATGCCGAGAACTGCAACGCCCTCTTCCGCAAGCCCGATCTGCACCGCGAAATCGCCGTCCTTTTTCACAAATCCTGCGGTGCCGTCGATCGGGTCGATGATCCAGACACGTTTGGCAAGCATCCGAAATTCAATATCGTCAACTTCTTCTTCGGAAAGAACAGCGTCGTCGGGAAACGCGGCGTTGAGTCCGTCAACAATTATCCGGCTCGCCGCTCTGTCAGCAGCAGTTACCGGTTCGTAGTGGTCATCGACACCAAGTTTTTGTTCGGCAATTATCTCGCGGGAATAATGTTCGAGGATCGTTTCGGAGGCGGTTCGTGCCAGGAGTTTTGCAACATCGAGTTCGTGCTGGAGCATGTGTCAGTAGTGTCAGCAGGTGCGCACGCAGTAAGGAGTTTGATCGGTTCACCCACATTACTCGCAGAAGCTGCTTTAGTTCAAATCTACCACAATTAGATTTATACTCCGGTGAATCGCAAAGAAGAGAGAAACAAATCCGTACCGCCCCCAAACGCCGTAATTCAGGTTTACCTAAGCTCGACCGATTCCGTGATCCCGCAGCGCGGACACGTCAATCTGGTCCGTGTCGCGTCATCCCATTTCGCCAGCGCCTCGGTCGAAAGATCCGGCGTCTTGCTCTCCGCCTCGCCCTCGCTCAGAAGCCGCGACTTCTTTTTCGGCTTCCGAACAGCCATTTCCCGCTCACACTGCCGGCAATACCACCCAAAACCGTCATTCTGAAAATCGTTTAGTTTAGGCATAATATTGGCGGCACGCCGTCAAAACGCACCGCCGATTTTTTGAGTAAGCGTTATTCCTGAGCGCGACGCGTAGAACGCGTTTGCTGAGGAGGCGTTATAAGGCGAACCGGAACGGTTGTGCTTCGTCCGGAGCGATATACTTCGACGCGAATCGTGTCACCGATCTGCTTCTTATCGAGCAAGCGGTAGAGGTCGTCGAGATCTTCAAGTTTTTCACCGTCGATCGATGTAATGATGTCACCGATAATGGTTGCACCATCCGCGTCACGCGACAGGCCCTTAAGACCGGCAGCCGACGCCGCACCGCCCTGAAGCACATTGCCAACGAGTAAACCACTCTCAACCGGCATACGATATCCTCGGGCCGAAAGCCTTGCAACGCTGTCCAGATTGGCGCCGAGCTTCGGACGACGAACTTCACCAAATTGAAGAAGTTGGGGAATGATGCGTTTCGCCGTGCTTGCGGGAACAGCAAAACCGACGCCGACCGAACCGCCGGCGGGCGAAAGTATCTGGGAATTGATGCCGATCATCTTGCCGTATTTATCGAGCAGCGGCCCGCCCGAGTTTCCCGGATTGATCGACGCATCGGTTTGAATAGCTGCATCTATCGGCCTGCCCGTCGGAGCTCCGGCAACGGGCCGTGAGCGAATCGGTCTTTGAAGTCCTGAAATAACGCCCGTTGTCAGCGTTCGGTCAAGCCCAAATGGATTGCCGATCGCTAAAACCTTTTGACCGACGACCAGGCGATCAGAGTCGCCGAGCGGGATCACGGTTAATCCGCCTGCCGGCGGTTCGATCTTTATGATCGCAAGATCAGTGTCCGGGTCACCGCCAACCAGCTTTGCTGGATAGACCTTGTCACCGCCAAAACTCACCGACAGTTTTTGTGCGCCTTCTATCACATGATAGTTCGTCAAAATGTGACCGTTGGTGTCGATCACGGAACCGCTGCCGTTGCCCCGGCCCTCCTGCACGTCGCCATACCAGTTCTGCGAATACGAGGTCGTGTTCACAAATGCAACGCCGGGCGCGATTGTTCTATAAACTTCAATACTGTTCTGCTCATCGGAAACCTGCGAGGGTTCAGAGATTCCTTCGGGTACCGGAGCCGATTCAGCAAACGTCGTTCCGATCTGCTCGTTCCCATTCCAAAAATGGCTTAGCGAATATACAAGTGCGGTCGCCCCGACGGCGATCAGTGCTGTTGAAAAAGCGAGAAGAAGAATTTGTCGTGCGGAAAGCTGATAGACGGGCTTGCTGGTCATAAATTACCTCTTACAAAAAAGACATTTTAATACGAATAGGATGCCAAGTGGCAACAAATTCGTTGTGTCATGATTTACGAGATCAAGAACAAGTTGTTTCGTCAGGTTTTGTAAAGGCTTTAGCGGATGGCGGCGAACATTGACCGTGAGATCTGGTCAACCGTCTCGAATGCGGAAGCCGAGATCAGCCCTAAGGCAGATAAGCCGGTAAGAAAATGGATACCCATTACGCTGATGTATAAGGCAAGCGCGACGGTGATACCGTATTTCGCGATTCGGCTTTCGCCGCCCCAACGCATGAATACAAATGCCGCGAACGTGCCGATCGCGAGCTTCGCCCCGAGAAACGTCATGTCGCCGATATCGAGCAGCCTGGCCATCAGGTAATTCCCTTCGGTGGCAACACCATTGCGAACCCAAATAATGGTAAGAAGCGCGTCAAGTAGATTGAGCGAAAAAAGAAGAAAAGATTCGCGAAGGAAGTTCATAACTCCAGACGGTAACAAACTTGTTAAAACACACCTCTGAAAAACTTTACCCCCGGTTTGTGAAGCCGGGGGCGGAGATTGTGAAACGATTTAACCTTAACCAGTTGACTAGAGAAAGGCCTAATCAAACGAGATTTCAGAATTTATTTTTTGCCGTGGTTCGAGATCAATTCTACGCCGTCTGACCGCAGTACCAAAGGCGGCGGACTTCTGCTACACTCACTCAAATCTCGATTTAATACATCCTAAACCGAAACCGGAGACTGCACAATGGCCGAAACCGAACAGGACAACCTTCCCAGCGACGATTACGAACGCGAGCTTTCGACAGACCTTGACGACGACACGCCCGATAAACCGAAAGGTACGGCCCTGCATACCAAGATCCTGATCGGACTGCTGTTGGGCGTCGGCGGCGGTCTGCTCGCTAATCAGATCTGGGGCGGAGCCGACGCAAACGTAGCATGGTTCATCGCGAACATCACGCAGCCCGTCGGGACGTTGTTCCTAAACCTCCTGTTGATGATAGTCGTGCCGCTCGTATTTTCTTCGCTTGTGGTCGGCGTGTCCGGGATCGGCGACATCCGCAAACTTGGCCGAATCGGTCTAAAATCATTTGCTTACTGCCTCATCATCTCGGCGATTTCCGTTGTTATCGGATTGGGGCTTGCGAACACGATCCGCCCGGGCGAAAGAGTGAATCCCGACACGGCGACGCAACTGAAAGAGAAATACAGCAGTGACGCGGCCACCCGCACCGATGCCCAGAAAAAGGCCGCAGAGGCGGCGAAGTCGGATTCTCCACTGATGCAGGCCGTCAAGACCATCGTTCCGAAAAGCGTTTTTAACTCAATCGCGGGCGAGAATCCGAACATGCTGCACATCATGTTCTTCGCTCTGATAATCGGTATTGCGATCACGCTGCTGCCGACTCCAGTTTCGGCACCTTTTGTCAGTGTGATGGAGTCGATCTTCGCCATCACGTCGAAGATCATCGACATCATAATGAAGTTCGCTCCGTATGCGGTCGCGTGCCTGATATTCAGCAACATCGCGGTTTTTGGCATTGATCTGCTCAGATCGCTCGGCTGGTTTGTGTTGACGGTTCTGCTCGGTTTGGGAATTCATTTCTTTGGTGTGTATTCACTGTCGGTTTGGTTCCTTTCCAGGATCAACCCCATCGACTTTTTCCGCCGCATCTGGACGGTCATCGTGACGGCGTTTTCAACCAGTTCGTCGAATGCAACACTCCCGACGGCTTTGCGCGTTTCTGAGGAGAATCTCGGTGTCCCGAAAGAGATCAACAGCTTCGTGCTGACCGTCGGAGCAACCGCAAACCAAAACGGGACCGCTCTCTATGAAGGCGTCACCGTTCTGTTCCTCGCACAGCTTGCGGGTGCGGATCTGACGCTTGCGACCCAATTGATGGTCGTGTATTTGGCAATACTCGGCGGCATAGGCACGGCCGGTGTGCCGTCGGGCTCAATACCATTCATCATCGGCATATTGGCAATGATCGGCATCGATCCCGCGCTGATCGCCATTATTCTCGGCGTCGATCGCATACTCGATATGTGCCGCACCACGCTGAACGTCGTCGGCGACCTGACCGCCGCAACCTTCGTCGCGCGCAGCGAAGGCTATGAGCTTCTTAAGGTACAGGAAGATGTTGGAATCGGATAAATTTCGGCGTAAGATTGTCTTATCATGATTGATCGAAATGTGACAACGGATTTTGTTCCGCAACCCAGAAGGCTGCGATTCTCAGTTGACGATTATTACAAAATGATCGAAATGGGAATGATCGAAAACTATGAGAAATCAGAGATTATCGATGGAGAGATGGTGCCTAAAATGACTATTGGTGATAGACACGCTCTTACTGTAGATCTTTTGAATCAATTGTTGGTGAAGGCCTTGCCCGATAACTTTCGCGTCCGCGTACAGAATCCGCTCCGCGTCGGTGACTTTGACGAACCCGAACCGGATTTTGTCGTAAGCGATCTCACGCTATACGACGGCACGCGTCACCCGAGGCCAAATGAAACCGTTTTAGTGGTTGAGGTTTCTGACTCCACGCTTAAACAAGATCGCGATGTAAAGCTTCCTATGTACGCCGAGGCCGGTATCTTAGAGGCGTGGATAGTAAATCTGCGGGACGACGTGATAGAAGTTCATCAGAATCCGAACTTGGGTATGTTTCAGCAGGTGCGGATTTTCGAATCCGGTGAGCGTCTGGAATCCTCCGTGTTGCCTCAGCTTAATTTTGAAGTAGATTCGATAATTTCTTAGCGACGGGTTTATGTTTCCAATCGGCGATGACAATTCCGAGATAACTATTACTCCGATAGTGAACTACGCGTTCATTGGGATAAATGTTCTCGTGTTCGTGCTGCTGCAGCAGATCGGTAGCAACGATGCGTTCTCATACGCCTTTTCATTGGTTCCGCGTGAGGTTACGACGGGCGTAGATCTTCAGGGCTTGATCCCGATCGTGAACTCGGCTGGTCAGGAACTTGGCGGGATACAGCATTTTTCAACGCCGCTTCCTGTTTACTTTAACTTTCTCAGTTCGATGTTTATGCATGGCGACATAATGCATATCTTCGGCAATATGCTCTTCCTTTTTATCTTTGGAGACAATCTTGAGAACCTGCTCGGGCACATCCGCTTTGCCGCATTTTACATCGTTTGCGGAATAGCAGCAGCCCTCGCTCAGATTTTTATGGAACCGGGATCGGCAATCCCGATGCTCGGTGCATCGGGCGCAATTTCCGGAGTGATGGGCGGTTATCTCTTGCTGTTTCCGCAGCGGCAAGTGCGTGCGATTATTTTTAACTTCCTAACGACGGTTCCCGCATTTGTCGCGTTGGGGTTGTGGATCGGCTATCAGATCTTACTCGGCTATCTGGCACCCGCAGGCCAAGGCGGCGTTGCGTATGCGGCTCATATTGGCGGATTTATCGCAGGCGTGGTGCTGATAAAAGTGTTTGCTCTCGGGCGGAAAGTTTAATCGGTTTCCCATACAAGCAGCGGCCTCACAACACCGGGGATCGGCCCGGTCAAGTCGCCGCGTGCACTGATTTCTCCCGCAGTTTCGGAAACATTGAAAGTGACAACGTCTCGCTCGTTGAAATAGCTAAGCGGCGGATCGTGCCGTGCGGCTGAAACATTGACGAACAGCGGGCCCTCCGACAGAAAATTTCCGGGAATCCTGACGCGGCTTCGATAAGTTTTTGCAGAGCGTTCTTTTCTTCCCCAATCCAAATTCCAATCGTGTGAAACAAAGATACAAGCGCCTTGTTCGTTGTTCAACTGGATCGACGGCACGACAATACTCGGTTTCATTATCTGAAACTCGATCTCAACAAAAACGTCCTCGCGAATATCCGCGTTGGATATCACTCGGTTCTCGGCATTGACGATCCGCACGCCGATCAGTTTCACATTGTCGTCGCCCGGTGCGTCGTTCGTGTCGCTCCAGATGCGCTCGGCACCGATCTGGGATTGTTCGTGCAGATATTCGCTTATCACGGCACGGCTTTCACCGTCGCGAAACAGCTCGCCTTCCCTGATCCAAAGAACACGCGAACACAGGCGGCTGACGGCCTGCATGTCATGGGAGACAAAGATGACAGTGCGGCCCGACTGGCCAACGTCTTTCATCTTGTTCAAACACTTTCGCTGAAACCCGACGTCGCCGACCGCAAGTACTTCGTCCACGATCAGGACTTCCGGTTCAAGATGCGCCGCGACGGCGAATGCAAGCCGCATGTACATTCCGCTCGAATAATGTTTGACCGGCGTTTCCAGATATTCGCCGACCTCGGAGAATTCGACGATCTCATCAAAGCGCGTTTCGATCTCGGAATGTTTCATTCCAAGGATCGCGCCATTAAGGAAAATGTTCTCGCGGCCAGTAAGCTCGGCGTGAAAACCGGTTCCGACCTCGAGCAAACTGCCGACGCGACCGCGTATGATCGCGTTGCCGCTCGTTGGTTTTGTGATGCGTGAAAGTATTTTGAGAAGAGTAGATTTGCCAGCACCGTTGTTGCCGATAATGCCGAGCGTTTCACCTTCTGCGGCTTCGAATGAAACGTCTTTCAGCGCCCAGTTCTCACGCATGGAACCTTTCTTTGAACGAAGGAGGCCGCCGAAAAATTCGCGGGCAGAATACGGACGCGCACCCGAATAGTAGTACCGCTTTGAAAGTTTGTTTGCCTTGAGTGCTTCCATACCTTCAGATCGTATCGGCGAACTCGTCCTCCAAACGCTTGAAAATCGTGAATGAAACGACGAGTAAGATCAGCGTCGAAACCGCCGAGATAGCGATCGTTTGCCAGTCAAGCGGCGTTCCAAAAAGCGCACTGCGAAAGCCTTCGAGAATGCCGACAAGCGGATTTACCGCAAAGATCATCTTCCACTTTTCCGGTAGAATGCTCGTCGGAAAAAATATCGGCGACGCTATCAGCCAAACCTGCAGCAGAAAAGGCAATGCAAATTTCACATCGCGAAACCTGACGTTCAACGCGGAAAAAAGCGTTCCAAGTGCAACCGCGAGAACAACTGCCATCAAAATAAATAGCGGTGCAAATACGATCTGTGATGTTAGAGCGGTTCCGAAATATGCCATTACGATCGCCAATACCGCGAACCCAAAGATCAGGTCGAACAAGCTTGCCAATGCCGCGGCAATGGGTACCACGAGCCGTGGAAAATAGACCTTCGTGACAAGATTGACGTTGTTCACAAAGCTCATGCTCGCCATCGAAACCGACGTGTGAACAAACAGCCAGATGAGCAATCCGCTCAACACAAACAGCGGATACGGAACATTCTGCGTTTCAAAGCGGGCGAAATTACTGAATATTACGGTAAAAATAGCGGTCGTCAGAACCGGCTGAAGGATGACCCAAAACACGCCGATCGCCGTCTGCTTATAACGAACCTTGACGTCGCGCCACGTCAAAAAGAACAACAGTTCGCGGTACGCCCAGATCTCTTGAAGATCCAGCCTGAACCACGAACCGCCTGGTTGAATTTCGGTCAGCTTAACGTCGCGCATCGTTGCAGAAACACGATATTAAACTAAACCGGCCGGAAACTCGATTTCGCGGCGCAAAAAATCGGCGGCCTCGAATAGTGCATGGGCCGCCGTTTGTCAGGTCTTGGGGGAAACTACTGACGCTGGAATTCCGGCGTTCCGAGTACGAGGCTTACAACCTTAAACACGTCCGGATTGCCGCTCGGAGCTAGAAGCCGTGCTTGCCGGTTTCCGGCGCCTCTCATATTGGGCACATCGGCAATCTCGGCATTGATCTCATTTCCCGCTTTCACTTCGGGAAGCGGCTGATTCATTTGTTTTAGCAACGTGGTTCGCGTGGCTTGCGAAACATCACCGTCAAGGATCTCGCCGATCGCATGATCGAGCAATTTCGCTTTGTCCTTTTGATCGAAGCCCTTCAGATCGACGCGAGTTCCCGGAATGCGATTGCTCGCCACCGCGACCGCGAAGTTGAGCCTTTCGAGCAAAGCACCTGTGTTAACCCAGTCTTCGGCGGTGTCGGGATAACCGGTCGGTGCCTGATAGCCGTAAGGAATTTCACCGAGCTTATTCAGCATCGCAAGCATTGCCGGGCCGCTGTTCGTCGTGCCGCCAAGAACGCGGATCGAGCTGACAGCAACTTCAAAAGGCGTCTTGATCTTTACTCGATAATTCTCGACCGCAAAAAATTCTTTGTCGGAGAATAATGCCTTCAACGCCGTCTTTATATCGCCGCTCGATTTTGTGAACGCTTCGGCAACGCGGCTGACAAGCGCTTCGCTCGGCTTATCGCTGACGAACTTGACCGCAAGTTTGCGGGCGATAAATTTCGCGGTTGACGGATGCTTGACCAAAATGTCGATTACCTTTAATCCGTCATTAACGCCGCCTTCATCGACCTTTTGGCCTAATACGGTTTTCGAACTTGTGTCGTGCGAACGCGGATTGAAATAAAACTCACCGCTTTCGAGGTCGTCCGGAACACCGGCCATACGCTGCAGCCGTTCGATCTGCCGGTTCTCGGTCCCGGTTATCGAATTTGCCGCCGCACGGCGATAGCCACGCGGATCGGCGATCGTCCATCCGGTAAACGCTTTCGCCACTTCAACAATATCTTTTTGCGTGTAGCCGCCGTCAACGCCCAACGTGTGCAGTTCCATAAGTTCACGTGCGTAATTTTCATTGATGCCGCGTCGCTGACGATTTTGCTGTTGCTGTGCATTCGGGTTGTTTCGAGGCAGTCGCTGCAGCCCGACACGTCCCGGTCGATTGTTTGCGGGCGGCTGGGCGACGGGCGAAACCGATTCAAAGTTATCCAGATAGAAAAGCATCGCCGGATGCTGTGCCGTTCCGGTCACAAGGTCCTTAAAGTTCCCTAAGGCGTTCTTGCGAAGGACGTCGCGTTCGTAGCTCGGAATATACCAGCGGACTGCCGCTTTGCCGGAATAGACGTTGAAATGATTCTGCCAAAAATCGACCATCACTTCCTGAAGTTGACGCTCCGAGTAAACCGCCCGCAGCACGCGATTTGACACTATCTGCGGAAGCATCTGATTCGCGGGACGCAGATCGTACTTCGCGTAGTATTCGCGAAGTTTTTGCTGACGTTCCTGCCGGTCTTTTTCCGTCATCTCTTCGGCGGCCTGCGTCTGCTGTTGACCGTTCCTGCCGCCTTCGAGCATTTGGAGCAACGCTCCCGGATTGGGATATTTCGCAAATACTTCGGCGGTCGTCATCCCGAAGACTTCGAGATTCTTTACCTTAGATTCGACGACCTCATCATTGATCGACGACGCATTTAACTGCTGATCGATATATTTCTGCAGCCCGACCGACTTTACCTTTTCGACGTCTCCCGGGCGGGCACCGAAGCCCAGCCGATTCAGCACATGTATCACCTTCTGCTCATCGGACATCGTTTTTGCGGCGGCTTTTGCCGGATTTGCGAGAACAAATCCCGGAAGCAATATGGCCGCCATCAAAGCTGCGGTCGAAACTGAACGAAACATCGAATTATTTGGCTTCACGATTAAAATACCTCTTGTTAATATTGCAGCAAAACGGTTTGCCGGTTCGCAGATATTAGACGCGCTTTATAGCCCAAAGGCCGAAAAAAGGTTCACCTACCGAACAGCTTAACCAGATATTATTCGTGCATTCGTGGCAAAATCAGCCACGAATGCACGAATATCGGAGCGGTTTAGCTCACTCATAAAGTCATTTGAATACAACATAAACTTGCGACCGGGCATCGAATATTTCAGGATAACGCCTGTTCTGAGATAGAATAAGGATATACACGAAATCGGTAGGTTTGCTATGAAATTCGCAAGACTTTCCCTGAGTTTAATTGTCGGCCTGATCGCATCCGTTGCAGCGTTTGGCCAGGCGATGCCGTTCACCGACGTGAACGTCGATTACACATTTCAGATACCGGACCGGAAATGGAAGATGGTCAAATCCAGTGCCGCCGGTAATGTCGAATTCGTTTACGGCGACCGTAATGACGGCCATCTGGAAATAAGAAAAATATCCTCTCCGCGAAACACTCCGATGGGAGACGTTATCAGGGACCAGGAAGACAAGCTGCAGTTCCAGCCCGGTTACCTGGCCGGCAAGCAAGAGAGCATCAACGGTAAGCTCAACGGTTCGATCTTCAATTACGAATTTCTCCGCTCCGGACGGCCGATGAGCGGGCGAATGTATCTTCTGCGCTCCGGCGATACGATCTACATCCTGCGGTTCACCGGTTTTCAAGACAGTCTTCGCGCAATACGCACCGAGACAGATATGATCGGCCGCAGCTTCGAGGTCAAGAAGAGTTAGGACTATTAACTGGCAACTGAGCAACTAATAACTGTTAGGGCGGAAGTTCATTTCTAACAGTTATTAGTTGCTTAGTTATTTAGTAAATAGTTCCGCTATGCGAAGTTTGGAACCGTTGGGGATCAGGTATCCGGATGCGTAATGAGAGAGCGAATCCACTTTTTCGATATGCATTCGTGCAAGCGTTTCCTTATCTAATTCCGAGATAAGTTTTACATTGAACCTTTCTGCTTTACCCAAGAGCGACCACGCCGTTTGTCCGTTGACTTTATAGCTTTCGCACAATCGACGAGCAAGTTCCCCGCTGTCTTTGGCGTCAAACCAACTCAAAAAATCGTCGCGTCCGAGGCCGTCGCGGCATTCGGCAAGCAGGATTATCGTGCCTCCATTGTTGCAAGCGTGCGACGCGGCTTCGAGCGACTTGTGTGCCTGGATCATATTGATGTCGTGCGGATAACCGCCGCAGCTTACGATGACGAGATCGCGTTTCTCTTTGATCGTAACAGTATTGGCTTCGGCAAATGCATCGCAGGCGGACCGGTGCGATTCGATCCAGTCGCCGCAGAAAAGGTCTGCTACATCGCCTTCGTCGTTTACGATCGACGTAACGGCAAATGCGATCTTTGCAAAGCTGGCCGCCTCGACAAATGCCTCATGAACGGCATTGCCGTCAAGCAACCCGGTTCCGACGCCATCGCGGCGATCCATTTTTTCAAAATCAAAGGCCAACTTGTGCGTCGCAGAAATTGTCTTTGCCGACGCAAGTCCGGGACACACCAGCTTTCTTCCGCCGGTAAATCCTGCAAAGTAATGAAACGAAACGCCGCCGATAAGGACGATGTGATCGTAGTCAAACAGCGCGCGGTTTAGCTCAACCGGAATGCCGCCCGAAGTTTCGCCGACGCGAACCAACTGCATCAGATCGCGCGGACCGTGATCGAGCGTCTTGATTCTCTGCGCTATGAAAGGCGTCAGTATCGCCGACCGTTCGCTTTCCGTTACAACACGATGAATGCCCGTCGAAAAAATGACGGCCATCTCATACGGAACGGTACCGTTTGCGATCAGCCGACGAACTAAGAGGTTAATGATCTGTCCCGCTCCCGCACGCCGAGTTGCATCCGGCACGACAAAAAGAACCGTTTCGCCGGGAGAAACAATGTCCTCCAGCTTTTCGCTGCCGACCGGTGAATCGAGCCGTTCGCCGATCTCGATATCGGTTAAACGGCGCGGCTCATGATCCGCCTTTAGCACGTTGAATCGGCTTTCGTCGTAGTCAAATGGTATCGAACCACTGCCGTATCCAAGGTCGAGGGTTGCCATAAAGGAATATCAGGCGTTGTGTTGAATGGATCTTTTTGTCGGCTCGAAGCAATTCGTTCCCGTATCGCAGATATAAACCGCTTCAGCCTCACGGTCGAGCGTTTCCATTTGGATCGTCAGGTGGTCGATGCCGAACTCTGCATGCAAACGCGAACGAAGGCGCGTGAGCAGTTCTGAATGTTCGATCTCGCTTCCGTGCGTGATATGTGCCGACAGCGACTCGATCCCGGAAGAGATCGTCCAAACATGCAGATCGTGAACACCGGCAACGCCTTCGGTTTCGGTAATGATCGATTCGACCGCACCAAGATTGATGTGCGACGGCGTGCCTTCGAGCAGCACATTCACCGAGTCCGAGATCAACCGCCACGAACCGGCGATTATTATCAGACAAATAAGGATACTGCAAACGGCGTCTGCCCAAATCCAACCGAACGCCAGAATAGCCACGCCAGCCGCAATTGCAGCAACCGATCCAAGCAGATCGCCCATTACATGGAGCCATGCTCCACGAATATTCAGGTCGTGTTTGTGATCGGAATGAAGAAGAAACGCGGCGATGATATTTACGATCAAACCGCCGACAGCGATCAGTGTAAGCTCGAATCCGAGCACCGCGGGCGGCGATTGCCAACGCTCAATTGCTTCCCAGATGATCCATATCGAAAGCAGGACGAGAGCAATGCCGTTAACAAACGCCGCAAGTATCTCAAGCCGATAATACCCAAATGTCTTCTTGGAAGTTGCCGGTCGTGTCGCGAACCAGATGGCCGTCAGGGTTAACGCCATCGCCGCAACGTCCGTAAGCATATGTCCGGCGTCCGCAATAAGCGCAAGAGAATTCGTTATCCAACCGCCGACCGCTTCGACGAACATAAAAACGAACGTCAGTCCAAGAGCGATCTTTAGGTTACGAACGCTTTTTGCCGACCGGCGGCCATGCGAATGTGAATGTCCCGAACCCGTAATGCCTCCCTAAAACCTTCGAACGACCTTTGAACTTCGCACCGAAAGAACGAACCCTGCGTGATTGCCCTGGTCGTCGGACATTTCAACCGCTACCTCTGGCTGCGGCGTCGAGATCTGTACCTTGAATGCGCCGTCGCTGCCCGCGTAGGTCTCCCGCCCAAGGGTACGCACCAGTGCCCCGGGCAATGTGCGTCCTGAAATGAGAAAGACGTTTCCGCCGACGCGCTCGACGTTCCACTCGCTGGCGTCAATCTTTCGCGTCGGGTCGCGACGGATCACATTGAACCGCCACGGGTCGCTCCATTCGCTGGTTTGCCCTGTACGGTTCGACGCACGGACGCGCCAATAATAGGTTCCCGGCACCATTCCGTTTATTCGGAAATCCTTCATCGAAAGCGAACCGCGATCTACTATCAGCGAATCGTGGGCAAAACCTGAAAGCCGTGCCGCCTGGAAATGAAACGACACCACGCCGGTCGAACCCTCGGGCTGCCATAAAAAGCCGACGCTCGCACCATTCCCCGAAATATCGACGATCTGGCCGGAATTATCCGGCTTCAAAAGCTTTGGTGAAGGCAGCAGCTTCTCTTTATTGGTGATCTTGCCCGAAGAAACCGACGCATATTCGTTCTCGGCGATGGTCTGCTTTTGTCCCCCTACGGTAGTTTCCACGCTTCCGCGGCTGATACGAATCTCGCCGTTGTTGTTGTCGGCATCCGCGTTAAAACTCGCTTCGGTCTGCGACTTCAAACGCGTTTCCGATTCCGACATTTCGACGACGTTTTCCGAGCCTTCCGTTTGGTCCTGTGTTCGGACGAAGAGTTGTCCGTCATCCAAAGAAACGCGAACATTGTTGCCGCCGAATATCGACGAGTTATCGCGTATCACGGCAGTGCTGTTCGGCTTCAGCGAATAGATCGAACCGTCGATCATCTGAACCGTCGCCTTGCCGTCACCTTGCGTCTGGACCGTGTCACCGGCCTCTACAAACGTCTCTTTCGTCACCACCAGTGTCTCGCGGGTTGAAGCCCGAATGATGCGGACATCGCCCTCGAACGAGATGATCCGTGCGGCATTCTTCGGGCCGGTCGTCGCCTCGTCATCGAGAAACCAGTTGTTGCGCGAGGCATACCAAACGCCGCCGGCCGCCGAACCGAGAAGGATGGAACCAACGATCAGCCCCCAGATCGTTTTCTTCTCGATCTTCCACCATTCAACGTAAAATTTCTTGTATTTCTGCTCCATTTAGGCTCAGGAGATAAGTGCCTCGCCGTCGTCGTCGGCCGAATCTTCGGGCTTGGTTTCTTTCGGCTTTGGCGGAAACATTAGCGAGAGAATGATAGAAACGACGATCGATAAAACGACCACAGCGAGAGAGATATTAATGATCGTCTGCTCGAACTCATGTTTGAGGTAACGATCGAGCAGCACGGCAAAAGCGGAAGTTCCGCCTTCACCAGTAAATTTTACCAAAATAGCGGCAAAAAGTGGCAAAAGCATTTTTACGCCGATGAATGTGAGTATGAACGCTAAGCCGATCTTAAGATAGTGAAATCGGTCCGCAAGGTCCGCCAACAGGAAGAAAAACGTCCGCAACCCGAGGATCGCGAATATATTCGACGTATAAACAATGAACTTGTCCGTCGTTATGCCAAAGATCGCCGGAATAGAATCGACCGCAAAGACCAGATCCGTGAATTCAACAACTATCAGGACGAGCAACAGAAGAGTTCCGGTTCGAACACCATCTTTGATGACAAAAAACTTGTCGCCGTCGTAGTGTTTTGAAATGCGGATGTATTTGGTAACAAAGCGAACGATCGCGCTTTCATGCGGTTCAAAATTATCGTCCGTGTTCTGGAACATCTTCAGGCCGGTATAGACAAGAAACGCGCCGAAAATATAGATGATCCAGTGGAATCGCTCGACCAGTTCGGCACCGGCGAAGATCATTATCATTCGGAGAAAAAGCGCTCCCATGATGCCCCAAAACAGAACGCGGTGCTGAAACTTTTTCGGTACTTTGAAATAGGTGAAGACGAGAAGGAAAACGAAAAGGTTATCGACCGAAAGCGAAAGTTCGATCAGATAACCGGTCAGGAAAAGCTTCGCCTGTGCAAGGGCGAGGTTCCAATCGTTGTAATGATTGCCGACCTGCCAGTAAACAAAAACATTAAAAAGCAGGGCAAGCGAAACCCAGACGATGCTCCAACCGACGGTTTCCTTGCGCGTCGGTGCGTGGGCCTTGCGGTTAACAATGCCGATATCTACAAATAGCGCTACAAGGACTATGGAAAAAAAGGTTATCCAAACCCAAAGCGGATGTTCGAGTGATGTCATTCAAGATTCTCAGAGTTCGTGTGGCTCTGAATGGATCTCTCAAGAACACCTACTACGGCTGACAATCCCGCGCGGTCGGCATCGCCGAAATCGTCAAACTTGTCACTGTCTGCGTCAAGAACGCCGAACGTCGTACCGTCTTTCGACAAGATCGGCACGACTATCTCGGAGCGTGCGGCGGAACTGCAAGCAATATGGCCCGGGAATTCTTCAACATTCGGCACGACAACGGTTTCCCGCGTCGTATAGGCATGTCCGCAAACGCCTTTGTCAAAATCTATGCGTGTACACGCAAGCGGCCCTTGAAACGGCCCCAAAACGAGCTGGTCGCCTTTTACTACATAAAAACCGACCCAAAAGAATCCAAAGGCTTCTTTCAGTACCGCCGCAACATTTGCGAGATTTGCCGTCAGGTCGCTCTCGCCATCGATCAACGATTCGATCTGCGGCACGATCTCGGCGTAAACCGTCTCGCGCGAAGCTGCCCTTGAAAATGCGATGCTTTCTGCCACAGATTGATTTTAGCTGTGCAGTGACACGCGAGCAACACGGCTCTACAAAGTTCGTGTTCTTTTGTGTGATTTCGTGGTTAGATCCTCTTTGGCTTTACTCACGAACATTACCGCTCCGGCTGTTGAATCGGCCATTGCCGTTATGTGCCCCATTTTGCGACCCGGTTTTGGTTCGGCCTTTCCGTAAAGATGAAGTTTAACATTCGGATCAGCGAGAGCAGCGGCCCAGTTCGGCTCGCCGTCGGCCCAGATATCGCCTAAAAGATTAGCCATTGCCGCTGGTTTGTAAAATTCTGTCGAACCTAGAGGTAGGCCGCAGACGGCTCGCACTTGCTGCTCGAACTGCGATGTCACGCATGCATCAAAAGTAAGATGTCCTGAATTGTGCGGTCGGGGAGCGAGTTCGTTCACAAGAAGCGTCTCATCCTTTGTCACAAAAAACTCAACGCAAAGCGTGCCGACGTATCCAATTGTCTCAGCTATGCTTCGGGCGATCTCGACAGCCTCATTAAATACTTTCACCGACACGATTGCCGGTGCGAATGATACGTCGAGAATGTGGTTGGCGTGCTCGTTTTCGATCACGCCGAAGTGCGCAAAGTTCCCTTCTATATCACGAGCACAAACAACGGAAACCTCTTTTTCAAATTCAACAAACGCTTCAAGGATCGCTTCGCTGCCATTCATCGCCGCAAACGCCGGTTCGATGTCGTGCGGCTCCGTTAGCTTGACCTGTCCTTTGCCGTCGTAGCCAAAGCCCGCCGTTTTCAACACCGACGGAAAACCGAGAGCTTCCGTCGAACGGTAGAGATCGTCGATCAGCCTGATACGACGAAACGGCGTAACAGGAAATCCGTTGTCGGACAGAAATGTTTTCTCCCGCAAGCGATTCTGCGTTGTGTGAAGTATCACGCCCTTAGGATGGACATCTACGAATTCCGCCGCAGCCTCGACCGCCGCGGACGGAACATTCTCAAACTCAAACGTGACGACATCAACGACGCGCGCAAATGCACGAACCGCATCAAGGTCCGCATAGCTCGCGGTTGTCTCAACATCCGCAACCTGTCCGGTCGGCGTGTCACTGTCCGGCGAAAACGTATGCACGCGATAGCCCAGCTTTCGCGCCTCGATAGCGAACATCCGCCCAAGCTGCCCGCTGCCGAAAACACCGATGGTTGAATTTGGAAGTATTTGTTTGGCCACAAAAAGAAGCCACAGATTAGCACAGATAGTAACGGATAAAAATCGGATTATCCGTGACGCCGTGATATGTATGTTGAGACTTTCTTATTTTGTTCCCGAATTAGAAACCGCCTGCATCACTTTTTGTGTTTCTTCGGCTTGTTTGCGTTGGGCTTCAAACGAAGGGTTGTTCTTGAGGGCGTTGCCGTATTGGCCGGAACGGTGTTTGTCGTATTGGGTGCGCGAAAGCCCGGTTGTTGGGTCGTTCTTTTGCTCGGCCAGACGGTTTACTTCATTGGCGTTGATCTGCTGAACATTTTCCTGGGCGCCGCTATAAAAGTAGTAACCCGCACCGCCAACGATGGCGAGAAAGATCAACGGATAGATCGAGATCCCGCTCTTCGATCCTTTGGTGGAGCTGCCTGCGTTTTCGTTAAAAATTTGTTTGCATCTGCGGCATTCGAATTCAGTTGAGAAGTTGTTGAGTCCGCAGTTGCGGCATTTGATCGAGTTCATGAATATGACCTCTTGGTTGGAATTGCGGACAAAAAAGTCCCTTAATAAGATTGAATGATTATTAAGAGGCTGGTGTCAACAAGTTTGACGCTAAGGTAGTGATTCAGTTTCAAATCTTAGCGGCCTTTGTGTCTTCGCTTCGTGCTCTTTGTGTTGAAAAAAACCCTAAACACAAAGAACACGAAGCCGACCAGAGTTCACAAAAAAAGAGTCAGGAAATATTTCAAACTGATGCACTACCTAACGAGACTTTTGTCTTAACGAGGTCTTCAAGACGAGGCGGGTTTGTTTCGACCGGAATGTTGTCAATTTCTTTCGAAGCTCGGGCCGTGAATTTGCAAGTATCGCGATTGCCAGAAGTGCGGCATTCTTAGCACCGGCTTCACCAATGGCAAGCGTGCCGACAGGAATTCCGGCAGGCATCTGTGCAATGGAAAGAAGCGAGTCAAGACCTTTCAATGCTTTGCTTTCAACCGGAACGCCGAGCACCGGCAACACAGTTTGCGACGCACACATTCCGGGCAGATGGGCGGCTCCGCCTGCACCGGCGATTATCACTTCGATTCCGTGCCCTTCCGCACCTCTTGCAAATTCAAAAAGCAGATCGGGCGTTCGGTGGGCCGAAACGATCTTCGTCTCGTGCGGCACACCAAATTCATCAAGCGTTTGCGACGCGACCTCCATCGTCGGCCAGTCGCTCTTGCTGCCCATGATGATCGAAACGATCGGATTTGCGCTTTTTGAGTTACTGTTTGTGATATTGATGCTCCTTATTATTTCACCAATCGTTTATCAAACCGAAAATCCTCGATCTCCACGATCTTAACTTTCCTGAAGTCCGGATGGTGAGGATTTATAAGAAGATTGGCATCACCGGCAACTACCACTGATGGCACGCGAAGCATGCAATGTCGGTTATCCGCAACGAACTTGTCACCGATAATCGGCGTCGAAGTGTTGTAAGGAAATTCGCTCCAGTCCGGCGGCAATCTATTCTTACCCAGCACCGCTATCGAGAAATGAACCGGCACCCCGATCGTGACCATGACATAATCCAACGGAGTTGTTTCATAGGCCATATGAACCAAAACTTCCGCCATTGCCAAAGAGCGATTAGCGGCTGTGTAGATCAGTTCGACACCCGCCGAGTTCCACCTTGCTCCATACGCGGCCGAGCCTTTTCCCGAAAGCGGCGTGGCAAATTGTCGCAAAGTAAGTCTGAAAACATTCATCAAACCAGAATTCCATGAGCGATCCGATGAATTTCGCCCATAACCAATTCTTTGCCGTAAGAATCTCTGAGTAGATCGACGGGCCGCTCGCCGCCTAACGCAAAGCTGGGAGTATTAAGCCATAGTTTGAATTTTCCTTCATCGCCAAAGACGTCTTTGCCAAAGTTCGTAACCTCGGCCATCTCGATGATTTTTTCCGAATGTATCGGTTTAAAGTTTTTGGCGCCTTGCTTATAACGCTGGAGCGATTTGGTTGACATGTCCAAAAAGGCTGCCCAGTCTCCCTCGCTGAATGGTGCCGAACTTTTTATCAGATCGAAAAGTGAATAGGGCACGCCGTTCCGAATAAGGCTTATCATCAGCATCTTATCGGAGAGAAATTGTGAATAAGTCAAACCTTTTCTCAAGCGTTCTTCTGCTTTTGTTTTAGCCTTGGGCTTAAAAAGCAACGAAATCTTTTTGTCTAATTTTTGCTCTATGGTCATTAGGAAGATCATACCAGACATTTGTCCCGTCAAGCAAGACAAATGCCGTCAAATGCACGGTAAGCTTTTTCATGTCTTCGTTCACCGCCCAAGCTCACGTCTAACGACCGATTCAAACTTTTCCCAAGCCTTGATCGTGCTTCGCCAATATACGATTGTGCCTGTGCGGTCGATAACGATGTTCTTTGGATAAACTCCAAAAACAAATGAGTCCATAGCATCTTTCGCATCCGCTGCCTGAATGTAATCGAAGCGTTCCTTCGAAAGATATTTCCTGACGTTCCCGGCCGGATCGGCGGTCATCGCAAGAAAAACAACGTCATCATTCGCGGCAAATTTCGCCTTGAACGCATTCAGTTTCGGCTCCATATCGAGACACGCCGGACAGCCGATGAACCAGAAACTCAAGACGACGACCTTACCTTTCAGATCGGCCGAACTTATCGTCCTGCCTTCAATGGTCCTAACTGAAAACGCCGGTGCTGCCGAGCCTTCCTGCGGAATTTTCTGAAGATAAAACTCGACCGTTCCATCCTCGCGCGTTTTCACTACCGTTCGGTCAGGATAATGAAAATTCGCCATCCGGATATCTACAAACTCGTTGTTCGTTATCGAGTTTCCATCCGAATCGAAAAACAGCGTCTTTGGAACTGCCTTTGACTGTGCCGATGCAGCGATGCATATCATCAAGATCAGGCAAGCGCACAATAGCCGTGAAAATGTCGTTCTTCGCTTCCGCATCTGCTCAAAAATAAAAGAGATAGGCAATTAAAGCAAATTTCCGGGCACCCGTCCGTCAAACGAGTTGCGTTACCGCTCTTTACGGCTATACTACTAGTCGCGTTCATCCAAACACGAAACTTGACTACGGAGGCAGCAAATGCTCGGCAAGACCATTTCGCATTACAAGATCAACTCGCAGCTCGGCGAGGGCGGAATGGGCGTGGTTTACGAGGCCGAGGATACGAACCTGGGTCGCAGCGTCGCGTTGAAATTCTTATCGCCTTCGATGGCAAATGACGACAACCTGCTTCAGCGCTTTCAACGTGAAGCTCGGGCGGCGTCGTCACTAAATCACCCCAATATCTGCACCATCCACGGCATCGAGCATGACGAAGAGCAGCACTTCATCGTAATGGAACTGCTTGACGGTGAATCGCTTGCCGATCGCATTCGGCGCGGTTCAATCGACGTCGAATCGGTTCTGACCTTTAGTGTGCAGATAGTTGACGCACTTGAGTCAGCCCATTCCAAAGGCATCGTACACCGCGATCTAAAGCCGGCTAACATTTTCGTTACTTCTCGTAATCAGGCAAAGATACTTGATTTTGGGCTCGCGAAGATCGACCAACAGAAACCGAGTGCGTCGTCCAACATGCCGACCGCGATAGCAGACGGCCTTACCGAAGCCGGTGCAGCCATGGGAACTGTTGCCTATATGTCGCCGGAACAGGCTCGCGGCGAGATAACCGATTCGCGGACGGATCTCTTTTCTTTTGGCGCTGTCCTGTATCAGATGGCGACCGGTGTTTTACCGTTTCAGGGCGATACGTCGGCAGTTATGTTTGACGCGATCCTGAACCGCGATCCGCCGCTTTTAGAAACGGTGAATCCGTCGCTTCCGGCCGAACTTGGCCGAATAATTGCACAGGCCCTGGAGAAGGATCGGGATATGCGTTTTCAAAGCGCGACCGATCTGAAGACCGCCTTGAAGCGTCTGAAACGTGATCTTAATTCCGGGCGAAACTCAGGCGAATCGAGTGCGATCCGCACCAAGCCGCCTTCAACCTCGTCGCCTTCGCACGAACATTCGATCGCAGTCCTCTATTTCGAAAACCTGAGCGGAATGAAAGAGGACGAATATCTTCGCGACGGAATTACCGAAGACATCACGACCGAGCTTTCAAAGATCAAACGAGTCAAGACCTTCTCCAGAGCGACCGTACTTGGCTATCGGGACAAATCAGTAACCGCCGGTCAGGTCGGAAAGGAACTTGGGGCTTCATACGTTCTAACGGGAAGCCTGCGACGCGCCGGTGCTCGACTTAGAATTAACGCGCAGCTCGTCGATGCGTCCACGGACTTTCCTTTGTGGTCCGAACGCTACGACCGCGAAATGGAGGATGTCTTCGCCGTTCAGGACGAGATCGCTTCAAAGATCGCCGCCGCTCTGCGGATCACGCTTTCGCCGCAGGAACAGCAGGCCCTTGCCGCAAAGCCGACCGAGAATTTGCATGCCTACGACCTGTACTTGCGAGGCAGGAATTTTGCACGCCGCGTTGGAAGGCAGGATATGCAGTTCGCTCTGCAGATGTATGAGAATGCGGTTACGCTTGACCCGGCGTTTGCCGTCGCTCACGCCGCTATCGCCAACGTGTGTGCGCAGTTCTACTACTATTTCGAGCGAAAGCAGGAGTGGATCGACCGGGTCAATGTTGCAACTCAACGGGCGATAGCTGCGGGCCGCGACGAGCCGGAGATCAGGTGCGCCGAGGCCTGGCTTGATTTCGCACAGGGCCGTTACGGTTCGGCAGTCGATAAGATCCGGTCCGCATTGAATCGTGATCCGGATATAGACGGCGGCTATCATCTCTTGGGCCGTGCGCTATTCGAATCCGGCCGCTACCAGGAAGTGGTTGACATAATGGAAGACGCCTTGGCCCACGCCGGCGAAAACTATAATACGACCGTCCCGATCCACAACGCGCTCGGTGCTCTGGGCAAGAAAGAGGCGCTGAACAATTACACTTACCGCGAAATTGCGATCTTTGAGGGACAGTTAAAGAAAACGCCTGAAGATGCTCGGGTTCGCGTTCTGCTTGCCGGGAACTATGCCGAGCAGGGCCGTTTTGACGACGCAAAGCGTGAGGTCGATCTCGCCATGGCCCTCAGGCCGGACGACACGATGATCCTCTACAACATTGCTTGTACTCTTTGCTCGATGAACAATCCAAAGGATGCAATGGTTGCGCTCAAGAAGGCGTGGGAAGCCGGCTATAGAAACCCGGTCTGGACCCGCCAGGACCCTGACCTTGCGATACTCCTTGGCGACCCCGAATTCGAGCGGCTCTATCCTGAAGGAACTCAGCTAAAGCCAGGGCAGGCCTCGCTTCATGCAACAGAGGACAATTGATGATCGGAGATACCGTTTCGCACTATAAGATCACTTCGCAGCTTGGCGAAGGCGGTATGGGTGTGGTTTATGAGGCGGAGGACATCAACCTCGGTCGCAGCGTCGCTCTGAAATTCCTGTCGCCTTCGTTGGCTAACGACGACGCCCTTTTTTGACGGAACAATACCGTCCCGAAAACAAAAACCCGGGCACCGACGCGAAACCATCGCACCGTTATCAGGCTGTATGCAGTGAACTCTCTGAGTTTCGGCACAGCCTCTGAACGACGTGGCTATTTGCCGCGAAACGCGGAGAAAACACAGGCAATTTATGGCAATACAATCAAAGATCTATTACACATTGACGGATGAAGCGCCGAGGCTGGCGACGTATTCGTTTTTACCGATGGTCAAGGCATTTACAAGAATGGCAGACATTGAAATTGAGATCCCGGATATCTCGCTCGCGGGAAGGATCTTGTCCAACTTCCCTGAGTACTTAAAAGACGATCAAAAAATTCCGGATGCACTTGCAGAATTGGGTGAGCTTGCGACGAAACCGGAAGCCAACATCATAAAACTGCCAAATGTTTCGGCCTCGGTGCCGCAACTCGAAGACGCGATCGCCGAGCTTCAGAAACAAGGTTTCGCGGTGCCTAATTATCCGGTCGAACCCAAGACGGACGAAGAAAAAGCCATCAACAAGAAGTATGCAAAAGTCTTAGGCAGTGCCGTAAATCCTGTTTTGAGAGAAGGAAATTCTGACCGGCGCGCACCAAAGGCCGTCAAGAATTACGCCAAAGCAAATCCTCATCGTATGGGCATTTGGAATGCGGATTCTAAAACCTCAATCGCGCACATGAAGAGCGGAGACTTTTTCGGAACCGAAAACTCGACAACGGTGGATGCGGACGGCAAGTTCAGGATCGTCTTCTACGGAAATGACGGTTCTGAAAAAGTCTTAAAAGATCTCTCACCGTTAAAAGCGGGCGAGGTGATCGATTCTTCTGTAATGAATCTTTCTTCCTTGAGATCTTTTGTAAGTGAAGCGATAGACGAAGCAAAAGAAAAAGACGTTCTACTTTCCGCGCATTTAAAAGCGACGATGATGAAGATCTCCGACCCGATCATTTTCGGGGCGATCGTCGAAACATATTTCAAAGACGTTTTTGAAAAATATAAAGACACTTTCGCCGAATTGGACATCAATCCAAACTACGGCGTGGCAACGCTTTTCGAAAAAATTGCCGATCATCCGCAGGAAGCGGAGATCAAGGCAGACATCTCAAGAGCTATCGAGAACGGGCCAGCGGTTGCGATGGTAAATTCGGACAAAGGGATCACAAATTTCCACGTATCTTCGGACGTGATCGTCGATGCTTCAATGGCGTCACTCGTTCGCGGCGGAGGAAAAATGTGGAATGCGGACGGCCAGGAAGAAGACACCGTTTGCATAATTCCCGACCGAACGTACGCCGGCTTTTACGACGCGATCATTCAGGATATGAAGCAAAACGGAGCGATCGACCCGCAGACTTTCGGCTCCGTTCCGAACGTTGGTTTGATGGCGCAAAAAGCCGAAGAATACGGTTCGCACGACAAAACTTTCCAAATTTCAGGCGAAGGAACCGTGAAAGTTGAAGATGAAAACGGAAATGTTCTGTTGGAACAAAGCGTCGAGAACGGAGACATCTTCCGAATGTGCCAAACGAAAGACGCTCCGATCCGCGACTGGGTAAAACTGGCTGTGAACCGTGCAAAACTTTCCGACACGCCCGCCATTTTTTGGCTTGATAAGGATCGAGCACACGACGCGCAGATCATCAAAAAAGTTGAAGAATACCTGAAAGATCACGACCTGACCGGGCTCGATATCAGAATTATGGACGTCAAAGACGCGATGACGGAAACTCTGAAACGCGCCCGCGAAGGCAAGGACACAATTTCCGTTTCGGGCAATGTTCTGCGAGATTATCTGACGGATATGTTCCCGATCCTGGAACTCGGCACTTCCGCAAAAATGCTTTCCATTGTTCCGTTAATGAACGGCGGCGGTTTGTTCGAAACCGGAGCCGGAGGCAGCGCACCAAAACACGTCGAACAGTTCCAGCAGGAAGGCTATCTGCGTTGGGATTCGCTCGGCGAATTTTTGGCTTTACAGGCAAGTTTCGAACATTTGGCTCAAACTCAAGACAATGAGAAAGCACAGGTCTTGGCCGACGCTTTAGACGAAGCGAACGCGAAATTTCTAGCAACCGACAAATCGCCGGCAAGAAAAGTAGGCCAGATCGACAACCGCGGTTCCCATTTCTATCTGGCAATGTATTGGGCCGAAGCCCTCGCAGATCAGACGGCCGACACCGAGATCGCCGCAAAATTCGCTCCCGTCGCAAAAGCAATGCAGGAAAATGAAGCAAAGATCAATGAAGAACTAATTGCGGCACAAGGCAAACCACAAGACGTCGGCGGCTATTACCACCCAAATTCAAAAAAGGCCTCCGCCACAATGAGACCGTCTGCCACGCTGAACGCAATCGTGGACGGAATTTGAGATTTCGAAATTGGTATTCTTTCTTCTCTGCGATTTCTTTGTGAACTTTGCGCCTTTGCGTGAGAGAGCAGTTTCACGCAACGTCGCAAAGTTCGCAAAGGAAAAATAGGTATCGCGTAATGCGGGACTAGTGAATATGCCGAATGCTGGCAATTCGCGGCTTGCAGCAATGCAGTTTGTGCACTTTGCAACTATTCGGTTTCTCCGGCGTGTTATACTTCATCTATGCATTTAACTGGTTTTACAGCACGGAAGTCTCTCTTATCGTCTTTAGTTGTCATATTTGCGGTCGCATTTGGTTCCAATGTCTTCGGTCAGTTTACGTCCCTCGATAAGTTTAAGCAGCGCCGCGACAAGGCCGTTGCGGCCGATGAAGAACGCCAAAAGGCGGAACGAGGCGAAGGCACAACAGCAAAGAAGGTGCCGGTGATGAACGTGGACGTTCAGATGGTGCTTTCGCCGGGCGAATATCCAAACTTTCTTGCTGCTAAACCAAATCCGGCGTTAAAGATCGCAGACGGCGAACCGCTCTGGATGTATGTTCGTTTCAACGGCAAATTGGGTGACTATGTTGGCGAACCGGAAACGGGCGAAGACGGTAAACCGCGTTATCGGCTCTTTGCAGAGATCGGCCCGCGCGGCGACATCACATCTCTGAACCGTTTCGTCATCGTCTTTCGCGAAGAAGACCTTGCGCTCAACGAACTAAAGATCAACCTGTCGCCGGGCCTCAAGGGTCGCAATGCTTCGATACCGATCCTTCTGGATCGTGCCGTCGCATCGAATCCCGGTGTGTGGCAAAACGAGCTTCGGCTTTCGAATACGATGATGGAGCCGCGTGCGATAACGGAGAATCTCGCAAATGCGCCGATCACGTTCGACTTTTCAAAGGGAACAGCGTCATTCAAGCGAATTCATTCGGACTACGACTCGCTTGTGATCTTTGGCGGAGCCGCAGCATCCGCACCGGCGAATGGAAGGTTTGAAAATGAAAAGCTCAAAACCGACGTTGCGAACGAGATGAAGTCGCGTTCGATGCAATTGATCGATCTGCGTTTTGTAAGCGACGACTGGCTCGAATCCTATTCGCTGATGCCCGCGCGAAGCCGTTCGCGGGCGGTGCTTGGCTACATTACATATTCGACCGAAGGAAAATGCTTCACCGGAACGGCACGGATCCGCGAAACCTTCGACGACGTAGCCGGTAAATTCGGCAGGGCGGAAACCGACATAAAAGATTACAAGCCTACGACCTGCGCTAACTGATCGCGTCGATCTTTCGCGCGAGGTCGATATCCACGTCGGTCACGCCGCCGCGGTCGTGCGTGGTTAGAGCGATCTCAGCATATCCCCAACCAAATTTCATGTCCGGGTGATGGTCCGCCGCTTCCGCCAACGCGCCGACCTTATTCACAAACGCCAGGCTCTCGGCGAAATTCGCAAACTCACGGCGGCGTTTGATCGCGTCGCCGTCTGCGGACCAACCGTCGAGCTCCGAAAGCCGCTGCTTGATATCTTCCGCATTCAATTTTTCACGTTTCACAGGTTTTTAGCTCCTTTCCATTAAGATATAATCAGGGTTTTGAACAATCTATCATATTGAACAATTTGCCGTTCCTTAAATGCGTAACTTATTGACATCATTGATCTTAACTTCTGCGATGGTAGCGGTTGGATGCACCGGCGAGCAAAGGCCCGCAACGCCGCTTGAGACATTCAAAACCTATACAAAGGCTCAGAAGAAAAAAGATACGACCACAATGAAGCTACTGCTCAGCGCAGAAACTCTCAAAGCCCACGAGCAGGAAGCGAAGGTCATGGGCGTAACGGTAGATGATATCGTCAACCGCGAAGCGATCGTCGGCGAGACGCAAACGTCGGTCGAATTTCGCAATGAAAAGATCGACGGCGAACGCGCGACGCTTGAAGTAAAGAATGCCGGCGACAGGTGGGAGACGCTTTTTTTCGTACTCGAAAACGGTGAGTGGAAGATCGACAAGAAGGGTTTCGCCGACGAGATACTTCGCGACGTTGAAGAGCAAAATCGTGTGTACGACGAGCAGAACAACATCACGCCGACACCGCTCGGCGACCAGACGCCTTTGCCGCCGCAGCCCGTCGAGCCGATCAACGCGAACCCGAACGGCATTAATTGATCCAGGAGTTTTTCAGTGGTTTCCATAAAGCCGTTTTCGGCATTGCATCCAAAAAGTTCGAACGCGAAAGAGATCGCGTGTTTCCCGTATGACGTCGCCGGTGAAACGGAAGCCCGCGCGTTCATCTCGGACAATCCGAACAGTTTTTTGCGCGTGACGCGGCCCGAAACCGAATTTGTCCATTCCGTCGATCCTTCGTCAGACGACGCTCTCGAATCTGCAAAACGCAACCTGCAAGGTTTGATCGAAAGCGGGCTTCTCGTCGAGGACAACGAACCGTCCGTTTACGTTTACCGCCTCGCGACCGAAACTCATTCGCAAACCGGCGTCGTGGCGTGCTGTTCGCTTGCCGAATACGAAAGCGGCGTGATCAAAAAGCACGAGCGAACGCGGCCCGACAAGGTTGCCGACCGCACGGCGCACATGACCGCGCTTCGGGCACAGACGGGCCTGATACTTCTCGCTTTTCAGCGCACGACGGGCATCGCGGCGGCGATAAATGATGCGACCGCAACCGCACCGCTTTTTGAATTCGTATGCGGCGGCAATATCACGCATACCGTTTGGCGTGCCGGTGATTCGCAACCTTTTATCGATGCGTTTTCGGGCGTAGATTCGCTCTACATCGCCGATGGCCATCATCGCATCGAGGCCGCGCTCAACGCACGCGACATCCTGCGTCAGCAGAATGGCGCCGAATTGGGCAACGCGAAATACGACTACGTCCTTGCCGGAATGTTCCCTGCCGAAGAGCTTCGCATTCTGCCTTACAATAGGGTTGTAAAAGATCTCGCCGGGCTTTCGGCAGAAGCTCTCTTCGAAAAGCTGACCGAGTATTTCGTCGTTTCCGATGCCGCTGACGGCATTCCCGCCGATCCCGGATTTCTCAAGATGTACCTCGGCGGAAATTGGCATCAGTTAAAATTCAACGTCAGCTACTTTACCGCTCCCGACCCGATCGAACGGCTCGATGTGACCATACTTCAGCGATGTATTCTCGCTCCCGTATTCGGAATTTCCGATCCGCGAACGGACGAACGTATCGCATTTGTCGGCGGTGCACGCGGGACGAGCGAGCTTGAACGCCTGGTTGACAGCGGCGAAGCGGCCGTGGCATTTTCGCTGCACGCAACCTCGATGGACGACCTCTTCTCCGTCTCTGATATGGGCGAAATAATGCCGCCGAAATCGACTTGGTTCGAACCGAAACTCAAAGACGGCCTGTTCGTCTATCAGATCTGACCGGAGCGGGGACACTCCTGTCCGCATTCGACGCATGGACAAAAAAATCATCGAACTTGCCGATCTTCGCCGTGATTTTTCATCCGCGGGACTTTCCGAGTCTGATGTCTCGCCCGACCCGTTCGAACAATTCAAAAACTGGATGGACGCTGCTCTCGCGTCCGACATTCTCGACGCGAACGCTATGACGCTTTCGACTGTCGGCGAAGACAATCGCCCGTCGGCTCGTGTCGTTCTTCTAAAGCATTTCAGCGACGACGGCTTTTCGTTTTACACAAATTACGAAAGCAAAAAGGGCCGCGATCTTGAAAACAATCCGTTCACCGTACTTCACTTTTTCTGGCCGCAGCTTGATCGGCAGATCGCCGTGTACGGCAAGGTCGAAAAAACAAGTCGCGAGGATTCTGAAAAATACTTCACATCGCGTCCGGTCGAGAGCCGTCTGAGTGCCTGGGCCTCGAACCAAAGCCGTCCTGTCGCCTCGCGTGAAGAGCTAGAAAAACGGGTCGAAGCCCTTCGCGAAAAATACGGTGACGATGTTCCGCTTCCGCCTTTCTGGGGCGGCTTTCGTCTGACGCCCGACAAGTTCGAATTTTGGCAAGGCCGCCAAAACCGCCTGCACGACCGCATCGTCTATTCGCTCGAAAGCGGTTTGTGGAATATATCCCGCTTAGCTCCATAAGTTCAATGGTTTCTTTGCGGCCTTAGCGTCTTTGCGTGAGAAAAAGATGGTTCACGCCAAGCCGCGAAGTTCGCAAAGTAAACGCTTGCGGTATAATAGAGATATACATTTATGTCTGAACTAACTATCAGCAAAAAGGTCGTTATCCTTGGTTCCGGCCCGGCCGGTTTAACGGCTGCTCTCTATGCCGCTCGCGCTGATCTTGAGCCGCTCGTTATCGACGGCCCGCAGCCCGGCGGTCAGTTGACCATCACGACTGAGGTCGAAAATTACCCCGGTTTCAAGGGCGGAATAATGGGCCCGATCCTGATGGACGAATTTCGCGAACAGGCGTTGCGATTCGGTACCGAGATCATTAACGTCTGGATCGACCGCGTCGATTTGTCGCAGCGGCCGTTTACGCTTTACGGAAAGGAAAGTGAAGACGCGAATGAGATCACGACGGTGATCAAGGCCGACACGCTTATCATCGCGACCGGTGCATCGGCCAAGTGGCTCGGCATTCCGGGCGAAGATCCCGTGCCCGAGGGGCTCGGCGGGAACGGCGTTTCGGCGTGTGCGACGTGCGACGGATTTTTCTTCCGCGAGAAACCGATCGTCGTGGTCGGCGGCGGCGATACCGCAATGGAAGAGGCTCTTTTCCTCACGAAGTTTGCTTCGAAGGTTGACCTGATTCACCGCCGCGACGAGTTTCGAGCGTCCAGGATAATGCAGGACCGCGTGCTGGCACACGAAAAGATAAACGTGATGTGGAACACCGAGGTCAAAGAGATCAAGGGCACGAAAGAAACGGGCGTCGAAAGCGTTACGCTCTTTAACAACCAGACGAACGAGACGACCGACTTCCCTACCCAAGGCGTTTTCATCGCCATCGGCCACGAACCGAACACATCGCTTTTCCGCGGCGTGCTCGATATGGACGCGGTCGGATATCTGATCACCGAAGGCAAGACGATGAAGACAAACGTCGAGGGCGTGTTCGCCTGCGGCGATGCGCAGGACGCGTATTACCGCCAGGCCGTAACCGCCGCCGGAACCGGCTGCATGGCCGCCATCGACGCTGAACGCTTCCTCGCCGAACACGAAAGCGAAGCCTCCGCCGCTGCAGAAGCCCGCACGCAGTAAGGGCATAACTTGCACCGAAGAACAAAAACGATTTCCGCGTTTATCAAAGTTAGCCTTGTGTTATTATTCTCGCGTATGGACTCGCTTAAAATAGTTATCGAACGTCACGCCGATGGCTTTGTATCATATCCTCTCGGCTTGAAAGGCGTCGTGGTTGGACAGGGCGACACATACGACGAAGCACTAGCCGACGTCCGCTCCGCGATCAATTTCCACATCGAAACTTTCGGTGCCAACGCATTCGAAAGTGATTCTCCGATTTTAGAGGCATTTATCGCCGAAACAAGAGTCGCCGCGTGATGTCCAAGTTTCCCGTTGACGCTCCAAGGAACAAGGTCGTCAAGGCCCTGGAACATTTGGGCTTCGAGATCGTTCGCGAGCGCGAACACATCGCCATGATTCGCGAAAACGGCGACGGCACAAAAACCCCACTTACGATGCCGAACCATTCCCTTATCAAATCATCGACCCTTCGCTCCATCTGTACACAGGCAAGTATCTCACGCGACGATTTTCTCAAGGCATACAACAAGTAAACCATTTCCCGAAATCGATTCCGCGTTTACCGCACTTGACTGGAGTGGTGAGCGTCTCGGTCACCAAGCGTCCGGAGGACGCTGACATTCTTTCGCACTTCGCGACTCTCCCAGCGGAACGCTGGCCGCTCCAGTCGTGTTTCATTCTTGCAATTCTGTTTGACATCTGCGATTTGATATGCTATGTTCGTTGTTATAATTGCAACGCACAATGTATTACTGACGACCAAAGAGCAGCGGATCGAAGACTGCAAACGCTTATTTATCAAGTATAACGGGCGGGAGCATGAGCGTATCGAGTTTGAGATGCGGGCCCTCGGGCATACGAACTTTCACCGCCGTGCGTTGTACGAATCGTTTCACAAACGGTAAGCGATCGCCGGGCTGGATATCGCGTTTCGGGTGGAACATCCAATTGCGGATTGCGGAGTGCGGAGTGCGGAATGACGAATCAAATGCCACTGCGATTGGTGTTAATTCGTGTAATTTTGTGGATAAAAAAAAGAACGGAACCACGAACCCACACGAAAATACACAAAACGGCTCCGCCACACGAAATCCGCAATCCGCATTCCGCGATCCGCAATCAAATGATTCTTTCCCCGCATGGCTAAAATCTTTGGGCGGCGGCCCGTTCGCAGGAGACTGCCACTTCTCGCACTTCGTGGTCATTGCCCAGCGGGACGCTGGCCGCTTCAGTCGCATTGCCAAAGCGCGTTGCGGGGCTTATCCTTATTTTTATGCCGATATACGAGTATTTGTGCAAGAAATGCGGCAGGCATTTCGAGAAAAGACAGTCGGTTTCCGAAGGACCGCTGAAAATGTGTGAAGAGTGCGGCGGGCAGCTTGAGAAGCAGTGGTCGCTTTCGGGCTTTCAGTTCAAGGGCGAAGGCTGGTACGTTACGGACTATGCAGCCAAGAAAGGCGGGGCCGGCGGCGACAAAGCGTCAACAGATTCGTCTGCATCAAAAGAAAAAAGCACTTCGTCCGAATCAACCACTTCGACTGATAGTGCATCCAAGCCTGTGACAGAGAAACCGGCAAAGTCGGAGAGTTCCAAGAAAGCAGATTGATCAAATGGACCGTTTTTCCTCGAAAATATTGTGCGTATTTGCTGCGACAGCATTGCTTTCGAGCTTTGCTTTCGGCCAGTCGCGTCACGCCAGCCGCGGAGCCGATGGCGAAGGAACGATCATCAACGTCACCGCTTTTCGTTCCGACAAATCGACCGATCCGATCAGGCCGGACAACATTTCGCTTTACGAAAACGGGATCGAGCAGAAGATAAAGAACTTTTCATACGACGCTTCGCCTGCAAAAATTGTGCTGCTGGTGGATAATTCCAAGACCGTCGGTGTTGACGTCGAAAAAATGAAGAAGGCGGCGATGGAATTCGTCTATGAGATATTTGACGGCGACCAGCTTTTCGTCATTGGCTACGACGAAAAGCCCGAGATCATCCAGGAATGGACCGACGACTCGAAGAAGTTTGAGGCCTCGCTTGCAAGCTTTAGAAAGAAAGGAAATCCGTATCTTTTCGACGCGCTGAAAGCCACAACGAATGAGGTTTTGCTTCCGTTGATCCCGGGAACGCGAAAGACCGTTATCGTCCTGATAGGCGACGGGCTTGATCGCGGCAGCACGGCTAAGTTTGACGAAGTGCTCGGCGAACTTCAGAACAACAACATTACAGTTTACGCATTGCAGCTTCCCGACCGGACAGGCGGCGCATATCGGCGTGATATGCCCAAGCCTCCTGCCGTAATAAATCAACTGACCGAAGGAACCGGCGGCAAGGCATTTCCGCTTGCCGAAGCACAAACTGCGGCAAAAGCGATTTGCGACGAGCTTCGCAAGAACCGATATCTACTATCCTATATGCCGCTAAATACCTCGTCGTTCGACGCACGGCGCGTTTTTCTCGTAGCGACCGAAGGCATCACGCTAAGGGCCAAGACCGCACAGCCGCCAAATGTGAAGTGAATTTTACCGCTTTATGATAAACTCGTTTGAAATGCGTTCGACGCAACATCTTATCGAGGAGCCAGTTCCAGTTTGAGCGATTCCCGCAATAATCCGCCGCCCGACGATTGGGCAAACAGCCGTCCGAGTGTACCGCTTCCCGAGTCGCCGGATACCGGCTCGTCCGATTGGGATAAAACTAATTACAACCTTGCCAAGCAGCCCGAAGCCGACGAATGGGGCAAGACGGTGATGAACATCAAGCCGATCGATACCGGCCGGCCGGATTTCGGCAAGACGATGATCCCCGGAGCGGCAAAACAGCCTGACAGCGATTGGGCAGCGACGCGCGGCAACATAAATATCGCCGACACGGATTTCGGCGGGCCAAAGGAACCTGCGGGCGGTTACGATAAAACGACGCCGTATTTTCAATTGCCCGAAGCCGACCGCGCGAAGTATCAGGTATTGCCGCCAACCGCTACCGAAGCCGCCGCAAAAGAAGAGGAAGACAGGAAAGCGAAAGGCGGAGTTCCCGGTTGGGCCTGGATCGGTCTCGGTGGCCTGATAATTTTCTTTTTCTTTTTGATCGTGCTTGGCGTTGTCGGATTTTTCTTCCTTTGGGGCGACCGGAACTTTGAAGCAACGGTAAGAAGTGCTCCTCCGGGGAGCAATGTATCGGTTGACGATGTGGCCTGGGGCGTTACGAACGAAGACGGGACGATACGGCTGGCAAACCTGCGGGCCGGACGCCGCGTTGTAAAGATCACGCATCCAAACTTTACCTGCGAACCGCGCGAAGTGACCGGCGGCGACGGCATCACGCCGGAACCTATAATCGCACGCTGTCAGCAAGTCGCACTAAAACCAACCGAGACCTGCGAATCGTTCCAGCCCGGCGAATTCGACAAGGCCGAACGCTGTTACAACAAAGCGCTTGACGATCTGCCCGATCCGTTTACGGATGAGGCATTGGTACGCGCCCTGAACCTCTTGATCATCAATTTTGATTCAGGCAAATACGACGTTCCGCCCGAACGGCTCGCCGCCTTGCAAAAAGGCGCCATCTTTATTAAGAAGCTGCAAACACGCGAACCGACCACCGTGCTGGAAGTCGGCGGCCATACAGACTCCGTTGGCCAACCGGCGTCGAATCAAACGCTTTCCGATAACCGTGCAACGGCGGTTAAGAATGTACTGGTTCGCTTTGGCGTGAATGGGCCTGGGCTGCAAACTCGCGGCTACGGTGCAACACAGCCGAAGTTCGATAACAATACTGAGCAGGGTAAATTCCTTAACCGGAGAATTCAGTACTCGATTGTTAAGCGACAGCAGCCTTAGACCGCAACAGGAGCTGCGATCCTGGTGTGCGACTGGTAGTTTTCGAGCTTTAGATTTTCAAATTTGAAACTTAGCAACCCGTCGAGGCCTCTTAGGTTATCAGCGTTTTGTATTTCGAGCGTCGGCAGCGGCATTGGTTCACGGGAAAGGAGTTCGTTGACCTGTTCGAGATGGTTGCTGTATATGTGCAGGTCGCCGAACGTATGTATAAATTCACCGACCGCAAGACCGCAGACGTGAGCGACCAGATGCATGAGCAAGGCATAGCTTGAGATGTTGAAGGGTACGCCGAGAAAGGCATCTGCCGAGCGTTGATAGAGTTGGCAATGGAGTACGTTTTTGGCACCCTCACTACCGTTCGGGTTTCTGCCTTCGACCTTAAATTGAAACAGCGTGTGGCACGGCGAAAGGGCAACTTCATCGCAGGTTTCGGGGTTCCATCCGGTTACGATAAGGCGTCGCGAATTTGGATTCCTTTCGATTTCTTTTATCAGCCGAGCGATCTGATCGATGCCGTTCATCTGCGGATATGCACCACCAAACGAACGCCACAAATATCCGTAAACCGGGCCGAGATCGCCTTCTTCCCTTTCGAATCTAGCCGTCTGTTCCGGCGTTGCCCATTCCTGCCAAATATCGACGCCGCGGGCACGCAGATCAGCTTCGTCGGTCGAACCGCTCAAAAACCAGAACAATTCCTCCGCGACCCACCGAAACGGAACTCGCTTGGTCGTAACGATCGGAAAGCCTTCACGCAGATCGAATCGCGTTTGATAGCCAAAAGACGAGATCGTGCCGACGCCGGTGCGGTCATCATGCCGCGTTCCGGTCTCCAATATGTGCCGCAAAAGGTCGTGATATTGCTTCATCTAAATGAATAGTAAATCGTTAATTGTGAATAGTAAATTGGGGGTTGGTTCGAGACCAAATTTGCGTTCCAAAATTCACAATTCACTCAGAACAAATTACTATTAACGATTGACGATTAACGATGAACAAGTTTGAGGTCAGTTTTAACAGCCCGCAGTGTGGTTGGATGTCGATCGGTTTCGAGGACGGCGTGAACGAATTTCACACGACGACTGCGCATGCTCCGCATTCGACAGCGTTGCCGGAACTGATGCGGATATTGACGACGCTGGCTGACGTGAATTCACCCGAGAATGAGTTTCTGCTCAAGTGGAATCGCGACCCCGAAGAGTTCGATTTTCATTTTGTTCGAAACGGTGAAGACCTGCTGATCGATATCTATCAGTATCCGACCGAAGACCGCGAAGCAATCGAGCGTGAGCTTGTTTATTCGCATACGGGAACTGTATCGGAAACCGTCGCCGCGTTCGCAGAGACGTTCAAGCAGCTTTACGAAGACCGCGACACAGACGAATTCGAATTCAACTGGCGCCAGCCGTTTCCGTTTAGCGCATACGAAGAATTTAAGGCGAGGATCAATTAGCCGCGAACTGGCACGAAACTCACAAACAAATCCAGTCCTATGTTCGTGCCTGTTCGTGAAGGTTCGTGGCTAAAGATTTGATGAAACACAAGTTGTTAGAACTATTGGCGTGTCCGACTTGCGGCGGTGACATTTTACTGGCTTATGCAAGCAAGTACGATGATCGCGAGATTATCGAGGGCGTGCTTTCTTGTAAGAAGTGCTCGCTCGAATATAAGGTTGTTCGCGGGGTGCCTCGTTTTGCCGATCTGGGCAAGATCGAATCTGACAAAGCTGCAACGGCCGAAAACTTCGGCTGGCAATGGACGAATTTCACACAGGAAGACCCGAAATACAATGAGCAGTTTTTGGGTTGGCTCCAGCCGGTTAAGAGGGAATTTTTCAAAGACAAACTCATTCTCGAAGGCGGCTGCGGCAAAGGCCGCCATACGAAACTGGCCGCCGAATGGGGAGCAAAAGAGGTCGTCGGCATCGATCTTGGCGACGGCGTCGAATCCGCTTTCGTGGCGACGCGTCATCTGCCCAACGCTCATATAATTCAGGGCGATATTTTCAAGCTACCGTTGAAACGCGAATTCGATTATGCGTTCAGCGTTGGCGTTCTGCATCACACGCCGGATCCGAAAAAAGCCTTTATTTCTCTTGCCGGAAAAGTGAAAAAAGGTGGACACATTTCGGCCTGGGTTTACGGTGCCGAAAACAACGAATGGATCACGAAATACGTTAATCCGATCCGCGAAGGCTTTACGTCAAAGATCAGCCAGCCGGTGCTTTATCAGCTTTCAAAGCTCCCGACGCTGAGCGTCTTTCTTTCAACGAAACTTGTCTATCGTCCCGCAAACGCCGTAGCAAAACCGATCGCAAAAAAACTTTTCTATAATGACTATCTTAATCACCTCGGCACCTTCGGCTGGCGAGAACAGCACAACATCGTCTTCGACCACCTAGTCGCACCGACCGCGTTCTATATCTCCAAAGAAGACTTCGAGCAGTGGTGGGAAGAGGTCCAGGCCGAAGACGTTGAGATCACTTGGCATAACCAAAACTCATGGTGCGGCTTCGGGAAGATTAATTGAACGGCCGAGACGCGAAGAACTTTGCTGCCCGCGAATAACGCGAATCGGCACGAATCAGAGCAATACTATCTAATTTTCTATATTCGCGATAATTCGCGTTATTCGCGGGCAAAATTCTTAGCATCTTGCTTAATTGATTGAGCTATGAAATTTGATCACGGCATCGACAAAAGATACCGCAAGTCGGTCGAGGATGCGTTTGATACGATCCTTGAAAAAGGAACTGACGAGCAACGGCGGATTGCGACGGCGATATTGAAGTCGAAGATGCTGGTGCGCGTAAAACCGGTGAGCGAGATAAATGCTTCCGGCGTTACAGGTTTGATCGATCCGGGTAACACAAACGACAGGATCGCCGACGAAATATTGAGTTTGCGTGAAGCTCTCGGCGAGGTTTACATAGCCATCGCCGAAGAGACCATCGACACCGGCGGACAGCAGGGCTGCGAGGGCACATTCGTTCACGAGGGCCGTCACGCTTACGATTTTGCGCAAACGATAGTCAGTTTTTCCGAGGCGGATATGAACCCGCTCGGCATATTCGACCCGACGCTTTACGAACTCGAATACGAAGCCCATCGCACATCCGGCGAATATCTTCTCCAGATCGACCAGTCGAGCTACCAGGACGAAGGCCTTGGCCTGATGATCCTCGGCCGAAACGAAGACAGCGGCCCTTGCTTTGTCGATAACAACGGCATCTGCACACGGCTTTCGCAAAACTACGGCCTCGCCGCAGATGGCAACCAAGGTCCGCGGGCGAGTGAATTGCTCGGATTGAGGCAGAAGTGAATTGGCCACAGATAGCACGGAAATTACGGATCAGGAGCAATTCTTTATTAGCGTAATCTGTGTGATCCGTGGCAATATTTTCTTATGAACACGGCGCTTCCACAGGAAATGCAGCAGCATACTTACGCGATAATGGATCGCGTAGAGGATTCGCATTGGTGGTTCGTCGGGCGGCGGGCGATTCTTGAATCGTTTCTCGAAGCGATTGTCCAAAGTCTAAAGTCCAAGATCCAAGATCTTAGGATTCTCGATATAGGATGTGGCACCGGAGCGAACCTTGAAATGCTTTCACAGTTTGGCTCTGCTGAGGGCGTTGATGTTTCAGACGATGCGTTGGAGTTTTGCCGAAAGAAGGGGTTGACCGTGCAGAAAGGTTTGGCGGAAACGCTGCCTTACGAAGATGAGACCTTCGACGTCACGACCGCATTGGACGTGGTCGAGCATCTCGATGACGATATCGCCGGGTTGAAAGAAATGCACCGCGTGACAAAGACAGGCGGCTATTCGCTCATCTTTGTTCCCGCATTTATGTGGCTCTGGGGCGTGCAGGACGACATCTCGCATCACCGCATCCGGTACACGCGAAAACAGATCGTCGAGCGTTTAGAAACTGCTGGCTTCAAAGTCGAACGCGCAACTTACGCAAACTTCACATTCTTCGCACCCGTATTGGGTGGCCGCGTGTTTATGCGTGCGACCGGGATAAGGCCCGAGTCGGAAAATAATATTAACATCTCCGCTCTCAACGGCGTCTTTGGCAAGCTATTCAGCGCCGAGCGCTTTTGGCTGAAGAATCTCAATTTTCCGTTTGGGGTTTCGATTGTGGTTGTTGCAAGAAAGTCAGATTAGCCTAGGCTGGTCCATCAAGCCCTACTTAGTGCGGCTACTGACACTATGACCGAAGATTTCTACTGCGACGAAGTTTTCAGCGGCAAGACGACGGTTGAGAAGGTGCTTGAGACCGAGCGTGTGCTTGCTTACCACCACACGCGGCCATTTTACGAAACGCACATTGTTGTGGTTCCAAAGGAGCATGTCGATTCGCTGCTGACAGTTGACGACGATCTGCTTATTGAATTGATGGACGTTGTGCAAAAAGTTGCAGCCAATGTACTCGAAGAAAAAGGAGCGGTGCGCGTGCTGACGAACCTGGGCGAATATCAGGACTCAAAGCATCTGCATTTTCATGTCTATTCTGGATCCCAGATTAAGAAAGACTGACTTCACCACAGAGGCTTTTTTGAATTGCTTCGGCGTCCTGGTGGAACTTCCTCCGTGTTCTCTGTGCCTCTGTGGTGAAAATTCTTACAAATAACTTTTCGCTTCGAAGACTTTTCCTTTCGGAAATTCAGAATTCGTCACCGCATATGTAAAACCTTTTGCGATCGAGAACGCCCCGATCTCACCGTTCTTGGATAATGCGATAAAGCCGACCTGGATCTCTTTTGCTTTTGCAGGATCGCGTTTGACGATGCGACGGATGGCTTCGCGGCAAGCTTGTTCGGGCGTGCGGCCGAAACGCATTTGCTCGACGACGGTGTGCGTTCCGCAGATGCGTATCACTTCTTCGCCGACGCCGGAAGAGATGGCCGCACCGGCTTCGTTATCAGCGAACAGCCCTGCTCCGATTATCGGCGAATCGCCGACGCGGCCGCGCATCTTGAATGCCAAACCGCTCGTCGTGACCATTCCCGCTAAGCCGCCTTTCGCGTCGAGAGCAGCAGTTGCCATCGTGTCGTGATTGAAATTGCCGTCGTCAAAAATATACGGCGGCGGAATGAATTGCGAGACCGTTTTGCGGTTCTCGACATTCTGAATCGGCTTGTATTTCGATTTTTCGAGCCACTTTTTCCATTCCTTCTCGGCATCCGCCGAGAGCTTGCCGTCTTCAAGAGGAAAGCCGTTTGCAATTGCAAACGCTTGCGCACCTTCACCCGACAGCAGCACATGCGGCGTGTTTTCCATCACCTTTCGAGCGACCGAGATCGGATGTTTGATACGTTCAAGGAACGAAACTCCGCCGCAGTCGCCGTTGCCGTTCATTATCGAAGCGTCAAGCGTCACTTTCCCGTCGCGATCAGGCCACGCTGCGAGTCCAACGCAGCAACTTGGCTCATCTTCCGAAGTTCGACCGGCAGCTTCGACCGCGTCGAGCGCCGTGCCGCTTTTTGAAAGAATCGGCCAGGCTCCGTTGTTCGCGGTTATGCCGCTATCCCATGTGGAGACGACGATAGGCGTTTTCACCTTTAACGTCGATCTCATCTCGCGAGCCTGCCCGACGAGTTTGTCAGCGAGAAGTACGGGAACACCGAGGAGCGGAAGCTTGAGAAATTTTCGTCTGTTCATAACTTTTCTAACCACATTGGAACATAAACACGGTTCCTATGCAGTTGATTCTTCAAGTGTCTGAGCGATCCTGTTCAAATTTAGACTGCGTGCCGAGGCATTAAAGATCTCAAAATATGTGCCGTGCTTGTCGTAGAGTTCGTCGTGCGTGCCGATCTCGACGACGCGGCCTTCTTTCAGGACATAGATCACATCCGAATCGATTATCTGCGAAATGCTGTGTGAGATCACAACGGTCGTGCGATTTTCTTTTATCGCGTCGAGGCTGTTTTTGATCTGCTCGGTCGCGATGGCGTCGAGGCTTGCGGTCGGTTCATCGAGAAAGATCACAGCCGGATCTTTTAGAAACAGACGAGCGATAGCGATGCGCTGCTGTTGCCCGCCGGAGAGCGATTGAGCCTCGCTGTCGTAGCCGTGCGGCAGCTTTTCGATCTGGTCGTGCAGATACGCTTTCTTCGCTGCGGCGATCACTTCTTCCTTCGTCGCACGGATAAATCCGTAGCGGATGTTCTCTTCGATCGAGCCGCGAAAGATGTGATTCTTTTGAAGAACGAGTCCGATGCTTCGACGAAGAAGGTGCGTGTCATAGTCGAGCAGGTCCTTTCCGTCGAGCAAGATCCGTCCTTTGCTGGGCTGATAAAACTTGCATAGCAAATTCAAAAGAGTCGATTTGCCAGCACCGCTCAGCCCGACGAAGGCGACCGTTTTCCCGGCCGGTATCGTCATATTCACATCCCACAACGCCTGCGTTCCGTTGGGATATGTGAAATCGATATTCGAAAGCACGAACTCGCCTTTGAGCTTGTCCGAGGTCAGCGAACCGCTTTCTTCGATGGCGTCGTCGGCGTCGAGTATCTCGAAAAACCCTTCGGCGTAGGTCAGAGCTTCGTTCATCTGGTCGTAGATGCGGTGAAGCTGTCGGATCGGCGCTGAGACGTTGTTAAAGAGCAAAATGTGAAACATTATCGCGCCGATCGTCATCTGCTGGTCGAGCACGAGCCAAGCGGTCAGAATGATTATTACCGTCACCCCGACCTGTTCGATGAAGGTCTTCATCGCGTCAAAGACGTAGTTTGTTTTACGCTGCTTGAGCTGCGACTTTACGAGTTCCTGCTGTAAGCGATATTGCTTGTCGCGTTCGTATTCTTCGCGGACAAAGGACTTAATGACGATGATCGATTCGATGATGTTGAACAAGCCGTTGGTCTTTTGCTCACGCAACGCACGCAATCCGCGGCGCACGCCGCGAAGCAGCAACGCCTGTCGCCAGCTCAAAAAGAAATAGATCGGCATCACCACCGAGGCGACAAGCCCGACATAGACGTTCGCCGTGAACATCAACGCAAGTGCGAGAATGGCGTTTGCAAACAACGGAAGCAGCTCAATGAAAATATTCTGAACGAACGCGGTCAAGCTTTCGACACCACGGTCGATGCGCGTCTGTAGTTTGCCCGTCGCATTTTCATCCACCGCAAAGAAGGCGTATCTGTAAGTCAGAATTCTTTCGATAGCGTGCTGTGCCAGCGCACTGGAAAGCCGGACGCGCAGATTTTCGCCCACCATGCTCTGGCCGTACTTGACGGCGATGTTCAGCAGCTCTTTCCCGAAAAGGATGGCGGAGATAAACACCAGCAGCGACGTACTCTCGCCAACAGCTACGCCTTCCTTCAAAAGCCGCTCGACGGTGTCCACCGTGTAGCGAAGCACGATCGGGTTGACCTGTGCCGCCAACGCTCCGATCAAGGTGAGCAAGATCGAGGCGACAACGAGCGTCTTATACGGAGCAACGAACGGCGCCAACCGGCGGATGATCTGCCAAATGTTCACTGTTTGAAATTTACCACGCCGAAACTGTATTTTCCTGCTCGAAACCGCTAAATTAGTTAGTTTGCCGCTTTTGAACTGATGGACGCTAAAGAAACGATACAAACTGCCGAGCTGCCCGAGCTTTCGCTCTTTTTGCCCGTGCTGGACGAAGAGGAAAATCTGCGGCCGATGCACGAAAAGATCAGGTCGGCCCTCGATGCACTCGGCAAGACGGCCGAGGTCATTTATGTGGACGACGGCTCGACGGATAATTCGCTCGGGATACTGCGCGAACTGGCAACCGAGGACAACCGCATCCGCGTTATCTCTCTGCGTCGAAACTATGGCCAGACGGCTGCAATGAGTGCAGGGATCGACGCCGCGATGGGCGATATTCTTATTCCGATGGACGCCGATCTGCAGAACGATCCGGCGGATATTAAACGCCTTCTCGATAAGCTCGACGAAGGCTTCGACGTCGTTTCCGGCTGGCGAAAAGACCGTCAGGACAAGCTCATTTCACGCAAGATACCGTCGCAGATCGCCAACCGAATCATCTCCTGGATCGGCGGCGTACCGCTGCACGATTACGGCTGCTCGCTTAAGGCATACCGCCGCGACGTGATACAGGACGTAAAGCTCTACGGCGAAATGCACCGCTTTATCCCGATCTACGCAAGCTGGGCCGGCGCACGCGTAACGGAAATTCCGGTCGATCACCACGCCCGCACAATGGGCAAATCGAAGTACGGAATTTCGCGCACCATCAAGGTCGTTTTCGATCTGATGACGATCAAATTCATGGCGTCGTACGGAACAAAGCCGATATACGTTTTCGGCACATTCGGAATGCTGGCCTTCGCCGCTTCGATCCTATCTGGTTTGTACTCGATCTTTTTGAAGTTCGCGACCCTTTTTGGCCTAGAGCAATATCAGGCAGACCTCGTCGAAACGCCTTTACCAGTGATCAGCATCGTGATGTTCGCCATCTCTATACAGTTTTTCCTGATGGGCCTGCTCGCCGAATTGCTCGTACGCACTTATCACGAATCGCAGGACAAGGCGATCTATGCTGTGCGAGAGAAGATAGGATTTGCAAGTAGTGACAAGTGACGAGTGACGGGTGACAAGAGATTTCAATTCTTTTGTCATTTGTCCCTTGTCACTTGTCACTTGTCACTGTTTATGTGCGGTATTACAGGTTGGGTAAACCTGAACACAAAATCAAGCGATCATAGCGAAGCCATTCTGCATGGGATGTGTGAACGGATCGTGCATCGCGGGCCGGATTCGGAGGGCTTGTGGATGGATGACACCGTCGCTCTTGGGATGCGTAGGCTTTCGATCATCGATCTAAAGACTGGCGACCAGCCGGTTTCCAGCGAAGACGGCTCGATTATCGCGATGGTGAACGGCGAGTTGTATAACTTTCGCGAAGTTCGCTCCGATCTCGAGAAACGCGGGCATAAATTCCGAACACAGACCGATGTTGAGATCGTCCCGCATCTCTATCAAATATACGGCGATGATTTCGTCGATCACATCAACGGGATGTTCGCCATCTCGCTGTGGGATACGAAAAAGAAAAAGCTCATCTTAGCACGCGACCGCTTTGGCGAAAAGCCGATCTATTACGGCGTTTTTGACGGCAAGCTGATCTACGCTTCTGAGCCGAAAGCGATGCTCGCACACCCTGCGGTAAAAGCCGATCTCGACCTGAACGCACTGCGTCATTACGTTTCGTTCGACTACGTTCCGGCCCCGATGTCGATCTACAAAGGCATCTACAAACTGCCTGCGGCACACATTCTGACGGTCGAAAACGGCGAAGTAAAGACCCGTCGATATTGGAATCTTACTTGGAAGAAGCCTGACCGTGAGGGAGGGCTAAACGGCAACGGGCCGAAAGCAAAAGCTAACGAACTCCGCGACCTGCTTTCGGATGCAGTGAGAATGCGGCTTGTGTCAGACGTACCGCTCGGCATTCTGCTTTCCGGCGGAATAGATTCATCAACCGTCGCGGCACTCGCAGTTCGGCATTCGACCGAAACGGTTAAGACATTTTCGATCGGATTTTCGGAAGACTCGTTTAACGAATCGCAGTACGCACGGCAGGTCGCGAACCACCTTGGCACTGATCATTACGAAGAATATCTAAGCGCGGAAAAGACCGGTGACCTGATCTCGGAGATCGGCACATGGCTCGACGAACCCCTTTCTGACGGTTCGCTGATACCGACTTATTTGCTCGCACGCTTCGTTCGAAAGCACGTGACCGTTGCTCTTGGCGGCGACGGCGGTGACGAACTCTTCGCAGGCTACCCTATGTATTACGCCCACAAGGTCGCTGCGAGATATGCGATGGTGCCGCAGTTCATACGCAACGGAATGATCGAGCCGTTCGTGCGTTCGCTGCCGGTTTCGACAAAGAATCTTTCATTCGATTTCAAAGCAAAACGCTTTATCCGCGCTTCTAAGTTCGACACGGTTGGGCGTCACCATTCCTGGTTCGGGTCGTTCTCGCAAGACATGCATCAAGAGCTTTTTACAAGCGACGTTCTTGCACAAACCAACGACGACATCTATGCGGATGCACGCGAATTGTTGAATACGACCGATGCGAAAACGGAGATCGAGAGGATGCAGTTCCTCGATATGAATTTCTATCTCGCCGAAGATATTTTGACAAAGGTCGATCGTGCGTCGATGGCCGTCAGCCTTGAAACCCGTGCACCTTTTCTTGACCCGCGCGTTGCGCAGTTTTCCGCTTCGATCCCGCTGAAATACAAACTTAACGGGAACAGGGGAAAGTACATTCTAAAAAAGGCCTTCGAAGGGATATTGCCGGATTCTATCCTTTACAGGCCGAAAAAAGGCTTCGGAATCCCGACCGCGCAATGGCTGAAAGAACGCCTTAATCCGCTGATGCACGACATGCTCGCTGCGGATCGACTCAGATCGCAGGGCATCTTCAACGCAGATTTCGTCCAGCGGTTGATGAAGGAACACGAAGCCGGAACCGCATCTCACCACAAAGAGCTGTGGACACTGTTGGTGTTTCAGTTGTGGTACGACAACTTCATAACAGAGAAGGTTTTTTGAACGCGAATTTGGCGGATTAGGCGGAAGCAACCGGATAAGATTTTTCAGATCCGCAGGAATCCGCTTTATCTTCTCGATCCGCGTTCCAAAATTCTTTCCGCTCACAAAGCATTTTCAAACGCTTTCCAATTCGGCTATCATTTATTTATATGAAAACTCTCTATCCAGAGATCGAGCCCTTTGATTCGGGCATGCTGAAGGTGTCGGATATTCACGACGTTTATTACGAGCGTGTGGGAAATCCGGAAGGGATTCCGGTCGTATTTTTGCACGGCGGGCCGGGCGGCGGTTTGATACCGATGTACCGGCAGTTTTTTGATCCGAAGACGTATCACGTCATTCTTTTTGATCAACGCGGGTCGGGCAAATCGACGCCGCACGCCGATCTTCGCGAAAATACGACCTGGGACCTGATCAAGGACATCGAGACGCTGCGTGAGAAATTCGGTGTAGAGAAATGGCATGTTTTCGGCGGATCGTGGGGAAGCACGCTGAGCCTTGCGTACGCGATCTCGCATCCCGACCGATGTTTGGGTTTGATCCTTCGCGGCATTTTCCTCACACGACATCGCGAACTTCTTTGGTTCTATCAATACGGTGCGTCCGAAATATTTCCGGATTTCTGGGAACGCTTTCGCGACGAGATCCCTGAGGAAGAACGTGGTGATTTCACGACCGCTTATCACAAACGGCTCACTAGCGATGACGAGCAAGTGCGGCTTTCAGCGGCACGGGCGTGGAGCACTTGGGAAGGAGCGACTTCGAAACTGCATCCCGATCAGGACCTGATGGATCACTGGGAGGGTGCGCACGAGGCGCTCAGCCTTGCTCGCATCGAGTGCCATTATTTTATGAATAACTGTTTTTTCGACGGAGACAATTATCTAATTGAAAACATCGAGAAGATCAGGCACATTCCGACCGTGATCGTGCAGGGCCGTTACGACATTGTTTGTCCGATGGGTTCCGCGTGGGAACTGCATCGAGCGTTTCCCGAAGCCGAGTTGATCGTCATCCCTGATTCCGGCCATTCGGTCTCAGAAAAGGGTACGACCGCCGCATTGGTCGACGCGATGGACAGATTTCGCAACGCCTCGAAGGGCTAATTTTGTGCTAGACTCAAGCTATTGCGGTCGATCGGCCGTCTAAAAAAGGTGTTGATATGAATTTCGGAACAACAGAGATCATTTTGGTCGTCGCAGTGCTTTTCCTTTTGTTTGGCGCGTCGCGTTTGCCGCAGCTCGCTAAGTCGATAGGCCAATCGCGAAAGGCGTTCAAAGACGGAATGCGTGAGGCCGAGGAAGAAGAACAGGCCGAAAAGCAGTTAAACAAAGTCGAGACTCCGCAGATCACGCAAATGAGCGATGACGCCATCGCCGAAGAAATGCGCCGACGGTCGGAAGCGAAAGCAAATTAGCCACTAATTCACGCACTCAATAGTATTCGTGCCATCCGTTTGATCCGTGGCTAACTTTTCTTACCGGTAACAACCGTTGCCTTGATCGAAAATCTAAACGAAAGCGTGCCGTCTTCGGCATCTATAAGTTGAGCGAGTTTTTCTATGACTCGCTCTTTTTCGTCTTCGTCGAGCATATCGAGCCAATGCGGGAGCAGGAAATCGGCGACGAGCGGTGCTTCTACGAAAGCGGCTCCGTTATCAAACTCGAAAATTTCCGTTGCAGTCTCAACACGGGCGTTTCTCAAGCCGGCATCGGCGGCCAGCTTTTTTAAAGCAGAAACTGACAGTAGTTCCGAGATTTTTTCGCCAGCCGCGTCACCATGTTCGCCAAGATCTTCGTTAAAGAACACTTCCCACAGCAGCGAAAAGACTTCGCCAAAACTTCCTGCTGACGGCAAAAAGACTGTAACGGATGCTCCGCTTTTTGCGACCTCGATCGCTTGTTCGAAAAGCTCGTCAAACTCAGCGGGCGGGATCAGGCTCGCGTCTCCGATCACCGCACCGAACGAATCTTCCTCGAATTCAATAGTCGAAAAATCAACATCCGAACGCAGCGCCATTGCCTTGTCCCGCGCAATCAGCAGCAGGTCCTCATTTTCACAGGCACCGAAGATAGCTGTCTGTTCGTCAAGCCTCTCGCGAATTGCAAAACAGTGGTCTCCGGTTCCGGCATTCAGATAAACAAGATTTTCGGCCTTTGTCAGATCGGTGTTCTTATCTACAAGATCAGCGAAACGCTGCGTCCAATCGGGCGTTATGTACAGGTCGCGGATAAACGCGAGTTCTTTTTGGGATTTCTCCATACATTCATTAAATCGCACCGCTCAAGCATCCGCAATTGGCGTGGCCGTGTGCTAATCTGTTTCACAATTCGATATGACAAAGAACGTAAGAGATCTGTTTGACCTCACCGGCAAGACCGCGATCGTTACGGGCGGTTCGCGTGGCATTGGCAAGGAAATGGCTGAAGGTTTAGCCGAAGCGGGTGCGAACTTGATGTTATGCGCCCGCCGCCAGGAATGGCTTGATGAGACCGTCGCCGAATTTGGAGGCCGAGGTTTCAAAATCGTCGGAAAGGCTTGTGACGTTGCGAAAGCCGAGGATGTTCAGGCCGTCGTCGATGAAACTGTTTCGAGATTCGGCGCCGTTGATATTCTGATAAATAACGCCGGTGTGTCGTGGGGCGCGATGCCCGAGGATATGCCGCTTGTCCAGTGGCAGAAAGTGATCGACGTTAATCTGACGGGATGTTTTTTGATGGCCCAAGCCTGTGGACGCGAAATGTTGAAACAGCAAAGCGGTTCGATCATAAATATCGCCTCGATCGCCGGCTTGACCTCGTCGGCAAACGGCCCGTTCTATGCGGGTTATGTGGCAAGCAAAGCGGGACTGATCGGCTTGACGCGCGAACTTGCCGCGAGCTGGGGACGCAAGGGCATTCGCGTCAACGCCATCGCACCCGGATTTTTTCATTCGCGTCTTGCTGATGCGGTTATCGACATTTACGAACGCTCGATACAAGAAAACAACGTCATTCCCCGGGTCGGCGAAGAAGGCGAGCTAAAAGGCGTGATCGTGTTCCTCGCATCCGAGGCGTCGGGCTACATCACCGGGCAAACTATCGCAGTTGATGGCGGAATGACGGTTTGAATGCGAAAGGTGAAAAAGTACGAATCCTGTGACACTTTGCCATTTTTTCACTTTGTGAATACTAACTCTCCAAATGCGTCCGGCATGTGAAAATTCGGCGTCTCGGTCATCGTCGGCCGCCAGGCCAGGTATCCGCGATCCGGTTCTTTCCCGACGCATCGAAAAATATTTCCCAGCCAAACATCGCCAACTTTTGGTTTCTGGCCAAATGCTTCCCAAGGGATCTTCATTGCCATCACAACGCGGTTTCCCTCGATCCGAGCCGTCGCTTCCATTCCCGAAGCGTACTCCCAAACGGTAACCCGCTCACCCGACGTCGAATCTATCGCGAGGTCTAACCACTCACCTGTCGGCGCAATTTCAAACTCAAAATATTTACGCGGCTCACTCCTGTCCGGCGCAATAAAGATTTCGCAAACGTCGCGTTCCCAAAGTCCCACAGTTTTCTCGTCGCGAACAGGACGTGCTGATATTACTAGCGGTTCGTCAACGGTGGCCTGAAACCGAACGATCAAGGTCTCGTCGTTCCATGCAAAAGACGCGGAAAAATGCCGACAGCGAATTGCTGGTTTGCCGTTCCAATACGAGTCGATCTCAGCGTCGGAGGAATCCGCATCGTCACCGAAGGGTATGATTATTGGAGAATTGAAGTTCATTTACTGCGTATGCCGAGCCAGGAAATTACGTTCTTGAATTCGGCCTTTATCGCTCTCGCAAGGCCGATGCCTGCCACGCGAAATGGTTTGTTCTCGCTGAATGCTACGGCGATGGCGTAGAGCGTGCGGCCGGAAAAAGTGGGTTCGTTAGAGATCGCAAAAACCGGCTCCCAAAAGTCCGGCGTCATCTTCGATTTGAACGCATCGAGCCCGTCGAAATTATAGAACCGCTGCCCGTGCTTCCGAAACCATGCCAGCAAAAGCCTAAGCCACGCGGGATTATCAAAAGGCTCTATTCTTGCACGTTTTGAAAGTGGCGAGAGGCCAAGCGTGACGTAATCAAAACCTTCGTCTGCGAGCTTTCTGATCGCTGTGTCCATCATTAGTTCAACGGTGCCGTTCGGGGCATTCGGGTGATGTGGAAACTGCTCTGTAAGCCAGCCGTTCCGTTCCGGGATCGGCGAGAGAATGAGAAATGCGGTGACCTCGCCATCCCTTTCAGCAACGAAAATGCGGCGATTTTCTAGCCGTTCGAGCGTCTCAGGCTCGATCACAAAATGCAGCGGCGGCAGGCCCTTTAGCGTAAACCACGCCTCAAGACATTCTCGCAGTCTTGGATTATTGTGAGCCTCTTCGCGTGTCCATTCGCGGATCGTAACGCCCTTGTTACGGGCGCGATTCAACTGTGCTCTTAGGGAAGAACGCCGTGCGATCACATCTTTCCAATTCTTTGGATGCCAGACAGGCTGTGCACCGAGAAGGACCTTCGCGTGGTCTTTAGAGGCATGATAGAAGGCTTCAAGTCGAGCTTCCGCACCAAAGTAACAGACTGTTTCGCCTTCGTCTGCGGCAATCTTCTCGAATCGAACGGCGACTGACGGAAGCTCTGCCATCCCACAAACCGGGGCCCCGGCAACGACGCGAACCTTACCCGTAGAAACGTATCCGACGACCGATTCGCCGTCTTCACCGAACAAATATTCGATCCCGGGATTTACGATCTGGAAACATGTGGTGTTCCAGCCATACCGCATCACGAGTTCGCGAGCCCGCTCAAAACTTGCCCGGTCGGTGATCGTGTCGCTCATCTGTTTGAACCACTGAATTTGTTACGACTTGAGTTCCAGCCTGTAAATTGCTGTTTGTGTCATCAACGACTCTCGGGGCATGCTGCGGAATCGTGAATGTAGCTTGCTCAGATCGACCCGATTAGCGTCGAACTTTTCAAACAAGACCGTTTCAACCTCTAACCCGGCGCCATGAAAGGCGTCCAAAAATTCGTGGTGACGCCGCCGGTTCGGTACCCCGCGGTTTGATCCCGTCAGTGTCCAGGTCCGGTCGGAGAAGCGTAGGAACGTCATGGGATCGGCATAAGTCCCCCAGGGACCGTGCGGGCCGAAATCGACCCGGTGCAATGCCAACCCGCCCGGCTTCTTCAAAAGCTTCACATTGGCGGCCGCGAATGCATCAATATCTGAAACGTGTTCGCCAACCTGAAATGAACAAACAATATCGAAACGGTTCTCGGTCTCTATGGCCTCTATCGGCTTCCTAATGATCTCTACGCGATCCGTGAGGTTTTCCGGAAACCCAGCCACATTGAGCCAGTCGGGCCAGTCTGATCGCGGAAATGCTTTGGACCATCCATCATATATGCCCCTGTACCAGCGTTTTGCCAACTCACCACTATAGTCACCCGGAAAACGATCGATAACAGCGTAGTGACTTGCACCGGCGGCAAGTAGAGATAATCCGGATGTGAGGTAATCTCCCGGGCCGATCTCACAAATGCTCCTTTCATTAATATCGACACCGAATTCCTGCAACAGCCTGAGTCCGCCAAAGGCGTACCTTTCTATCTCCTCAGATCGTCCGGTAAAAACAACTCCGGCACGCGGCCGCCGCGACCTCAATCGACGCACTGCGGCATTTCCCATTGCCGCATTCTTAATTACCTCTGCAACAAAATCCTTGTAAAGGTGAATACTCGATCTCACGTTTTGATTCATGCTCAGATCTCGCGGCTCATTTTCGAGACGCCTAAATTGTCCGTCTAGTCTCTAAGAATACACTGAGGCTGACGCTATCCGTAGGCTGAACCTAGTTGCCCGTCGTCAATACAGTCTTAAAAGCCATTTTGGCGAGCTTCCAGGTGCGGTTCCAGTCGATCTTGCCTTCTTCGTCGCGGCCCATCAGCTTGCTGACGAACATCTTGCGGAAGTCGTTGCCTTCGCGTCGGAGCATGAATTCCTTTGCATACGGCTTCGCGGTTTCGAAGAAATTGAATTCAGGATCGGTGACGATGCCGATGCCCTCGAGCGTCATCAACGCACGCATTATGTATGTGAAATTCGACGGCAGGCGAAACGGATAATCGTACATCACGTCCGCAAGGTCGTATGTCAGCTCTTTGAAATTCACGTCCTTCAGTTTCAAATTCAAATGAAACTCGAACATTTTTTCGACCACCGGACGCACGATGCTGTGGTTGGTTCCGGGCTTGAGAAAATCAAGGTCGATAAGGTCCTGGGCGATACCGGCGGGATCTTTTCCGACGACGTGAAAGAATGCGTCGATCATTTTCGACTGTAGTTCGGGCGGGATGCGTCCGACCATTCCGAAATCGAAAAACGCAAGACGTCCGTCCGGCATCACGAGCAAATTGCCCGGATGCGGATCGGCATGAAAGAAACCGTCTTCGAGCAACTGCTTGAGATAAGTCTTTATCAACAAACGGTTTACCTTTGCCGACGAAATGCCGAGCCGTTCCTGTTCCTTTAGATCGGTTACCTTGGTGCCGTGGATGAACTCCATCGTCAGCACTTTTGCTGTCGTGGCATTCCAGTAGATCTTTGGCACATGGATGTTATCCCAACGCTGGAAATTCTCGCGGAAACGCTCGGCGTTCTTTCCCTCGGCGGCGTAGTCCATTTCTTCGTGGATGGTGAGATTGAATTCGCGCAGCATTCCCGACCAGTCGGCGTTCTCATTAAGCCGCGGGTAGCGTTCGGCGAACTTTGCAACCTTATCAAGAATTTCAAGATCGCCTTTTATCGTCGCTTCGAGGTTCGGACGCTGAACTTTGACGGCGACCTCCTCGCCGGTGTGGAGCCGCGCACGATAGACCTGTCCGAGCGAAGCGGCGGCGACCGGCTGAAGCTCGAATTCCTTATAGACCTCGCTGATCTTTTGGTCGAGTTCTTTCTCGATTCGCGCGAACGCTATCTCGTTTGGAAAGGCAGGAACATTATCTTGCAACTCACCGAGAGCTTTCACGAATGGCAGCGGAAGAAGGTCGGCACGCGTACCCATCGATTGGCCGATCTTGATGAATGTCGGGCCAAGCTCAATGAGTTTTTCTTTCAGCCAGATCGCCTGTTTTTCCTGATTCACTTCTCGACTGGTTTCGTTTCCAAGAAAAAACCGCTTTAGTAAGAGCATCGTCCAGTGAAAGAACCAAAGTTTTACGCGGTAGAGTTTCTCGCCGTACACCGCCGCGCGAGTAAGGCGTTCGGCGGTCTGCATTCGACCTATAGCATGTCGCAGCATCGCCTTTCGATGAGTTTCATATTGGTCGAGATAGAGATAAAGCGCGAGTTTGCCGATAACCGCAGAGACGTGGCCGATACGAAACCAGCCGCGGATGCCGCTGTATCGGCCCTCAACTTCAGCCTCTTTCGCCACAAGCAACCTGCCTTCGGCGACCAGTTCTTCGTTCGACACGAACTTCGCTATCGGCAATGTTTCGGTTGGAGCAATTGCGTGTGCGCCATTGCCTTTCGGCAAAGGTTCTGTAACTGTCCCTGCTTTTGTTGCTGAAATTTCTGTCATTGATCAATCATTTCGCCGCACAAGCCATGTTCGATGCAAAAGCAGACCGCCCGCTTTGCACTACAAAATTGCGAGCATATTCCTTACGCCCTTGTGTCGAAAATAGTTCAATGCGTGAGCGGAATCGCGTTCGATCTGTGCCTTTAACTCATCTATTCCGTTGAACTTACGCTCGTCGCGAATTCGGTGAAGAAACCGTACGCGAAGCACATCGCCGTAGAGATCGCCGTCGAAGTCGAACAAGTAGGACTCTATTGACGGATCGGCGTCGTTCTCGAAGGTCGGCCGAACGCCGATGTTCGTAATGCTTTTTCGCCATGACCCTTCAACCAGGGTCACCGTCGCATAAACACCAAATTTTGGAATGACACGGTTGTGCGGCTTAAGATTGGCGGTCGGGAATCCGATTGTATGCCCGCGTCGGTTACCGCGAATGATCACGCCTTCGACGCCGTAAGGCCGACCGAGCATTCGACGTGTCAGGTTCACGCGGCCGTCGGCAAGAAGTTCGCGGATCTTCGAAGAACTTATCCTCTGGCCGCGAAGCTGTACCTCGGGAACCTCATCGGCTACGAAGCCAAGCTCCGTGCTCATTTTTCGAAGCAATTCAATATTTCCGCCTCGATTTTTGCCGAACGCAAACCCTTTGCCGAGATAAACTTCCTTCGCATGAAGTCGGTCGTGAATGATCTCGTGCAGGAAATCTTCAGCAGGCTGGGCCGCAAAATCTTTGTCGAATTTAATGACGATCGTCTGCTCGATGCCAAGCATTTCTAGATTCGCAAGACGCTGATCCAGCGTTTGAAGCAGCGGCGGTGCAGATTCGGGGTGCAAAACGGCACGCGGGTGCGGGTCGAAGGTTATCGCGGTCGCAACTGCGCCACCTGCGCCAGGAGCGCCGGCGCGCTCGACGACGGTCTGCATTATCCGTTGATGGCCCAGATGCAGCCCATCAAAAACGCCGAGCGTCAGAACCGTCGGTTTTTGAATATTTGCATTCTCTGTGCCGTGAAATATCTTCATTTGTTCATTTCGGACAGTACGGTCTCAACAAACTCCGTGGGTTCATCGACATAAAAGCTAAGCAAATCAAATTGTTTCTCGATTCCGTAAAAGCCGGAAAATGTCTGGGCCTCGCTCAAGTAAATTTGAATGTTCGGTTGTGAAAATGCGCCAAGCGGCCTGATGGTCATCGAGTTGTCGGCGTCAGGAGGTGTGGTGGCGATCACATCGACCTTCGTAATGGAACTCAGATCAATCGCCGCGTCACCCACCAGACCGCATCGAAAGAGGAGTTCATTCTCTGTGAAGGAAATCGGACGTAAACGCAGTGCCTTCAGATGAGCAAATATCTGAAAAGCGACATAGATACTCGCCGCAGTCAAGACCCACGCCACCGTCACATTCCATTGCGCGATCAATACATGGATACCTGCGGTTTCCGCACCGAGCAGGAATAGAAACAATCCCAGCAAGAGCGTTGAACCGTTCTTCTTGTGATATGTAAATGACCGCTCTCCGTTGTTTGAACGCCACTTAAAAAATGCGTACACGATCGCCGACAGTTCGAATGCCATCACGCATGCCGCAAACGCGGGATGCAGTTCTTTTGTGAATGCTGCCCGAGACCGCTCAAAAAGATCGCGGCCGGGAAGCGATTCGGCCATATAGGATCGACGAGCGCGAAAGATCCGCCATCCGACGAAAGCAAACGCACCTAATTCGACGACCGGAACTCCATACAGAGCTACAGCATTGAAAAGCTCCTTGTCATTTGCAGGCAGCAAGAATGAAGCCGTCGCCGCCGAAGCGCCAAAAACCAACAAAACCGAGTAATTGGGAATCGCCGTTTGCCTAATAAAAATAAAATATGCGATCGGCAGCGTGAAAAGCATGTCGATGGTTATCGCCGTTCCAATGTACGGATAGGTCACGATCAAGGAACTTTGCGTGACGAAAAACGCGCAGACGACTATCGAGATCAGAAACCCGATCTTCAATGTCCAAGTAGATAAGTGTGCGGAATGTACGTTCATCCGGCGTTACCCTTTCCGGCTCACACTTGCTTTATGAATGGTCACCAAGGTGCTTGCCCGTTACCAAATAGTTTCGCACATAATCACCCACCGCTTCATCAAGCGGCGTGATCTCAGTGGTGTATCCGGCATTGCGAATGCGTGTGAGGTCAGCTTGGGTGTGGTATTGATAGCGGTCGCGGAGGACCTCCGGCATATCTATAAATTCAACATTTTTAGGCAGATCAAGAGCTTTAAAGATCGCGTCGGCAAGACCATTCCAGGTGTTCATCCGACCCGAACCAACGTTGAAAAGCCCGCCTGTGTCAGTAGTGTCAATAGCCCGCACGTTAGTAAGGGACCCTTCGCCGATAAAAAATAACGTCATCTCCACCGCATCTTTTACATAAACAAAATCTCGGCCAAATTCGCCGTCGGCGTAGTCCGGATTCGCACTCTTAAAAAGCTGAAGTTTTCCGGTCGAATTGATCTGATCGAACGCCTTATTCACCAGCGACCGCATGTCACCTTTGTGACTTTCATTGGGCCCGAATACGTTGAAGTATTTCAGCCCAACTATTGACGTGAACCAGCCTTTCTCGGCGGCATACTGATCAAACAGGTGTTTGGATAGTCCGTAAAGATTGAGTGGTTTGAGCCTATCGAGATCATCAGTGCCGTCCGCCATTCCCGCCGAACCATCTCCATATGTGGCTGCTGAGGAGGCGTAAATAAATCGAACATCATTCGCAATGGCAAACTCCGCCAGATCCCGCGTGTACTGATAATTGTTGCTCATCATGTACGCCTCGTCCGTCGCCGTCGTCGACGAGCACGCACCCATGTGAAAGATCACGTCCGTCTCTCTGAAATCGCCAAGCCTTCCAATAAAGTCGTCCGCATCAACAAAATCCGTAAACCTCAACGGCCCAAGGTTCTTCTCCTTACCGCTATCATCGTGCCGGTCAACAACCAAAATGTCGTCGAAGCCAAGCTCATTCAGGCGCCACACAATAGCACTGCCGATAAACCCTGCTCCGCCTGTTACGATGATCTTGTCCGATGCCATAAAAATAAACGAACCGTAGATAAACGCAAATGGACGCAAACAGGATCTGCGGTTAAAATCCATTTACCAACCAAGAATATAGGCAAACATCAGCGGAGCGACGATGGAGGCGTCGGATTCGACGATGTACTTCGGCGTACTCGCTTCGAGTTTTCCCCAGGTGATCTTTTCGTTTGGGACGGCTCCGGAGTAGGAGCCGTAGCTGGTTGTCGAATCGCTGATCTGGCAGAAGTAGCCCCAGACGGGGACGTTTTCTCGTTTGAGGTCCTGGTGGAGCATCGGGACGACGCAGATGGGAAAATCGCCTGCGATGCCGCCGCCGATCTGGAAAAAACCGATCGTGGAATCATCTTTGGCGTTGTTGGTGTACCATTCGGCAAGCATCGTCATATATTCGATGCCGGTGCGAACGGTGTGGACATTCTCGACATCACCAGTGATAACGTGGCCGGCGAACATATTGCCCATCGTCGAATCTTCCCAGCCGGGCACGACCATCGGCAGGTTCTTCTCCATCGCGGCATACATCCAACTGTCTTTAACGTCGATCTGGTAATACTCTTCGAGCGAGCCGTTTTTCAGTACCTGGTACATAAACTCGTGCGGAAAATAACGCTGGCCCTCCGCCTCAGCCCGCGTCCACACCTCGACCATCGCTTTTTCAAGCCGCCGCATCGCCTCGTGCTCGGGAATGCAGGTGTCCGTCACACGGTTCATGTGGCGGTCGAGCAACTCCTGTTCGTCCTGCGGTGTAAGGTCGCGGTAATTCGGCACGCGTTCGTAAAAATCATGAGCGACGAGGTTGAAAAGGTCTTCCTCAAGATTCGCCCCCGTGCACGAAATGATCTGCACCTTGTCCTGCCGGATCATCTCAGCAAGGCTCAAACCAAGTTCCGCCGTCGACATCGCACCCGCAAGCGTGATCATCATCTTCCCGCTACCGTCGAGGTGTTTCTTATAGCCCTCAGCCGCATCGATCAAGGCCGCCGAATTGAAATGGCGGTAGTGATGTTTTATAAAATCTGTTATCTGGTTGTTCATACGTTTGCGCAAGCCCGCGCGTGGGCAAGGGCGTGACCCTGAAGTTGAATGTTTCGCCCTTACTTATGTGCGGGCTTCGGCATTCAGGCGCGAATAAACGCGAATAAGAAATATATCCTATTCGGGTTTATTAGCGTAATTCGCGGGCAAAATGTCTTAGAAAGCTTCCGAAAAACTCACCTCGCCAGCCACTGCGACCTGATATGCCGAGACGCGGCGTTCGAAGAAGTTGGCAAGTTCCTGAACGTCCTGGAGGTCCATGAACGAAAAAGGATTTTTTGCACCGTAAACTTTAGGCATTCCGAGCATGGCGAGACGCTGGTCGGCGATGAATTCGAGATATTGCCGCATGTCCGCTACGGACAGACCGGCGACGCCGCCGCTCAAAATATCTTCGGCAAACTGCATCTCGCATTCGACCGCTTCGTCGAGCATTGTGACGATGTCGCGTGTCAGAGATTCGTCAAATAATGCCGGTTCTTCTTTGCGGACGGTGTTAACAACTTCGAGAGCGAAGTTCATATGCGCCGATTCGTCGCGGAAAACCCAGTTCGTTCCTGCGGCTAGGCCGTGCAGCAATCCCTTAGAACGCAGGAAATAGACGTACGCGAAGGCGGCGAAAAAGAACAGCCCTTCGATGCACGTTGCAAAACAGATCAGGTTGAGCAAAAACTTGCGTCGGTCGTCCGCCGTCTGCAGCGAATCAATGTCCTGGATCGTGTCGATCCATTTCATACAAAATTCGCCTTTCTTGCGGATCGACGGAATGTTCTCGATGGCCGCAAATGCCTGCTCGCGTTCGTGGTGCTCGGGGATATATGTGTCGAGCAGCGTCAGGTAAAACTGCACATGGACGGCCTCTTCGTAAAGCTGCCGCGAAAGGTACATCCGTGCCTCGGGCGAGTTGACGTGTTTGTAAAGGTTCAAAACGAGGTTGTTCGAAACTATCGAATCGCCGGTAGCAAAAAATGCGACGAGCCGGTTGATCATATGCCGCTCCGCCGGAGTCATCTTCGCACGCAGGTCCGTCACGTCGGTCGAGAAATCTACTTCCTCGACCGTCCACGTGTTCTTGATCGAATTTTTATACATTTCATAAAAATCCGGGTACTTCATCGGGCGAAGGGTGAGGTTGAATCCAGGGTCAAGTAACATATTTCTTATCAATTTTGAAGAGGACTTTGATTTGCTTCGACGGTTAAACTAAAAAGTGCTTTGGTTTTTGTCCTACTGAAATGAAAAAACATTGAGGCAATGAATAAACCACTCACCGAGATGCCAATCACATCGCTTGTATCGAGAGTTCCATGCAGGACTCGCGTAACCAGCATGTAGATTCCCATCAACGTGGTGAAAACCAAAATGGCGAACCACAATCTGCGTCCCCAATTTCTTGCAAAGAAGATTCCAGCGGCGCTGACAACCGTAAGTACGCCCACAACAACGTACTGGATCGAAGCTTTTAATATGATCCAGCGAAATGTCGGGATATCGATATTTTGGGCCATGCCTCCACGCTGCATCTCTTCCATCACCTGCATATTGCTCTCAAGAGAAGTCAACAGTAAGATCCCAAAGATAAAGGAGAAGAGCCCAATGGCAAAGATCAAAATCGCTAACGCACGCAAAAGTCTCATCCGCCAAAAATGTCTACTGACAGGCCTCACAGGCTTCCGGATTCTCTAGTGAACAGATAAGAGCTTCTTCGTCGGTGTAGACCTTCTTCTGCACGTCCGCTGGCAGATCAGATGTCTTAAATTCCGCAGTGACCTGAGCGATCTTCGTCGCCGGACGCGAACGCAGGTAATAGGTCGTTTTCAGGCCCTTTTGCCAGGCGTACATGTACATCGACGAAAGCTTGCCGATCGACGGGCTTTCCATGAAGAGGTTGAGCGACGCGCTTTGGTCGATGAACGCACCACGTTCTGCCTGCATGTCGATCAATGACCGCATCGGCACTTCCCATGCGGTGCGATAGATCGCTTTTAGCTCTTCGTTAAATTCTTCGATCTCCTGCACCGAGCCTTCCGCAAGTTTGATCTTATTGCGGATCTCGTCAGTCCAAAGGCCGAGAGCTTTCAGTTCGAGAACGAGATACTTGTTGATCTGAACGAAATCGCCTGACAAGGTCTCGCGTTTGAAAAGGTTCGACACCTGCGGTTCGATGCACTCGTAGCAGCCGGCGATAGAAGCGATAGTTGCAGTCGGTGCGATAGCAAGCATCAGCGAATTGCGAAGGCCATTCGTCTTGATCTTTTCTCGAAGGCTGTCCCAACGAGCGGTATCGGTCGGAACAACGCCCCAGAGGTCGAACTGCAGCACGCCTTCGGCAGCACGCGTTTCGGGAAACGCGACGTGTGCGCCTTTCTGAGCAGCAAGGTTCGACGAAGCATCGAGAGCCGCAAAATAGATCTCTTCCTGTATCTTCGCCGAGATCTTGCGAGCCTCGTCCGAATCGAACGGCAGACGCATTTGGAAGAAAACGTCTTGCAGCCCCATCACGCCGAGGCCGATATTGCGCCAGCGGTTGTTCGAATCAGCCGTCGAAGGGATCGCGTAATAGTTGAGGTCTATAACGCGGTCGAGCTGCATCACCGCAAGATGCACATTGCGGTTCAGCTTTTCATAATCGAACTCACCATCCTGTACGTAACGCGAGACGTTGATCGAGCCGAGATTGCAAACAGCGGTCTCGATGTCGTTCGTCACCTCGATTATTTCGGTGCAGAGATTTGAAAGATGGACGACGTTTTCCGGCCGTGCCGTCTGGTTCGATTTTTTGTTTGATGAATCTTTGAATGTCATCCAGCCGTTGCCGGTCTGTGCCATCGTACGCATCATCTTTGCGTACAGGTCGCGAGCCTTTACCTGACGGACGAACTGTCCTGAGGCTTCGGCTGTGGTGTATGCGACCTCAAATTCCTCCCCGTAAACATCCGGAAAATGTGGGACAACCTTAGGGTCAAACAGCGACCACAATTCGTCCTTCTCGACCCGACGCATAAAAAGGTCGGGAATCCAGTTCGCGATATTCAGGTTGTGAGTTCGGCGTGCTTCGTCGCCGGTGTTATCGCGAAGTTCGAGAAAATCTTCGATGTCGGCGTGCCACGTTTCGAGGTAGACGCAACACGCACCTTTACGTTTACCGCCCTGATTAACCGCCGAAACGGACGAATCGAGCGTCTTGAGCCACGGCACGATGCCGTTGGAATGTCCGTTAGTGCCGCGGATGAGGGAACCCTGCGAACGGACGCGATGATAGGCAATACCGATGCCGCCCGAAAATTTGGACAGCATGGCGACGTCCGAATACTTCTTGTAAATACTTTCGAGACTGTCCTGCGGCGAGTCGAGCAGGAAGCACGACGAGAGCTGCTCGTGCTTGGTTCCCGAATTAAAAAGCGTAGGAGTCGAAGGTACGTATTCGAGGGATGAGAAAAGCCTGTACAGTTCGATCGCCTCGTTTGGCGTTTCGGACAAGCCGCAAGCGACGCGCATCCAGAAGAACTGCGGGGTCTCGATCACATCTCGCGTGACCGGATTCTTCAAGAGATAACGGTCGTATAGTGTGCGTAGGCCAAAGAATTCGAACAAATCGTTGCGGGTCTGGTCTATCGCGTCATTCAGCTTGCGGCTGTTGTCCGAAACGAATTCGGCGACACGCTGGGCGATGAGGCCCTCTTTGACGCCAAATGCGATCGATTGTGAGAACGAATGAATTTCCTGTGTGTGAACTTCCTTTTCGATGTACTGATTCAGAAGGCGTGCGGCGAGTTTGGAGTATTCTGGTTCCTCGAAGATCAAACTGGCCGAGGTCTGTATCGAAAGCTTGTCGAGCTCGCGTGTGGTCGCACCATCATACAATCCGCTGATCGTTTTTGTGGCGATCCGCATTACGTCGACATTCGGCAACTGCGGCGTACATCGTGAGATCGCGCGGACGATCTTATTGATATCGACCGCCTCAGATCCGCCGTTACGTTTTGTAACGCGCATTGTCGTCTGCGTTTCTTCCTGTCGTGCGGCTGCTGTGGTTTGTCCGATGAAGGTGTCCATATCTCACGTGTGTTGCATTTCGGCCGGGCCCGATTTTAGCGTCGCGAATCCTCTTCACCGCTTTTCGAGGGGAACAAAATCCCCCGAACGCCAGAGCACTTCTCCGAGCGGCGTCTCATAAAATTCCGATCAATTTTCGGGTGGTTTGCAGGTGGGCCTCAGCGCAAAATCAAGGTCATTCTCCTGCAGTGGATATAGACTATATTGTGTCCGTAACACTTTGTCAACACTAAATGTAGTGTTTTTTCATAAAAATGCTAAGTCGTGAAATTACATCATTTACGGCGCCGATGGTGAGGAAAGTGTTTAACGAATCCGGCATTCGACGTAACTTTTTGGAAACACAATATCTTGGGGGAATTCGGCGTGAACATGCACCAAAAAAACCACGTGAAATCAGCACGGATTGATATACCATCGAGCCTTCCACAATCCACCGTTTTTGAAGTACAGAGTGCCGACGTTGTTATCGGGAGCAGTATAACCCAGCGTTTCTGATGAGGAATTGTAGCTCTCATTCCACGGCCGTCCTAGTTTTTCGACAACCTCGTTCACTGTCATTCCCCATCGGAGTTGTTCATTGATTCGCCACTCTTTTCCCGTAACTTCAAAGGATAGAGCAGCGTATCTCTTTTCTGTTTCGAACCATCCGAAATCTATTTCCAGTCCAGGATATTCCACCCTTAAAACCGTTTCCTCGCCGCAGTTCTCGACCTTGATTTTGCGTGATCGTCTGGGTTTCCCTAGTAATTTCAGTGCCTGTGAATGAGGGGTCGCTATCGTCACGCCTTTGACGCTGAAATCAACCATCGTATGTATCGCTGGCGTCGGTTCAATAACCGGAATTTGAGATTCTGTCGGATTGGCAGGTAATGGAAGTGAGTCGGAAACTGAGCAGTTCAGAAGGAACAACGAAACGAGCGACGCAATTATTAATAAGAACTTGATTTGGCGCATTTCAGTCATTCAACGGTCAATTCATCATACGCGAACTTCACATTATCTGGCAGCAGAATTTTATCCCTTTCGTAGAGAATATCGTGATTCAGGTGAGTCAGGAATGCACGTTTTGGAGCGAGATCTTCAATGATCGCGAGGGCTTCTTCGAGGCAAAGATGCGTCGAATGCGGTTTTATGCGCACGCAATCGAGAACCAGCACATCGAGATCCCGAAGGCCGTCCATCGAATCCTGCGGGATGGTCTTTAGGTCGGTCGCGTATGCAAAATCGTTAAACCGATATGCCACGACGGGAAGCTTTCCGTGGATGACCTCAAGCGGCGTTACCTCGATATCTTCGCCAATGCAGAAGGGCGACCTATGAAAAAGCGTATGCGGTATCAACTGCGGCAGCCCGCCGCCGAAATGGGTCGGCTGAAAGATGTATTGAAATATTCGGCGAAGGTCTATCCACGCGATCTCGTTCGCGAAAACAGGCAAAGGCCCGAAACGGAAATTCAGCGGACGCACATCGTCGAGTCCAAAAACATGATCGACGTGACAGTGCGTGATCAACAACGCATCAAGCCTGCCGATATTCGCACGGAGTGCCTGCTGCCGAAAGTCAGACGATGTATCGACGAGGATCGTTTTCCCGGCGTGCTCGATCAATATTGAAGCCCTTAGCCGCTTATCCCTCGGATCCTCAGAAAGACACGTCTCGCAGTCGCACGCGATCGACGGTACGCCCGTTGAAGTTCCGGTTCCTAGAAAGGTCAGCTTCATTAAGAATATTTAACGCAGGGGCCGCAAAGGACGCAGGGTAAGCATCGGCCCTGCGAACTCCGCGATCTCTGCGTTGAAAAAACTACTTCTTACCCAAAATGTCCGCGCCGGAGAATTTCTTAGCGGCTTGTTCCTTCAATTTTTCTTCGGTCGCACGGACCATCGTCACGTATTGCATCCGCAGATCGGCGAGTAGGCCATCGAGCAGACGTGCTTCTTGCTCGTGAAGATTTCCGTTCGTCTTATCTTTTATCATCCCCAAAACGTCGAGCCAATACTTGCCTGTTTCGAGATCGAGCGAACGTTTCCCTGTCGCGGGATGCGGAACGGCACCGAGCGAAGCCGCCGCGTTCGTCGCCAGAGTTGAAAGAAAGTTCACAAAGTTCGCCGGATCATCCGCCCCGGGAATGTCAGCTTGATCCGGGTCATTGATCGAATCTTGCAATTCATCTAACTCGGCCGAATCGTAACCGGCATCCGCCTCCGTCACTGGTTCTATCGTTTCGGGTTCGGCGGCTTTTACTTCAGGCTTTGGCGCGTCCAAAACCACACCCTCGCGAATCGAGCCGTCGGAGTTAAACTTACGCCTGTCGGCGACCTTGTAACTTACTTCTTCGTTGTCATCATCACGTCCAATCATATATTTTGCTTATGTTTCGATATTAGCATTCGGAATTGAGTCTAGGAAGTTAATGTAAGTCTGGAAAGTCTCGGAAGGACAAAAGCGATGAGATCTACGGACTTTCCAGACTTCCTAGACTTTCCAGACTTCCTAGACTCTAATATTCCTATGTCCAAACCCTTTGATGAACTTGTCGCCGTGATGGAACGGCTTCGTGCGCCCGGCGGTTGCCCGTGGGATGCGGAGCAGACCTATGCATCGCTCTCGCAGTATCTGCTCGAAGAGGCTTACGAGACTTTCGACGCAATTCATGAGGCGGCGGCAACGGGTGATACGACAAACCTAAAGGAAGAGCTTGGCGATGTTTTGCTGCAGGTTATATTCCACTCGACCATCGCGAAAGAGAAAGGCGATTTCACTGTCGATGAGGTTGCAGACGGTACGGCGAAGAAATTGATCCTTCGACATCCGCATGTTTTTGGCGATACGAAATTAGATAAGGCCCAGGACGTTCTCGATAATTGGGACACACTAAAAGCCAATGAACGGGCGGCCTCGGGCAAAAAGGAAAAGGTAAACGAATCAATACTCGACGAAGTGCCGGTGCATTTCCCGGGATTGCTCGAAGCGTTGAAAGTCACAAAGAAAGCGGCAAAGCTTGGCTTTGACTGGGAAAATACTGATCAGGTCTTTGAAAAGCTCGACGAAGAGATCGGAGAACTCAGGGCGGAGATCGCTTCAGGTCAGAAAGAAAAGATCGAAGAAGAGATCGGCGATCTATTGTTTGTGATCGCAAACCTCGCCCGCAAGCTTGACGTCGAACCGGAAGCCGCACTAAAACGCACCAACCGAAAATTCCGCAAGCGATTTAAATTTATTGAAGAAGAGTTGAAAGCTGATGGCCGAAGGCTCGAAGATTCAACCCTGATTGAGATGGACGAACTGTGGAACAAAGCAAAAGGATCCGAGCGATCTGCTGTAACGGCCAATAGGCAGACTTGATACACATCGTTCTAAAACAATGCAACTGACTCCTGATTTGTGTTCGCCGCCCTCTAGCCGGTTCCTCTAAACCAAAGCAAAACAACAGTTACCTCCTGATGGCACGGCGCTTGCGCTCGACACTCATACAGGCTCCGGTTGCGTTCGATGTCGTTCGATGTCCGGGTCTAAACAAGGAGGAAATTATTATGTTTAAGAAACTTTTCGCTGTTGGTGTTTCGGCACTTATTTTATCTTTCGGAACGACGTTCTCGTTCGGCCAGGACACAGTGATCACAAAAAAAGAGGTCGTTGTTAATGCTGACGGTTCTTATACCGTCATTGAATACCCCGTCGGTCGTGAGGTTGCAGTCAGTCTGCTGCCATCCGCAGGTGTCGCAGGTGCAAAAGGCACGGCCCGTGTAGTCCGTTCAGCGGACGGAACGCGCATTGTGTTTGATGTCGCAGGGATGCCCCTGACCGCCAAAAGTTATTACGCATATACCGTTGATCCGAGCGGCGTACCGACTATGCTCGGGCCGCTCACGGTTGAAAACGGTATCGCTAAGGGCGAGTTTACGACAACCATGAGCCAGTTTATGCTGGTTCTTTCTCCCTTGGAAAATGTGACGGCGATAACACCAACGAATGTAATGTTCACAAGCGAAGTGCCGACCGGCTACACCATAGTGCCGCGACGTGTTGTCGGTGGCCCAAGGCAGGTTGTAGCCGTAGCGGGAACGTCTAAGATGGCATACGATGTTGCCATGCTGAACGTACCGACGTGGACGAATGTTGCCCGTAAAGCAAATCTTGAATTTGGCTCCGACTATTCAGGCCTTAAGGCAGAAGCCGAGATCCGCCCTGAAAAAGGCGTTACCAAGATCAGCCTGAATATGGAAAACATGAAGCGCGCTCCAGCCGGAACACGCATCGTGTTGTGGGCGGTAAATAACGAGGGCAAATACAGCAAGCTTGGCCAGGTTGTCAACTCAGGCCAACGCGATGACACGACTATTAAGACCGAAACTGCACTTACAGATTTCGGATTGTTTATGACAGTCGAAGCTGCGGATGTTGACCTTCCTTCAGGCAGGGTCTATTCGGTATTTCGAGTTATTCCGTAAAGAGGCAACTTTAGTTGATAATGTAAAAGGGTCGGGATTCGGCCCTTTTTTTATTCCGCGAAGTATTCAAGAAGGACATCGGTGATCGACCTGGCCGATGCTGAGTCGATCTCGCCGATCTTCTTTACGAGACGTGCCAGTTCGACGGTTCGGATCTGATCGAGGATCACAAAGCGTTCCGAATTAAGAAAATCTACGGGAACGCGCGTCGGGTACTTTGCATTTGTGGAGGAAAGCGGGGCGATCGTGACATGCCCAAGATTGCGGTTCGCCTCGTCAGGGGAGATAACGACCGCCGGACGCGTGTTCTTTGGATCGTCCGATATGCGTTCGTCCAGATTTATCAGATAAACATCAAAGCGGTTTACCATTGCCACTCCTGTTTCTCAAACGTCGAGCCTTGGTTTGCATCCAGGATATGATCGTCGTCAGTTTCGGCCGCCGCCTTGAACTTTGACTCCCAATCGCCTCTCGGTTTATTGATGTTTCGGATCAGAATGCCGTCAGCGTGTGCTTCAAGCTCGATCTCGCCCGCAACACCCGTTTCTTCCAGCAGCGTTTTTGGAATTCGGATACCCTGAGAGTTTCCGATCTGTATGATCTGAGCTTTCATAATTACATCGTAATTACAGAATGTTGTGTGGTCAAGGGGAATTTAACTCAAAGTCGCCAAGACGCAAAGACGAGCAGAAAATTCCTTGCGGCTTTGCGTCTTAGCGACTTTGCGTTTAGGAACCAATTGTCGTCCAGCCGTTCATATACTGGTGCAATATTTCCGGAATTACGATCGAGCCATCTTCTTGCTGGTAGTTTTCGATGATCGCTATCCATGTCCGGCCGACAGCGAGGCCGCTGCCGTTCAAAGTATGAGCAAACTCAGGCTTCGCTCCGCCGGCACGGCGGAAACGCAGGTTCATACGCCGAGCCTGAAAGTCGCCGCAGTTTGAGCAGCTTGATATCTCGCGATAAGTATTCTGGCTAGGTATCCAAACCTCGATATCGAATGTCTTCTTTGCGCCAAAACCCATGTCTCCAGTTGAAAGAATAACGGTTCGATACGGCAGTCCGAGCAGTTGAAGTATCCTTTCAGCGTTTTCCGTAAGTCTTTCGTGCTCACTTTCAGAGTCTTCCGGCTTTGTGATCTTCACTAGCTCGACCTTTTCGAACTGATGCTGGCGAACAAGTCCCCGCGTATCCTTGCCATAGCTGCCTGCTTCGCTGCGAAAACATGGCGAATAGGCCGTGTAATACTTCGGCAGGTCGGCCGCGTCGAGAATTTCGCCCGCGTGATAATTCGTAACCGGAACTTCCGATGTCGGGATCAACGCAAACTTTCGGTCGTCTTTAATGTGAAACAGATCTTCCGCAAACTTGGGCAGTTGACCCGTGCCGAATAGCGCTTCTTCGTTTACAAGAAACGGCGGCAGCGTTTCGGTGTAGCCATGTTCGGTCGTATGCACATCGAGCATAAAATTGACCAACGCGCGTTCCAGCCGAGCACCGGCACCATTCAGGATCGCAAATCTGGAACCGGCGATCTTTGCTGCACGTTCGAAATCCAAAATGCCAAGAGCCTCTCCAAGATCAACGTGATCTTTCACTTCAAAATCAAACTCACGCGGCTCACCCCATTTACGAATCTCGACGTTTGCCGACTCGTCTCTGCCAACCGGAACATCATCCGCGGGAATATTCGGCAATCCGGCAAGCAGATCGTGCATTGCTTTATCGGCCTCGTCGCGTGCCGCCTCTAGTTCGGTTTGCTTATCTTTTAGTCCGGCAACTTCAGCCTTTTTCGCATTCGCTTTGTCCGAACTGCCGGCCTTCATCAAATCGCCGATCTCTTTGCTGGCAGCGTTGCGAGCCTGATTGACGGCGTCCGCCTCGCCGATGATGCGTCGGCGTTCGGTGTCCAGCTTCGCAAATTCATCGAGCGCATCCCCAGGAAAATTGCGATCCGCAAACGCCTGCCGTACCGCATCAAGATTTTCTCTTACAAAATTTAGATCCAACATAAAATGAACCACTCACTTAGTGGTTGTTTCAGCATTCGCGATGCCATAAACTCATATGATCGCCCTGCAAAACTCAGAACGGGCGAACATCATAATTTATCAGTCTTTGTATGAATCAAACAATTCGCAAGGCAGTTTTCCCGGCGGCAGGATTGGGCACACGATTTCTTCCGGCAACCAAAGCTTCGCCAAAAGAGATGCTGCCCCTCGTTGATAAACCTCTCATCCAGTACGCCGTTGAAGAAGCGGTCGCCAGCGGCATCGAGTCGATTCTGATCATCACGGGCCGCGACAAAGGTGCGATCGAAAACCATTTCGATATCTCATTTGAGCTGGAACAACTTCTTAAGGAAAAAGGCAAGGACAAAGTTTTCGAACAGGTACGAGCGATCTCGGACATCGCCCGCATCAGCTATACGCGGCAAAAACAAGCTCTTGGCCTGGGCCACGCGATACTTCAGGCAAAAGATTTTGTCGGGAACGAGCCGTTTGCCGCACTGCTCGCAGACGATCTTGTGGATGCCGAGAAACCTGCGTTGCAGCAGATGATCGAGGTGTTTGAAAAATATCAGGCACCGGTCATTGCCACAATGCAGGTTGCGGGCGAAGCGATATCGCGGTTTGGCGTTATCGACGCCGAAGAGGTCGAGCCGAACGTCTTTAAGATCAAAGACATGGTCGAGAAACCGGCATTCGCGGACGCTCCGTCCGACCTCGCCATCATCGGCAGATATATCTTCACGCCCGACATTTTCGACGCTATCCAGCGCACGGCGCCGGGTGCCGGAGGCGAGATCCAGATCACGGATGCAATGCGGCTTTTGCTCAAGGATCAACCGTTCTATGCCGTCAAGCTCGACGGCGTGCGCCACGACGCCGGCGACAAGCTCGGATTTCTTATCGCCACGGTCGAATACGCCCTCAAACGCCAGGACCTCGGTGAAAAGTTTCGCGACTTTCTAAAATCGAAGCATTTTTAGTTCCCTAAACCCGCCTTTAGCTAGTAAATACGAGGCCTTTCGGCTAAGATTTAACTGCTATCTGGAGAGCAGTTAAGAGATGCCATTGGCAAAGATCGAAGATGCCGTCGCGGACATTCGTGACGGTAAAATGATCATCATTGTTGACGATGAAGACCGTGAAAACGAGGGCGACCTTGTGTTCGCGGCCGAAAAAACGACGCCTGAAATGGTCAATTTCATGGCCGTTCACGGGCGTGGGCTGATCTGTCTGCCAATGACCGAGGAACGCTGCGACGAGCTGCAGCTTCATCAGCAAACAAGCGATAACACGTCCAGCATGGGCACGGCGTTCACGATCTCGATCGAGGCGCGTGAAGGCGTGACGACCGGAATTTCTGCCGCCGACCGCGCGAAAACCATTCTTACCGCAGTTGATCCGAATACAAGGCCTGTTGATCTGGCACGTCCCGGCCACATCTTTCCGTTGCGTGCAAAACGCGGTGGTGTGCTTGTTCGCCCCGGGCAAACCGAGGCGAGCGTAGATATGGCCCGCATTGCGGGATTGCGTCCCGCCGCCGTTATCTGCGAGATAATGAATGACGACGGCTCGATGGCCCGTATGCCGGAGCTTGAAATTTTCGCAGAAAAACACACTCTTAAGATCGTCTCCGTCGCCGATCTTGTTCGCTATCGCATCGAAAAAGAAACGCTTGTCCGCCGCGTTTTAGAGTCCGATCTGCCCACAGCTTACGGCACTTTTCGCGCTATCATCTTTGAGAACGAGATGAACGGCGAGACCCACATTGTGCTTGCGATGGGCGAAATTGCTGGTGCAACCGAACCGACGCTCGTTCGCGTCCAAACCGAGAACATTACGTTCGCCATGTTCGGCTCGACCGTTGGTGAGGCTGCCCCCGCGATGCAATCGGCATTAAAACAGATCGCAGACGCCGGGCGCGGCCTGATACTTTATCTGCGGCAGCGTGAGAATAATCTTGATCTGGTGAATCAGCTGAAGACCTACGCACTGATGCAAGCGGATGACGTTGATTTTCAGACCGCGAAACGCGAAACTGGTTACGGCAAAGTTCACGATTATGGGATCGGCGCACAGATCCTGCATGACCTCGGCGTACGAAAAATACGCTTGCTCTCCAACCATCCCCCAAAAATAAACGCGCTTGAGGCTTTCGGCCTTGAGATTGTTGAGACCGTCGGCCTTTAACGCCGGCCACAAGTCGATCAAATGCCGGAAAACGAGATCGAAAAATCGCAGGAAGCATCTGACGCAACGCCGGTGAAACGGCGAAAGCGACTCTCCGCGCGCAATCTCGGATTGGTTGGAGTTGTAATTGCAGCAGCGTTTCTCCTGACCTTGCTTGTCGGGATTGTCGCGTATTGGTTCGGCTTTTTTGACGGATATGTGAAGGATCAGTTCACTGCCAAGATGGCGGACATCGGCGTTGTTTTTACCGCCGACAAGTTCGTGTTGACGGCTTCGCCCTTCGAACTGAACATCGAGAACGCGACGTTCAATGACCGCCTAACGGGCGAAAAACTCTTCTTCATCCGAAAGGCGCATCTGGGACTTTCCGTTCCTGAAATTCTTGCATGGCAATTGAGCCGCGACGTTCGCATCGACACAACCGATATTGAAGGTGCAGAGGTTTGGATAAAGTTTGACGAGAATGGAAAATCGAATTTTTCAAACCTCGTCTTTGTTGAAGACCAAGCGGGCGGTGCCGTCAATTTTCGTTACGACACAATAAAGTTTTCGCTTCGCGATGGCAAGGTTCACGTCGGCGATATCACTCGAAAGATCTCGGGTGACGCAAATAATGTACTGATAAAGTTCGAACCCGAAACCGCCGAAGTGTTAGGCTTCGACCCGAAGCGTTACAAGATCGATCTTACGTCCACGGCGTCGCGGTTCGTTTATGATGAACGCCCGCTGGAACCGATCGACATAAGAGCAAAGGCGATCGCTCACGGCGAGGGCGCTGAAATAACCGAGCTTCATATCGAAACACCGATCGGCGTTGCCGACCTGAGCGGCACCGTTACCGATTGGGCCGCACTTAAATACGATCTCAACATAGAGTCGAATGTCGATCTCACGCAGGCTTCGAATACGTTCCCGCTCGGAGCAACGCTTCGCGGCGTCGGCAATTTCAAAGGCCGCGTCACCGGCGAAGGCGAAACTTATCGCGTCGAAGGAACGGCAGACTCGCAGGCATTGGCTGCCGACGGCATTTATCTCAAAGGCATAAATATCGAAGGGACCGTGGCCGGAACTAACGCGAATTATGAAGCGAACGGAAAGGCCGTTGGCGAACTGCTTACCTTCGAAGATTTCCGCATCGAGTTTCCACGGATGACGGGAAATGTTCGCGGAACCGGAACTGATTTTCGTTGGGTCGGCGAACTTCAGGCAGCGGCTTTCAAGTCGGGTTCGTTAACGCTCGGCAGCCTGTTTCTTCGCGACGCCGTTGCTGAATTGAAGGATAAGGAATTCGCACTGTCGGCAGGAACCGCTCGCGCGAAAATATTCGAGGTCGGAAGCACGGATTTTGACAACCTAACGGCTCGCAATCTTAAACTCACAACCCGCGACGGAGAGCTTTCAATAACGGCGTCGAACGCCGAATCAGGTTCCTTTAAGCTGAAGAATAATAGCTGGAACGGATTGTCCGGCAGCAATCTCCGCGTCAAAAATAGGAACAAGCAAACGACCGTCGATATCGACAACCTGAATGCGAAGAATTCGAATTTGGGTGACGTAAAACTCGGCGGCTTGCGGGCTAAGTCATTCAACCTCACGGACAAACCAGCGACGACCGACATAACACTCAAGGGCGTTACTTCCGAAACCGCACAGATAGACGGAACTCGCATCGCCGGGATCGAATCGCCCGAGATCACGATCACGGATGGCTCGGTCGATACAAAGATCTATGCGGACAAGCTTCGCGTTGCAAGGGTCACGAGCGGCAGCGCAGTTCTGGGAACATTGAACATCGCCGGCGTACGGATGACGATTCGCGAGGGTCGCATCGAGGCGACGTCGAACGACATCGACGCCGGCAGTATTGCGATCACAAAAAACGCATCGCTTCCCGAAGGCGGTGCTGTCAACGATGTAAAGATCGTCAAGCCGGTCTTTATCGTTGAGCCGTCGGGACGCTATCGGGCAAGCGCCGATATGAGCATCGGCGGCGGTATCATCGGCAGCATTCCGCTTGGCAATGCGACGGCGAAAGTAAATGTAAACAACGACCGCGTCGAGCTTAACGAACTAAACGCCTCAGTGATGGAAGGCAGCTTGAGCGGCAAGGCGACATTCGCATTTAACAGCCGTGCCCAGTCAAAGATCGCTGCGGACTTCACAAATCTGGATCTTGGAAAGGTCATTGCTTTGCAGACTTCCCGCGTTGTCCCCATCGACGGCCAAACGACTGGTCGTGCAGACCTAACCTTCAACGGCACCGATCTCAGCACAGCAACCGGCACGCTGAAGGCCGACATTGCGGCGAACGCGGGTTCGGCGGACAAAGGTCAGGTTCCAATTACGGGCGTAATAGACGTCGTTGCGACGAACGGTCTGTTTAATATCGATCTTGCAAAACTCAATACAGAAAAGAGTGAATTCAACGCGACCGGGCGATTCGATATGCGTGCCGACGATTCGAATCTTCAAGTTGCATTACGATCAACCGATGCGTCCGAGATCGACCGCCTATTCCGCGTGCTCGGCATTTCGTCCGACGCAGTTACGCAACTCGATTCGATGGAAGCCCAGTTTGCGGGTGATCTGGCGTTCAACGGAAATGTTACGGGGAATATCAGCGACCCCGTGATCGATGGCAAGGCGTCTGTCTATTCCGTCGTACTTCACGGCCGCGATATTGGTTCGGTCGAAACCGCTATAAATGTTTCACCTGTCGGTGTGAACCTTCGCGACGGCAAACTTACGCAACGCGATGGCGGCAACGCCACTTTTGCGGTGACGGTTCCTTACGGACTTACAAACAGCGCGACGGTCACTGCAACGCTCAATGGAATAAACGCCGGGAACCTGATCGCGGCATTGCCTTTCGCATTGCCGGAAAGGCTGCGTGATTTCAACGGGAAGACTTCGGGCACGGTCGCCTTGAGCGGCCTGCCGAACAATTCGCAGGGCAGCATCGACCTAACGGCTGCGAATGGAACGATCGCCGGTCAAACCTTCGACAGCCTCAAAGCCAGAGCAGATTTTCAGGGAACAACAATAAATATCACCAGCGGTGAGATACGCGTCGGTGACGGGCTTCTTTCCGTGAATGGAAATTACGACCGGGCGAACAATGCGTTCGATCTGAATCTGACGAGCAAGTCGATCCCGCTTCCGCTCGTGCTTTCGTTTTTGCCGCAATCAAGCGCGATCCCGTCGTTCAGCGGCCTTGTGGATCTGACGGCGAAAGCTACAGGCGAATACGGGCGGGCCACGAGTTACAACATCAATTTCGACGGCACGGCACGCGATGTGGTTATAAACGAAAATGCATTCGGCGTCGTGACATTTAAGGGAACGACAGTGAATCAGACGCTGAATGCCGAACTTGTCGCCAATCTCGAAGGCCGTCCGCAGCCGATCACCGCAACGCTCAATTTCGGCAGTGCTGATCTGCCGCTGCGTGTCGAAACAACGCTGAGCCAAAGCCCGCTCGGGCCGTTCTTTGCACTCGTTCCGCAGTTGCGAGGAATACAGATCGCCGGAACCGGCACCGGCACTGTTGAATTCGGGGGCAATCTTTATCAAATAGATCCAAACGGCGTCAAAGTCTTCTCGTCCACGGGTCTTTCCGGTTCAGCGCAATTCAGCTCACTGGCACTTCGCATTCAGGAAACGCCGATTGATGCGACTGAAGCGGTAAGGATCAATTTCAGCTCCAGCGAGATCGAATTCGAAGCTGCGAAATTTGCAGGCAGCGGGTCGAATCTGACCATCGCCGGAACCAAAGCCTTGTCGGCGGACGGACGCAACGACCTTTCAATAATCGGCCGCGTTAACCTTGCGTTGCTGAATGTGTTTCGGCCCGTGCAATCAAGCGACACATTTTTCGGCGGGCTGGCTGACGTTGAGGTTCGCCTAACCGGGCCAAATTCCGATTCGCGTCTCCAGGGCTCGGCGACCGCCGAGAATGCTTCGATTGCGACGTTCATCGGCACGGACAGATTTACATTTGACCGGCTGAACGGACGAGTTCTCTTCAATTCGAACCAGGCCCAGATCGAACGGATGACAGGCTATCTCGGCGGCGGACAGTTTACGGCGACGGGCGGACTGCTTTTTGCCGACGATCTTTCGGTAAATTCCTATCGCGTTTCGCTCAACGGCAACAACATCACCGTTCCGTATCCAAAGGATTTCATCACGACGGGCGACGCTGCGATCGACGTTTCGGGCAGCCGCGTTGCGGGCGAACTGACAATGTTGGTCTCCGGAAATATCAACGCCCGCCGCAGCCTTTATTCCAAAGACATTGATCTTGCAACGGTTGTCGGCGGACGACGCGAAGGTTCACTTTCGACCGGGGGCGCGTCGTCGATCTCGGCCCCGCGCTTCGACCTTGTCATCGAGGGCAGAAACGCCTTGATCGTGCAGAACAATGTTGCGGACCTGACCGCATCGGTAACGCTGAGGATCGGCGGAACGTCTGAAGATCCGCAGATCTCCGGCCGCATCGTCGCAAACGGCGGACAGGTCTTTTTCCGGCGCGACCGTTATGACGTGCAGCGTCTCGTACTCGAATTCCCGCCCGATACATCCATCGAACCGCGCGTAAATCTGCAGGCCGAATCTCAGATCGCGGGGTACCAGATCTATGTGAACCTGAACGGTTCGCTGACAGATACGGAATTGCTGAACGCTTCGGTCCGATCTTCGCCCGCCCTGCCTCAGGCTGACGTGATATCGCTGATAACGACCGGAAGTTTATCGAATACTGAATCCGGGATCCCGACACTGGCCCAGACCGGACTCAACACGGCGGCTGAGGCATTGACCGATTCGATCATCAATGACCCGATCCGCAAAGCGACCGACCGGTTGTTTGGGCTGAATGTTTTCGAGATCGACCCGATAATTTCCGGCGACCGCATAAACCCGACCGCCCGGTTAACCGTTGGGCGGCAGATAAATAACAATTTGCGTGTAACCTATTCGACCAATCTGTCGCAGGATCAAAATCAGGTTGTTGCAGTTGAATATCGTATTTCGAATAACTTCTCGTTCATCGCGCAGTATGAGCAGCGTTCGCTCAGCAATGTTACCAGCCGCCGCGATAATTTCAGCTTTGGCGTACGTTTGAGGAGGCGGTTTTGATATCGAGTCCCGCACGTAAGTACAAACTGCTTTCCGTGAGAATTGCGGTGGCCCTCGTCACGGCTTTGGTTCTGCTAACGGTCTCGGTTACGGCCCAATCGGAATTCGAAGGCGGCAAGATCGAATCTATCGATATTTCGATCGATGGAGCACCCGCGCTGAACGGCACGGGCGAGGCCTATCTTCGAACGATCCGTGAAGCTCTCGGTGAGACGTATGCAGCGGTACGCATTCGCGATTCGCTCGACCAGCTTTATCAGCAAAAGGACATTGAGCTGATCGAGGTTTCAGCACGCCGAAATGATGCGGGCAATATTTCGCTCACATTCAGCCTTAAACGAAAGACCCGGGCGAAGAGCGTAAAAATCGAAATAGCTCCGGTCACTGAAGGTAAGGTCACCGAACAGGAATTGATCTACAAACTCGACCTTCTCGATCCCGGGGCCGTCGTATCTGAAGAAACGCTGCAAAAGAATTCGAACTCGATACTTGAGTACCTGCGCGAACGCGGTTTCCTGCGTGCCCGCGTCGATTATAAGCAGCAGCTTGACGCTCCGAGCGAAGCGTCAGTCGTTTTCAATGTTCAGCCGGGCGTTCCTGCAAGGGTTGAGGCAGTAAACATAAAAATCGACGGGTTGGATTCTGCCGAGATCGCTAAAGGCCTGAAGCTCAAGACGGGTGATATCTACACGCGCGAAGCGATGAACGCGGACGCCGAGCGGATTCGTTCTTACCTGATCGAACACGAATTTCTCGCGCCGACTCTTACCGAAGCTCAGCCCGTCTATGACGGCGACTCGAATACAATCTCCATCACATATTCGGGAAACACGGGGCCGAAAGTTGAGATCCTGGTCGATTCCGAAGAAGGCAAGATCGGAAAAAGTACGCGGAATAAATTACTGCCGGTGGCTCGCGAAGGAACGCTCGATTACGCGGCGATCATCGAAGGCGAGCGGCGTCTCGAAAATTACTATCAGGAAAAAGGCTATTTCTTCGCCGTCGTTACGCCTGTGTGTTCCGTCATTCCGGCGAGCGAAACCGCGCAGGACGAGCCTTCGTCGGCTGAAAGCGAAGCTCAGTGTTCATCGCTAAGCAGTTCCGACTTCACTGATAAGAAAGCGGTCGTAAAATATCGGGTCAACCTTGATCGGCGGTTAAAGCTTAATGACATTCGGCTTCGCGGCACCACGCAGTTCACGATCGACGAGATCGTTCCGGTGCTTGAATCTCAACGTGCAAATATTCTTGGCATTATCCCGCTGTTCGGTTACGGACGTGGCTACACAAGCAATCGGATACTGGAACAGGACGCGGCGACGATCCGTTCACTGCTCCGGGAGTTGGGGTATCGTGATGCGACCGTAAGGTCGGACCTCGGCGTCTCACCGGACGGCGAAAATCTTATCATTACATTCGTCGTCGAGGAAGGTAAGCCGACGAAGGTTATTAAGGTTTCCGTCACCGGAAATTCTGCGATTCCTTCGACGCAACTGCTTCCGCTCGTTGACGGAGCGGTCGATAATAATCTGTCACCGGCAAAGGTGCGTATCGGTCAGCGAAAACTGAGTGCGCTTTATGCCAGCGAAGGCTACTTTGACGCAAAGATAGATTATTCGATAGACCTTTCCGTACCGGCAAATGAGAATGAGGAACGAACCGCAAATGTTATCTACACGGTCAGGAATGAGGGCGTTCCCGTTTATATCAGCAGGATCCTGATCACGGGGAACGACCGGACAAAGGAAGACAGCATTCGCCGCGCACTTGTGATCGAAAGCGGCAATCTGCTCAAGGCGACCGACATATATCTAAGCGAACAAAACCTTTACGAAAGCGACGTTTTCAGCCTGGTAGAAATAAAACCGCAGCCTGTCGGCAACCGGCCCGGCGGCGGCAGAAATGTCGATGTCATTATTAATGTTGTCGAACAGCCTTCACGAATCGCGACCTATGGCGGCGGTTTTTCAACCGACGTTGGCTGGAGCGGGTTTGCCGACCTTCGTTATCTGAATCTTTTCGGAAGCCTGCGGCAGGGCGGAGCGCGGATAAGCTGGAGCCAACGTCAGCAAATCATTCAACTCGATTTTGTTGACCCGCGTTTTTTGCGTTACAAGGAAAACCGATTCGCACCACTGACAATTTCGGCACAGTATCAACGGGATGCGACCGTCACGCGATTTTTCAGGTCGGCATTCGACCGCGGAACATTTGGGATAGTCCAACGAATAGACGAGGATGGCAACCCGATCGACGAATTCGGTGCGCCCGCCGGCGACCCGACCTTGAATCGTTTGACGCTTTCCGCCGAAACAAACCGAACTATAAGCCGAAAGAACCGAAGTCTTCTTTTCGTCCGATATCGATTCGAAGATGCCCGGCTTTACAACATCGACAGTTTGCTCATCAAAGACCTTCTGGTTCCCGATTCACGCATTCGCACCTCAGGATTTGGCGCGACCTTCGTTCGGGACACCAGGAAGAATTGCCTCTCGCGTTACACGGTGCTTGACCGCATCGCAAAGGGCGAAGAGGAAGAGCCGTGCAGATACAGCGCCAGCGATCCGACCCACGGTGATTTTCTTACGGCGGACTATAACGTGTCGCTTCCCGCTTTGGGTGCGAACATCGGTTTCAACAAATTTCAGGCGTCCTACAATTTCTTTCGTACATTCCCAAGATTAAGGAACACTACTTTTGCGGCACGAGCCGTTATTGGGCTTGCGTCTGTTTTCAAAGAGAATCCGCGTTTTGGGCCACCCGACTTTCCGGGACTCGAAAAAATATTGCCGATCAGCGAGAGGTTCTTTGCCGGAGGCTCGACCACGCTTAGAGGTTTTTCGTTCGAAGAGGCTGGGCCGCGGGTCGTTGTCGTTCCGGAAGGTACCTTTCGTAACAGCGACGGCGAGATCGTTACGCTTGATCCGTTTACCGTACCGTTCGGAGGGAATGCTTTGGCTGTTGTTAATCTCGAAGCGCGAATGCCGGTCAGCAAGTCGGTCCGGCTTGTTCCTTTCTACGATGGCGGCAATGTTTACCGCCGCGTAAGCGATATTTTTAAGGCACCGGATGTACCCGATACAGACTATTTCCAACGCAATCTTATAATGAAGTGGTCGCACACGGTCGGCGTTGGCCTTCGCCTGAAGACTCCGATCGGTGGTGAATTTGCGGTTGACTACGGCTATCTATTGAATCCTCCGTCGTTCTTCATCCCGCAAACGATGGGACCGCCTGCGATCCTTCAGTTGTCGCCGAGCAGATTTCATTTTAGATTTTCGCAGGCCTTTTAACTGACCGCCGTCGCGGCAAGCAGTCCGACTTCCTCAACCTCTCTGCCGTGCAGAAACTCGTATCCATTCGAATCAAATTCATACTGTTCGGAAAGTGGCTTCGGCTCAGGCGACCTGTCAATACGATTCATTTTCTTAACCAGATACATCGCCTTGTCCGCAGTTTCGATCAAAGTGTCGAGCGATTCCCCGTTGTCAGGATAACTAGCCGACCCGAGGCTGATGCCAACGCTCGCCATTCCCCCGTTAGATCCCTTAAGCGTGAATCGCGACACTGCTTCCTCGATCCGTTCGTGAAGACTCTCAGTGTGGCCGATGTCCGATTCGGGGATAATGGCAACAAACTCGTCGCCGCCGTAACGTGCAAGGAAATCGTATTCGCGTAACTGTTCGCTGATAACGCCGCCGATCGACTTCAGCATGGTATCGCCGAGTTTATGGCCGTGCGTATCGTTCACCGCCTTAAAGCCGTCAAGGTCCATAACGACGAGCTGAAACCCTTTGCCGGAACGGCTTGCCCGGACAACCTCTTTGTCGAACTGCATTCGAAGGCTGCGTGAATTCGGCAACCCTGTCATCGGGTCGGTAACGGCGTAAGCCTCAGCCTCGGCATGATGTACGGCTGCATTGATCGCATCAGCAGCGATATGCGAGATGGTTTCAAGCAGGCGAATGTGTTCGTCCTGAAAGCTTGATATTTGTGATGAGTATAGCGACACTGCGCCGATCATGCGGTCCTCGGCAAAAAGCGGAAGCGCGGCCATCACACGGTAATCTAACGTGGTCGAATTCTCCGAGAAGATCAGATCGAGGGCCGGATCGACATTCACGACCGGTTTCTGCTTTTTGAGTACATAGCCGGTCGCACCTTGGCCCAACTCGATGCGTCTATCCGCAAATATCATATTGTGAGAGCCGCCCGAATACGCCGTACTCGCGAATTCCCCGCTTTCATCAAGCAGCGAGATCGTAATGGAATCGTACGGTACAAATTCGGCGATCTTGTCGGCAAAACGCAGGATTGTCTCGTTCAGATCAAGCGACGAACTGAATTCGCGGGCAAGCGAGTAAAGCGTAAAGACCTCGCGGTTCGCCTGTTTTATCTGTTCGACGTAATTTGGGCTGTGGCTGTCGTCGGTGACCAACTGTTGCAGGCCGCTGTAAACCGCGTGTTCCTGATACTGAAGGCCGTTCGCCGCGATCTCATGCTCGAACCGCGTAAGGTTCCTTAGGAAGGTATCGACAAGCCGCGGATCGTACTGCAAACCCGCGCGCGAACGCAAAAAGTTGATAGCGTCCTCTTTCGTTCGGGCCGGGCGATACGGACGTGCTTCGCGAAGAGCGTCGTAAGCATCGGCTATCGACAAAATACGCGCCGTCAAGGGAATAAATTCCCCCTTCAAGCCTTCCGGATAGCCGTTGCCATCCCAAAATTCATGATGATGTCGGACCGTAGGAACGACCGCATATGGAAAGCCGACCTTTTCCAGGATCGAGGCCCCGACCGATGAATGGATCTTCGCCTTTTCCATTTCTGCGGAGGTTAGATTTCCGGGTTTGTTAAGAATGTGATCGGGAACGGCGAGCTTTCCGATATCGTGCAACAAGGCTCCCGTCCGAAGGGCGTCTATATCGCTTGCCCCCAGTTTCAATAGATTTCCGAGGCCAACGGCGTATATTTGCGTTCTGCGAACGTGGCCCATGCCGATCTGGTCGCGGGCGTCGATCGCCGTCGCGAGAGCTTCGACCGTAGCAAGGTGCATTCTGCTTGCCTCGGTGATCACTCGGGTTTGCTCGTCGAGTGCTCTTCGATGAATGCCAAGGGCAACGACGCCGGCCACCGCTGCAGCGATCAATACATATATGAATTCAAAACCGAAATGAAGGAGCGATATCGTAGCCGTGCCCGCAGCAACGCCCGCGATCAAAAGGCGTCGGACGCGAAAACTCATCGGTTGGTCCGTGATACTGCTCGATTCTTTATTCATGCCTTAAAGTTTGTGGGAGACGGTGCCGAGGCCGCCGGATAGGCTAAAGCAATACAATCGGTGTGCCAATCTTTGGGATATCTAAACTCAAGCAAATATGGGCTTTACTGCGACAGCCAATTCGTGGTTCGCGTTCCTGTTCGGTCAAAATGATTGCTCATTTTGCAAGAATGCGTTCAAATTGAAGTGATGCAAATACCTGTGATCGGAAGTAGTGAACCACGCTTGTTCTGCCGAACACGAATTTGCGCATTCCTCGCCTGTTTTTTGTTTCTTTCCGCTCAGGCTTTATACGCTCAGAACGACGACAAGCCGATCCGTGTTGAAACGGAACTCGCCGAATTCGAAGTGCTTGTTGAAGATAAGAATGGTCAGCCCGTTCATGGGCTTCGAGCCGAAGACTTCCGTGTCTTCGAGAACGGGAAGCAGCAAAAGATCGACTTCTTTCAGCCGGTCCAGTCGGCCGGAAGGAACCGGCCAATGGTCATTGTTTTTGCGGTCGATGTATCCGGCAGTATGACGTTGGCCGAGATCGGGAAACTTCGCAACGCGATCGTCGGGTTCATGGACAGGTTCGCCGACCACAATTCTTACTTTTCGGTCGTCTCTTTTGCGATGGACGTCAAAACCGTTCAAAAATTCACTAACCGTCCCGACGTTCTCAAGAAGTCGCTTGAAAAACTTGAACGCGATCTGAAAGGCGGATCGACGCACGCTTTTGACGGCACCGATCTCGCAGTAAGAATGATCGACCGTTCAACGCCAAAAACCATTCGAGGCCGTTCGCCCAAACGCGCAGTTGTATTGATCACCGATGGATTTCCGGTCGGCGACACGGTTGCACCATCGGCGGTCATCGACCGCGCAAACGCTTCAGGCACAAGCATTTACTCGATCATCCTGCCGTCGTACTCGCCGATCCAGCGCGACTCGCGGCCGCTGATGACACTTCTTGAGGCAAGCGGAATGATGGAACGTACAGGCGGCAGCAGTTTTTACGCGATCGACAATGAACTTGAACCTTTGTTCAAAAAGTTGGCTGGCGAGATATCGGCGTCATATGCAATTGCATACTATCCGGACGAACTACCGTTTGGTAAGAGAAATGTGGTGATCGAATCCAGAAGCGGCCTTCGCGTGAGGCAAAACCGGGCAAGTTTTGAGTTAAACAAATAGCTGACGAGGTTCAGTAGGGTTCATCTTCATAATCAACGTCGTCATGATCGTCCGATTCAGATTCTTCGTATAGATCAAGTTCTATCGGGTCGAGTCCGACAACAACAAGGTTCGACGCGCATTCGTCGCACGATACCCGGTCACCCTGTTCAGATTCGGCATCAACAAAAACTTCTTCATCACATTCCGGACAAATCGATGTCGGCATTTCTTTTTCCCCGCAAATCCAATAGATTTAATTCAGCGTTCGAAATTATTGAAATTTCGTTTTTACAAATCTAACCTTTCAACTAACTATGTGGCAAGAGATGTGGGCTCGAAATCTCTGATTTTCACAAGTTTTTTCGTTATGCAATTTCCATTCCCGATTTCGCAAGGCCGTGAGTTCGACGTCCTCGGTTTTGGCAGCAATGCAGTTGACTTCCTGATCTCGGTGCCCGAGTATCCGCGATTTTCGTCAAAGGTCGAGCTTTCGAAATATACACGCTCCGCCGGTGGTGAGGTGGCAACCACATGCGCCGGTCTGGAAAGGATCGGGTTTCACACGTCGTATGCCGGAAGATTTGGCGACGACGACGCTGGGAAATTTGGAATTGCCAGTCTGCGAGACGAAGGCGTCGATCTTCAATTCTCGCAGACTATCGACGGTGCCGAAACGCAGATCGCGTTTATTGTGATCGACGAAAAAACGGGTGAACGAACCGTCATTTGGAAGCGGGACCGTCAACTCTCCTTCAAACGGGACGAGGCCCCGGTCGAGGGCATCGCGCGGTGCCGCGTTTTGCATATGACCCACCACGACACCACAGCGTGCATTCGTCTTGCCGAAACTGCGCGTGCCGGCGGTGTTCCGGTTTCACTTGACGTGGACAATGTCGTTGACGGCATTGAAAAACTGTTGCCATTGGTCGATATTCTGATCGCCGGATCCGAATTTCCTGCGCGGCTTTTGAATATTTCGAACCCAAAAGATGCCTTGATCGAGATGCATTCGCGGTTTGGCAGCGCCGTCGCCGGAATCACGCTTGGTGAAAAAGGCTCGCTTCTATATTGCAACGGCGAATTCATTTCGTCGGGCGGATGCGACGTCCCCGGCGGCTGCAAAGACACGACAGGAGCAGGTGACGCATTTCGAGTTGGGTTTCTAGCAGGACTTCTTGACGGCGAACCGGTCGAGTATGCAGCGCTAATGGCGAACGCCGTCGCCGCTCTCAAATGCCGCGAAGTTGGTGCCCGCACTGCGCTTCCCACACGAGATGAATTGACTGCATTCTTAAGAAAACAATAGACATAGGACGCTTCGATAGATTACAATTCTATCTGGATCTTCCCATCGTCCTTTGATCCGCGCCTCCTGCGTTATACCAATCCAGCCTCGAAATCATTACTTTTTCCCCTTCGAAATGGAATCGAAAATCGGTCTAATAATCCAACTCAACAGCGTGTTCCTCATCACGATCTTGTCAATATTTCTGCGCCGTTCGCTCAAAATAACAGCGCTGAAATATTGGACGATGGCCTGGCTGAGCTTGTCGTTTGCCTTGATCTGCCTTCGACTTGCATTTGAATATGAACAGCTTCGCACTTTGCTGTTCACTTACTATTTTCTCGGCGAATTCATGTTTGGCTTTCTGCTGGTCGCGGGATGCAAAAACCTTGCGAACGAGTTTGAGTTGAATGCGAAGAACGAACTGGCAATGATACCGTTTGTCGCTGTTGCAGTAGCTCTTCCACTCATTTCGTCAGATTTCAATGAGATATACAATTTTCATTCATTTCTGTTGTCGGGTTTCTACGCATCGGCTCTTCTTGCAATACGCCGATCGAATCTGCACAGCTTCGGCTCAAAGGTAATGCATGTGTCATTAGCACTTTCGACGCTGAATTTTTTCCTGTATTTTGTCGTCTTTTCTACGCGCGTATTTATTGACTTCAACATCGATTTCCTGGCTTACAATTCGATCGTCGATCTAGTACTGCAAACCGCACTTGGTTTCGGAATGGTCATTGTTCTGCTGGAAAAGGTTTTGATCGATTCCCAGAGTGCGAATATAGAATTGCGGGCCGCTCACAAAAAACTGGAAGAACTGGTTCAGACCGATGCTCTTACCGCTGCGTTTAGCCGGCACGCATTCTATGGATTTGTTAAGGGTCACAACGATGGCGAATCAACGGTTTCGGGTTGTGTTGGATTCTTTGACGTGGACGACCTAAAGAGCATAAATGACCACTACGGACACGATGTCGGCGATGCCGCTATCCGAGCCGTCGTACGTGCTATCCGCGACGTTATCCGTGCCGAAGACCTGATCTTTCGCTGGGGCGGCGACGAATTTTTTGTCGTGATGATCAGTATGGAAAGCGAAATGGCTGAGCTAAGAATGTCGCGTCTTGAAGCTCTGTTGCGCGATGTAATACTGGACGGAATGAACGACGCGATCAACATCGGCGTTTCATGGGGATTCAAAGACTTTACCGATGCTGTTGACCTTGAAGCCGCCATAAAGAGCGCCGACTCCGCAATGTACGAACTAAAACAAACGCGAAAACGAATGCGCCGCAATCAGCAATTGATCTCGCCCGCAATGGCCCAACGTGTGTTCGAAGCGTAGCTAAAGGTTCCGGCAAACCTCTTTTCCCCAGCCCGCCGAAGTCGCCTTTTCAACGCCCGCTTTCACCTCTGCCATTTTCCATTCACGACGCTGTAGAATTGCGCCGTCTGCATACTCTATGCGGTTTATTAAAACCTTTTCGTCGAATACTTTTCCTGAGCTGTCGCTTAGGCTGCCCGAGCTTACGACCTCGCTCGGGGCTAAAATACTGTTTGCAAACAGCTCGAACTTCTCGCCGGGTTTGATCTTTACTGAACACAGAAATTGATGACGGCTTACATTTGCCGGATTGGCGAATTCCTTAAAGCGGTATTCCCAGAAGATCACCTCGATCTTTCGGTCGCCGTTATTCTTGACGCTTGCCGAATAGCGAAATGCGTTGACGTCATCCGTCTTGACCGCACGCGAATCCTGAACGCTGCGTTCAAGTGCGGCGCTTCGTCCGTCAACGGTTGCTTCGTTCGGGTCAAACGAACCCTTAGGTTGGTTTTCGCGTGCGTTGCGCTGACGCATCTTGTTTTCATTGATCACAGAGCGAACTGGCGGCACGCCGGCATTGTCTATCTTTTCACCCGAAATGCGTAGGCGTTCCCACTTGTGACCGATCACCGACACGAGCGAATCTTCACTTTGATCCTGACCCGCAGCAAACAAGGCCCCGAAACAAAGAACAGCAAGCAATATTGCAGTGTGGCGCATACAAACCTCCGCCCTGGAAAAGAATTGGTTGCTCGGAATTCTACTACACTTCCGCCCGTTTGAATCAGAGTTTTTCTTTAAAGAACGCAACAGCCATTGCCCATGCGTCGGCAGCCGCAGTCGCGTCGTAAACCTCCGGCCGGGTGTCGTTGAAGAAAGCGTGGTCCGCTTCGTATTTTACTGATTGCACCGGAAGCTCGTAACGAGCCGTAATATCTTCAAGCGTCGCAACCTTTTCCGTATTGATCCAGCCGTCCTTTGTCCCCGAAATGAAGATCGTCGGCGTCCGCAGTTTTGAAAGTGTCACATGATCCGGAATGTCGCCGTAAAACGGAACGGCGGCTGCAAACCCTTCGAGTACGCACGCCGCACGCAACGCAAAAGTTCCGCCCATGCAGTATCCCGTGATGCCGAAATGCGAATTGCCGTATTTTTCTGACGCGGCCGCGACGGCGTTTGCGATCGTGTCGATGCCGTCTTCGATTGCAAGAGCATTCATCATCTCACCGGCTTCCGTCGGATTTGTCGCCAGTTTCCCGCGATAAAGGTCGGGCGTTATCGCGAGGAAACCTTCGTCTGCATATCGGCGTGCGATGTCTTTGATGTGTTCATTCACGCCCCACCATTCCTGTATCACGATCACCGCCTTTGCAGCATCGCCATCCGGCCTTGCCACATACGCGGTCGTATCGCCGTTAGCCGTCGAAAAATTCAGCGTCTCTGTCGTCATCTGTCAGATCCTCCAGTTTATTTCCCAATCGTAACATGCAGAAGCCCGCACGAAGTAAGGGCGCAACACGCGGCTTCCATGTTACGCCCTTGCCTATGCGCTGGCTTCTGCAACTACCGACGCACCTAGAAAAACCGCACCGTATAACCAAACCGCACGCCGCGGCCCATCTCTGGTACGAGATCTTTTACGAAGTTAGTGTGGTTCCGATATAGCTTGTTTGTCAGGTTGAAGGCGTTCATCGAGAAGATGTGCGCGACGTGCTGTTTGCCGATCGTATAAGACGCACCGACGTTAAAGAGGCCGTAACCTGCGGTCGGCGTTTCGAGCGGATAGACCTTATCCTGCCTTGAAGCAAATATCGCTTCTGGCCGCACGCTCAATCCCTTATATCGGAAATCGAGCCCAAACCGCGCACGGCCCGGCGGAATTCGCGGAACATCCAAACCTTCGTCGATCAACTTCGCCCGCACCATATCGAGACTGACAAAAGCTCCGAGATAATCATTGAAGGTAAAATCGGCGCTCAACTCGGCCCCGAAATAACCCGCGTTCGTCTGCTCGTAACGTCCGACCGGCAAGCCGTCTTCGATATCGACATCGCCGTTGCCGTCCTCATCCTGATAGGCAAGAAAAACGAAGTTGTTGATGCGGTAGTAGTAAATATCGCCGGTGATGCGAAACCGTTCGGACTGATGGCGAAGCGAGAAATCGACACCGTTCGAGCGTTCCATACGCAGGTTCGGATTGCCGATCTCAAACGTCACCGTGCCGATGTGCGGGCCGTTGTTGTATAGCTCTTCAAGGGCAGGAGCACGGTTTGAGTGCGTGTAATTAAAAATAAACGCACCTCCGTCCCAAAGCCCGACATTGATGCCCGCACCACCGGAAAAGCCTGTGAAGTTTCGTGCGATCAGGGCCGCGTTTTCAGGATTGTAATGGTTCGTTTCGATGCGTCCGCCGAACTGGAATTTCACGCCGTCGAAATTCAGTTCTTCGAGACCAAATGCCGAGAACGAATTCTGTTTCACGGCACCGTCTATTAGTTGTTCTGCGCCCGTAACCTCGTAGTTCCGATTAAAGCCCTCAAGGCCGAAACGGCCCGTCAGTTTTTTATGTTTCTGCTGCTCGAACACTGAACGATACGAAAGGGTTTTGTTGTCGAATGTTGTCCCGACTTCATCTATGCCGTCAGCGGTCTCGATCTCTTCGTGGCGATATTTTGTGAAGTCGAAACTGTAATTGACGCCGGATATGAACGAATTCGCAAGCTCGCGAAAGCCGCCGGTGAAACGAAGATTGTGCCGCACTGCGCGAAGGTCGATCTCTTCATCAATGACCGGCAACTCTCCTTCATTGCCTTTGCCGCCGCCTTCAAACGTCGCAGCGAACGGAATGCCGTATCGACGCACGTCATATCCATAGGTCGCGCCAAGGAACGCTTTGTCGCCGTAATATCCGCCGCCAAATGAACCAGTGGTGGAACGCGATGCGGAATTCGGTATTCGCCCCAGCGGCGTGTTGTAATCGTTGCTTCGCTGCGAGCCCAGATTGCCGCGAAACAGCCATTTCCTAAAGCCGTACTCAACGCCGCCGGAACCGCCAAGCTGTTTGTCCGCCGTACCGCCGACGCCGGTAAAGAACCCACGAAAGCCTTCGTGAAAATCGTCGTCGTGGTGCCCAATTACGTTAACAACGCCGCCGAGCGCGTTACTGCCGTAGAGCAAAGTTCCCGGCCCTTTTACGACCTCGATGCGTTCCGCCGCGAGCGGATCGATAGGCTCACCGTGGTCGCCGGATTGCGAACCGACCGAGCCGCTGCGAACGCCGTCCTGCAAAACGAGAACGCGGTCCCCGTCAAATCCGCGAATGATCGGCCGCGACGAGCCCGGCCCGAAGCTGCGTTTTGCAACGCCCGTCTCATTCTGCAAAACCTCGCCGATAGATGTAGCCGCGCGTTCGGTAATGCTCGTCGAGCTGACCGAATTCACGGTCTGGAACGAATCGAAAACCGATTGCTCAGTTCCGGACGCAGTGACCGTAACCTGTTCCTTGATCGATGCGATCAATAGCTGAAAATCAAGATTGGCCGTTTCACCCGCGGCGATCGTTACGGTCTTTGTCGCATCGGAAAATCCTTCCATATGGACAAGGATCGTGTAACGGCCGGCTGGCACGTCCGTTAACTCGAACTTGCCATTCTCGTCGGTGTGGGTCGAACGCTTTAGTTGTGTGATCTGAACTTCGGCGCCGTGTAGCGCCGTCGAATCGCTGATAGTGACCGAGCCTGTGATCTTGCCCGCATTTTGAGCAAGGCCATTAACGGCTGCAAAAATAAGGGCTGCAAAAATAAATATAAACCTTCGTGTCATTGTTTCCTCATAAACCTCGCGTCTCTATCGGACGGAGCGTCGTAAAAGCTGCGCTAAAATGCGCCGAAACCGCAGACAAAAAAATGCCTGCAACTTATGTGCTTAGGTCTATGAGTTTTCTGGAGGTTGAAACGGAGGATCTATCGGACGGAAAAGCCGATGCGCGGCATCCCGGTCGAGATTTGATAAAGGTGGAAGAAATACGAACTGGTCGGCAAGCTCGATGCCCGTAAGGAATGCATTCCGCTGAGAAAGCAGGTCGTGTGCGATCTTTGGTCCGGGCTGTCCGCCCCTTTGGTCGCCGCCGTGGACCATCGCCTTACACGGGTCGTCGTCGTGCTCGCCTTCATTGGCAACCGCGACCAAGCCTTCGGGCTGCGCACCGTGAACAAATGCCAGACTGTGCGAACCCCATTCGACAAGCATCACAAACAGAAACGCCGCCGCAAAAATGATGCGGAGATACTTTCTGTCTGATACTTGCCGTAGCGAATTCACCATCTATATTTACGCAGTCTAACAGCGCTTGGTTTCGCTGGCAAGAAATTAACTCAGCAGTCCTTTGCGTCTCTGCGTGAGAACTGCCTTTCTCACACGCAAAGCCGCCACGGCCGCAAAGAAGAACTAACAGTTCACCTTCAAAGTCGTACATTTTGCGATTCGGCCAACGGCGCGTAAAATTCGCATCAACAGATGAAAAGACTCCTCCTCCTCCGACACGCCAAATCAAGCTGGGACGACGCGAATCTTTCAGATTTCGAGCGTCCGTTAAATTCACGCGGTCTTGTCACGGCGCCGTTCATGGGCGAACTGATCGCTTCGCGTGAGATCGAGATAGATATGATCGTCAGTTCGCCCGCGACCCGTGCGGCCGAGACGGCGATGCTTGTCAAAGAAAACGGCGGGCTGAATGCCGAACTCCGCTTCGACGAACGTATCTACGAAGCCAGCCCGCAGTCGCTTCTGCTCGTCACGTCCGAGTTCGACAACTCATTCAAGAACATTATGCTAGTCGGCCACAATCCCGGCATCGAAGGCTTCATCGGTTTCCTAACCGGCACCATCCAACCCATGCCCACCGCCGCCCTCGCCATAATCGAACTCGACATCAAAAAATGGAAGGACCTTGCATCCGGCTCGGGCATTGTCGAAACGGTCCTCCGTCCGAAGGACCTAATTCAGTACTGACTTTCTGTGTCCCTGAAAGGACTTATTCAATAGCGTCGGGTGAAACCCGACGATTAATTAACGACAAGGATTCCGTCCCTGAAAGGGGACGTATGAATCCGCAGCCTATCAGGGATTGATCCGCGAATCCGCATGAGTCCCAGACGAATCATGAAGCGGGATCCTGCAATGAAATAATTAACACGTCGGTAACATTTCGGTAATACCGCCGTAAGTTTTCATTTATAAGCTATCGCTTACCGTTGGTAGAAAAGAATACAATCCGAAGTTAGCGGACAGCTTATGCAGGAAAGCATTTTGATCATCGAAGATGACGCGGATATTGCCGAAAGTCTTCATTATAATTTTCGCCGTGAGGGCTTTCGGACTACGATAGCCGAATCGGGTGAAAAGGGTTTGCGGCTTGCTCTCGATGAAAAAACGACGCCATCGATAATCATTCTCGACCTGATGCTGCCCGGAATGAGCGGCATGGAACTTTGCCGACGCCTCCGCCGCGAATCGCTGACCGAAAAAACGCCGGTGATAATGCTGACCGCAAAGGCCGCCGAGACCGACAAGATCGCCGGGCTCGATACGGGTGCTGACGATTACATCGTCAAGCCCTTTTCGGTAAAAGAGGTCATCGCCCGCGTCCGTGCCGTGTTAAGGCGAAGTGAAAAGGATGCGTCGCCAAAGTATCAGGACCCGCGCGTTTCGGTCGATTTCGACGACATCCGCTTAACGTGCGACGGCAACGACGTTAAGCTGACCCGTAAGGAATTTGCCCTTCTCGAACACCTGATCAAAAACAGCGGCCGCGTTGCCACACGACAGCAACTGCTCGATAATGTTTGGGGCTACAGTTATTTCGGCGATACGCGAACGCTCGACGTACACATCCGCCGTCTGCGGCAAAAGATGGATCAATGCGGCGGCTGCATCGAAACCGTCGTCGGCGTCGGCTATCGCTTCACCGGTTATAAATGATCGCAACGGAACACATCGGCAGGGGGTTTCAAACGGCGGAAGACGGCCTGTTGGAAGCAATGCTGAACGCCTCGCGCGAATCGGTGCTGCTAGTCGATGCCGCAACGCGGATCGTTGCTTCGAACGAGGCGGCACGCGAGGCATTTGACCGCGGCGGTTCGGGCCTTGAGCATCGACGGCTGACCGAGATAATCCGCGACGCCGATCTGCACTACGCGATCCGAAACGCGCTCGATCGCGGCGAGATTACCGAGCTTCAGTTCGAGCTTGTCAGCAGCGATTCTCGCAACTACGACGTCCACGTCTCACCGCTCACACTCGCAGGCGAACGCCACGCGATCTCCGTCTTCTACGACATTACTCGAATAGAACGGCTCGAACGCGTGCGTCAGGAATTCCTTTCGAATATCTCACACGAACTTCGCACGCCACTGACGTCGATACTCGCATTCGTCGAAACTCTCGAAGACGGCGCCATTGACGACCGCGATAATAACCGGCGTTTTCTTGCAACCATCCGCCGTAACGCCGAGCGGATGCACGCTCTAATTGCTGATATACTTGAACTTTCGCTCATCGAAAGCGGCAAGGTGACGATCGAAAAGCGCCAGGTTCGCATCGCAAATATCGTTGACGAGATATACGCGAGCCTTTCGTCGAAAGCAGCAAAACGCGGCGTCACGCTTGAAAATGAGATTCCCTCGGGTGCCTTCGTTTTCGCCGATGCCGCACGGCTCGAACAGATGCTGACGAATCTGATCGACAACGCGATCAAATTCAACCGTCCCGAAGGTTCGGTTTCCGTCGGGCTGCATAACGAAGGCGACCGCGTCGTCATCACCGTCGCGGACACAGGCGAGGGCATCCTTCCCGAACACCAGCACCGCGTCTTCGAACGCTTTTACCGCGCCGACCGCAGCCGTGCACGCGAAGTCGGCGGCACCGGCCTCGGCCTCGCCATCGTCAAACATCTCGCCCGCCTACACGGCGGCGAAGTCAGTGTACGCTCACGCCTATCGGAAGGCACGGTCTTTTCCATCGAATTTCCGACCGAATAGGCTCCTGCCTCATATTGGATTTTTCGCGCTCAACGTATCCAATCTATGCTATCCTGTTCATATATTGACAACACAATTCGTGTCCCCAGATTGATTGCAGGTTGAGTTAAGCACGCCTCACACACGCGCTTCTTTCTCGAAGGTTTTTTGAGGAGAAAAGATATGTCGCTTCAGGTTGGGCAAAAAGTCTCTTATCCGAGCCAGGGCGTTTGCATGGTCGAACAGATCGAGCAAAAGGCCGTAGGTTCGGAGTTGATGGAGTTCTATTCGCTCCGCGTGCTGAACGACAACTCGATAATCTTTGTCCCGCTTGCCAATGCAGACTGTATAGGGATCCGGCCGATAATCAGCTCGATACAGTGCAAGAAATTGATCGCAAGGCTGTCGGCTGATTTTGAGCCGATCTCGATCGATTGGAAAACGCGCTCAAAATGCTTTGCAACGCAGCTGCAATCGGGCGATGTATTTGAAGCCGCCGATGTGTTGAAGAAATTGACGTATCTGAGCCGCGAGAAAAAACTTTCGTTCCGCGAACAAAATCTGTTGGAAAAATCAAAGTTTTTGATCGTTTCGGAATTGATCAACGCCGATGGTGCCGATGAAACAGATCTTCGTGCGGACATCGAACGCCTGATCGAAAAAGCCTGCGACCGGCACACGCTAATTCAGCCCAAGGTAATGACCGCCGCCGTGCACTGAAGATTTTCTGCCCGCGAATTGACGCGAATCACGCTAATAATACCTAGTCGTTCGGTTCGTCCAACCAACTCTGCATCTCTTCACGAATAGAACGTGTTGGACTGCTGCGGTTGGTATTTGCTAATCGTTCATAAGCCAATTTCGGGAATTGTCCAAAATTGACGAGCAATCCCAATTCAAAATCGAGAGCGTTAAGATAATTGATTGCCTGTGCCCGGTGTGCGTCTATGATGGCAGAGACGGCTTTGATTTCAAGTATTATCTTTCCGAAGCAAATAAAATCCGGTTTGAAATACTGCGCTAGCAACCGGCCCTTGTAATCCAATTGAATCTCAGGTTGCGCGACAAACGGAATACCTTGTAACTCAAATTCTATTTGCAGGCACTCCTGATAGACCGGCTCTGTGAAACCAAATCCCTTTTTGTTATGAACCTCAAAGCACGCCCCGATGATCTTATAACTTTCTTCCTTCAAAACGAGTCTGCCATATCAAAAAATATTAGCGTTATTCGCGTCGATTCGCGGGCAAAAACTATTTCTTAGTGTAACTAGCCCTAACCTTGGTTTTGATATTTCCGCGTACATTGAAATCGCCTTCGATCTCGACTTTGATCGGGTCACACGAGGCGACGAAATCTTCGAGAATGACATTGATGACGTGTTCGTGAAAGATCTTTACCTCACGAAACGAATTGATGTAGAGTTTCAGGCTTTTCAGTTCGATGCAGCGTTCGTTCGGAACGTACTTCAGACGGATCGTGCCGAAATCAGGAAAGTCGGAAAACGGACAAACAGCAGTAAATTCCGGTATCTCAAAATCGATCCAGATCTCATTGCCGGGAAATTCGTAAGCAAAAGTATCCAATTGATAAAGGCCCATTTCGCCGCGAGGCGTAGGGCGGATGTCGAGTTGTTGCTGATTTTCAGGCTGCAGCCGTGCTTGGTCTGACATAAGGTTTTTTTCTGCTAAGCCGGCGTGCGGCCCCAATATTATTCACGCCCCGCGTTTCCAATTCACGCAATAGATAAATGAGTATCTTCGCGGTGGCGTGTGCGTCGTCGCCCGCACGATGGTGATTGATCAGTTCGACGGCATAGTAATTCGCCATCGTTTTCAGCTTATGATTTGCCACGTCGTCAACCAGACTCCGCGAAAGCTGGACGGTGCAGAGCGACGCATTCCCCAAACGGTAATCCTCGTAAACGCGACCGATCTCGTAGTTCAGAAATGCCATGTCGAACTGAGCGTTGTGCGCGACGACGACCGAGTCGCCTATAAATTCGATCAGCTCATTCGCGATCTCGGCAAACCTCGGTGCAGTGGCGACCATTGCATCGCTGATCCCTGTCAATCCGATAATGAACTCCGGAATCGGCATCTCCGGATTTACCAGCGAATGAAAACTCTCAGCCACCTGACCATTGCGAACGCGATAGGCCGCGATCTCCATCACGCGACTGCCCGGAGGCTTTGATCCGGTCGTTTCCACATCGAGAGCTATATACTCCGCCATTCCCAGATCAATCTGGTCATGTTTCGCGTCCCGATAGGTGACAACGCCGTCGGCCACAAACAATCGCGTATCCCGTTCGGCAAGGTCGGAAACCAGAATGTGCGCAAATCCCGGATCGGGCCGTCGAATCTTCATCACACGGTCAACGACCCGAACGGCCGTAGCTTCGCCGCCGACTGCCTGTAGATATGAAATTGTGTCGCTGACCAGAACGGATTCGGAGATCAGGTTTGGAAACGGCGGCATCTTATAGGTTATTCTAACGGGAAAAACCGGCACGGTAAACTTCAACAATGGATTCAATACTCGATCATTTCAAATACTGCGACGCATTTCTCGAAGGGCATTTCCAGCTTTCGAGCGGCTTGCATAGCCCGAATTACCTGCAATGCGCCCTCGCGTTGCAGTATCCGTCAGATGCGTCCATGTACGGACGGCTCATCGCTGAAAAGTATGTGAACCAGAATGTCGGTGCCGTTGCGTCGCCGGCGATCGGCGGTTTGGTGATAGGTTACGCTGTCGCACAAGCCCTGAACGTCCGCTTCCTCTGGACCGAACGGCAGAACGGCGAGATGATGCTCAGGCGTGGATTCACGCTAAAAACCGGCGAAAGAATTCTGGTTGTCGAAGACGTGATAACAACCGGCGGCTCAACGCGTGAGTGTATTGCCGCTCTGACCGCTGCGGGCGGAAACGTGATCGGAGCCGCATCGGTAGTCGACCGCTCGAACGGAACAGCGGACGTCGGCGTCCCGCGCATCTCGCTGGTCAGCATCGACGTTCCAAGCTACAAACCCGAAGATTGCCCAATGTGTAAAGCCGGGACCGCCGCCGAAAAGCCGGGGAGCAGAAAATGAATACGCAAGATTTTTGGCAGCAATTCCGCAACGAACATCCGGGAGTCGATGACCAGTCATTTCAGGTTTGGCATTTTGGAAATTCCGCAAAGCTGGCTGACGAGTTGGCTGACCTTGTAATGACGGGAAAGAAGACCGCGACGGCTTCGCTGCCCTGGGAATACGATGCTCGGCCGGATCAGATGCCGATGGTCGGGACCTACAGCGTAGTTACGAGCATCGACGACGAGCCGAGATGTGTTGTTCGAACAACCGAGGTCCGGATCATTCCATACAACGAGGTTGATGCAGAATTCGCATTCGAGGAAGGCGAAGGCGACCAGAGCCTGGCATATTGGCGTGGCGTTCATTGGGATTATTTCAACACGCAATGCCTCGAGTCCGGCCGAGTCCCAGACGAAACAATGCCGGTCGTCTGTGAACGGTTTGAGCTTGTCTATCCAAAATCCGCGAATTGATCGATAATGAATTTCAAACTCCTCATCCAATACGACGGCACGGATTTTCATGGCTGGCAGGTGCAGGAAAACGACCGGACTATTCAGGGTGAACTTGAACGCGTTGTCGGAATGCTTGAGGACGCGCCCGTAGCGGTCGTAGGATCGGGACGCACGGACGCGGGTGTTCACGCCGAGGGTCAGGTTGCGAACGTGCGTCTGAACCGGAGCTTCACGCCGGACCGATTGCGTGCTGCGATCAACGGGAACCTCTGGCGCGACATTCGCATCTTGAACGTCGAAAAAGCTCCCGATGAATTTCATGCACGTTTTGCGGCCAAGCAGAAAACCTACGTTTACCGGATAGTAAATGCTCCCGTGTTGTCGCCGTTTTGGCGGCGTTTTGCTCATCACGAATCGCGGCCGCTCGACCTTCCTCGAATGGAGGCCGCATCCCGCATTCTTCTCGGCGAGCACGACTGGACGGCTTTTTCGTCGGCGCAAGCCGATGGAGACAATCGAATGCGCAGGGTTATCGATTGCTCGCTCGAATCTATGTGGGACGCCCGTGCCCGAGCTAACCTGATCGAGTTCCGCATCACGGCGAACGGCTTCCTTCGATACATGGTCCGTTCGATTGTCGGCACGCTGATCGAGGTCGGGCAAGGTACAAAAGATTCTGATACAATTCACACGGCCTTGGTCAGCGGCGACCGCAGTCTTGCGGGAAGCACTGCTGCGGCGAAAGGACTTTCGCTTCTAAACGTCGAATACGACTAGTTCAATATGCTTATTTATCACGTTGCTCTGACGGAACACTGGGAGAAATATCGCGACCGCCCGTCGTATCAAACCGAAAGTTTGCAGACCGAAGGCTTCATCCATTGCAGCTACGAAAGCCAACTGCCTGGCGTGTTGAAGCGTTACTACTCGGACGTCGAACATGTGACGATCCTTTCAATTGAAACCGACAAACTGAAATCAAAATTAGTGGAAGAACCCTCGACGGGCGACGAGATATATCCACACATATACGGTCGGCTGAATCATAGCGCGGTCGTTTCGGTTGAGGAAAGAGTCATTGATTCGTGATGAAGGAGAATTTTGCTGAAGTTATTAAGTCCGGTTCGCTCGAAGCAAAGCTGCTCGCGGCGATCGATTCGGTACGTGTGCCAAAACATATCGCGATAATAATGGATGGCAACGGACGCTGGGCAAAGCAACGCGGAAAGCCGCGAATCTTCGGTCATCGCGAAGGTTCAAATTCCGTCAAAGCAATTATCGACACATGCGCCCGGCTGAACATCGAAGCGGTGACACTTTACGCGTTCTCGACCGAAAATTGGAAGCGTCCGAAAGCGGAAATTGGCGGATTAATGTCAATGTTGAAGCGGGTTTTGAAACGCGAATTGAAAGAGGTCGCGAAAAATAATATTCGATTTAGAACCATCGGCGAGATCGCAGGTCTGGCACCGGATGTACAAGCAGAGCTTGCCGCTGCCACAAAATTTACTTCCGAAAATACGGGAATGATAATGAATGTGGCTCTGAATTACGGCTCGCGTGCCGAGATAGTTCGTGCCGCAAGGCTTGCCTATGCTGACATCGAACGCCGCAATGACGTTATCGACCATCTGACCGAAGCAGACATCGAGAGAAATCTCTATACATGGGATTTGCCTGAGGTCGATCTGCTAATCCGCACCAGCGGCGAGATGCGTATCTCAAACTTTTTGTTGTGGCAGATCGCCTATGCTGAGATAGTGGTGACGCCGACGCTGTTTCCCGATTTTCGTCGTGCCGAGATCTTCGAAGCGATCTTGGAATTCCAAAAACGCGACCGGCGATTTGGCGATGTGGCGTCTAAATGATCTTGCCCGCGAATCGACGCGAATAACGCTAATGTCAATTTTTTTTCCAACAGATTCGCGTGAATTCGCGTTATTCGCCGGCAAAATCTTTGTTCGCTGCGGACGTTTCTTATGAAAACCCGATTTCTCACAGCCGCCGTTGCACTTCCGCTCCTTTTCGCGGCGATCATTTTGCCGTGGTACATACCCGATACCGTCTGGATCTTCGTCGGGATCGCGATCCTTTCGATAGCCGCCGGCCTTTTTGAATTCTTTTCGTTTTCGAAGAAACTTGAACTCAAGGCTGATGCGGGTATTGCGTATCTCGGTGCCGCGTTGTTTGTCTTGTTATTCGCGGTAAACGCAGCGGCCAAGGCACCGGAATTGCTGCTGCTCGCTATCGTGTTGTTCATTATCGCGGTTCTGATTTCGCAGACCTTCCGCTTTCAAAAAGATTTCACAAAGATGCTGACAGGCATCGGCGTGACGCTGCTTGGCGTCTTCTATGTCGCATTCTTGGGCGGTTATCTAATCGCCATCCGCGTCGGTTTTGAAAACGTGCCGGGCCTGTCGACAAAGCTTCTGCTTTTCTTTTTTATCGTCATCTTTGGCTCCGATGCCGGAGCATATTTCTCCGGTAAAGCTCTCGGCAAACACAAGCTCGTTCCAAAGATCTCGCCCGGAAAAACTTGGGAAGGTTTGGTCGGCGGCGTCATTGCCGCGGCAGCGATTGCCGCACTTTGTACCTGGTTGTTCTTTCCCGAACTGCCGTACAAGTTTTCGATACCACTTGCCGCAGTAATGGCGGTCGCCGGTGTTTTCGGTGATCTTGCCGAAAGCGCGATGAAACGCGGTGCCGGTGCAAAAGACGCCGCAAGCCTGCTCCCCGGCCACGGCGGCCTCCTCGACCGCCTCGACAGTTTGTTATTCAACGCACCGATCCTTTACTACATAGCACGGTTCTATTTCTAAATAAACTCAATGTCCAACGAAGACTCGATGATCATTGGCGCTGGCGGCAGTTGGAAGTCTATCGATGAAAAGCCGGACGATGCTGTGGTGAAACAACTCACACCTTTGTCTTGCGTCGCAGCGGTTGGCGAAATGCTTCTTCGGTCACGAGGAATTATGGTCTCTCAGCGGTCAATAATTGATATAATAGATGAACCGTCCAGCACCGCGAAACTCGCAAATTACCTAAATGACGTCGATACGAGTAAAGCAGTGGGAAAATGGTACGGATCGATCATCGAACGAAAGAGTATCATGCTGTTGCTTCGGAAAGGACCAATAGGAGTAGTACTTAGAGACGGAGAACCTCTCGGTCATTTAGTTTTTCTACCTAACGCCGAAGCAGGTCGGTTAACAATTAACGATCCTTGGGACGGCACTTCGTATAAACTGTCATTCTTCGAATTCTTCCGGCATTGGAACGGCGAGGTTGTTTTCAAATGGAACTTGTAGAGATCAGCAAAAAGCAAAAGGGACAGGGAGAGATCAAACTTCTTATTGCCGGAAAGCTAAAAAGGTATGAGTTCTCATACCGCGATGGTGACCTGTTCGCAGTTGATCTGCCTGAAGACCTGCGAAAGATACTCCGCATCCTGCCTCCCAAAGTGACGCAGGGCTTGATCAAAAAGATCAAACACTTTACTGAGACCGACTCACGATTTGCCGTACCTGAAGCTAAGTTTGAAAAGGAGCTTCTCTTGTTGGTATGAAAGTTGTCGTCAATCCCTCATCAGTTTTGTTCCGACTAAAATAGCCGCTATGCCGCGGCGACCGCCTCGACAGTTTGCTATTCAACGCACCCATCTTGTATTATCTTGCTCGGTTTTACTTTTAATAATAATGAACGCCATTCTGCGAGTTGACGACAATAATATGTGAGGCCGGAAGCGTTAATTTAACGACGTTCCGCCTTCCGATTGTCTAAACACGGAGGGCGTTTTTATTTTGTAAGAGATTTGCCCGCGAATAACGCGAATCTCTCAAAAATGAGTGAAATTGTATACAAGGAAGAAAGTTATAAGATCGTCGGAGCTTGTTTCGAGGTATATAACCAAAAAGGCTACGGGTTTACTGAGCCGGTTTATCAGGAGTGTTTGCAGATCGAATTCGAACTTCAAAATATTCCTTTTGTCGCGCAACCCGAGATTCGGCTTGATTATAAAGGTCAATTGCTCGACCAGTACTTCAAACCGGATTTTATTTGTTTTGGAAAAATAATAGTCGAAATCAAGACTGCTTCATCGTTAATCGACGCTCACCGAGCTCAGGCGATCAATTACCTAAACGCAATGAATTTCGAGCTAGCCATTGTCGTTAATTTTGGACAGTTTCCGAAATTGGCATATGAGCGATTGGCTAAATCAAAGGGAACCGACGGCTTACGGTCCATTCGCGATGAAATGGCAAGCTGGTTCGAAGAAACAAACCAAAAAATATTCGCGTTTATTCGCGTAATTCGCGGGTAAAATTCTTCGCGGGCAAAATGATTTTATGTTAGATGTACTTGGAACTTTGGAGCGTACGCATTCATGCGGTGAGCTGCGCGAGTCGGACGTTGAGAAGCAGGTCGTGCTGATGGGCTGGGTCGCGAAGAAGCGCGATTTTGGTGTTTTTACGTTTATCGACCTTCGCGACCGCAACGGCATTACGCAGGTTGTGGTTAGCGAAGAGACGGCGCAGGAAGCTCATGCAAAGGCGAAGAATCTACGCGGCGAGTTCGTTATCGCGGTGAAAGGCACGGTCGTTTCGCGAGCCGAAGGGACGCACAACGCAAAGCTTGCAACCGGCGATATCGAGGTCAAGGTCTCGGAGATTTTGATCCTGAACGATGCGAACGTGCCGCCGTTTCAGCTTGAGGTCGCCGGGAGCGAGAACCTTGCTGCCGAAGACACACGTCTCAAATACCGCTATCTCGACCTGCGTCGCCCGCAGCTGCAGAACAACATCCGAATGCGTGCAAGGGCCGTGCGTGCGATTCGAGAATATTTCGACGACCGAGGATTTATCGAGATCGAAACGCCCATTCTGCTGAAATCGACGCCGGAAGGCGCTCGCGATTTTATTGTGCCTTCGCGGATTCACACCGGCAAGTTTTTCGCCCTGCCGCAATCGCCGCAGATCCTGAAACAGTTGACGATGATCGCCGGCTTCGACAAGTATTATCAGATCGCACGCTGCTTTCGGGACGAAGACCTCCGAGCCGACCGTCAGCCGGAATTTACCCAGCTCGATATGGAAATGTCGTTCCCGCACCGCGAGATGATCTATCGCGAGATGCAGGGAATGTTCAACCATGTGCTGAAACTTATCGGCGTCGAACTGCCGACCGAATGGCCGCGACTGACCTACGCCGAAGCGATGCGTCGGTACGGCTCGGACAAACCCGATTTGCGTTTTGGAATGGAGCTGATCGACCTAAGCGACAATCTTCGCGATACAGATTTTGCGCCCTTTGCCGAAACGCTTGCGAAAGGCGGCGAGATCAAATGCATCGTCGTCAAAGGCAAAGCTGATTACTCGCGTAAGCAGACCGACGAACTACAGGAGTTTGTAAAACGCTACGGTGCCGGTGCGTTGGCCTGGATCAAACTCAGTGAGCCAGAAGTCAGAACCGGGAGCGATAGCGACTGGGTCCTTACGTCGTCGCTCCTCAAGGTGCTAGGCAAACCTAAGATCAGCGAACTTGCCGCTGCTGCCAACGCAGAGATCGGCGATGCCGTCCTGATCGTCGCCGGCAAAAAGAGTGTCGTCGCTGCGGCTCTCGGAGCGTTGCGCGGCGAAGTCGCGCGTCGCGAAAATCTGATCGACCGCAGCAAATACGAATGCCTGATAGTTACCGAGTTCCCGATGTTCGAGCACGACGACGCGAGCGACCGCTACACCGCGGCACATCATCCCTTCACGTCACCGATGGATGAGGACCTTGAGAAATTCAAGACCGCAGTCAACGACGAAAGTCAGCACCACTTGCTCGGCGAGGTTCGCGCCAAGGCGTATGACGCCGTAATCAACGGCTACGAGGTTGCCGGCGGCTCGATCCGTATCCATCAAAAAGATGTGCAGGCACTGAACTTCAAGGCGTTAGGAATGACGCTTGAATCGGCACGCTCACAGTTCGGCTTTTTCCTCGACGCGCTCGAATACGGCACACCTCCTCACGGAGGGTTCGCCGCCGGAATCGAACGTACCTGCATGATCCTCTGCGGCACCGAAAACATCCGCGACGTCATGGCATTCCCCAAAACCGCCTCCGCCCAGGACCTGATGATGGATTCGCCGGGTGAAGTGGATGATGGGCAGTTGAAGGAGTTGGGGATTAAGGTGACCGGATAGGTATGGACAATTATTTGGTCGCCAAAGGCGACAAACCTATAAAGCCTAGGGAGTAGCGAGTGAAACGAGCGATCCCTAGTAACCGAGCCATGCACACCCCGTCGTTGAAGACGACGAACAACTCTCCATTGTTGCTCCCTTTCAGGGAGCGTCTCATTTTCCCTGTCGTACCTAGGGTTGCGGCCTGCGGCCTTACCCTAGGCTTTATAAGTTGGTCGCCCTTGGCGACATTGCAAATACTAACCGTGCCCCAGAATCGAGCTTCTGCGTTAAACTGTTTGAATGGAATGGAAACTCTTCGGAACGGCGTTTTTGACTCTTTTTTTGGCGGAGCTTGGTGATAAAACACAGCTTGCGGTGATGACGATGTCGGCGCGGCCCGAGGCGTCGAAGCTGTCGATCTTTCTGGGTGCGAGTGCCGCGCTAGTATTGGTAACGCTGCTTGGTGTTCTTGTCGGCGGTGTCGTGAGCCAGATCATCCCGACTGAATGGCTGCAACGGATCGTCGCGGTTGCTTTTATCGTGATCGGCGTGCTGATGTTATTTGGAAAACTATAAAAAATGGGCGGCCGAAATATCAGCCGCCCAAAGTGCCCAGAAAAAACTTCTCTACTTTGATCTTGAAAGCGCCTTGCCTTCGCCTGCGGCGACGAAATCAAATCCTTCGACGCTATCGGTCACTGATATCAAGCGAACCGGTTGCGGGAACGTAAAGCGTTTAGCACTTACGGAAACCACTACCGACTGCCCAGCCTCGATGTCATCGAAGTTGTAATAGCCAAACGTGCTCGACGTCCTTGAGTGCTGTGTTCCGTCCGCTTCAAGCAGATAGACGCGGACGTTCTTAATGCCGCGGCCATCCTCAGTAAGCACCCGGCCGGAAAGCGAAACGCTTGCTGCGGTCGGGGAAAGCATGAAACCAACATCGAACGTGTGGTTATTTGCACCGGCTCCGCCGGTTGTAAGGCTTATCACCGGAAATATTCCCACGGGCGAGCCAACCGGACTTACGACCTGAACAGCGTCCGAATCTGACGAATCGTCATCACCATTCTGAAATGTCTGGTTTACGGCCGTGGAACGCAGCCCGGCCAACGGTTGACCGATATTGTAGTTCGTAGGATTGTCGAAACGCACCTGATATGCCGTGTTCCGCAAGACGCCGCCGTTGACCTGTCCGATCGCGTCGCCGGTGTTTCCATCGACGACAGTGCTGCCGACAAAATAGTATTCGCCGTTTGCGTCAGTGACGGCGGTTCCGACCAGTATGTTGTTCTGATAGAGCCGAACTGTAATTCCCGCTATCGGATTCTCGCCAGAGTCTTGAACGCCGTTGCCATTCGAATCGCGCCAAACGCGGTTTCCGATCTCGATCGGTGCCGCTTCGCAGAGCGTCTGAGCGTTGCCCAACCCGTTTGCCTTACCAAAATCACCGGCTGCATAGGCTAGATAGCCTCGATTCTGTGCTCCGGTATCGTTATTGAACCAACGAAAACCGGCGGTATCATAAATGTTGTCATTCGGAAGATACGCTGGGTCAAAGATCGTAGCAACCATCACGGTCTGCCCGGGTATTTGCGACATGCCGCCCAGAGCAACCTCATCATGCGGTGTTCCATTCGGGTGATAATTGTCCTGATAATAATATTCACCATTACCGGGGCCTTCGCCATTTGACTGCGGACCGGCACCGATGCCGCCGCATCGGGCGTTGCTCTCAAGCGTCCAGCCAAGTGCCGGGGTTCCGCATGCGCGAAGCATATCGCCCGCGGTTATTCCCTTGGAAAGCTGGGTCGCGTTGTTCGGATTGCTCGAGCTGTTATACCCGGACTGGTCGCCATTTCGGTCACGCAATCCAAGGATCATGTTTCCGCGATCGAACTCAATATCCGTCATCATCGGCTGCGGATATATAAAGTGACTGCTGCTGATGGTATGATACATTGTTTCCCAGTTGAGCCAATCCGCAGAAAGGCCAGGATCTGTTTCCGCCCGCGAATAGTTAAGCTGAAAATTCAATACTGGGGCCGCACTAAAGGTGAATGTCGCCGGATTTACCGTATAAACGTACCCCCTTAGATTTCCCGAGGTTGAGGGTGCTGTTCCTTCATTTTCCCGGCTGCAAACAGCTCCAACATATATCAAGCCCTCATACCATGTAACTGCAAAGGGCCGAATCTGAATTTCGGTGCACGTATTCGGAAAAGACGTAGGAAACGCCACGCTTTGGATCGTTGTGCCATCAAGCGGGCCGCTTGTGGGAATGCGATAAAGTTTGCGGTCCGCGAGATTCATTGCGTAAAGGATAGTCTCGTCTGCATTCAACGCAATGCCGCCAAAAGCGACCTTGCCAACCGCATCCCAAGTCGGTTGCCCTCCGTCAGTATTGTAATCAAGCGGGTTGTGAAGATTGGCTCCCGCAGTACCAGGACCAAAAACCGCATTCAGATCGACGAATGTCGACACTGTCCCGGTGCTTCGATCGATCTGGTATATGGCTCCCGTTCCGGCCGGACCAAACTTCGCGTGCTTTTTCATATACGAAGCGGCAAAGATGCGTCGCGAGGCACGGTGATATGCCAGGCCGAAAGTCGTTCCAACCTGGTCGGTGGTCGCAAGGCTCGTATTGCCGCCTGCTTGAAAATCGGTATAGGGAAGGCCGAGGGTCGTTCGCGTGCTTCCGCCCCAATAAGGAATCGAAAAAACCGACTCGATCTGATTGGATCCGCCGACACCGTACAACTGTGAACAGATGTCGGGATTATCGCCGCAATAATCAACCGGACGATTGATCGCAAGATTGACGTTCGCGGTGTTTCCGTCCGGGACAAAATGGACAGTTGAACCAGCGGTGCTTGCTGAGTTTCCGTTAGCGGATGACGCGCTTCGAGCTGACGGCGAGTATCCCGCCGGAAGATTTGTGAATTCCAGTCGATACGGCCCGGTGCCTGTCGCTGCCAAGCTGTAAGTTCCACCTGCTATCGAGACGGCGGTTCCACGGGCTACTCCAGCGCTGTCAAAAGCTGAGACGGTCACGTTGGCAACGCCGACGTCGATCGCGGTCGGACCCGCAGCGGTTCCACCGGTCGTGTCGTACGAACCGTTACTGTTGTAATCGCTAAAAACCCTTCCGGTAATTGTTCCGGATTCTGGCGCGAGTTCATGCTTTTGAGCGTCGGTGATCTGTGAGGTAAAGATTGAGGTAAAAACGGTCAGGGTGAGTGCTAGCCCGAACATCAGCAATGCTCGGTTGCCCGGGGCACGAAGGGCGGTTTTCATATAGAGATTTGATAACCTTCTAGGGGGAAGGAACTGGTTCTAAGGTGTGGATTGCAGGAGGGATTGGTAACGCAGGGAGGAGTGCCGAAATAATTTCCGACCAACAGAGAGTAGCAGACCGACCGACTGTGTGTCAAACAGTTTTAACACATCTCCCGGTTCTTATTTCTTGAGCCTGTCTGAAAATTTCGCTCTGAATTTCGCGACCTTCGGAGCAACGACCGCAAGGCAATAGGGCTGGTTCGGGTTATTCGTGAAGTATTCCTGATGGTAATCTTCGGCCGGCCAGAATTTATCGAACGCGGTCACTTCGGTCACGAGAGGCTTGCCGTAGATGGCTTCGTCCGTGATCTCTTTTATGATCTTCTCCGCAGATTCGCGTTGAGCTTCGCTGTGATAAAAGATCGCCGAGCGATATGACGAGCCGATGTCGTTACCCTGACGATTCAACTGCGTCGGGTCGTGAACCGTGAAATATACACGGAGCAGGTCTTCGTATGAAAGCTGTACGGGGTCGAACCTTATCTGAGCCACCTCTGCATGGCCGGTCGTTTCGGAACAGACTTCCTGATAAGTTGGTTTCTCTTTGTGACCGCCCGAATAACCGGAAACTACGTCTTCTACACCAATCAAATCATCGAAAACAGCCTCGACACACCAAAAACATCCTGCCGCCAGCGTTGCCGTTTCAAGCTCTTTCATAGACGTAGTTTAGCAAATACCTTAGAAACTAACGCATTGGAGCGATGAACTCGACCGGATCGTCATCCGTCTTATCCACCGGTTTTACGTTTCCATTCAACTGTATATCGCGCCAGCGAAGCGGTCCGTTCACGCCGATCAATTGAATTCTCACTTGATTCTTCGACGGTTCCACATGCACCTGCACAAAACTTTGGAAGAACGGTGCTCGGTTGAAATCGAAAGCGCCTGAAACCATCTCGCTGTCAAACGGATATCCGCCGAGCCACTCCATCCACCAAAGGAACGGCAGCTTCCAATACGGCGCCTCGTTTTCGATCTTTGCTTTTAGCTCGTCTTCGCGCGGATAGAATGCGTTGTCCGGCGTTACAGGATCTTCGGGAAAAGCAACTGCGGTCCCGATGCTTAAATACGCCCCGCCTCCGCCGTTCACAAAATGCAGCATTTCCTTCGGTCCGCCCGGACTCGCGTAAGGTTCCCTGTAAAACTCAAAATCGTGTGTGTCGCCGGCCATCGCAATATCGACCTCGAAGTGGCGAAGCAGATCGCGAATCTCGCTGAAATCTTTATCGCCCTTCGCCGCATCCCTTCCCGCGACAAGGAACGGATGTCCGAGCACCACCATTTTGAAATTCTTCCCGGCACGCTGAAGCGCCGATTCGAGCCAAAGCCTCTGCTTTTCGTCGATAGTTCGATTGATGCCGGTATCGACGGTGATGAGCGAGAATCCGGCGCGATGGATCTCAAAATAAGGGGCTCGCTGTAAACCGTTTTGGATTCGATAATATTCGCGCAGCCGCTTGGCTTCGGCGGTAATTTCATCGAAGCGGTCATCGGTATTGATGATGTTGGTTTTCAGATCTTCGAGAAGGCGCGACTTCAACGTAACAACAGCCGCCTCTGAATCAAGAAAATTGGCGTTGAATCCTTCATTTGAATCGAACCAGTCGTGGTTGCCGGGAATCGCGTAGATCGGCTTTTCGAAACCTTTGAAGGCGAGATAGAAGTTCGTCTCGTAGTCTTTCATCTTGCCGTCAGGATAGATCACGTCGGACGCGAGCACGAGAAATTTCACCTCCTCTCGTTTCCCTGCGGCGATGAGTTGGTCACGAAGTATCATCTGCGAAGGGTCGCCTTCACCCGTGTCGCCAATAACGACAAAACTAAAATCGCCGGGCTGCGTTTCGTTTTCGGTCTCGACGGCGAAGACCTTTTCCGGCAAGACGCCTTTAGCTATCGACGCCTTTTCAACCTCTTCAGCACCTCGTTTTCGCCATGGATCGACGCGGCCCTTTGTGATCTCCTGCCAAACGCCGGAGGCCCAGTTCTCGGAGTTAAAATACCAGCTGAAACCCCATATCGAATTGATAGCGATGAAGATCGCCGTCAATGGAATGCCGATGCGCATCAGCCACCAGAAGGCGGCGTTCAGTGAATACCGCGTTTCTTTCAACGTGATCGCGAACAGCATTCGGCGTTTGAGCCAATAGCCCATCCCGCGCTCGGGAATGGTGGGGTCCTTGCGGCTTTCCTTTAGGCTCAGGAATCTTTTCCATAAAACGCGCTCAAGCGGTCGCGTCAATTTTCGCCAAAAAAGGCCAACGGGAAGTACGACAACGACGCCGATGACGAGCGCCATTACAGCATCGCCGATCACCGCCGAAAACGGCGAAATGAAACCGATAAAGGACCACCGGGCATCAGTTCGAAGGACGTGAATGACAAAGAAGACGCCGAGGATCGACAGACAGACTACGATGTTAGACGTCGTCTCCGCCTTTTCGGTCGCCAGCAACGCCTCGTGCATTTCTTTTATTTGTTCGCTTCCTTCAAGCCCGAGTTTGCCGTCCGGATGCATTCGCAGATCGGGTTCTTCGTCTTGGTCTGTCAGTCCCTTTTCCGGCATGAAAACCATAGTCCAGCCTTCGATCAGTAGCCGCATGCCGAGCACGACGCCGATGGCGATCAAGCCCAAATTGGCCGAAACAAAGAACCAGATCAGTGCTCCGAGGCCGATCGAGAACAAGCCGTTGAAAAGCATCCATCGGCGATCGGAACCCGAAAGTTTGAATGATGAATATATCTTTGTCCCGCCGTCGATCAGAATCGCGAGCGTAAGGCAGATGAGCACCGCCGAAAGAGCCATGTGCGGGCTCAGGAATAAAAGCAGTCCGAGAAGTATTGTGACGACACCGGCGAGATATGCCATCCATGATGACGTCTCGTCAGCGGAACGAAGAAGCTGAAAAAACTGAAACAGACCGGCCGCGATCAACGCAACGCCCAGAATGCCGATCACCCATTCGCCTATAAAGATCGGGCTGAATAGCACGAAGGCACCGAGAGCAATTATGACAAGCCCGAGACCACTGCGTGTAGTTATCTGCCTCCATGTGATCTTTTTCATCGTGTTTTTTTGGTGTCATTCTTCGTCGCGGAGTTTTTCGAGAACCGAAAGGTCTTCGAGTGTTGTGACGTCGCCGGCAACGGCCTGACCCGACGCGATCTCACGAAGAAGGCGGCGCATTATCTTTCCGGAACGCGTTTTTGGCAGCGAATCGGTAAAGCGTATGTCATCGGGTTTTGCGAGAGATCCGATCTCTTTTGCGACATGAGCACGCAAAGCCTCCTTCAATTCATCGCTACCGGTTCGACCGCCCTCGAGCGTGACGAATGCAGATATAGCTTGTCCTTTTAGATCGTCGGGCCGGCCGACGACCGCAGCCTCGGCGACCGTCTCGTGCGAGACGAGTGCCGATTCTATCTCTGCCGTGCCAAGCCGGTGACCGCTTACGTTTATCACGTCATCGACACGGCCCATAATCCAGAAGTAGCCGCGTTCGTCGCGACGAGCGCCGTCACCGGCGAAGTAGCAGCCGGGGATCTCCGACCAATACGTTTGTTTGTATCGCTTGTCGTCACCCCAGATGGTTCGCAGCATTGACGGCCACGGATGCCGCACGACCAGATACCCGCCTTCGTTGTCGGCAACAGGCGTTCCCGACTTCGTTACAACATCGATCATAATGCCCGGCAGCGGGCGCGTTGCCGTACCCGGAACTGTTGGCGTTGCCCCCGGCAGCGGCGAGATCATTGCGCACCCAGTTTCCGTCTGCCACCATGTATCGACGATCGGGCATTTACCTTTGCCGATCGTCTCGTGATACCACATCCACGCCTCGGGGTTTATCGGTTCGCCGACGGTTCCGAGCAGACGCAAGCTCGAAAGATCGTGCTTTAAGGGATACTGCTCACCCCATTTTATGAACGCACGGATCGCGGTCGGAGCCGTGTAAAAGATCGTTACCTTATGCCGCTCAACGATGTCCCAAAAACGATCGTAGTCAGGATAGTTTGGCGCACCTTCGTACATGATCACCGTCGCGCCGTTTGCCAGCGGGCCGTAAACAACGTAGCTGTGTCCCGTAACCCAACCGATATCAGCGGTACACCAATAGACATCTTCATCCTTCAGGTCGAAGATCATCTTCGTCGTGTATGCGGTCTGCGTCAGATATCCGCCGGTGGTGTGAAGAATTCCTTTCGGTTTGCCGGTCGTCCCGGACGTATAAAGAATGAAAAGCGGATGCTCGGAATCGAGCGGCTCGGCAATACAATCTGCATCGACAGTTTCGATGATCTCGTGCCACCAGTGGTCGCGGCCGGGCTGCATCTCGATCTCCGATCCCGTGCGTTTGAAAACGACAATCTTCTCAACGCTCGGCGTTTCTTTCGCGGCTTCGTCCACCACGGGCTTTAGGCTAATCTCCCTTCCGCGTCGATATCCGCCGTCCGCCGTAACAATAACTTTGCAGGAGCAGTCGTTCACGCGGTCGCGGATTGCGTCGGCCGAAAAGCCGCCGAAGATCACGGTATGCGGTGCGCCGATCCGCGTACACGCAAGCATCGCGATCGCAAGCTCCGGCACAAGCGGCATATACAGAGCAACGCGGTCACCCGCTGCAACGCCAACCGACTTCAACACATTTGCGAAGCGGCACACTTCGCGGTGAAGCTCTGCATAGGTCAGCGTTCGCTGTTCGCCGGGCTCGCCTTCCCAGATAAATGCGGTCTTGTCGCTGCGGTGCGTTGTCAGATGCCGGTCAAGACAGTTGTAAGAAATATTGATCTTTCCGCCGACAAACCATTTCGCGAACGGCTCATTCCATTCAAGCGCAGTTTCCCATTTCTCGAACCAATCGAGAGCTTCGGCCTGCTTCGCCCAAAACGCAGGCACGTCCGCAGCAGCTTCGGCATAAAGCTTTTCGTATTCTTCGAAACTTTTTATGTGAGCGTCTGCCGAAAATTCAGGAGACGGAGGAAAAATACGGGATTCGTTCTGGAAGGATTCAATTGCGGTTGTTTCGGACATTTGCTTGAAGGGCTATCCAATTTTGGAGTGCTCGCGCTCGCGGCTGAGGATTCGGCCCGCATTTGTAACTTTGGAATCAAGGTTGTCGAGTTCTTCGTAAGTAATACCGGTGAGTTTGGCTAGATAGTCGAATCGCGCCTGAATCTGCCTGTCGCGCTCTTCGAATTCACGTTTTGCCTGAGCAGATTGACGTTGAGCTTCTTTAACTTCCTTCTTGGTCTGAAACTCCAACTGCATGATCTGCTTCTTTATTTGTGCAGTCTCAGATTCAAGTTTGGCAAGCCTTTTTTCGTGTCCGTTTTGCTGCATGCAGACAGTTTAAGGGGAACATTTGAAAGTGTCAATTACATGACCGACAAGCGAGTGATTGCCCTCGCTGTGATAACATCTTGTAGATTTTGCCTTACGATTGTCGATTATGCCGTTGTTAGAAATGCGAGACATCGTGAAAGAATTTCCGGGCGTGCGTGCGCTTGACGGCGTCAGCTTCACGCTGGATGCCGGCGAGTTTCACGCGCTTGTCGGCGAGAACGGTGCGGGCAAATCGACCTTGATGAAAGTGCTTTCCGGTGTTTACCCATCGGGTGAATTCGAGGGCGATATTTTGATCGAAGATCAGCCTCAGCATTTTCGAAGCGTCCGAGATTCGGAAGGCGCAGGTATCGCCATCATCTTTCAGGAACTTTCACTAGTAAAGGAAATGACGGTCGGCGAGAACATTTTTCTCGGCCGAGAACCGTCGCGTTTCGGCATCATCGACTGGGCAAAGCTCTATCACAACGCGGCTTCGCTGTTACGCGAGCTTCACCTTGATATCGATCCGCGAACGCCGGTCGGCTCGCTCGGAATTGGCCGCCAGCAGCTTGTCGAGATAGCAAAAGCTCTTTCGCAGGACGCGAAGATACTCGTACTCGACGAACCGACCGCAGCGTTGACCGAATCAGAGGTCGAGACGTTGTTCGAGATCATCACAAAATTGAGATCACGCGGCGTCGGTCTGATCTATATCTCGCATAAGCTGGAAGAAGTTTTTCGAATGAGCGACCGCATCACCGTCCTGCGCGACGGCAAGACCGTCGGCACGCACGCTGCTGCTGAGCTAACCAAAGACAAAGTGATCGCCGAAATGGTCGGCCGAGAAGTAGGCGATATTTTCCCCGTATCAACGCACGAGTTTGGCGATACGGCGCTCGAGGTCAAGGACATTAACGTGTATTCGCTCGACCGGCCGGACAAACGCTTTGTCAGCGACGTTTCATTCGCTGTGCGAAAAGGCGAGGTACTCGGCATTGCCGGATTGATGGGTTCGGGCCGGACGGAACTGCTGACCGCGTTGTTCGGCGCATGGCAAGGAAAGGACTCAGGGGAAGTTACTGTTTCAGGCAGTCAGGTCCAACTGCGAAGTGAATCGGACGCCATCGCAAACGGCATTGCTTTCGTAACCGAAGATCGTAAACGCTACGGCCTGATTCTCGACCAAACTATATCGGATAACATGACGCTCGTCGGCCTTCGGCAAATTTCCGGCTGGCTTCTAACGGACCGTGCGAAGGAGCTTTCGGCAGTTCGAACATCGATGGATTCGCTGCGCGTGAAGGCTGGTTCGCCGATGGTCGTCGCTGACACACTCTCAGGTGGTAATCAGCAAAAGGTCGTGCTCGGGAAATGGTTGCTAACGAATCCGAAAGTACTTTTTCTCGATGAACCGACGCGCGGTATCGATGTCGGTGCAAAGCAGGAGATCTATGCGGAGATAAACAAACTCGCGCAAGAAGGCTTGGCGATAATTCTTGTTTCGTCGGAGTTACCCGAAGTGCTTGGCCTTTCAGATCGCGTTATCGTTTTGCACAATGGCCGCATTTCCGGCGAATTCACTCGCGAGAACGCGACCGCAGAAAAGGTAATGACGGCAGCAACCGGCGGACACTAGCTTTCTATTAGTTACTCGAAATGGCAGAAACCGACAGGTCAACATTCCCGACGTCCTCGCTTCGTGCGTACATTATGATCGCCGTGCTTGCGGGCATCTGGCTCTATTTTCACTGGGCGACGAACTCGATTTTCCTTACGCCGCGGAATCTTTCAAATCTCGCGACGCAGATGTCCGTCACCGGAATTCTCGCGGTAGGAATGCTGATGCTGATCGTGAGCGGGCACATTGATCTTTCGGTTGGTTCGGTGCTTGGATTCACCGGCGGCATCGCGGCTGTTGCTCTGACCTCGATGGGTTACGGCCTTCCGGCGGCCATAGTTTTCGCCGTCGCGGTAGGTGTGCTGATCGGCACGTTTCAAGGTGCGTTGACGGCCTATCTGAACATCCCGGCGTTCATTGTCACGCTCGGAGGTTTGCTTGCGTGGCGAGGCGCTGTGAAGTGGCTGCTTGGCGGCAACACGGTACCCGTTTCGGATGAAACATTCAAAGCGATAGGGCAACGCAATATACCTGTCGAGGCAGGTTGGGTGATCGCCGGACTCGGCATCGCGTTCGTTATTTTTGCCGTTTATCGGAGCGCACGGTCGGAGGCTTCCTACAGTTCAGGCAAGACGAATTACGTTTCAATGCTGCTCAAGGCCGCGATCCCGATGGTCGGCATCGTCGCCTTTATCTGGGTGATGAACGCGTATCAAGGCGTGCCGATCCCTGTGCTCATTTTTGTCGTCGTCGCGTTGATAGGTGCTTTCCTCACGACTTCTACAGTTTTCGGCCGCTACCTGTATGCCATCGGCGGCAACCCAGACGCGGCACGGCTCTCCGGCATAAACAACAAACGAAATATCCTGAAGGTCTATGCTCTTCTCGGCGCGTTCACCGGAATCGCTGCGTTGATCTTCACCGCTCGAGTCGGCAGTGCCGCTCCTGACGCCGGGTCGCTAAAGGAACTCGACGCCATCGCCGCGTGCGTCATTGGCGGAGCCAGCCTAATGGGCGGACGCGGAACTGTATTCGGCGCATGTCTGGGTGCGCTGATAATGGCGAGCCTAGACAACGGAATGTCGCTTCTCAACGTCCGCGATTTTATGCAAGACATCATCAAAGGCTCGATCCTCGTCGCGGCCGTTGGGCTGGATATGATGGGACGAAAGCAGAGTTAGAAACTTGAACGCGGATCAGGCAGATGGAGCGGATCTTCCGAATCAAAGTTCATTCAGATCCTATCTTTTCCGCCAAATCCGTTTGATCCGCGTTCAAATTTCATTCGGCTCGAAATTCCTATCAAGAGCCTCTGCGTTGCGTTTAAGGCCCGCGAGCTTTGTCCGTTTCATCGCAGAGCCGCGAAAACGTTCTACATATTCATCGTGATCCATCTCCGAAAGCGAATTTAGTTCGAGCGACGTTTCTGCGAGTCGCGGTTCAAAGCGCACTTCATCCGTCGGTTTTTCGAAACGGTTCCACGGGCAAACGTCCTGGCAAATGTCGCAGCCGTAGAGCCAGCCGTTAAGATGGGGAACAATTTCGTCGGGCAATTTCTCGTCGCGTAGCTCGATGGTCGCGTATGAGATGCATTTCGTGGAATCAACAACGTACGGCTCGACGATCGCCTGCGTTGGGCAAGCATCGAGGCACGCTGTGCACGAACCGCAATGATCGGGCACGACATCAGAATCGTATTCGAGTTCTACATTTAGAATTAACTCGCCGAGAAATATCCACGAGCCGTGATCGGTCGTTATCACATTCGAATGCTTGCCGAGCCAGCCGATTCCCGCACGCACAGCCCACGCTTTCTCCATCACCGGCGTCGTATCGACACACACTTTGCCTTCGACCTCGGGTGACTCTGCTTTGATCCCTGCCAGCAATTCGTGCAGCTTCGTTTTCAAAACGTCGTGATAATCGTCGCCCCACGCATACCGCGATATCTTTCCGGCATGATCGGAATCTTCGTGTTCGTGCGGCGTGAAATAGTTCATCGCAACGACGACCATCGATCGTGCCTCCGGAAAGATCAGCTTCGGATCCGTACGCTTTTCCGGCTCGCGATCCATCCAAGCCATCTCGCCGTGGTGTCCGCGTTTCAGCCATTCAAAAAAATGCTCCGATTCCGGCCCAAGCGTTTCGGCTCGCACGATCCCAACCCTGCAAAAGCCAAGTGTGAATGCCTGTTCTTTTATTTGCTGACTCGTTATCGGCACAAGAAGATTATACGCACGAAAAAACGGCCGAATGGAAATTTCCATCCAGCCGCAGCCCGAAGTTAAGTAACAGTTAGAAGGTCAGTTTCGCACCGAACTGAAACTGCCGTGGGTCATATGCAGCCGTCGGACGGCTAAAGTATCGACCGCCTCCGGCTGGTTCACCCCAGGAATTTACATGGCTGAACAACGGCGTCGCACTTCCTTCGTTGAAGCGATTGAACATATTAAAACCCTGGGCAATGATGTCCAGCTTGAACCTTTCGCCCATTCTGATTGACCGCGTGATCCCAAGATCAAGGCTCATGAAATTATGCGTAATGCCCATGTTTCGTCCAAGACTGCCGATGCTGAATACCGTCTGGCCCTGAGCGTTTAGATCGAACATCGAACAAGGTGAGCCGATGGGCACGGAGCCGACTCCGGTCGCCGGGATCGTAGGCGTGCAAAGCGATCCGTCGGCTCGTACGTCGGGACGATCCGTCTGCGTTGACTGATCGTTATTCGCATCAACATTCGTGATGATATTGAAAGGCCGACCCGAAGAGAATTCGAAGATCGGAGCAACGGTAAAGTCAGAAAATACGCTCTTCCATCCACCTGCACCTCGCCAACTCTCAGGCGACATCCAGGCTCCGCTGAAAACGAACCGGTGACGCTGATCGAAAAGAGCATTCGCCTTTTCCAGATCGAAACGGTTCACGTCCTGCGCGATCAACAGCGTCTGTAGGTCGGACGAATCGTCGATCGTGTGAGACCATGTGTAGCTCGCGAGGAAAGTCATGTTGTTCGAAAAGCGTCGGTTGAGATCTACCTTCAAGGCGTTGTACCACGAGTTTCCATCGGAGATCTGAGCGTTGATCGAGCCAAACGGAGAAATAGTGCCTGGCGTTCTGAGTGTATTGCTTCCGGCAAGTGCGCCGTTCAGCGCGGTCGGCGTTACAGCGCCGCCGGAAAGTGCTTGTGCCAGAAAGTAGTTTGGAGCGTTTGGACGGAAGAAATTTGCGACCGCAGGAGCTATCACGCCTTGTCCCGTCGTCGTATTCAGTGAGATCATTCCCGGAATAATATTTATCCAAGTGCCTGCCGCCGTACAAGCCGCAGGGTTAACCGTCGAAACTGCCTGAGTATTCGTAGGCAGAGCTCCAAAACAGCGGCGATAGTTTTCGATTTGTTTTGCTGTATCGGGTGTATTCAGATCCGTCGGATGCGGAAGGTGGCGAGCCCGCACATTGATGTATGACGCGGAAACGACCGTATTTTTTGCGATCTCACGTTCAATGGTCAAATTCCCCTGCATTGCGGAGGCGTATTCGAAATCCTTGGATATCGGCAGCGTGAACGGAAGTACCGCACCAAACCCTGTAAAGGTCTGATCGTTAAACCTCTGTCTGCCGAACTGATATTGTGCAGACGAAGCAACGCCCGGAGTAATCGCCGCGCCGCAAAGAGCCGGAACTGAGCCAACCACACCGCAAACAGTTCCGTGGAACACCTGGACTGCATTGAACAGAGCAGTGGGCGAAGGGCTTCCCGGAGTCAAAATCGCTTGCTGCTGTTGGGCAGCATCTGCGATGTCCGAGTTAAACCCGACGGCCAAAAGCGGGTGATCGTAATAGAGACCGTACGAACCGCTAAGCTTCGTCTTCTGGTCGCCAAAAATATCCCACGCAAAGCCGAGTCTTGGTGCCCAGTTATTCTTATCGCGCGGAATACCCTGCTGAACGCCCATAGCGTCCTGCGCGGCAAGTATATCGTTTGCTGATAAATTGATTCCCGACAACGGATCGAGGAATGGAACCGGAGCGATCTGCTGCGTAAGTTCAATGTCGTAACGGACGCCGTAATTCAGCGTGAAGTTGCGCCCGATTCGCCATGAATCCTGTGCGAAAAATGCTATCGGCTGATTCTTGAATCGGCTGATCGGGTCGCCGAAGCCTTGTATAAAGGTTGAAGGAAATCCCAGCCCGTAGGTCTGCACCGGTGTAAAGTTCGGCGCGGTCGCCAATGCTGCTGCACATCCGGCCTGTTGCGCGGGAGGAACACTTCCGCAGATCAACGACGCGGCCCCAAGTTCGCCAAAATTAAAGAGTCCGGCAAAGTTCAGTTCGAACAATGCCTTTGGAATGGTCACCCAGTTAAAATCGGCACCAAATTTGAAGGTGTGGGAACCGGCAACCATCGTAATGTTATCGACATATTGAAATCTCTCTTCTGTCCTATCTACCGGCGAAAAGAGTTCGCGACCGATGAACGCCGTTCCCGAAATGTTATACGCAACAGCTTCTCCGTTTTGCGATCTAAAGGACGTCTTGCGTTTACCGAACGTGAAACGGAACTCGTTAGAAGCGGTTTGGCTGAGCGTGGAGTTCAGACTTGCCGAAAATGAACCATCCGTAAACTGGGTGATACCCGTGCGTGAGAAATCGTTTTGACCGAGCGATTGGTTTTGCGATTCAACCTGAATTCCGGTCAGATCGCCGGTGTTGTATCCGATTCGCCACGAAAGCTGGTGCTCATCGGTAATTCTATGATCGAATCGCAGGGAAGAAAAATGTGTCCGATCGGTTACCGGGAATATCTTTTCCAGCAGATTCAACGGCCTATACGCAATATCGCTGATCGGCACGGGAGCACCAGTGAGAAAGAACCTTTGACCGACCGGAGTGCCTATTGGAATTCCATTCGTTGGGCTAACATTCCGAAGCGGATTCGTGCCATTCAGAGCGGTCGATCCGCCACCCGAAGCAAGGTAAAGATAATTTACGCCAAGGGTCGCTGTTGCAGCGTTGCCCAATAACGCTGCGGCTGCGGCGGCCTGCTCCGGTGTAATATTTGCGAACGTCTGCGAAGGCAGTCCAGGCACAGTGAACGTCACCGAGCCGGTCAAATCCTGAGCGACATTGCTTGTAAAAAATCCTGATTCATCTCTTTTACGTCCTTCGTATGAGAGGAAAAAATGAGTTCTGTCCTTTGCCAGCGGTCCGCCAAAAGCGAAGCCGTATTGCGTACGTCGATAATCAGGATCATCGATCGGGGAAAAGGCATTTTTTGCCTGGATACGTTTGTCGCGAATATATCCGAACACGCTTCCGTGGAAATCATTCGTTCCGCGTTTTGTTACGACGTTGATAACGCCGCCCGTAGCTCGGCCAAACTCTGCCGAGTACGAGTTCGTCGCGATCTGATATTCCTGAACCGCTTCCATCGATACAGTGGAACGTGCGGCGTTGATCGAGTTATCGGTAAAGTCGCCGCCGTCGACATTGACTTGTGTCGAGCGTCCACGTTGTCCGCCGATGTTCAAACCGGATGTCGGTGCGGGCCCGATCGGCCTCCCGTTATCGCGGCCAACCGTAGAAAGCGTCAGAGCAAAACCAGTTGCGGAACGCTCATTGATCGGAAGACTCTGAATGGTGTTCTGATCTATCGTTGAGGAGACTGAAGACTTCGATGTCTCGATCAGCTCGACAGCATCACCGGTTATTGTCACTTCGGCGGTTGCTGCACCAACTTCCATCGGTATTCTTAATTCGGCGCTTTGGCCTACTGTAAGCCGTACCGGCGTTATTGAAGCCTTCTTAAAAGTTGCCGCTTCGACCGTTACCTCATACTCGCCCGGAGACAAGGCGATGAAAGAGTAAGATCCGTCGGCTGACGAAGTGGTGGAACGCGAGAAACCGGTTCCGATATTTCTTGCCGTAATCGCTGCACCCGGAACAACGGCACCGTTTTGATCAACGACAACGCCTCTAAGGTCCGCAGAGGAGACTTGAGACTGTGCAACAACTGAAACTGAACTAACAAAAAGGCAGAAAGCCAAGAAAAGGGACTTCCCGAAAAGGCTGGAATATCCAAAACCCACTGATCTCATTTGATTTCTCCTTTGTGCAGATGATTTTTTTATTGCCCACGCGAAAGCGAATTTGCCAAGGACGATCAGGTCGTCAATTCATTCCGTCGGTCGCGACTCAGGATCGCGTTAAACGCATTCCTTTCAAAGCGTAGATTTGCTTTGATGTTTGTAACCCAAAAACCGAAATTAGGCAAGGATAAATGTAATAGTTTCGTAATTTCCGGCATGAGCGGCTTCAATTCGGTTGTGAAGTGAACATTCTGGTGTGCAAGTTGCATTTCGACACTAATTGGATAAACTGCGGTACGAATGAACATTATTCAGCTCAGCATTCCAACGCCGTTTTATGTGGGCGACGTAAATGTTTACCTCATAAAGGAAGATCCGATAACGCTGATCGACGTTGGGCCAAAGACGCCGGAGGCAGCTCGCGTCTTGCGCGAGAAACTTGCAGCGAACGGGATCGCGTTCTCAGATGTGCGCAGAATTGTCCTCACGCACGCCCACGAGGATCATTGCGGTCTGGCAAAACAGGTTCGCGACGAAGCAAAAGACGCCGAGATCTTTATACATGAATGGGAAACCGGGCATTTGTTTGGGCGTCTCGCTCAGGAACAGCATCGAAAGCTGCTTTTGCGTTCCGGCGTTCCGCCAACCGTTTTCGACGAAATGCGGGGGCTTTATGAAGAAATAAGTCTGTTGACCGACGCGCTCGATGACGGCGATTTTGTTTCGCTAAAAGATGAAATGGAGATCGAGTTCGAGAGCGGTTCACTGCGTGTTCTGCATACTCCCGGACACACGCCCGGTTCGTGTTCATTTGCACGCGAGGCAAACCGAACCTTGATCTGCGGTGACTGTGTGCTGAAACGCATTACGCCAAATCCCATAGTCTCGCCCGATCCGGTCGATCCCGAACGCCGCTTCCCTTCGCTTGCGGAATATCTCGTCAGCCTGGCCAAACTTCGCAGCTTCAAACCAACGCTTGCTTACGGCGGGCACGGCGAACCGGTGACCGATTTTGAAGAGATATTTAACCGCTATGTTAAAGCGATCGACGAACGCCAAAGACGTGTGCTCTCGCTTGTCTCAAACGGCGGCTCGACAGCATTTGAGATCGCAAAACAGCTTTTCCCGAATTCGTTCGACCACGACGTGCATCGTTTCCTCGCGATCTCCGAATCCATCGCACATCTCGACTATGCCGAATCTGAAGGCAAGGCGAATGTTGAATTAAAAGATGGAGTTGAGTATTACCGCCCGTTATGAAGTTTCGATGGCGTCGTAGATTTCGTCTTCTTCATTATCCCATTCTGAGAATGAAGTTTCCGCGAGTTGCATTAACTCGTAGAGTTCATCCAGATTCTCTTCATTGTCGTCTGCATTTATTAAGCTCTTTCGTACTATTTGTGCTGTTTCGTGTGGCTTCGTGTGATTTCGTGGTTTCCATGTTTTAGCTTGAAATTACGGAACCACGAAATTACACGAACTAACACGAAATAGAAATCTCGACTACGGTAACGCCGCCTCAAATGAAACCGAAGCATTTCGTGCCATGTCACCGATGGTTTCGTTGATCTTCGTGAGGTCGTCAAAGCCGGGCAACTGCCGAACGCGTTTCGTCACTTTGGTGTCAATAACATCGAGGCCATCGCCCTCGGCAAACAGTGTGGAAACGAGATATTCCGTCCGCTTCTTCGCCAGCGAACCCTGTCCGACCGGAGCCCAAAACTTATCCGTTACAAAACGCGCGATCTTGCGTGCGGTCGGGTTTTTCTTCAATTCCAGCTTCGCGACACTCCAATAAAATTGATTATGCGCGGACTCTTCGCGGATGATGGCGTCCAGGATCGGGTTCAGCACCGGATGATCGGTCAGCGTTTTCAAACGCCGGTAACCTTGCGCCGCCTCCATCTCGTGAATGGCGCCAAAGGTCATATGTGTCGCGGTAAACTTTTTCCCGATCAGGTTCGTCAGCGTCGTCAGCATAAACGCATTTGCGTGGTACGCCCGCGTCACCGCACTTCGCACCTGCGTCTGCCAATTCTCGTCGGATTCGTAGCCGAGTTCGTTCAGAAAACGGTTCATTACCTCGCCGTGCGTTATCTCTTCAACGCCCCAGCGTTCCATGAATTTTGAAATGTGCGGGTCCTTGCCGGTCGGCGTGCGAAGCAGTTCACGGTGATACATATCCGTCAGCGTTTCGACGTCACGCATATAGAAAAGAACCGGGACGAACCTCTCGTCAAACTCCGTCGCCTTTACCTTGTCCCACGGGATCGAGCTAAGAAATTCAGGCGTAAGTGCTCGTTCCTGCTTTTCATACCAGACAAGAACATCGTTGTTTGTCTCAAAGTTCATACTCGTTACGGTATTCGCGTCTTTCACAAAAAAGGCTTTCGTTTCATTATGAAATCGAAAATCATTTTCATTTACCCGCCTGATTCGGTAAACTTATCGCCAAGCATTTAATAAAGCTGTTCCACGAATATTACCATTACACCTATGAGATTTGTATCGCTATTTATTTTTTCAATTCTGGCAATTTGCGTCAATACATATGGACAGGCCGCACCTCTCGCGGTCGCGGGCGAAAAACACCTTGCAAACGTAAAACAGCTTACATTCGGCGGTGAAAATGCGGAAGCATATTTTTCGTCGAACGGAAAGCAGCTTATTTTTCAATCGAAACGCGACGGCCACGGCTGTGACCGTATTTATTCGATGAATATTGACGGTTCGGCAACGAAGCAGATCTCAAACGGCGAAGGCCGCACGACCTGTGCCTATTACTTCAAAGGCGGCAAGCGGATAATCTACGCTTCGACGCACAGCGGCGGACGCGATTGCCCGCCCGAACCCGACCGCTCGAAGGGCTACGTCTGGCCCGTATATGAGGATTACGAGCTCTATACAGCCAAAGCCGACGGCACCGACATCCAACGTCTTACGAATGTTCCCGGCTATGACGCCGAAGCGACCGTTTCGCCCGATGGCAAGAAGATAATCTTCACGTCCGAACGCGACGGCGACCTTGACCTTTATTCGATGGATATCGACGGCAAGAATGTGAAACGCCTGACCGACGCGATCGGTTACGACGGCGGTGCGTTCTATTCACCTGATTCGAAGATGATTGTCTATCGGCGATCTACGCCTGAAACCGAAGCCGAGATCGCTCGATACAAAGAACTGTTGACTCAAAAACTGGTCGTGCCTACGATCTTCGAAATTTGGGTGATGAACGCCGACGGCAGCAATAAACGACAGGTTACAAAACTTGGATCAGCCTCCTTCGCACCGTTCTTTACGCCGGACAGCAAACGGCTGATCTTTTGCACGAATTATTTTGATCCGAACAAAGGCGACCGCCGACGTCTGCCGAATTTTGATCTCGCATTGATCAATCTCGACGGCACGGGACTCGAACGCGTGACGTTCAACGAAACCTTCGACGGCTTCCCGATCTTTTCGCCCGACGGCAAAAAGTTCGTTTTTGCATCTAACAGAAACTCGGCAAAGGTCGGCGACACAAATGTGTTTATTGCTGATTGGGTGAACTAACTGTTAACTAATAACTCCAAAACTATTAACTGTTAGTAAAGGTTCTAACAGTGAATAGTTAGTTACCAGTTTATAGTTAATAAATATGAAAAAATCTGGACTGTTTTTCCTGCTCTTTTTTTCGGTCGCGGCATTTGCTCAGACACCGCAAAAAGCGACGCAACTCGAACAAAACCTCCGCAAGCACGTCGAATTTCTAGCTTCTGACAAACTCGAAGGACGCAGAGCCGGCGAACCCGGAGCAAATGCGGCGGGCGAATATATCGCTGAGCAGTTTCGCAGGCTTAAGCTTCAGCCCGGCGTCACCACGAATGGAAAACCCGGCGTCAGCAAGGACAGAAAGGGCAGCTATAGGCAATGGTTCTCTTACACACCCGCGAGCGATCCGCATTCGACGCCTGCCGATCCGACTAGGACACCTTCATCGACGAACGCTAAGCAGACGTTCAATGTTATCGGCATCTTGCCGGGCAACGACCCTATTCTTAAAAACGAAGCGATCGTCATAGGCGCACATTACGATCATCTCGGAAAAGGCGGTTCAGGCAGCCTTGCCGCAAACTCGACCGATATTCATCACGGCGCCGACGACAACGCCTCAGGCACCGCCGCCGTCATCGAACTCGCACGAATGTTTGGCGGAAACCCGCACGGTAGTAAGGGTCCCATTCCCAACAAACGCACGCTGATATTCATCGCATTCAGCGGTGAAGAGGACGGACTCTTTGGCTCGAAATATTACGTCAGCAATCCCGTCTGGCCGCTCGACAAGACAGTCGCAATGATAAATCTCGATATGGTCGGTCGGTTGAATGAGAAGAAACTGAATGTAGGCGGAATTGGTACGGCAAGCGAGTGGGAGAGTCTCATAACAAAAGAAAACCGACCGGCGATTCTAGACAGGATTCCAGACAATGTTCCAATAACGAGCAAGAACTCTGTAAATCCATTTAGTTTAGCGTTAAACCAAGACGGATTTGGCCCATCGGATCATTCGTCATTTTACGGCAAGCAGATACCGGTTCTTTTCTTATTCACCGGAACTCATCTTGATTACCACAAACCATCCGACACTGCGGAAAAGATTAATTACCGTGGTTTAGTGCATGTAGTCGCCTACGTTGCTCGGCTTCTTTTTTTGATCGATGAGAACCCAACACGGCCAACATACAAAACCGCGCCGACGAGCCAGCAAAATGCTCGGATGGGCTTTAGCGTCAGTCTCGGCACGATTCCGAGCTATGCAGATTCGACGGACGGAATGGAACTTGACGGCGTTCGCGATGATTCACCAGCGTCCAAAGCCGGTCTTAAGAAAGGCGACAAGATAATCAAGCTCGCCGGAAAAGAAATAAAGAATGTTTACGATTACACCGCCGCCCTCGGCGAGATGAAAGCCGGCCAGGAATACGAGGTCGTCTTAAAACGCGGTAGCGAAACGCTCACGATGAAGATCATCCCAGCCGCCGCGGCTAAAAGATAATCTGCTTTTTCAATTGCCTCCACCTTTAGGTGGAGGTTGTTGCTCCCCCCAAAAAATATATGGGCTTTAGCCCCGGTGTTGATACTTTGGGCTAAAGCCCTTATTCTTTTTGATTAGCATCCTCCACCTTAAAGGTGGAGAGGCAATTGATTTCAATGCCAATCAGCTTCTGCAAATTTCACGGCTTTGGTAACGACTACATCGTTATCGAAAAAGATCAGATCGGCGATGCGGATGTTTCCGATCTGGCGGTCGCGATCTGCAACCGTCACACCGGTGCGGGCGGTGATGGGATCGCGGTGCTTGAAAAGCTTGACGGCGAACGAGCCGACTATTTCTGCGAGATCGTAAATCCCGACGGCAGCATCGCCGGGTTCTCAGGCAACGGCACGCGTTGCGCCGCGGCATATCTTTATTTCAAATCTATCTGGAAAGCTCCGGACCTGCGGCTCGAAACCCGCAGCGGCATCAAGAGCTTCACGCTCATCGAACGCGAAGCCGAAGGGCGCTTTTGGTTCGAGGCCGAGATCGGAAAACCTAAATTTTCAAGCACGGAAATTCCCGTTGCCGCCGAACGTCCGCTGGCCGATGTTATCAACCGCAAAATTCCCGTCGGCGACCAGATGGTCGAGATCTCCGCCGTCAATGTCGGCAATCCGGTTGCTATTACCTTCGTTGATGATTTTGATTTCGATTGGCGAACCCTGGGCAAAACGCTTGAGGTTCATCCGGCGTTTCCCGAAAAAGCGAACATCGTTTTCGTAAAAGTTCTCGACCGAGAAAATATCGAGCTGCGAATTTGGGAACGCGGTGCGGGCGAAACCCCCGCGTCGGGAACTTGCGCTACCGGAGCGGCGATACTTTGTGCCTACACCGACCGAACCGACCGCGCCGTTTCCGTTCTGACCGAAGGCGGAACGACCGAGATCTTTTGGCGCAAAGACGACGAGATGCTCATCACCGGCCGTGCCGACCTCGCATACTGCGGCGAATGGCCTCAGTAGAGTAAGAGTGACGGCTTCAGCCGTTCCTCCTGCTTCTAAGGGATCGCAGAGAGAATGCCTGAAGGCATCACTCTTGCGACTTCAAATACTTCTCCGGGATTTTATTCTCCGGCGTCTCCGCCTCCCAAAAGATCGACATCACCCACCAGCGTTTGCCGTCGTTCCAAAGCTGAAAGCTGTTAATGCCGCGAAGGAACGGCTCTTTGTCATCCTTTTTCCGAAAGGCGTGATACGTCGAAAAGACCTGAACAATATTTCCGAACTGATCGACCTTGCGTGCAAGCTCGCGTTCGTGAAAACCCTGAGCGGCAAAGGCAGGCTCGGCACGCTTGACGTAATCATCCGGCGACAGCACGGTTGCCGTTCGCACGCCCGTCTGCTGATTCTTTCCGGTCGGTGTCAACTTCGCGTCTTTGTGGAACAGCGTGCGAAACCGGTCCCAGTCACGCTTTACGCCCGCATCGCCCGAGATCACGTCATACACGGCCTTCATTATTGAATCAACGGACGCGACATCCGCCGGATTCGCTTCTTTCGGTGTAATGGTTTGTGCCATAACGCTGGTGGCAAAAATTATAGTTAGTGCGGTAAGCAGTGTTAGTTTTTTCATTTTCCTATTACGCATACAAACTGGATTTGTTGCGGGGGCAAGCCCGCCTTCCCTACTGCGACTATTTTAGAGGTCTTCGCTAAATTGAGAAAACTCAATAACACACAGTCAGGAAGGGCGGCTTGCCCCCGCTCATTTACTTTGCATTTCAACTCTGGTTTCGATCTTTTCCTGCAACTGGCGCGGCAGGAAATGCAGAAAATCATAACCTGTTTTCTCTTCGATCGAACGGATCGAAGTTCGGTATTTTTCCCAGGCAACATTCTCGATGCCTTCGATGTTCGGCATATCAACGACTATAAATCGGGTCCTTTCATCGATCCCGTCAACAGGCCGCCCTTTCGGAATAAGCATTATTAACTTCCAGCAGTTCGTCGGTGCCGTGACTTTTCCCTTTAATCTCCGTTGTTCGCCATAAACACCTGCGATCTGATAAACATCAAACTTTCGAGTCTGCACTCGTGCATATTGCTCAAGCTTGTTCCACGGATATTGGTTTAATGCCCCCGTCTGCGGCACGATGTTCGTCATCATGAACGTCTGTTCGTTAAGAGCGGCGTTCGCAAACCGGTCAGCACTCGGCACCATGTGCCCGCGGTCGTAGCCGCTGCCCGAATAGTCGTAATAGCCGATCCGGCGAAAATTGTCGGGCAGTCGCGGATCGGGACGAAAATCCGGCCGTTCGATCGATTTACCCAGATCGGCCCGCGTCGTTTTCCACGAAACCCAATTCGCCGTGCCGCGCACATTATTATAAGAAAACGCCGAGCCCTCATCCACGATAAGGTAGTTCTCGTCATTTTCCGCGTCCTCGGTCGCGTTCGATGGATTGCCAAACGCAAGATGAATGCTCGAAGGAAGCAACGGTGTTGACGACGGAGAAGGTTTCTCGGCTTCCGGAACAGTGTCCTGCCGAAATGCAGAGCGAAACCGGTCGCAGCCTATTGCGGGAAGCGAAATAGTTATAATAAGTGCTCCGAAAATTGCGCGGGAAAGAAACATTTACCCAGTTAGTTTACACAAATTGTGCTGACCTGACGCGGCGTTGCATACATTAAACTCTTGACAAGCCGTGCAACATATCCATATAATACGTCGGGCAGTTTGGTCTTTGAAAATAACGATCAGGACGACACAACACACAGGACGCCACACATAGCGAGTACCGGCTTGTGATTCTGTACCGCATAGAAGAAAAACTCAATGGTAAAGGTGAAGGAACGCACGATTTGGATGATATGCATGGCTGACTTATTTTATCTGCGGCGGGAAAACCATTCGTATGGTTGTGTAATCTAAGCTGGCAAAGAGGTTAGATCAATGTCAGATGTCGGGTTAGTTGTACGCAGGCCGAGTGCATTTCACACCGTCGTGCTCGGCGGTATGGTGATAGGCGTTCTTGATTTTCTGGACGCCAGTATTTTCTTCACGCAATATTACGGCATTTCGATCGAGCGTGTCTGGCAAAGTGTTGCCGCTGGCGTGCTTGGCCGCGAAGCATCGACGGCTGGTGGTTGGAACACTGCCGCACTTGGAATCTTTCTGCATTTCGTGATCGCGTTTCTGGTTGCGGCGGTTTATTTTGCCGGAACACGAGTTACGAATTTCCTGGTCAACCGCCCGGTCATCTCCGGCCTCAGCTTTGGCGTCGTCGCAAACTTCGTTATGCAGTGGGTCGTGATCCCGCTCTCAGCCGCAGGCAGCCCGACACCCGCACCGTTCCGCTGGCCGGTTTTTCTGAATAGTGTCATCGGCCACGCACTTTTTGTCGGTTTGCCGGTCGCACTGATCGCGGCATGGTCTGCTCGCAGAAACAAAGACTTAGATTAAAATGTGAACCAGCCCGTTGGTTCGCGGTGGTTTGTGAGTGAGATTTTTGTTTCGGCCTGGAAGAGCGGTGGACGCATTTTTAGGGCGGTTTCTGCGGTCATGCGGGCGAGAGCCGGGTTGTTGGCACGCTGTGAAAGATGTGCGAGCACGATGTGGCGGGCCGAACCGTCGAAGCAGTTCGAGAGCCAATCGGCGAGGTCTTCGTTGGAAAAATGGCCGTGTTTTCCCATGATGCGCTGTTTGAGACTCCACGAATATTCGGGACACAAACGCAGCATATCGACGTTGTGATTCGATTCGATGACGATCGCGTCGCATCCCATCAGTTTTTCACGCATCAGATCGGTGAAGTGTCCGAAGTCGGTCAGCGTCGCCATTTTGACGCCGGCGTGTTTTGCGACGAAGCCAAGATTATCGACGGCGTCGTGCGGCACGCTGAAAGGCTCGATGTCGATATCTCCAACGCGAAATTCTTTGCCGGATTCGATCTCGACCGTGCGTCCTTTCATCGCTTCACGGCGTTTTGAAGTTTCGCTTTCGCCGTTCTTTCCCATCCAGCTCGATTCGTAGCACGCATCTTCCGTGTGTCCCGAAATGTAAACCGGACACTTTACCTTTTGCAGCAGCACGCGAAGGCCGCCGACGTGGTCGGTATGTTCGTGCGTGATAACGATCGCGTCGAGATCTTCGGGTTCGAGGCCCATGAGGGCAAGCCGCCGCGTCAGCTCACGCGCACTCAACCCGGCGTCAATGAGGACGTTGGTCTTTTCGCTTGAGATAAGTGCGGCGTTGCCGGTAGAACCGGAGCCTAGAACTGTAAAACGCATTCTTTATCAAGCCCTTACTTCGTGCGGGCTACTGACACGCTACTTTGGCGGGCTTCTGCGCTTTTTTGATACCGTTTTCGCAGAGGCTTTGCCATGATGCGGGTGATAAGAGAATTCGGAACAAAGTTTACGCCCGTGGCGACGAGATAATTTATCCACCCCGAAACAACTTTCGATCTTCCGCCTCTAATTGCTTTCAATGCAGCATCGACAACTTGTTCCGAGGTCTGAACGCCCTTTACTTTTATCGGGTCTTTGATGCCCGCCGCTTCGAAGAATCCGGTGTCAGTCGTCCCCGGACACAACGCCAGTATTCGAACCCCAAACGGCCGATTCTCTTCGGCGACGGCCTCGGTAAATGATGTCACAAAAGCTTTTGTTGCCGAATAGGTGGCAAAGAACGGGATCGGCTGAAAGCTGGCACCGGACGAGACATTGATGATAGTACCGCTTTTTCGCGTCCGCATTGGCCCGAGAAAATGGTGTGTCAGTGCAACGACTGCGGTGATGTTGAGTTCGATCATTTCCAATTCGCGTTCGAGATCGAGCACTGCGAAATCGCCCATAGATCCGAAACCCGCGTTATTGATCAACCACTCGATCTCAAGACCAAGTTTTTCCGTTTCCTCAAATACCGCAACGTCCGAATCTACGTCGATCAGGTCTGCCGCGAAATATTTTGCATCAACATTGTGCTTGGCTGAGAGTTCGGCGCAAAGCGACCGGAGCTTGTCTTCAGACCGGGCAACGAGAAAAAGATTGTGACCGTCTGCGGCAAGTCTTCGAGCAAATGCTTCGCCAATGCCGCTCGAAGCTCCGGTAATTAGGGTATATTTCATTGATCGAGATCGACCGGTTCGGGAACGAACGAATAGTATATCGAACCGATTGCCGCAGCGATAATCGTTAATGTTCCGATGGCTCGAATAATTCCGGCGACGAGCTTGGTCGAATTGATAAGCCCAAGCCGCGTAAGCATATAATTCCAATCGTGAAAGCTGCCTTCGGAACCTGTGAAGCCGCTTGTCAGAACGAGCTGCATCACAACGGCGTCAGATGCATAGACCCAAGCATTCAAAATGCTCTGGCCGACCCAAAGCAGAACTATAGCTGCCGAATAATATTTGAAATGCCAAATGAAATAAGCGGCGAAAACTGCGGGGACTATCAATTGAAACAGAGAGCCGCCCGCTATCGACATAAATTCCCCGAACGGACGAAACAGCAGATGGCCCGTTTCGTGTATCGGCAGATCGACCAGGTCGAGGAAACTTCCCTGCATCGGGTCGTAGGCGATCCAAAGAAAATAGAGCGTAAGCAGAACCGCGAAAATCAGTTTTGGATAACTTGGCTGCATTTAGCTTTTGTGCAAGAAAAACTTATCTTTCGAGATGGCGTAAAACGCGCAGTCTTCGCCGTAGTGCTCTTCGGTTTTTTCGTACGTCATTCCCAGCTTTTCCATCACGCGTCGGGATGCCGCATTCTCGAGTACGGCGACGGCGACTATGCGTTCAAGTCCGCTCTGATTAAAACCGAATTCCATCCAGCCTTTTGCCGCTTCGGTGCCGATACCAAGACCCCAATATTTCTTGATCACGCTGTAACCGACCTCGATCTCGTCCGTTTCGTCAAGCGGCTGAATGCCCGCAACGCCGATGAATTCACCCGTTTCCTTCAGATACATCGGGCACATTCCAAACCCGTGCGAATCGTAGCAGCCCATGTAAAAGCGTATGCGTTTGGCAAGAGCTTCGGGATTCTGCATCCGCGTACCGCCCAGATAACGGTTCATATGCGGCTCGGATCGCTGCTGGATAAGCTGCGGCAGGTCGTCTGGTTCAAATTTTCGAAATGTAAGTCTTTCGGTCGTTATCATAAATGTCCGGCTTGTAACCGCGAACGATTTTACGGTAGTGATTCAGTTTGAAATCTTAGCGGCCTCTGTGTCTTCCCTTCGTGTTCTTTGCGTTGAAAAGACCCTAAACACAAAGAACACTAAGAGCGGACCACAAAGTTCACAAAGAAAAGCCGGGAAATATTTCAAACTGATGCACTACCGATTTTACCACAAGCCGTAGATGTAAAACTTTAGGTATCCGCGAACGTAAAAGCTCGGGGAGGCGTTTTTTTGGAAGAAACCTTGAGAATGTCTCGTCAAAGTTTCGACATTTTTAATAGTGAGGAAAGCGATCATGACCATTCAAACCGCATCACGAAGAGATTTTATCCGAAATGCAATTATCACCACAGCCGCGTTGCCGCTGCTTGTTGGGTGTAAGAGCCAGACACTTGCAGAAGGTGCAAAGCCGGACATCCTCGAACTCATCAAGAAGAACGCACAATCGCGTGGAGCCGAAGCGATGGGTGCCATTGACGTTCCAATGAACGTAAGCTGGACGACGACGCTTTCAAATGAAAAAGACAAAGGCGAGCCGATGGAGATCAGCGGCACCATCTATCAGCCCGACGGGAAAACGATCGCGCCGAACACGCTGATCTATCTGTATCACACCGATTTCGAAGGCTACTATGGCCGCACCAGCAGCGAACACAAACACGGCCGCTATCGAGGCTGGATGCTGACCGATAAGAACGGCCGGTATTCGCTACGCTCGATCAAGGCCGCACCGTATCCGGAAAATCGTTTTGCGGCGCACATTCACATGACCGTCACGGGCGTAAAACAAAGAGAAGATTGGATCGATTCGATCCTGTTCGAAGGCGACCGTCTGATCTCGACCCGCGAACGCGAAACGGCCGGTTCGAAGGGCGGATTTATGCCGATCGTCGCACTCACGAAAGGAAGCGACGGTATTCTTCGCGGAACGCGCGATATTCGATTGATGACTGCATAGGAGAAAGTTTATATGACCGGCCTATTCATACTTGTTTCATTATTTTTCAGTTCGCCGTCGAATCCGGCGGCGAAGCCAGCGGGATGCAGCTTCCTCACCACAGCCAATGCCGCGCTCATTTTGGGTGCGAACGTAAAGGCCGAGGAGAACAAGTACGTTGAAGCAGATCAAAATCAGAAATGGGGATGCAGATTCACCGTTGATGGTGCGATGGACGACAAGTCACCGAAACTCCATTTCGGCTTGTGGCGAAGCAAGACGGAAGGTGCGGCAATGGAAGAATTTGCGACTGTTAAGACGTCCAATGAAAAGCTGGCAGGATTTGAAATGTGGCCGGGCGTCGGCGACGAAGCCTTCGTTCATACCGACGGCTCGAACTTCCAATTCATCCTCGTGCGAAAGGGAGCAAGCTCAATTCGAATAAAGATCAATCCGATGACCGGTGTCGATATGAACGTGGTAAAGGACGTAGCGAAAGACCTGGCGTCGAAGCTCAAATAGATAAAAGAGAATCGCGATGGAGCGCCGATCGGAGTAGAATCGCATTGGCAAAACAATGGAGAGGCTCGTATTGGTCACGGAAAACCCGTCAGGACGCGACATCATCGCGGAATGCCGAAACGGCGACCGCGAGGCGATGCACGAGCTTTACGTTCAGCATCAGCGGCGGGTTTATTCCATTGCGTTGAATTTTTTCGGCGGTCAGGCGGAACGTGCCGAAGACGTAACTCAGCAGGTCTTTCTTAAGCTGTTCAAGAAGTTCGAATTCCGCGGCGACTCGGCATTTACGACGTGGCTTTATCGTATGACCATCAATGCGTGCATCGACGAACAGCGAAAGTCGAAACGCTTTTTGAATTTTGAAGACTGGTTCGGGTTCGCCGAACCGGTGACGAAGATGTCTTTGAGCGAGAAGATGCAGTCGCGTTCTGTTTCGGCGGAGGTTCAGGCCGTGGTCGCTAGTTTGAAACCGAAGTACCGTGTGCCGATAATGTTGAAATATGTCGAGGAGCTTTCGTATCAGGAGATCGCCGACGTTTTGGAATGTTCGATCGGAACGGTGTCGTCGCGGCTCAGTCGCGGACACAAATTGCTGGCCGCAAAACTCGAACACCTGAGAAGTGAAATATAGATGAGCAAAGGGCATTACATAGATCAGCTTTCGGCATTTGTCGATCAGGAGTTGAGCAAGGAAGACAGGCAGACCGTCGCCGAGCATTTGATGCAATGCGACGGGTGCCGACGCGAACACGACCGTATTAGGGTAGGTGCAGGACTTGCCGCAAAGTTGGAAAAAGCCGATGCACACGAAAGCGTTTGGCTGTCGATAGAAAACGAGTTGGACGGCGGACGAACGCCGACGCTCGAAACATTTGAACGGCCCCGCTTTTTCGATCTTCGCCATGTCGGTGCATTTGCAACGGCGGTTGTCGTAGTCGGGCTATTGTCGTTCTTCGTTTATCGCGGTTTGTTTTCCGGCGACGAGGTCAGTGTTGCGGCTGTCGAAGATCATCAGGTTACCGTCCCACAAACCGGGATCGCACCGCCCGAGGTCGTTCGGCCAATTAACGCGAATGTTGGGAATGCGAACACAGAGACTGTACAGTCAAATTCGAATACCGTTCCTGCAACTGATGCTGATTATTGGCCGGTTGAAACTCTTGCGGGAAATGCTGGTGCCGCGAAACTCGGCGTTGGCGAGTATCTGGAAACCGATGCGTCGTCGCGTGTGCGAATTGATGTTGCCGATATCGGCAATGTTGAGATTGCTCCAAACTCACGCGTGAAACTTGTCGGAACAAACGACAAACAGCATCGGCTTTCGCTGGAACGCGGCAAGCTTCACGCAAAGATCGCAGCTCCGCCGAGGCTGTTCATCGTTGATACGCCATCTGCCGTCGCGGTCGATCTTGGCTGCGAATACGCGCTTGAGGTCGATAAGGCCGGCAACAGTAAACTTGTTGTAACCGGCGGCTTTGTTGCCCTCGAACGCGGCGGACGCGAATCTATCGTTCCGGCCGGAGCAGCGTGCCTGACACGCAAAGGCAAAGGCCTGGGTACGCCTTACTCAATGGAAGCGACCCCCGAATTCGAACGCGCTCTCTACAGTTTCGATTTTGCCAACGGCGGCAGCCGTGCCGTCAAAGACATCGTCGCCCAAGCCGATCTTTACGACATCGTCACGCTTTGGCATCTTCTCTCGCGTGTGTCTGTGAATGACCGCCCGTCAGTTTACGACGCTCTCGCCCGCTTCGTCCCGCCGCCCTCAGGCGTAAACCGAGAATCCGTACTCGCCCTCGACAAACCAACCCTCGAACGCTGGCGGCAATCAGTCGAAACCGTATGGTTTGAATGACCCTGTTTTGCCGTTCAAAGCGCCGCACGCACTTGATCCATCCACTGAGTCAGTGCTTCTAATTTATGAGACCAATATATTGTCAGTCCCCGTTCCTGTGCGTCCTCGAGGTTTTCCCGTTTAAAAACGCCACTAATTACTGCTACTGGAACAATAGTCCGACGACCAAAGTCAACGATCCAGGATTCTGCTTTTGCTGCCGCGTCATTGTTCAGTCTCTTAACGGAGTTGATGGCTGAATTCGAGACTTTGCATTCGATGGGCATTACTCGTGAATCCCAGAGTCCGACAATCAGATCGGCCTTTCTTTTTCCCAACTTGGGCTCTCGACTGCAGAACTGGCCTGGCTTTAACTGCGACGGCGAAATAGAACCCTGTATATTTATCTCTTCCAACCCATAATCGAGAAATGTTTTACGAACCAGTTGCTCTTGATCTTTTTTTGCTTTTGTTCTACGGGAAGTGGCGAAACGCTGGCTCGCAATGAGTGCGGCCGAAGCAATAACTGCTGCATGTCTTTCGGAAACGGTTGGCTCGCGTTGCATTGAAAGCCATGGAAAACGGCCACGATCGATCGTATCCTTCACTATTTGGACAAGGGTTCGGGCGATTTCAGGATTAGATTCAATATATTTTGAAGTTATTGCCTTTGTCTCGATCAGCGTATCTAAATCGTCTGCCGAAATTGGCGGTCCGGCAAGGTATCGTATTGCCTCGCGCATTGATGGAATCTTTAATAATTCAAAAGCCTTTTCTTCTAAAAGCGTAAGATCAACAGTTTCTTCGATGAGGCTCTCGACCGAATCCCGTACTGATTCAAAAGATTCAGAATACTCTTCGGGGGATTCTTCCAGTCGCTGACGACGAAAGAGGGCCTTTGATTCCGCGAGGTCGGCGGCAAATTGTTCTGAGGTCCACAAACTGCGTTCCACAAGAGTCATGAAAGCAACTCCTCGACATTGGGCGTCGCTTCTAGAACACTTGGCGTCGGTACCATTAACCGCTCCATTTCACGAGGTTCAAATTTGGTCAACCCTCCGGCATAAGTGCGTCCTTGAGTGACAGAAACGCTGATAGAAAGAAATCCAGCCAAAGCCGACAGCGTTGCCTCGTTCAACGCATCTCGTGGATAAAGTCCATGTGCAATGTTAATATGACAAGCCTCCGCAATGTTGCGAACGAACGTCGGAGGTCTCCTTGCCATATACGTCGCAAGTATCGGAGCTGGCTGACGAAGACCTACCGACCACCATTTTTTTCGATGACTCGCTACGTAACCTTTGTCTGCTCCTTGTTGCTTTGCGTATATCAGGTATTGCTCGATGTTCCTACGGTCGTCTGCGGACAGTCCGTCTAAATCCATCGGAATATCTATAACTCGCTTAAGGAAGGATGCGTCGTCGAGAACGCCCTTACTAGCGAAAAGTTCACGAGCACGAGTTACCGTCGGATACAAGACAGACAGGGGCAGCGAAGCCGCATAGAGACCGGCAATCCAAATTTGGTTTGCTCCGGTTACCTGGCCTCGATGAACGCGACAAAGTTCGCCAAGTTCAACAAAATCTTCTCTATTTTCTGGGATGGTATGAGTTAAAGGTGTCCATCGGTGTGCGTTCTCGAGCCGTTCGCGTCGCGTAGGTTTCCCGGACTCTAATGCACCCAACTTATCCATCGACTCGACCCGGTGTAATAAGATAGACTTTGGCTTTGTGCCGACCATAAAGCCTGTTATGACACCGGTCGCTGCCGTTCCCGGAAACGGAAAAGCAGTGGGTTCTATCACATACAAGCTTGTACCGCCGAGTTTGCCCAGAAATAAATCGCGAACGATACTACCGTAATTTACGTCGAGCCATTCAGCCGAAGTGATGAAAATTCCAACGTCATTATCCTTTGCGAATTCAGCAGTTGCTAGAAAAAAATATGCGTGTAGACCGGCAAGGCCGCTTGCATTGTGCTCAAATTTCTTAGCCGTATCTTGTAACCATTTTTTCCATTCGGGGTCGATAAGATGGTGTCTTACATACGGCGGATTTCCCAAAAACAATGTGCGCCCATCAATCGGCTCAACCGACTTATCCCTGTAGTCGCGGAGTAGAATTTGCGCTCGATCTGCAAATCCGGCCGCTGAAATATGACCTCGCGCCAGGATGGAAGAAACCGGATCAAATTCTATGCCGACGAGTTGAGCATTCTTGAACATTCGCCCGGCCGCAACCAAAAAGCGGCCCGATCCGGCTCCGGCGTCGACAACACGATCAGGTATCAGCCTGCGTTTTCCCCATTTCAGCATTGCAGTCACGATATTCTTCGGTGTATAAACTGCGCCCATTGGCCGACGCTGTTCCGCAGAATAAAGTTGAGAGAATATCTCGCCCAACGAATCGTGACCATTACGAATTGAACTTCGAATGCGAGCAGTTTCCGACGCCGATGGAAGGATTGCCTTTAGCGCTAATTCTTCTTCCTTCTCCGACCAACCGGCTATAGCGCGCGCGCCCAACGAGACAGCAAGGCCGAGAAGTTTCTCTTGCGTTATGGGGGTGGCCGATTCAAGCATGGTTTAACTAGTGTGGTCTTGTAGGTGCTTCAATTGTTCCTGTGACGAATAATTGTACACCAAAATTAAATTTGCGTATGGATGTTAACGCTCGTTCCGTTGCGGAATGCCCGTTTGAAAGCTAGAATTAGGTTTTCGAGCGCACATCCGGTGCCTTAGGAGCAAAGCTATGGTCGATCTAATTCCGTCATCTGAATCGGTGATGAACATTCTTCAGAAAACCGGTGCCTATCGGAAGGGGCATTTCGTTTATCCGAACGGCAAACACGCGTCGCATTATTTTCAGATGCCGCTGGCCTTTCGTTACTACGACAACGCCCGCATTTTGTCCGTCGGTTTGAGCCGGATGTTTCGAATGGAAAAGGCGATCTCAAGCCGTTTGCCCAAAGTTTCTGTTATCAGCCCAAGTCCGGGCGGCATTATGGTTGCCTTTGGCGTTCGCGAAGCGCTGAACGCCGAGCAGATCTATTGGGCTGAGATGGAAGACGGCAAACGTCAGTTTCGCCAGTACATCGGCCAGGGAGATATTTATCCGGCGATCATCGTTGACGACATTTTGCGTTCCGGCCGTGCAGTGGCCGAGGCGGTTGAGCTGGTCAAAGCCACGGGTGCCGAAGTTATCGGCATAGGAACGATCGCCCGTTTCGAAGATGCGCCGAAAGAGTTTGACGGTGTTGCGGTTAAAAGCCTGATGGAGTTTGACGTGAATTTTTACGATACCGAAGACGAATGGAAAAAATCACGCAGCGCATCGGAAACTCATATCGAGACGGTCAGATTCTAGATATAAATTGCCTCCAGCTTTAGCTGGAGGTCAACTGCCAAATAGAAGATTCGGCTTGAGCCAAACTCTCTGTAGTTCGGCTCAAGCCGTTTTCATCTTCCAACTCCAATCGCCGGCTAAAGCTGGAGGCAAATTAAAGATTTTTTTATCCCGAATTACGCATTACGCATTTTTCTTCCTATTTTCTTCCTTGGCGTTCTTTGCGGCGCCCGCGTGAAACTACTTTGTTTCACCCAAAGACGCCGGGTTCGCAAAGAAACCGCAAAGAAGAAAAGGAACAAACCCGCATCACGCGCGTCTTAATGCGGAATTTGGGTTTATAGACCTCGAAGATCGGCTTCGATATTGCGGCGTTCGACGTAAAGCCGCAGAAACCGTTCGCGTTTCGTCAGGAACTGCCAGATCGCTTTTGCCCAGTTGCGCATTTCTTCAAACTCTTCAAGCGTGTAAAGCGATGCATAGCCTGACAAAAAACCAATCGGGAACGTCAGCAGCACCCACGGTGAATGCCAAAAATAAAATATTACCGCCGCCGCTATCAGCCATGTCAGCGGCATAAATAAGATGCCCGCAAGCACCTTCGCGGTCGAGGCAACGTCATCCGCACCATGGCTTGCATACCAACGCGCGAAAAGACGGCAAAGCTGGTACGCCGGAAAATGCAGCACCGCACCGAGAAGCGCGAGCGGCGCAAGCAGCAGCAACCGCCAGGCGTAGTTGAAAGCCCCGCGTACGACCGAGCGTCGTGAATACCGCGCAAGCGAAAGATGCGCCGCAGCAATGCCGAAGTCATCCAGTTTTGCGTCAAACTCACGAAGCCGTGACCTCAATTTCTCATCGCTTTCGGCATCGATCCCGTCACCGGTTTCACGGACAAATTCTTTTCTAAAAACCAACTCACTTCCTAAACTCTGGTCAGGCCTCGCCGCTGTGAATATTTGCTCGGCGATCGCCGCGGCGTGAAGCTCGGCTTCGTTCTCGGCGTTGAGTGTCACGTCACGCAGGGCAGCATCTATTTTTTCGGTAAGAGATTTTACGCGATCACGCGGCGGCTGGCCGTGTTCGTCAAGTTCGGCCGGCGAAACATCGAATGCTTCGCCAAAATGAAGCAACGCTTCACTGCGGAACGTGGTTTTGTTTGTGTAGTACAAGCCGACCGGAACGATCGTTACTTTCAGGTTTTCGTCACCGGCTGAGGCGGCACCGATGGCGATCCGCGATGCACCGCTTTTAAGCGGCAACAGCTTTGGTGAATTGTGCGAAACGCCTTCGGGAAACAGGGCGATCGAGCCGCCGCTTTGCAGCAGGTCGTGACACATCTCAAAGGTCTGCAGATTCTTTGAAACGTCTTCGCCGGCATCGATCTTCCGGTAAAGCGGCAACGCACCGATAGTCCGCAAGATCCAGCCGATGACCGGCATTCGAAACAGCGTCGATTTTGCGAGGAACGAAATACGTCTTGGCAGAGCGACAAAAACAAGGGCCGGATCGATTAGCCCGTTCGGGTGATTCATCACAAAGATCACACCCGTGCCGCTTGGAACCGAATCCGCATTTACCGTTTCAATACGGCGAAAAAATACTTTGAGCGCGATGCCGAAAACGGCGATGAGAATTCGATAGACGATAGTTCCGCGGCGGTTACGAAAAAGATTTGCAGTGGTGACCTTCTTAGTTGTCGATTCCATCTAAGGCTTAATCAATTGCCACGACGGTCGTGGACACGATTCTAGGAAATTTTGGGCTTTAGCCCAATCATTCGGCTAAAGTCGAGACCCTTTTTGTCCAACCAGACCTCCACCTAAAGGTGGAGGCAATTGAGGTCAAATATCGTGTCTGTTTGTGAGAGCCTTGTCCATCGTAACTTCGTCGACGTATTCGAGATCGGAGCCGACGGGCATTCCCATTGCAATGCGTGTGGTGCGAACGCCGAGCGGCTTTAGCAGACGGGCGATGTAGTTTGCCGTGGCTTCGCCTTCGGTCGTCGGATTTGTGGCGATGATGACCTCGGCTACTTCGACCCCTTCATTGTTTTCAGGCAGCAGTCGCGGCAGCAAGTTCGGAAGCATCAGTTCGTCCGGGCCAACGCCGCGGATGGGCGAAAGCGAGCCGTGCAGAATATGATAAAGCCCGCGATACGAACGCGTCTTTTCGACAGCAACGAGGTTATACGGCTCTTCGATAATGCATATCATCGAGCGGTCACGTTTTGGATTAGTGCAATAGAGACAGGGATTAACGTCGGTAAGATTGTTACAGATATCGCAGAAAACGATCTTTTCCTTGACCTCGCGCAGCGACTCGATAAAGTTATCGACCTCGGCAGTCGGGCGGCGAAGTATATAAAACGCCAAGCGCTGCGCCGACTTCCCGCCAATCCCCGGCAGCCGTTTGAATTCGTCAATGAGTCTTGCTACAGGTTCGGAGTAATCTAGCATTTTGAAAAAGTTTTAACGCAAAGTCGCAATCAATAGTATGAATCTTTGCGGCTCTGCGTCTTAGCGTCTTTGCGTTGAGAATTCTACATTAACCCAGGCGGCAGCATCCCGCCGAGTTTGCCTTTTAGCGATTCTTCCACTTTGCGGTGAGCTTCGCCGAGAGCCGCAACGGTAAGGTCCTGGATCATATCGACATCCCCGTCTTTAACGAGATCGGGTGAGATCTTTACTTCCATCACCTGAAAGTCGCCGCGTACTTTTACGGTTACGGCACCGCCGCCGGCCGAAGCCTCGACGACCGTTTGTTTCATTTCGCGGGCCATCTGCTCCTGCATTTCCTGGGCCTGCCGCATCATCGAACCCAGATCCATTCCGCCTGGTAATTTCATCGTTTTTTACTTCCTGATAACAATATTTTCAGCTAGTAATCATCGTAGCTTTGCGTATATTCAATTGCAAACGAGCGGTTTTGCGGCGACCGCTGCGATTTTCAAAAAAATCTATTGACGACGGGAACTTTCGGGCGTAAGGTTTGTCTAATCTTTCCGCGGATACAGAGTGAGTTTTCCAAATCTGGAGGAATATTTATGAACGGCGAAAAAGGCCCATTTTGGTTCAACAGCGGCCTCGCTCTCGGCATAGGGTTGATCATTTCGTCCCTGATCTTTGGCTGGTTTTATTCGAATGCCAAACGCGGCGACGAGGCGATCACGGTGACGGGTTCGGCCAAACGGCGGATCACGTCCGACCTCGTCGTTTGGAGCGCGGGCGTTTCACAACAAGGGCCGCAGCTTACCGAGGTTTACAAAGGTCTCGCTGACAATATTCCGAGGATCAAACAATATTTGCTGTCGAAAGGCATCGCCGAAAATCAGATGACTGTCTCGTCCATCGCGTCGGTAACATTGAAAGGTAAAGATTCGGACGGCAACGAAACATCCGAGATCACCGGTTACTCGCTCTCGCAGTCGATCGAGGTTCGTTCGAATGATGTGCAAAAGATCGCACAGGTCGCACGCGAAGCAACCGAGCTGATCAATCAGGGCATCCTCATCGAATCGTCCGCGCCGAAATATTACTACACCGCGATCGGCGACCTAAAGGTCGAAATGCTCGGTGAGGCAGCCAAGGACGCCAAGGATCGCGCCGAAAAGATCGCTTCAAGCACAGGCAATTCCATCGGCTCGGTCCGCTCGGCAAAAATGGGTGTGCTGCAGATAACCGCCGCCGATTCGACCGATGTTTCCGATTACGGAGTTTATGACACCTCGACCATAGATAAAGATATGACCGCCGTCGTCAACATCGGTTTCGCGGTTCGCTAATGCTTCATTTTCGACGCCCGGATTCGCAGGAACATCTGCCAGCCGGCGTGTTTTGTTCCTCCGTAATATGGGACGAGAGCTGTCGGATTTGAATTGAATGTCGCCATTCCGCCGATGCCGACATCGATGCCTTTGTCTTTTACGAGATCGCGGACGTACCCGATCGAATAGCTGCCGACGCGGAAAACGTCGTCGTGTATTGGGTCGTCGTGGTCGAGCACGAGTTCGTGGCCGTCTTTTTGGACCTGCTCGATGCGTCCGAAGACGGAGTTCTTGCCGAAGGTGTAATCGCTTTCGAAAAGGTACGAATTAGTAAACGCGCCTTCCTTGTAATTTTGTCCCCAAACAAATGTCGCTGCCCAGTTCTTTTCGTCGCTGATCTTTCGGTTGTACATCGCCGAAGCGGTCGTGCGGCGGAGTTTCGCAAGCTCGGGCTCGGAGCGTTCGGGATTTTTCAAGTATCCGTGCGATAACTGAAATGCCCAGTCTTTCGTCGGGTTGACCGAAATGCGTGCGCTGAATGAATTCAGACGCAGGCGGTCAAATCCCCAGCGGTTCTCGTCCGGCTCGGTTCCGTTGAAGGCGCTCGCCTCGACCTTTACTTTTCCGAAGCTGTAGCCGCCGGTGACAACGCCCCATGTGATGTGCGACGCGTCCTGCCAATGGTGGCCGATAGGCGCGTCGGGATTATTTGCCGCCGAAGCTCGGTGCATGAACATCGGCGGGCCGAGCGCGGGTTCTCCGGCGATGCCTCCGTAGATGAAGAAAGATTGTTTCTCGTTTACCTTGTGCGAAAAGGAAGCTGCCAGCTCCGAAATAAAATCGTGCGGATGCTGACGGTCGTGGATCGGCTGGCCCTCGTACAATTCGCCCGATTGATACAAAAGCGGATAGCCGTAACCGCGTTGGATCAACGGATCGAGCGATGCCATCACGCGAAACCCGATCTGCGACCTTTCACCCAACGGGCGCGAATATATCGCCATAAACATATTCGGCGCGTCAAAGCGGTTTCGGTCGCCTTTGCCTGCGGCAGAAACGTCGCGCGTCGAGCCGATCTGCGTATAGCGAAGGAACGCCGTGCCCATCAGCATAAGCATTCCGCCATCGTCGTACATTTTCATATACGCATGCATCGGTGCCGAATCCGGCAGCCAAGACGTGCCCGAACCTTCGCGTGACATCGGGTCACCGATGCTGATCGTCGAAGCCATAGGCTTCGAATGCGTGCTGTGATCGTCAGCCTTCTTCACTTCGTCCATTTTGCTGTGGTCGTGCGGAGTCGGTGAGGCTGCCGGTCTCGGCGCGTTATGATCGTGCGCCGCAGGTGTCGGCGAAGGAGTCGGAGTCGGTTTGCCGTGGTCGTGCTGCGCCGCGACCGTGGCGGCAAGAATAGAAATAAAAAGAAAATATATAATGAGAACTTTCACGAAATGCTCCTAATCGTAAACAGAAAGACGGCGTTCGGCGATGGTGCCGAAACGCAAGAGTCCGCAGTCGTGTTTAACGTCTGCGAATTACTTTTTGTGATCTTTTTTCTGATTTACAGGCGCGGTGGTGCGCGGGCAGGAAGCAGAGATTCTAAGATCGTTGTTTTTGAAAACTGTCTGCTGGTCTCGGGCAAAAACGAAGGCGTCACCGCGACGGAAATGAATTCTACATGGGAAACCTCAGTCGCAACTTCGGCAATGTCGCCGCCTGTTTTTGACTTCTTGGTCTCGGATTTTGAAACGATGACGGGCGAAGGCTGGCTGACGAAGCATTCACAATCGACATCCAGAACCTGAGTGCCAGACGGAACTTGGACTACCTCGGTTTTTTCATGCCCGTTACTGTGACACGACGTTTCCTCAGCCTTCTTCGTTTCCTGATGATGCGAACAAGCACAAGCCGAGATAGAGCCGACAAGCAGTGCAGCCACCAGGCAAAGCGATAAACCTATTTGTTTTAGGCGGAAATTCATCTCTGGATTTTAATGATACCTAGCCGTGCGTGAAAGATAAAGGTTCCAGACTCACCTATCTTGTCTTGGGCTTTGCCCCTCGATGTGCGGAAAAGCTCCGCTTTTCCGCGATCCGACACAATGACCGGCGGCTCTGCCGCCACTGCGGCAGAGCCACAGAGATTCTTCTTAAACTCTCGGTGAGTCAGAGACTCACCGCACATCGAGGAACCCAAACGGTTTCGAAAGTTAATACAAACTAGTACGATATCGCTATGCCGCAGGAGACGCATGAATTGATCACATTTCGGACCTTGTATGACAGTCCTATGATCGGGGTGCGCGATTACGTTTGCCGGGATACAAACTGCACTAAGTCGGCCGAGGAGCATTCGGACGCGAATGCAATTGTGCTGATGCGGCACGGCGCGTTCTCGCGGCATTTTGGGAAAAAGCAGTTTACGGCGGATGTAAATCAGGCGACGTTCTTTACAAAGGATTCGGTCTATCAGGTCAGTCATCCGGTCGATCACGGCGACCGCGGCACGACGTTTACCGTTCCGCCGTCGATATTGACGGACATTGTTCGCGAACTCGACCCGACGGTGGACGAGCATCCCGACGAGCCGTTTCCTTTCGCGGCGGGGCCGTGTTCGGCGGAAGTTTTTCTGCGGCATCGAGATTATGTTCGGCGTTTGGAAAATGCGTCAGTCGAGCCGCTGGAACCGCTTTGGGCGGACGTTACCGGATTGCAGCTTGTCGCCGATGTGCTTGAAGCCGCATTCGTCCAGCACGGCAACAAGCCGCAGCGCCGGGTTTCGACTACCGAAGATCACCTTGAACGCACCGAAGCGGCGAAGTCATATCTAGCCTCTAGGTTTACGGAAAATGTTTTGCTCGATGACGTTGCGGCGGCGGTCAACGCTTCGCCGTTCAATTTTGCGCGCATCTTTCAGCAGCAGACCGGCGTGTCCGTTCACCGTTACCTGACGCTTCTTCGGCTGCGTGCATCGCTTGAAAAGATCGCCGAACCCGACGCCGACCTGACGTCGATCGCCCTCGATCTCGGATTCTCCAGCCACAGCCATTTCACGGATATTTTTAAGCGAGAATTCGGCAAAACACCCTCGGAAATTCGCACAAAGTTGCAGATAAGAACTCTACGCGAAATGAGCAAGAATCTGATAGCCTGACCCTTCGGTGCGCAACTATCCTTGGATCATGAGTCGCAACTCATATATCAATAAGGGAGGAAATTGTGATGAACACATCGAAATGCTCGGTCTGCGATTGGGAGATCAAAGACGGCGGCGTAAAAGTAACGGTCGGCGGAAAAGAGATAATTGTTTGCTGTGACGAATGCGCGCAAGCAGCAATAGCCGATCATGAAAAGGCAGCGGCCTAAACTGGCAAGCCTCCGGCGACAACCGGGGGCTTTCGTTTTTGCTTGCAATTTGTCACAGGTTTAGTTACAAAAAGAAAAATGGAAATAGAATGGAAAACGAAACGCGAACCGTATCTTTTCAAAAAGATAGGTAAATGGGTTGGCCTCAGCGTAAGCCGTGCACGGGTTCTGCCCGGACGAATGCTTGAGCACACGAACGATTTCCATGAGGTAAATATTGCTCTCGCCGGTGAACTGACGACAACAAAACTGACGGCGACAGGCAAACTTCGCTCGACTTGTGCCTCGACCGGAAATCTCTGCATCACGCCCGCGGGCCAGCCGATCAGCGCGCGTTGGAATAAGACGCTCGACAATTTGATGATGACTTTCGAGCCGGACTTCGTGAAACGAACCGCCGGGGAAAATCATTTTGCGCCGGATTTTGAATTTAGCGAACTGTATAAAGGCGAGGACACGCTCATACGCACGCTCGGCCTGACGCTCCTTGACGAATCGGATTCGGACACGCCCTCGGGAAGGTTGTTTACGGATTCGCTCGTGCAGACGCTGACGCTGCATCTGCTTGCGAATTATTCGAATGCACGAACGAAGGAACTTGAACAGAAAGGCGGGCTATCGGGCTATAAGCTCCGCCGCGTGAAGGAATTTATTGACGCGAATTTGGAAGCCGATATCTCGCTTGCCGAGTTGGCGGCTGTTGCCGACCTAAGCCAATTTCATTTTTCGCGTGCGTTTCACAAAACCGTCGGAATGACGCCGCAACGCTATCTGATGCGCGAGCGCATCGAACGCGCCAAAGAATTGCTGGCAAACGGTCATGTACCGATAGTCGAGGTCGGACTGCTCACCGGATTTAAGAACCAAAGCCACTTCACGACCCTGTTTCGTAAATTTACCAACTTTACGCCAAAAACATGGCGCGACCTGCGTCTTGCGTGAGTCGCAATCTGAGAACACAAACAGCAAAAGCGCGAAAGACTGCGAACTGTTTCATTTTCTAGCCTCGAAATATCGGAGGTTAATAGATGAATCAGTTTATTTTTGGTCTTGTATTTATTTCGATCTCAGGTTTAGCGATCTTTGGACAACAGAGGGATTTCGATACATCATTCGAAGGCGGTATCTCAATGGCAAATCGCGGAAATTTTGTTGAGGCACTTGCTCAGTTTCAAAACGCAGAGAGTTCGATTGAGACTTCGCGGCTTTCAAAGAAACGCCTTGCTCAACTGCATTTCAACATCGGCGTTTGCCACTTTAGGCTCGAAAAGAACGCCGATGCGCTATCGCGATTCGAAACTGCGGTTCAACTCTTTCCAAAATACGAACGAGCGCATTATGCTCTTGGGATGGCCGCGTCTCGCAAGTTCGATTGGCAAAAATCGGAACGCGCATTTCTCAATGCTTTGAAGTTAAACAGATCGAACGCCGAGACGTGGTTCGACCTTGCTTTCGTTTACTTGGCGACTGGAGAAATGCTGCGAGCCAAGGCCGCGTTTGAAACTTCGCTCGAACTGAACACGGTCGATGCCGCGACAGCTTACAACAATATCGGCGTGATAAGTGCTTCATTCGGCGACCGAAAAAATGCGGAGCGTGCGTTTGAAAACTCGGTTCGCGTCTCAAACGGAACATACGAGATCGCTGCGGCAAATTTGACGGTCATTCGCTTGCGTCACGAGGAAACATTGGTCGCGGCCAACCTTAAGTTCGGAATGCAACGAAACTTTTTTGGAGAATGAAATGGATAAGAACGGCGATGTGATGGCGATACTCAAACTGTATGAGCTTCGCCGCGATGAGCAGATGCGGGCCGCACGGCAGTGGTATTTTTCGGAGTTCGCACCGACCTCGGCGATGGACATCGTAGCTCTCTATCGCGGCGGTGAGCGTGCAAGTGCTAACTTTCGCATGGTCGTGTCCTATTGGGACACGGCCGCGTCGCTTGTGCTCAACGGCGGCATCGATCAGAAGATGTTCCTTGCCGCGAACACCGAGCATATTTTCGTCTATGCAAAGATCGCCGATTACCTTGACGAAGTGCGTACGATATTTCGCGAACCGGATTTCTTCATCCATCTCGAAACTCTATGCAAGGCAATGCCGGATTTCGAACAGAAACTCGAAGGCCGTAAACGCCTGAGCGCTATATGGACCTCAATAGCAAGTGAACCGCAGTAACCTTCTTCAGTTGGGTTATTGATGGTACGTTTCAATCGCCACCTCTTTGTATTGTTCCAGGATCTTAAAAGGAGAACTCTTTCCGTCATTCAAATACTCGGTAAAAAATGCGTCCAGAACGCTGGTTATGATCTCAAGTCCGCGCGTTGGTGGTAAGTCGGCTCCATGCTTTTCCAACAGTGCTTTTGGAACAATAAATGGAATGTCGCTGAAGCTAAGGTGAAATGTCCCGTCGATCTTTACAATAAAGGATCGAGTCTTTTTCTTCGAAACAACCGCCGCCCATTCATCATCACGCTGTTTTCTAATTGCCGCTGGAGGACGTCGGGCTTCCGTTGGCACGTTGAGCAGCACAAGATAAGGTAAATTAACGCCTTCCATTTCCACCTTTCCCCATACGGAACCATCCAGGTCGGCGCAGGCTTTGAACCGAAAGCTGATTCGACAAACTTCGAGTGCCGCTGCACCGCCCAGTGAATGTCCGAACATGCCTATTCGTTTTTCATCAATGTGATCGGCAAACCGGCTTCCTATTGGTTCTTTGCTCAAAAGGCTATCCAGTATGAACAATGCATCCTGGGCCATCGACTCGACGCGCTCTGCAGCGAACCCTTCTCCGCGTTTGTCTTAGGTGAACGACAATGTCCGGCCGTCCGGCATTACAGTAAATCCCATATAAGGATGGTCAATTGCAGCAATGATGTAGCCGCGGCTCGCCAAATTCTCAAGGATCGAAGTGTAATTCGATCGTGACATACCAAACCCGTGAGAGAAAATTAGAAGTGATAAGCGTCGGGGTTTCTGAATGATCGGGGCATCCCTCGCCGAATATGTTTTGGTGTTCCAGCTTTCTATCACCTCGGGTTTTAGGTCAAGATATTCCTCTTTTTTCAGCTTCGAAATCAACGTCGGATCGGGAAAGTAAGAAACCGTCGATGCTTGTTTCATCTTCTTGGCCGGATACCAGATTTGAACCATCATTTCGCGGTGCCTGCCTGATTCCGGAGCGAAAGCATACTTTCTGGAGAAATCCGTAAGGTGGAAGATTGATGTTCCCACTGCGTATTGTCCAGTGGGCTTTGGGAGCAGCGGCTCTGCCAAGGTCTTCGCTTCTTGTGCGAAGGAGATGCTCGTCGTCCAGATTAAAATGAGTAAAAAAGCTTTGAGGAGGCAGATCAACGGGTTTCTAGAATAAGAACTTATTCTCATTTGCATTTTGCTATGGCTCCCATTTTGAAAATGTCGAATCGATTGTTTTCGTTAGAGATAATAGCACTGTCTTTTCGAATTCGTGCCAGAACTTATTGATAACAAAGAAGATATTGAATTTAGTTTAGAATTTTGAACATAGTTATGAAAGAAATACGAGACTAGGCATCTTGAAAAAATTGCATTCCGTGATAAAATCGTGTTTCACGGATGAAAAGATATGTTCTAAAACGCGATGAGAAGTCGCTGCCCGAAAGGCTGACGCGGTATAAGACCGAGCTGAATGAGGAGCAGTTCGCGGTGGTGACCGCACAGCCGAAAGCGACGCTGGTTGTTGCCGGTGCGGGAACGGGAAAGACGCGAGCGATAACTTATCGTGTTGCTTACCTGATCGAACAGGGTGTTTCGCCGCAGCGAATACTGCTTGCAACATTTACCAATAGAGCGTCGCGTGAGATGCTGCGTCGCGTAGAAAACCTTACAGGTTCACAGAATGTTCATCGCGTTTGGGGCGGCACGTTTCATCGAATCGCAAACCTCGTCCTTCGCCGCCACGCTTCGTCGCTCGGCTACGATTCAAATTACTCAATACTCGACAGCGAGGACTCTCGCGGCCTGATCAACATCTGCATCGACGACGCGGCCATCGACACCAGGGCAAAACGCTTTCCAAAGGCCGAAGTCGTTCAGGACATTATCTCTTACGCCAACAACACCGATCTTCCTCTGGAAAACGTGATCGCCGGAAAGTATCCGTACTTCGAAATGCTTACCTCGCAGATCAAGCGCGTCGATTCGATATATCAGTCGCGAAAGGTCGAGCGAAACGTGATGGATTACGACGATCTGCTTTTGAACGTGAAAAAGCTGCTCGTTGAGAAACAAGAGATCGCCGAGATTTACGCCGAACAGTTTCAGCATATTTTGGTCGATGAATATCAGGACACGAACCGTCTGCAGGCAGAGATCATAGATCTTTTGGCCGTGAAGCATCGCAACGTGATGGTCGTTGGCGACGATGCCCAGTCGATCTTTGCTTGGCGTGGCGCCGAGTTCACGAATATCTACGAATTCCCGAAACGCTATCCTGAAGCACAGGCTTTTAAGCTGGAGATAAACTATCGTTCGACGCCTGAGATCCTCGGTCTCGCGAACACGTCGATCGCCTGCAACCGGAAACAGTTTTCGAAGATGCTGGCGGCGGTCAAGCGAAGCCGCGACTTCAAGCCTGCGTTGATTCCCTGTTCGGATGTTGAGCAGCAATCGGCGTTCGTCGCTTCGCTCATTCTCGAACTTCGCGACGAAGGCACGAATCTCGAAGACATCGCCGTCATTTATCGGTCGCATTATCATTCGATCGATCTGCAGTTAGAACTTTCGCGACGCAGTATTCCGTACCGTGTTCAGTCCGGCGTCCGATTCTTCGAGCAGGCTCATATAAAAGATGTGATCTCGTATCTGCGAATTATCGTAAATCCGCGTGATGAGCTTGCCTGGAAACGTGTGCTGAAAATGATTCCCGGCGTCGGAAATGCGACGGCGAATCGCGTCTTTGTGGCGATCTCTGTCAGAACCGCCTACGATAGTGGGCGGCTGTACTCCGCTGACGGACCTTCGGTAGAACTCCGGAATTCCAGCATTCAGCCGGCCGCTGCCGCAGGCGGTTCTGACACGGTCGGGCTTCTGCAGTCAATCCCGAAACTGCGGGACAAGACAACTTGGAAATCGTTTATCGAGCTTTTAGAACTTCTAACATCGCAGGAGAATCGCGACAACCCGGCAAAGCAGATCGCGTTGATACTTGAAAATGGTTATGAGCAATATCTGCTTGAGAATTACGAGAATGCGGACGCACGAACCGAAGATATCAAAGGGCTTTCGCTTTACGCACAGCGTTACGAATCGACCGAGATCTTCTTAAGCGAACTGGCACTGCTTTCGACCGAACGATTCAAAGAGCCGACGCCGCTTGTCGGCGAAGACGTGATCGAAGGGGGAGAGGACGATGAACGGCTGACGCTCACCAGCGTTCACCAAGCCAAAGGTTTGGAATGGAAAGCCGTGTTCATCATCTGGGCTGCCGAAGGTAAATTCCCTTCGCCGAAATCGCTTCGCGAGATCGATGCGCAGGAGGAAGAACGTCGGCTTTGGTACGTCGCGATGACGCGTGCAAAAGATGAACTATATTTCACATATCCGCTTTTAATGACCGATTACAACCGCCAGGCGGTTCTGCAAAAACCTTCTCGCTTTATCACCGAATGCCCGGCATCTTTATTCGAGATATGGGATCTTGAGGAAGAAACTTTGGTGTTGGCAGCAAACGCAATGGCGCCGGGTGCGGCAACCGAGTACATCAACTAACTTTCCCTCTGAAAATCAAGATTGTGATACGCTTTTTGCGATGAAGATCTGTCCGTTATGCAAACGCGATTTTTCCGACGATCTCAGTTTCTGTCTTGAAGACGGTTCGCCACTGCAACACTCAGTCGAAACCGCCGATCTGACGCGCCGCGAGACTGAACAGTTCGAGCAGGAGACAGTTTTTAGACAAGGTCAAACACAGTCGCCGACCGTTCGTAGAACAAGCTGGTTTGGCATTATCCTGGTTGTGGTTTTGCTGCTCGCAGGTTTCGTTGTCCTATTGGGGACGGGCATAGGTGGTTACATTTTTTATACTGCATCCGGCACGCAGCACGATCTGCCCGTCGAACCATCCAGCACACAAAAGCCCGTTGGAAAATCCACAATCAATAACACCGAACCCGATCTGCCGACCGTGAATCACAATATGAACACGGCCAATCGGCAAACGACACCCGCAGATCTCAAAGTTGTAGATCCCAACACCGAACCGGGCAACCGGCCGGCAAACACCGCTCCACCACCGCCGCCGCGTATGATATCCGGCGGGGTGCTGAACGGAAAGGCTGTTAGTTTGCCGAAACCCGACTATCCTCCGGCGGCCCGCGCCGTGCGTGCAGGAGGTCCGGTTACGGTTCAGGTGACCATCGATGAACAAGGAAATGTTGTCTCGGCATCGCCTGTCAGCGGACATCCGCTTCTTCGCGCGGCAGCCGCCGCCGCAGCAAGGAATGCAAAGTTTTCGCCGACACTGCTTTCAGGTACTCCGGTCCGCGTGACGGGCGTGATAATTTACCGCATGGGACCCAACCAACCCGCAAAAATTGATCGTGAAGATCGTCGAGAAATCAGAAAAGGAGAACGGCCATGAGCGCAAAAGAACAGATGATCGCGATCCTGCGGGATCGGGACACGGCACGTATCAGATTCAATTACAGCAGTTCCGGTGCAACGGCGACGATAAATGCGGAATCGTTCACACGCGTTGCGGACGGCTTGGAGAGCGGCCATTTTAGCGTCGTCGAGGGCCGCCACGCCCGAAACATGATCACCTACAGCGCGTGGGCCGACGGTAATGACGCGGCGAACACTTTTTATCTTGGAAACAACCTGCGCTGGTCGCGCGATTTCAGCGCTCTCGTGGTACACGAATCGGTTCACGCGCATTTCGATCTGAATCGAACAAGTATTCCCTGGCTCGACAACGAAGCCGTCGCGTATATTGCCCAGGGATACTATTTGCGCAACTCAGGCTATCCGCAGTCGCGGCTTGAAGAAGACGAGCCCTACGAACTCGGTTACCGCGTCGCCCGCGAATATGCGGCAGGCCGCAGCGGTTCGGAATGGGTCACGCTGCTTCGCGATCTTTTGAACACCGACTCGCGTTACTCATCCTATATTCACAACGCCTTCACGGGTGACGGTTAGTAGCAATGTTCAAATATCGGGCGTGTTCGTGTTAGAATTCGGTTCATTCGGGCTTGAATTCGGACGCCCGCGATTCGAACGAATATGAAATATTGCCCGACCTGCGAAACCCGTTACGACGAAGAGATACTGCGTTTTTGTATGAAGGACGGCACGCCTTTGATCGAAGAAGGCGAGCCGAAATTTACGGAGATGCCGAGCCAGAGCCTGGACCTTGATGACGATCCGGCCGAAGTGACGATCATTCGCAAGAAAGGCGAGATACCGATCCCGCCGCCGGTCATGGACGATGCAGGCGAACTTCAGCCGCCCGATCCTGAACCGCTTCCGCAGGAACCGGTGTTTCGGCCGAAGGAAGAACCGGCACCGCGCATCATCGTTCCGATGCAGCAGCCGCGCGTCCAACAATCGCGCGTCGTTCAGCAGCCGTATCAGCAGCCGCAAAGATCGAATACATTGCTTGTAGCGGTATTGACGGCGTTCGGGACAGTTGTTTTGCTTGCGCTCGGTGCCGGAGTGGTTTGGTTTTTTATGCGGGATACGGAATCGAACTCGAACGTGAACACCAATCCGCCGAACGTGAACGTGAACCTGAATACCAATCTTGGCTACGATCCTAATTTCAATTTCAATGCGTCGGTTAATTCCAACAGCAGTTCCAACGTCAATGTGACCACGAACGCGAGAACGCCGACGCCGACACCAAGACCGACAAGCACACCGACACCGTCACCTACGCCGGACGACGATAACGATCCAACGCCAACACCGCGGACTTCACCATCGGTCCCGACGATGCAGTCTTCACCGCGACCGTCACCGACGGTTCCGCGAATGATGCCTGCGAACCGTCCTATCAATCGGTCGTCTAATAGCTAGAAAAGAATTTTTGGCCACAGATTTACACGGATTTTCACGGAAATTTCTTATCCGCTTTTATCCGTGTTATCTGTGGCTAAATTTCTGACTTAGGCGTGCGCAAGAGCTTTTTCGACGGCGCGGCGCGGATCGATGACGCCCCAGCCCTGGCGGTCTATTTCGTAGCCCGGAAGCCGTTCGGCGGTGTCGATCAAAATACGTTTAATTTTTGATGGTGTAAGCGAAGGATTTGCTTCGAGCATTTGAGCCGCGACCGACGAAACTATCGGTGCGGAGAACGATGTCCCGTCAACATATTTGTAGTGTTTCGTTATGACGTTTTCGCGGCGAATCTTCAAAACGATCAACTGGCGTATGCTGTGAACCGCCCGGTCCAGTGCGGCGTCGAGTTCGGGGTCGATCCCGGGATTCGCACGAATGATCGCGTGCAGATCGCCATCAGCTGCCTTGTCCAAAACTTCAAGTAACGATGCCTGCTGCGCGGTCGGCGTGTTCGGCAGGATCGGTGCCGGAACCCAGATCGAAGGTGCTATCACTTCCGGTTTCTGCAGGCCGTCAACGGTCGGCCCGTAAGACGAACGATACATTCCGCGTTTGGAACGCTTGATCGAATTGTTGTCGTCGAGCCCGCCGACAGCTATGCACGACGGAGAGCTTGCCGGCGGAACGACCGGATGATTAGGCATATGACCGGAGTTGCCGACGGCGCATACTACTAAGATCCCCGCGGCCGAACATTCTTCCACAACCTGCGAAAGCGGATCGGTCAGATAACTTTGCTCGTCGTCGCCGCCTGCGGAAATATTTACGATCCTGATGTTGTAACGCTCGCGGTGATCGAGCACCCATTGCAAACCTTCGCGGATGTTGTCATCGGTGATGCGGCCCGTCCGAGCAAGTTTTACCAGAACCACGTCGGCCTCCGGGGCAATGCCGCGATAGAATCCGTTTGACAGCGATCCGTTACCCGCAGCGACAACCGAGGTCATCATGCCGTGCCAACTGGCAACATCGGGCTGAAACAGCGATTCAAGATCGCCGTCGGAATGGAGCAGATTTCGATATGCGACTATTCGATTGCGCGGCGTGGTCAGATCGACATGCGGATAAAACCCGGAATCGAGAAAAGCGATCGTCACGCCCTTGCCGGTGAAATGCTCGTCCGCGTCCAACCTGAGCGGCGTCGAAAGCACATGCGACCCGTCTTTCTGCATCGCCGCGTCTTGCTCGATTTGATCCTGCGCTCGTTCGAACAATCGGACGCAGCGAGCGCAAACCGCACGAAAGTCTGCCGTATCAGGTGCATTCGCCGCAATTAGTTTCTGAAGATCGTCTTCGAGAACCCGCATCGGCACAAACTCGGCCCGCGTTTCGCGCGAACAGACCGGGCACACGGTGATGTCCGCGTTTGGCAGTTCGTTTGGATTTGATCGGGATGGCTGCGGGGTCATTTTGGCAATTTAAGTTTTTCACAGGCAACAGTTAAAATCAATGACATTCACCCGCGAAAAACGCGAAAGTGTTTGAATTTAGTAGCAGATCACGGTCGCTGGTTTTCTTTCGTGTATTTCGCGGGCAAAACATTTTATGAGTAAAAAAAAGATCGGTCTCGCACTTTCGGGCGGCGGTGCGCGCGGGTTCGCGCATGTCGGCGTTTTGAAGGCGCTTTCTGATCACGGCATCGAGGTCGATTGTGTTGCCGGAACCTCGGCAGGTTCGTTCGTCGGCGGCGCATTTGCGGCCGGGCTGTCCGCTGACGAGATAGTCGGCCTCGGCGATGGATTTTCGTGGATGACGGTGGCCGGCATTCCGTACTCGACCCGCGGCTTTTTTTCGAATGCGAAGATGGCGACGTTCATTCGAAAAAAATTCCCTGTGACGCGGTTTGAGGATCTAAAAATTCCGTTTGCCGCCGTTGCCACAAATCTGGAAACCGGTGACGAGGTAATTATCACCGAAGGCGACTTTGCCACCGCGATTCGTGCAAGCTGTGCGATCCCCGGCGTGTTTACGCCGGTTGAGGACGCTGAGGGCAGGCTGCTGATGGACGGCGGAGTCGTCGCTCCGATGCCGATGAACGCGATAAAGCTATTCGAACCGGATATAGTTATCGCCGTCGATCTGATGGCTTGCGGTGCGGCTTTTTGGGGAAGGCCCAGGACAATGGTCGGCACACTATTTCAATCGGCAATGATGCTTCTCCGCACTGCGTCACGCATTCAGCATTATGCCGCCGACGTAATGATCGAACCACAGATCGCGCACATACGCCCCGACCAGATGAAAAAATCAAAAGAGTTGTTCAAGCTTGGATTTGAAGCGACGGAAGAAAAGATCGACGAGATCAAGGCGCTGATCGCGACCGATCAGAAAGCGTAGCGTTCGGCGATGGTTGAACGCTTGACGATCTTGCGGCTTGGAGTTTTCGGTTTTACGGTCGAAGGATTTGCAGTTTCGGCAGGTGATGCCTTTATATCAAACTCGATGTTGCGAACTTTTTTATCACCGATAAAAACGTCCACGCGATATTTCCCGGCAACCCAGTTTCCGTGCGGCTTGCCTGAAAAATGCACGCGGTCTTCGTCCTCTTTCGTTATGTAGCGTATCGACACGACCTTTGATTCGGCCTTAACGCCCGGAACATTCGCGGCTACCAGATCCATCCTTACGTCAGCAACGGTCGGCTCCGTAAAGCGGACGACGCAATAGATGGGAATGTCGGTCACGGAAAAACTTTGTGCGGCTTCGCCGGCTTTTCCGTCGGCATCGGCCCGCGCAAGGAAAATTTCGGCTATTGTCCCCACACGGAGCGGTTCCGTCGTCTGCGGTATCGCCGATAACGGCAACATTACGACAAGCAGAACAATAGCTTTTCCAAGTAGTTTCATGACCAAAACTTCGGCACACAGATTTGCATTATCTATGAAGGGGTAAATAAGGCTTTAGTTGCTTCTGCATAAAAAAACCTTTACAAAGGTGTCGTTCTTGGACTATTATTTCGAGACCTGTTTGTCGAACTGTGGAACTTTCGTATCCACAATTTCGTCATTACACCAGAAGAAAAATGCTGAATTATAAAGACAATCGGCTCATGGCGGCACTGCGAACAGCGAATGGAGCGGCGCGCGCCTCGGTCGTTGTCACGCAAAAAGTGACCTCGATGAAAGCAATATTCGATAACGATACATAATTTTATTCAAATTTTGAGCGGAAGGGCGGCCGATTCGCGGCCGCCTTTTTTATTGGGAAAAAGTCATGTCCGAGATAAAAGAAGATCAAAATAACACGGTTTCGATACCGTCAAAACCTGTTGTTTTCGCTCGTGCCGTAAGCCAGCCATACCGCGGTTGGGCAATCGCCGCGATGTCTGCCGTACTTTTGGCAACGGCGGCCTCACGCGCCTCAACATACATATTGAAGCTCCTGACGGATGACGCCATTGCGTACGGAAAAGGCGATGTTGACACCTCGGCCATATGGCAGTGGGTCATATTGTTTCCGGCGGTCTATTTGGTCAATGAGATCATTTGGCGAAGCAGCGGCTTCTGCGGAATGCGGTGGATAACGGGCGCAGTTGCCGAGAGCAATCGCCGTCTGTTCGGATATCTTTCCGAGCATTCTGCGACCTACTTCAGCGACCGTCATGCCGGCGCGCTGGTGAACAAGATCTCGAATGCGTCATCGGGCATCGAGCGACTGATGGGCCAGTGGTTGTGGCAGTTCTTCCCGCTGATGGTCGGTTTTGCGGCCGATCTTTATCTTACATACACGGCCCATCCGTACTTCGCTTTGTCGCTGCTCGTGTGGATCGTGATCTATGTTCCGGCAAACGTGTTTTTCGTTTCACGTCTGCATAAGCTGAGCTTTGCCTACGCGGAATCGTCGTCATTGCTGAAGGGCAAAATGGTGGACAGCACATCGAATGTTGACACGGTGCAGTACACCGGCTCGATCGAATACGAAAGGCGGCACATTGGCAATCACATAGGCAACCAGCGTTTTTCGCATTTGAAAGAATGGTGGTGGTCCGAATGGGTGCTGGTCTCAAACGGCGTGCTGCTGGCGATATTCATTTTCTCGATGTTCGCGTTCGGGATGTGGCTCATCGCTGCCGGCGAGATCAGCGTCGGCTCTCTTGTGATGGTGATAATGATCGTCATCGGTCTGGAGCAGCGTATGTTTTTCCTCGGCCAAAACCTGACGCAGGCCGTCAGCTTTTTCGGCCAGGTCAATGAGGGCCTCAAGGAACTGCTCCAACCGCACGAGATAGTCGATCGACCGGACGCAAAACCTCTGGTCGTGAAGGACGCGGCCATCGATTTCAAATCGATAGCTTTTGCCTATCGCGGAAAAAGAGTGTTCCGCGGCGGATTCGATCTGCGGATCGGCGGAGGCGAAAAGGTCGGCCTTGTCGGGCACAGCGGTGCGGGCAAATCTACGCTTGTTTCGCTGCTGCTAAGGCGGTTCGATCTGGATGGCGGAAGCATAATGATCGACCGCCAAAGCGTGTCGGACATTACGCTTGACTCGCTGCGAAGGACCGTGGCATTCGTTCCGCAATCGACCTCGTTGTTTCATCGTTCCATCATCGATAACATCCGCTACGGACGCCTCGATGCGACCGACGAAGAGGTGGTTGAAGCCGCACAACTGGCGCAAGCCGACAGCTTCATTCGCGACCTTCCCGAAGGTTACGACACCAAAGTCGGCGAACGCGGCGTTATGCTTTCGGGCGGCCAGCGGCAGCGGATCTCGGTCGCAAGAGCTGTGCTGCGGAACGCTCCGATCCTGCTGCTCGACGAAGCTACAAGCGCTCTAGACAGCGTGAGCGAATCGGCGATTCAAGAGGCTCTTGTCGGCCTTATGAAAGACAAGACCGTGATCGCCATTGCACACCGGCTTTCGACGCTGCGTGCAATGGATCGGCTCGTAATTGTCGAAAATGGCGAGATCGTCGAGGATGGCAGCCATGACGAACTGATCGCGATCGGCGGTGTTTACGCGAGTCTGTGGAACAGCCAGGTTTCGGGCTTTATTCCCGACTAATCGATAATTGCTATCGCCAACTGACAGCAGTTGGCGGTAGAATTATCTTCGTTTGCCAGTGCCCAAAAAATACACCCTTATAACTTATACGACCAGGTATCGGCTTGGCGGCGCGCAGTTTCCGGTCGTTGCCGGGACGCTTGCCGATGAAAAGCGCGCAAGCGGATACGAAACCGAGATCGTTTGCCGTGCAGTTGAAAGTAAGAGCGATGTTTTGCAAAGCATTCACGAGATCAAAGATGCGGGCGGCGAGATAGACGAGTTTCATTTCGTCGGCCATTCGGGCATGTACGGGCCGATGTTCGGAACAGTTGTGTTTCCCGAGCAGTTCTCGCCATATGAATGGGAGACGATGGAAATTCCGTTTGCCGAGGATGCGACGGCGTATTTTCACTGCTGCCGCTCGGCTAGATGGTTCGCTCCATTTTTCGCGCGAACATTCAACGTAAGCACATACGGATTTTTCTGGTACACGACGTTTTCCCGCAGCAAAACGAAATACGTTGGTGCCGGCGAAAGCACGGCGAGTCCGCTTTACACCATCGGCTGCAAAGGAAGAAAGTCACACGGCTATCTGGCCTCAATCCAAAAACGCCTCGGCTTCATGCCCGCTGAGACGATGAAGTCGTTCGAGCCAAGAGCGGTCAAAGGCGAAGATACCTACAATGAAGTCGCTGAGCTTTATGATGCTGCGTTTGTCGATATTCGCGTTCGAAGAGATGAGTGGCAATGGCTGAATGCACATTTGCCGGAATGCACGGACATCCGCATTCTTGATATTGGGTGCGGGAACGGCGCCCTGCTGAACGCTCTTTCCGATCGCATCGAAAGCGGTGTCGGAGTCGATGAATCGGAATCGATACTGGCTCGTGCCCGGACGAAAAATGCAGAAATTTCAAATCTGAAATTTGAAAAGATCGATGGCCCGAAACTTCCCTTTGACGATCACAGTTTCGACGTAGCGATCTCACTGATGTCGTTTCGATATCTGGACTGGGACCCGTTGCTGGCGGAGATAAAGCGCGTGACAAAACGTGGCGGTAAGCTGTTCATTATTGATATGGTTACGGTTCCCGTTGCATTTGCCGAGTATCCGCGACTGCTGATAGACAAAATGCGGACGATGCGTCATCAGAAAGCGAATGCCGCGTTTAATACCGCGTTGCACAAACTGGTCTCGCACCCCGACTGGAAAAAGATGCTCGAATACAACCCGATCCGCTCGGAGCACGAAATGAAATGGTATCTCGAAAGCCGCTTTCCGGGACAGAAAATGGAGATATTAAATATGGCCTGGAACTCGCGCATCGTCGCCTTCGACAGCGGCGCCGTTGAGAACGGTATCGGAGCAGAGCTTTCATATCCATAGAATATGCTTGGAATATTCGATTGGGGAATTGGCGGCGTTAGCATCCACAAGCTCATCAAAGAACGGCTTGGCGATATTCCCGTTATTTATTTTTCTGACACCGGCGTAACGCCGTATGGAAAAATGTCGCGGAGCGAACTTATCGCCCGGCTACGTCGCGTGATCGGTTTTCTGAGATCGAACGGCGTAACTCACTTGGTGATCGGCTGCAACGCGGCAAGCACGGCGATCGAACATCTTGACCCGCAAGGGTTGAAGATCATCGGCATGATCGAGGGCGGTGTTGCCGCAGCGATGAAAGCCAAACCGACGCGGTTGGGCTTGATCGGCGGTCGGCGAACAGTGCTTTCAGGTGCGTATCTCAGAGCATTCGCGTCTAAGGGAATAGCGGTCGATCAACGGATCGCTCAGCCCTTGTCTGCACTTATTGAAAGCGGCGATACGTCTTCGGCCAAACTGAAAAAAGAATGCGAACGAATTCTCGCTCCCATACGGAACTGCTCGCATATACTGCTCGCATGTACACATTATCCGGCGATCCGAAATGTGATCCGGGAGTGCGTTTCTGAAAGCACGGAACTTATCGATCCCGCCACCGAGATCGTTAAACGAATGGCGAAGTGGAAAATCCGCCCGAAAGGCCTTAATCTTTTCTTTACAACCGGTGATTCGCTTCAAATGCAGAAAAGCGCTCTTGCTGCATTCGACATAGAGATTGGCAAAACGATCTCATTAGATGCGTCAACTTTTTTGCGAAAGTAAGCCCCGTTGACCAGACAAACATATGAACAAGAAAATTCTAACGATTTCTATCCTGTCGCTGGCCGTTACCGCCGCTGTTTTCTTTATGCCCCAGGAAACACAGGCCCAGGAAAGTTCCTCTGCAAAGGCGGGGCGTTTACTAAGCGAATCCGGTGTGAGTTTTTCAAAGGTAACGAACGATGTTTGGATAGTGCCGTTTAAAGGCAAAGAACTTGGCGATTTTAATGTTCTGATCGGTGCCGGCAAGGATGTACTTGTAATGTTCGTGACCGTTACGGATAAGAAAAAGTACACGAAGGCTCCGGAGCTTTTGGCCAAGTTACTTACGAAAACGGATGACATGGATCGGGTAAAGATCGGCCTGGACAAAGACGGCAACGTGGTCGTCAGGATCGACCTGACCATGCGTTTGCTCGACAAGCGGGAATTCTCGGAGAATCTGGATCAGCTTGGCGCGGCATCGGATGAAGTGTTCGCGGTGATCAAGCCGTATCTGACCCGCTAAGGCAAGGTTCGTTGCCAAACGGCTTTCCGACACCTAGAATTTAGCCTTACATGTCGGACGAAGCCGCAAAATTCCACGAAGAAGACGCCATCGGCAAGACGCAGGATTTCCGAATAGCCGGACGTCTTTTGCGCTATCTGAAGCCGTATTGGCACATCGCCGCGGCTGCCCTCGTTCTCACTTTTCTTACTAACATTCTCATCAGCACGCAGCCGTATTTTACAAAGGTTGCGGTCGATGATTTCATCACGCCAAAAAATCTCGACGGCATTTGGCTTTTCGCTTTCGCATTTTTTGGCGTGTTTCTGCTGCGTTTCGTCTTTTCGTATTTGCAGGAGATCCTTGTAAACACGGTCGGCCAGCGGGTGATGGTCGACATTCGCAGCGAGATCTTCAGCAAGCTCCAGCGTCAGGAAGTTGCATACTACGACCGACATCCCGTTGGCCGGATAATCACGCGCCTTACCTCTGATGTCGAAGCTCTTAACGAACTCTTCACCTCGGGCGTGATCGACGTTCTGGGCGATATGGTCATCATCATCGCGATCATCGCGTGGATGTTCGCGCTTGATTGGAAACTGGCGATCGTGTCGCTCGTTACCGTTCCCATGCTTTTCATAGCGACGAACTGGTTTCGCAAACACGCGCGTACAGGCTTTGATAAAGTTCGCACGCGCAATGCGCGTCTTAATGCATTTCTGCAGGAATATCTTTCCGGCGCCCAGACCGTCCAGTTGATGAACGCCGAGGGAAAGGCACAGCGGCGGTTTCATGCGATCAACGACGACTATCGCAACGCGAATATCGAGACGATCTATTACTACGCAGTTTTTTATCCACTGGTCGATTTCATCGGCTCGGTCGGAATCGCGGTTGTGATCTTTTTCTTCGGCTACGAACATCTCAGCGGTCTGACGGCGGCAGAATCCGCGTTGACCATCGGCGTGCTTGCAGCTTTCATTCAATATTCGCTGCAGCTCTTTCAGCCGATACGCGACCTTTCTGATAAATTCAATGTGCTTCAAGCGGCGATAGTTGCGTCGCACCGCATCTTTCTGCTGCTCGATCTCGACATAGGAATAATATCGCCCGAGAATCCAAAGAAAACCGGACGAGCCATCGGCGAGATAGAATTCCGCAACGTCTGGTTCGCGTACAAGGAAAACGATTGGATCCTGAAAGACGTTTCTTTCAAGGTAAATGCCGGCGAAAGCACCGCGCTTGTCGGCCACACAGGTTCGGGCAAAACGACCATCACGAATCTGCTGATGCGTTTTTACGATGTTCAGAAAGGCACGATATTGCTGGACGGAATTGACGTTCGCGAATGGGACCTGCATGATCTGCGTGCGAATTTCGCCGTTGTGCTGCAGGACGTTTTTCTTTTCAGCGGCACCATCGCCGACAACATTCGGCTCGGCAACCGCGAGATTGGCGACGAACGCATTCGCTGGGCGGCGGCTGAGGTTCACGCCGACAACTTCATTCAGCATCTGGACAAAACGTACGAATTCAAGGTTCGCGAACGCGGAGCAGGACTTTCCGTCGGGCAAAAGCAATTGATATCGTTTGCTCGGGCACTGGCGTTCGACCCGAAGATCCTCGTCCTCGACGAAGCAACAAGTTCGATCGACACCGAGACGGAACAGATCATCCAACGGGCCGTGGAACGCGTGATGGACGAGCGGACTTCGATGGTCGTCGCCCATCGGCTTTCGACTATACAAAAATGCGACAGGATCATCGTCATGCATCATGGAGAGTTGCGCGAAACCGGAACTCATAATGAACTGCTTGCGATGCGCGGCCTTTATTGGCGGCTTTATCAGCTTCAGTATTCGGACGAAAAGCTGCACGTTTCGGACAGCGGCATTTCGCCTGCCGAATCGCACACATGATTCGCCGTTAGCAACAGCTAGGTTTACCAACACAGTTTGTTTATAATACGTTTCGAGCAATGCAGGCAGAAGCACAGATAGACCCGAATTTATTGAGCGAATGCAATAAGCAGATCGCTGGTATCTATGCGCGTTGCAGCGAAACCCAGCCGAACTTCGGCGTAAAAGAGGAGCAGTTTGCCGCATCGCTCATCAAGACGATAAACCGCTTTTGCCAGGCAGGTGCCGCCGCTCCCAGCCAACGGGAACTGTCAGACTTTCTTGAACAGATACAGTGCGACGACCTTTTCCTTGCCATCGCGTGTGCGAATGGCAGCGAACGGGCGTGGTGGGAATTCGATCAAAATCATCGCGGTTACATGGAACGCGTCGCACGCCATCTGGCAAAGACCGAGACCGATGCCTCAGAAGTGATTGACTCTGTGTATGTCGAGCTTTACGGAACGCGCGTTGTCGATGGCGAACGCGTTTCCAAGTTTGCGACGTACAGCGGACGCGGATCGCTGCGCGGCTGGCTGCGAACCGTGATATGGCATTCGCTGGTCGATCTTCATCGTGCCGGGCACGACGAAGTTTCGCTTGACGAGTTGACCGAGAACATCGGCGAAGGTGCGGCACACGCGACATTCGCCGACCAAACCGCGGATGGCGAGGCCGTGATGATCGAAGAGATCACGCGCGACCGCTACCGAAAAGCCACGGTCTCGGCCATCGCAAATGCTTTTGCCGCATTGGAGGACCACGAAAAACTTCTGCTTCTCTATTACCACGTCGAAAATCTAAAATTGAGAGAAATATCGCGGCTTATCGAGAATGAAGCTTCGCCGCTACGCGGCTGGTTTCAGCGGAAGACGCAGACGCGTGATGCCGGCGGCCGAACGCACGAATCGACCGTAATGCGTTGGCTTGAAAAGACTTATGCTCGTGTTCTGGAACTCTTTAAGGATGAATTGAACAATTCTTATTCATTTTCAAAGACGGAGATCGAACAGTGTTTGGAGCTTGCGACACAGGATCTGACCGCCGGAAATTTATTTGCGGGATTGGCGGCGGATCAAAAAACTTAGCTGAAAGTTACGCAAATTGGTGTTACCAGCAGCGTCTGCTATTCGGGAGGTTAGTACCGAAAAATGGCAAACGAACTGAAAATGAACAAACAGGAAACAACCATCCAGAATGCCTTGGCTGAGTACTTGACCTCGAATCGTGCCTTGGAAACCATAACTCCGCATGTCGATAACGATACGCTCGCTGCGTTCACCGAAGGTACACTGAACCAAAGGGAATCGGCTCCGGTGGTTTCGCATCTTGTCGCTTGTTCTTTCTGCCGTCACATCACGGCCGAACTCGTCAGATTGGATCTGGAATTTGCCGCCGAACCCGCAGCCGCAACGACCTTAGAACAATCAGCACAACCTTCGAAGATCTCCGAAGTGCTCAGCGGCCTATTAGCAAAAATGTTCGGCACGACCGAAAATACAGTCTTCGCCCATCATGAAGATGAAAAGGATGAAGAAGAGGAAAAGAAATAAGTTTGATCGTTAAAACACAAGTCAACCTATTCGGTGCCGCAGGGACTAGATTCCGCGGCATCTTTTTCTATTAAATTCTTCAAAGGCGATGTATGATATCAATGAGGTTTCGGTACTGGGTCGGAAAGGAGGCTTTTATGCGCTACGGGAGTGGTTTTGCTGTTTTGCTGACTATTGTTTGCTGTTTGTTAGTCGGCGCGACGAGGAGTAATGCGCAACGGACAGTTCCAAGCACTACGGTAGGATTGAATCGTATAGAAGGAAGGATCACGAATGAGTCCAGCATGCCGGTCTATAACGCATATGTTGAACTTTATAACAATCTGGGATCCATAGCCGGGCGTCAAAGATCCAGTGCTCAAGGCACGTTTTCATTTCGCGGGATGGGCCCGGGAAGATACACGATTACCATAAAACCCTTCGGCACCAATTTGCGCGAAGACTCGCGCGAGATCGAAGTGAATAATCAGGCTGCCCGTAGTGACACTGTTATAGTGGACTTTCGACTCCGCAAGGATAATAGATTTGATAGCGATGACATCGGTATTGTTGGTACGGTTTTCGCTCAAGAAACTCCGCCCGATGCCCGACGCCTTTTCAACTCAGGGGTCGAAGATTTCGGATCCAAACGTGAGAAGGCAATTACGCAGTTTGAAGAGGCGGTAAAACTATTCCCAACATATTTCGACGCGCTGTTGGCTCTTGGTAAAGCCCATATTTTGGGAGCCGCCTACGAGAAGGGTTATCCTTTTTTGTTGAGAGCTCTCGACGTGAATGTAAAATGTTCTGATTGTTACTTCAGTCTTGGTATAGCGTTTTATAAGCTGAATGAGATTTCGGCGGGCGTTAAGGCTGCCGAAGCTGCAATTCAACTTCGTCCACAGTCACCGGCGGCACACTTATTGTTGGGTATGCTCTATAGAACGAACAGTGAACTGAATCGTGCCGAGAGGAGCCTGCTTATGGCTAAGTCCTTGTCCAAGGAGGAGAATTCCGAAATACACTGGCAGTTATCCTTAGTTTACAATCGGCTAAACCGTAATTCTGAGGCCGCCCGTGAGTTGGAGGCATACCTTAGAGCAGAACCGGACCTACCGGACGCCGAAAAACGTGACGTTAGGAATTTGATAGCTAAGCTTAAAAGCACCAAATAGTTCAGATTTATGAAAAATCTTCAAAAATTTGGATAAAATGACAAATCCACGCTTTCTTGTAGTTGTGTAAACCGCAATCTTCTTACCCATCCGAGCGACAGTATGAGATAGTCGGACGCTCACTCCCAACGTGTGGCAGTAAAATTGCCTTCATTAAGTTAACTATTCCTCTATATATGAGGACCTTTCAGTATAGTTTCCCATTTTTATAAGGAGAAAATGATGATGATTAGGACAATTAAGTTGATCCTTTCCGCTCTATCCGTCCTTATTCTGACAACCGCAATTGCGTTTGGTCAGTCGACGACGGGTACAATCACAGGAACGGTCAAGGACTCCAAAGGTGGCGTTGTTCCCGGAGCTACCGTTACCGTCACAGGTATTAGCGGAGGCTTCAATCAGACAGTAGCTTCTAATAGCAACGGTGTTTACCGCTTTGATCGTGTCCCCGCCGGCCTATATAAAATAGCGGTTGGGGCGATAAGTGGTTTTGCGGAAACCACGATTGAAACTCAGGTTGTCGTTGAAAAAACAACCTCAGCGGATATTACGCTCGGCATCTCAGCCAATGTTAACACTGTCGAAGTCACAATTGACCCGATGGGTGTCGTTGTTGATACGACTGACAGTAAGGTTCAAACAAATATCACCTCTGAGTTGATTGACAAACTGCCTTCCGGGACTAGCTTTGCATCTATTCTGAAGATTTCGCCGGGCACCAGAGCTGAAGCCCTTACCGGCGGCTATCAGATCGACGGTGCAAGTAAAGCAGAAAATACTTTCATTCTTGATGGGCAAGAAGTCACCAGTTACAGGCACGGAACACTCGATGGTATTTACAATATCCCGACCGCTCTCGTAAAAGAAGTTCAGGTCAAAACCGGTGGATTCGAAGCCGAGCACGGCGGTGCCAGCGGCGGCGTTATCTCGGTGGTCACAAAATCTGGTACCGATCAGTTCCATGGCGAGGTCGGTTCGCAGTTCGCTACTTCTGGTATGCAGCCTGGCAATCGGTTTGCTCCGGCAAACTCGTACGGCTCTACCACCTTTCAGTCGCTGTATGCCATTCAGTCGCCGAAAGATGATCGGAACGAGTACTATCCGACATTCTCACTTGGTGGCCCGATTCTGAAGAACCACCTTTGGTTTTATGGAATATATTCGCCGCAGGTGTTCTCATCGAAACGCACCACCAACTATTATCTTCCTTTTGACGATGACATCGGAACCCAGTTGGTGCGGAATCCTGATTATCCAGCGGAACGATACGAGGCAAAGTCAACCTATGAATACGCTCAGGGGCGCCTTGACTATTCTTTCTTTGACAATCTCTCCGGATTCACTTCATATCTTTGGAACCCGCTTATTGTTGAGGGAACTTTCCCGGTAGGTGCCATTTCGTTTGGTTCTACTCCGACGCAGTTCCCCTATAGCGAGACGGGTCCGGAGCTTGCCAAACTGCAGGGTGGCCGTGAAAACTCTAATGTCTTCACAACGCAAATGACTTGGGTGCCTACCAATAAGCTTGTGCTCACCGGACGCTATGGCCACGGCTTCGTGAACAGCAAGATCGGTTCGTATGCGGCTAATTCCTTTCCGCGAGTCATTTGCTCGGGATTCTCCAATGCACCATCGTATCCTGATGGGTCAAATGGCTGCGAATTCCCGGGTTGGTCAAGCAGCTCCACCGACACCGGTGCAACCTTTATTGAAGCGTCGAAGCGAAACACGGTTAATCTTGACGCCGGCTATGTTTTCTCGGCTTACGGCAACCACAGTCTCAAGGGTGGTTATGAGTTCGCCAAACTTAGCAACGAACTTGTAACCGCACCCCTTACGCGCGTGGTTCTTTATTACGGACGTAATCCAGCTAATTATGCGTCGTACATAGACCCGTCTTGCTGGACGAACAACACATGTATTGGTTATGGCTACTTGCTTCGCTACGGCGAAGGGGGCAAAGCGAGCAATAGGGCACAAGCACTGTATATTCAAGACAAATGGCAGATCGGTCGCTTGACCCTTAATTTGGGTGTTCGAGCCGAAAGCGAGAACCTTCCGGCCTTCAATACTTCGGGCGACACCGTTGGAGATACCGTTGCGGTTCCGATCGAGATTCCGTGGGGACGTAAGGTCGTTCCGCGGCTTGGTGCTTCGTACGATCTCTTTGGAAACGGAAAAACACGTTTATTCGCCAGTTATGGTTGGTTTACCGACCGTATGAAGTTTGAGCTTCCAATCGGTTCATTCGGCGGAGCGATCTACACGCAGGATTTCTTTCCGATCCTGACATCGAATCCACAATACTCGCACTACACGACCAGTACGATTTTGGGTAATTGGCCCTTCGCGGTTATTGGCGGCGGCAATCCGTCCACTATGGGTGGTTTGAGCCAACGTCAGTTTGACTTCCGTATTCCTTCGAATCTTTCTCCCGAGGATTATGAGGAACTTGTCGGATTTCCCATCGTGGGTGTTGACCCGAATTTGAAACCGTTCAGACAGGAAGAATTTACTGTCGGTTTTGAATCCGAGCTGACGAAACTCTTTGTTCTTTCAGGTCGCTACACGCGAAAGCGTCTGCTCAGCGGCGTCGAGGATATCGGCTATGTGGATAACGGTCTGAACGAGTATTACACGATCGCTAACCCGGGAGAAGGTGTTGGGCTATCACAACGTGAAGAAATGGGGATTGAAAAGCATGCCAAGCCGCGTCGACTTTACAATGCGTTTGAGATTGGCGTTACGCGACGTTTTTCGAGCAACTACTTCTTCAATGTCAACTATACTTTTAGTTCTCTGAAAGGTAACTATGCGGGGCTGGCAAATTCCGACTACTTTGACGGTGGATCACTCGATGGATCCAGCGGAGATCGAGCCTCGCCGGGTGTGAACCGATTCTTTGACTGGGCGATCAATGGCTTCACCGCTCTTGGTGAAGATGATTACGGCCCACTCGCAACCGATCGACCACACGTCCTTAAGGCTTACGGTGGATACACATTCGATTGGTGGAAGAACTCTGCTCACGCAACGGAGGTATCATTCTTCACTACCGTAATGAGCGGAACCCCACAAACAACCGCGGTTCATATCGGCACAACGTACGTTGTCTGGAAGGAGCGGGGCGACATGGGACGCACGCCGGCATTTTCGCAAACGGACCTCTCTCTTTCGCACTCTTATAAGTTCGGACGGGATGGACGTTTCAAGATCGTCGGTGACATCACTGCTACGAATGCATTCAACGAAAACAACGTGACTGCACTAAATCCGCAGCGTTGGCTTGTCAATGACATCGCTCCGGAATCAGTGCTCCCGGATTACGACTACAACGAACCGGGCTTTGCATGGGCGACAGCGTTCCAGAACGCTGTCTTGCGTGGCGAGGCCGCTAATGCTTTGGCAGACCTTGATGATGCTTCTAACAGAAACATTGTCTATGGACTACCGAGTTCATATCAGGCCAAACGATATCTTCGTTTTGGATTCCGATTTATCTTCTAATTTGCATAAATTAGATCTTCGAGGCCGCCGAATACGGCGGCCTCTTTTTGTTGATGTTAGCGGTTCTTGCAAATCTAAAGTATCATTGAATAACTTGCATAATGGCGTCTGAGGAAGTTACCAATCGTGATGGCGATACTGAAAGCGAGTGTAGTATGTCTGCCCGCGATAAAACTGTAGAGAACGTGGCGACGGCTAAGCTGCCGACGGAGACCGGTGAATTCATGATCGCCGGATATCGCTCGTTGATCAGCGATGAAGAATTCGTTGTTCTTTATAAGGGCGAAATGGATCGTGACGTGCCGACGCTCGTCCGCATTCACTCGCAATGCCTTACGGGTGATGTATTCGGCTCGATCAAGTGCGACTGCGGGCCGCAGCTTCATGCGGCGATGGCGATGATAGAGGCCGAAGGCCGCGGTGCCATCGTTTACCAACAGCAGGAAGGCCGCGGCATCGGTATCATCAACAAGATCCGTGCCTATGCTCTTCAGGACGAAGGCGCCGACACCGTCGAAGCCAACGAAAAACTGGGCTTCGCGATCGACCTTCGCGATTACCGTCAATGTGCCGAGATCCTCTTTGATCTCGGCCTCTGCGAAGTTCGCGTGATCTCAAACAACCCAGACAAAATTAAAGCCCTCGAAGACGCCGGCCTCCGCGTAATCGACCGCATCCCACTCGAAGTCGAATCCGAACCACCCGCCGCTCATTATCTTAGGACTAAGAAAGAGAAACTCGGACACTTGTTGGGACTGGAGTGATCTTTACCAGACCGAAAATCATCAAACCAGTAATCTCGACAGTCGACGAAACAAAAAAAGGACTCAGCATTCGCTGAGTCCGAAATTGCACAAGGCATATTCTTCAAAAATGCTTAGAAGATAAACTTCCCGCGAAGTTGAACAGTTCTTCCCGGAAAAACGCCAAAGTCGGTGCTATAGTTCAAGAACGCTTGTGTATCCGGAAGAGTAAATGCCCTGGCGCCGGAACCGATACCAGCGATCGTGCGGGGCCTCTGATTGAAGATATCATGGACTTCCGCTGCGATCTGGAAGTTGTACCTTCCTTCCTTACCGAATCGGGTATTTTTCAGGAACACCATGTCCGTGTTGTTCCAAGAATTCGTGCGGTACGCGTTTCTAGGAGCAGTTCCGGCACCGCCGTTGGCAAGTTCTTTTGCGAAGTAACCGGTTGTTATCCAGCCGGCATTGGGATTCACCGCCATATATGCCCGAATGGCTGTATTCGGTGCGGATCCCACTGCGACCTGAGTTACGACTCCACCAACCAACGTCAGCCCCACAATGCCCGAACCGATATTACGATCGCCATTTGGATTGAATAACGCACGGTCACCCGCATTGTCTCCGTTACGATTGGAGTCAATGCCGGATTGGATGTCGACCCGCTGACCTGACTGGGCTTGGAATATCCCTGTTACTCCCCAACCGCCCAAAACAGCATTCAGGAACGAATTGCCACTCTTAAATGGCACTTCGAAAATCCCGGACGCTACGAATCGGTGTGGAACATCAACGACGGATGGAGACCAGTCGGCCTCGAGATCAATTCCGCTTCCAAAGAACTCACCTATGTCCTGTGAGCGCCGCGGGTTGAGAGCACTTGTAAATAATTCGTTGAACGAGTTATCCCAGGTGCGGCTAAACGTGTAAGCTGCACTAACCGCAAAACTATTGGCAAGGCGCCGATTAACGCTGAAAGAAAGGCCGTCATAGCGCGACTTGCCCTCCGGCGGGTTGGCTGTAAGGACCCCAGCAAACTGAGGAAGCTGTCTTGGTGCCTGGGTCGCTCCATTAAGTACCGGATCGGCCGCTGCCACAGTTCCCAAGGTCGGAAGCGCCCCGAGTTCTGCAGCGGTGGGAAGCGAGTACAGCGTAGGAATTACCATCGAGGCATCGGCAACAGTTCTAGAGTTGGTTTGAGCCTGAACAAACAAGCTCTTACCGTTTGTCCGCAGGTAACGAACCTCGAGACCCATTGATTTGCCAAGCTGACGCTGGTATGACACCGCGAAAGAGTCAGCATACGGACTGACGTGATCCAAAATAAGCGAGCCCGTCACGGCACGAATGTTCGCCGGGGAATTATTAAAAACATACGGTGGAAGACCGCCGGTCGCCCCGCCGCTTTGAAGGAAGGCCGTGTCAGGCCCTGCGTCGACCAGTTCGCCCTGTAGCGCGGCCGGGGGGCCGGCGCTTACCAGGTTCGAAAAAGTATTAAAAAACGATCTCGCAAAGTTTGCCCTTATCGAGCTTTCACCTTCGTTACCAAAGAAGAAGCGGCCGATCCCGCCTGTGAAATTTGGCGCCCACGCAAAACCCAAACGCGGAGCAAAGTTATTCTTATCCGCTTTTGGTACACGAAACTCGATGACGCCCGGGATATTTCCAGGTGCCGACAACGCCTGAAGCTTTTCAACCTCAAAAATGCTTTGGAAATCCCATCGAACGCCCAAATTAAGTGTCAGCCCCCGAGTTATTTTCCAGTCGTCCTGGACAAAGGCACCATACTGATTGGAGGCAAGCGGCTGAATCGGGTCACCGATCCCTATGTGATTAAAATCAAGCGGTTTAAGGTCCAGAAAAAAATCATCCAGATCCGAATAGTCATATTCGCCGGCGTGCCGGGGGAGGAAAAAGATCGAGTTATCCCGTTTAAGCCACTCGCCACCGAATTTGAATGCGTGGTTTCCGGCGATCCATGTTATTGAATCGTAAAACTGGTACACCTTCTTGCTGTCGGTTTGCTGATCTGACGGCCCGAGACCAATATTAAATGGGACAAGGTTAATTATCGGAAAATCAAACTGTGCCTGATCACGCAACCGACTGAAGATGGTCTCACTTGTGAAGTAACCGAAACGGAAGTCATTCACGATGTTGGAGCTAAGATTCCCGATCCAGTTTGCCGAGAACGAAGTCTGGTCAACGGACGTGTCTGCAGCAAAGAGAGGGACGATCACCCCATCGACCTGAGTAAACTTGGTTTTATAGAATCTGAATCGGAATTGATTCTTATCGTTCAGATTGTAGTCAATGTTCCCCTGAAAAGACTTGGTCCCATTAGTATTGGGAAGTGGGACATTTACATTGCCCAAACCGATCCCGCAGGCGCCGAGAATGAGACCAAACTCAGTCGGGTCCACGTCGTTGGGGTCCACGCAGTTGACAAACTCTTGTGTGGGAGCTAAGGGCATCGCGCTCCTTAAAAGATTGATCACGAAAGGGCTAGCGCCCGGACGTGCGGCAATTTGATTAAGGCCTGCTTCGGTCGGGGCGATGTAGCCGCTGGAACTTCCTTCTCCAACAAAAAAGTCCCTTTCGAACGCTGCGAAGAAGAAAAGACGATCTTTTCCCGAATGCATCCTGGGACCACCTTCACCAAAATGCGGGAATGGAAGCGGTCCTCCGAGGGTTCCGCCGTATCGAGCATTCTTCGAGAAGCGTTTACCACCGCCGTCCTCGTCTGTTGACCGCGCATTAAAATGCTGGCTGTCGAAGTACGAGAAAACACTTCCGTGATACTGGTTAGTACCCGACTTCGTGATCGTGTTGAACTGGCCCGCGCCCGCCGAGCTGAATTCCGCATTATAGTTATTTTGCAGGAACGAGAATTCGCCGACGGAATCCGAGATGACCCCGCGAACGCTGCCGCTAACGCCGACATCGGTGTTATCTACCCCGTCAACTGTGAAACCATTAGCACGCTGACGCAGTCCACCGGTTACGGCACCTTCGCCGGAAATTCCGATCGGTGGGGAAACCACCTGCGGAGCGAGAAGTGCGAGATTGTTCGGATTGCCATTGACAGGCAAGTCCTGAAATTCCCGGCCCTTAAATGTTGCTCCCATTTGAGAGGTATCCGTCTGGACGATAGCCTCGGTGTCAGCGGTAACGTCAACGACCGCAGTGCCACCGGCTACTGTAAGTGCTACGTTGGCTGTCGCTGTTTGGTTAAGCGAAACAATGACTTCGCCGGTCGCCTGAGCGAAACCCGCAGCCGTAACGGTCATAGTATAGGTTCCCGTCTGCACATTGGGAAATTGATAATTTCCCGAATTCGATGTTGTTGCTGTAAATTCCTGGCCGCGAGCCTTGTCCTTAAGGACAACAGTCGCGCCTCGGACAACGGCTCCATTTTGATCGACAATGCTACCCGTAACGGCACCGCCGGTCACCTGGGCGAGTGTTCCAATAGCGAACAAGGCTGTTAGCCCTACTATCACCATAAAACTTCTCATAAATCTATGCATATGTTTTACCTCGTTAGAAAGCTCTAATAAAAGCCTTACACTTCCTCCATTTGTTAATTTGCAACTAAAACGAATCGAAGTTGCGGCCGGGATTTCGGGGTGGGCTTCCCTTATCAGCTTTGTAATAGCAACATCTCAAAAAGTTTGCTGTCATCAACAAAGCAATGTGTCTGAATCCCTATATGCAAACGGCGCGCCATGAAACGAACCCATGGCGCATCCCCGTCGTAATTCTTTGTCATTACGGTACTTAACTGTTCTCACTGGGAATCGCGGTCGTCTCGACGGTATCATCCGCGAATCGTCCGCATACAGGATTTCATTTTTTGTTCATTTTTCTGTATAATTCTTGCGCGAATGATGTCTGCTCGCCATTTTTCGAAAGGAAATTGACGACAAGACCGTGCTTGCGCCCGTCAGCACGAAGCGGCCTCCGCGTTATCGAACGCATCCCGCTCGAAGTCGAATCCGAACCACCCGCCGCCCACTATCTCCGCACGAATAAAGAGAAACTTGGGCATTTACTCAATTTCTGAGATTTCTTCAAGATTTCGCGATTTATTCAAATTTATGGACTAATGAGTCGTAATTATTTCCGCTTCGCTAGCTAATTTACTGAAAATACACAGTTTCCGACCATATACGCTGTGGCACGGCAGTTGCCCATTTGTCTATAGATTCGGGCCGCTTTTTCCACGCTTACTTAAAATGCCCACACAAAAGCTTCCGATTTCTTGTGATTTTTTACTTATAACAGGAGATAAAAATGAGAACGAACTTCAAATTTATATCCGGTCTTCTTGCTGTTATGTTTGCCTTTTCGGCAATCGCATTCGGGCAAGGCACTACTGGAAGTATTGAAGGAACAGTTACGGACGCCAACGGGGCGGTTGTTGCTAATGCAACGGTCCTCGTACAAAGCTCCGGAACTACATCAGGGTATTCACGCACTGTGACTACCAATTCTAATGGATTCGCGTCGGTTCAGGGTGTTCCACCCGGATCCTACAAGGTTACGATTACTGCAAGTAATTTCGCCGAAAAGACCTTTGACGTTTCGGTCGGTATTGATCGCGCTACAAGCTTGAATACGGCTTTGAGCGTAGCAGGCGTTTCCGGTGTTGTTGACGTTGTCACCGATACAGCAGTAACGATCGACAATTCTAACAGTACAGTTGACACAAATATTACCAGGAAGATATTTGAAGCACTTCCATCAGGAACTGGATACACCAGTCTTCTGAAGATCGCTCCAAACGTCCGTCCGGAGCCGCTCAATGCAGGTTTCCAGATCGACGGAGCATCGGGTGCGGAAAATGTATTCGTTGTAGATGGTCAGGAAGTTACTAACTTCCGTACCGGTCAGCTCAATTCAAACAACAACCTTCCATTTGAACTTCTTCAGGAAGTGCAGATCAAATCGACGGGTTTCAACGCTGAATACGGCGGCGCAACCGGCGGCGTGATCAACGCTGTAACGATTGGCGGTGGTAATGACTGGCACGCAAACTTTGGTGCTTCATTCACCCCGTCGAAATTTCAGGGTGACCCTTATTACGGGCTGAACCGTTGGTCAACGGGTACTGGTGCGGCGCAGGTTTTTGGCGTTGAAGACTTCTTCCCGAAGAAAGACGGGGGTACAGGTTTCTTCCCGGTTGCGAGCTTCAGCGGACCAATTGTCAAAGACAAAGCTTGGTTCTCGCTCGTCTATGCCCCGCAGATCATAGAGACCACGCGAACGATCGACTACTACTCAAGTTCAGGTGATTCAAATAACCCAAACGGGAGAACGATCAATTCGACCCACAAGTATCTTTCGAACGTGAGAACGGAAGAGATGTTTGCTCGCGTCGACTTCCAGCCGACGGAAAAACTGAGACTTTACGGAACATTCCTTTACAACCCGATCATTCAAGACGGCGTACTTCCGGCTAACACAGAAGGACTTACGGGACAACCTCAGTCTTACGGATCGCTGGTCGGTTCCGACTATCTAGGTCGGCAGGGCGGTCGTCAGAATTCAAACTCATTTAACGGCCAGGCAACCTGGACGCCGACCAACAATCTGATCCTCAATTTCAGAATGGGTCGCAGCTTCCTCAATGAGAAGTTGAATTCCTATGGCCTTCCGCTTGAAACACGCTTTGAGTGTGTTACGGGCTGGTCAGCGTCGTCGACACCTGGTTCGAATTGCGGAAACGGCTTCCAGAACATCGCAAACAACTTCCAGATCGCATACGACGTTTCAACTCGTTTGACCTTTGACGCTGATGCAGCTGTGCTGTTCAGTGCCGCTGGTCAGCACAATCTGAAGTTCGGCTATCAGTTCAATCGACTTTTCAACACTGTCGATCAGGGCTATGCCGGTCTCGGGTGGGTCCGACTCTACTACGGTCGCGGCATTGACACGCTGACGGGTGAAAATACGCCGACGGCGGGCAACCTCGGTTCCGGTTTTATCCAGAGATTTGGAACAATCGGTGAAGCAAGCAGCAAGAACCAGGCGGTCTTCGTACAGGACACATGGAGAATTCATAACCGTGTAACCTTGAACGTCGGCCTCCGTGCTGAAAGCGAAGTTGTTCCCAATTTCGGAACTTCTGGTTCAGACGCTATAAAGTTTGGCTGGGGCGACAAATTGGCGCCCAGGCTTGGATTTGCATGGGATGCGACTGGTGATGGCAAGACCAAGATCTTTGGTAGCTATGGCTGGTTCTACGATCGCTTTAAGTATGAACTTCCGCGCGGTTCGTTCGGCGGCGACTTCTATCGCCGCGATTACTTTGAGATCCTTCCCGGTCGGGGTGCTGGCTATGCCAATTACACCTTCGGCAATATCTTGGGAACAAATCCTGATCCCATTGGTGGCACATGTCCGATCGCTGCGTCAACAGGTTGGTCAGTTTGTCAATTCGACTTCCGTATAGCAACAAACTTAACCGGTGCAGATATCTTCTCTACCGGTGCGATCGATCCTGACATCATGGCAGCTCGACAGAGCGAATATACGTTCGGTGTTGAACGTGAATTGTCGCCTGGCTTCCTTCTTGCTGCCCGCTATACGCACAAGCAGGTTGACCGAGCTGTCGAAGACGTTGGTGTTTTCAACGACCAAGGTTCTGAAGCATACATCATCGGAAACCCCGGCTTCGGTCTGGTTTGTGAAATTGCTGATGGATCTGGTCTTCCTTGCGCTAAGGCGCAGCGCGATTTCGACGCGGTCGAAGTTCGTGTGGACAAACGGGCCGGCAAATACTTCTTCAATGCTAGCTACACCTGGAGCCGTCTTTTCGGTAACTATTCAGGTCTAGCAAGTTCTGATGAATTTGGCCGTTCGTCGCCAAACGTAAACCGCTTCTTTGACTTGCCGCTGCTCGGCTTTACGGCTGACGGTGACCCGGACAACGGTCCTCTCGCGACCGATCGTCCGCATGTCGTAAAAGCGTACGCAGGATACACCTTCGATTGGAGAGGTGGTACGAATGCAACAACGGTATCGGGCTTTACGACCATTCAGTCGGGAACGCCGCTTACCACGATGTACACAAACTATGCTATTACCTCGGCCGTTCTCTTCGGCCGTGGCGATCTGGGACGCACTCCGCTTTTCACCGAAACCGACTTGTCACTTGCACACAAGTATAAGTTTGGCCAGGATGGCAGGTATGCGTTCGAAGCATTTGTTAACGTACTCAATGCATTCAATGAAAGGAACGTATTGACCGTTCAGAACACCATCAGCGGAGTCGACTTCCGTGCTGCTCAGTTGGCAGCAAACGGTTGTGCGACCTGTGCTGACGAAGGTGCTGTCTTTGACACTATCTTCAACGGTACCGGAATTTCGCAGTACGTTCTTAACTACCTGAGCAATCCGACCACGACGCCGAACAATCGTCAGCGGAATGACTACGGTCTTGCTAACGGTTTCCAATTGCCGCGAACAGTTCGCGTTGGTTTCCGTTTCTTCTTCTAGTTCGATCCTGAACCTAGAAACTTTAAGAGCCTGTCCATGTTGGACAGGCTCTCTTTTTTTGCTGAATGGCTGGTCGATCCGATTGATCTGGATGCTCTAGTTGGAAGGCCTGGCTTTTGATTTCTCTTTCAGCGAAGCGATCACGCCGCGGGTTTTCTCTTCTTCCTGCGGCGTTAGTTTGCTCGCCTTGATGTAAAGTTCAAGTTCCGAAGCTGCGGCATCGTACCTTTTGAGGTCGTTACCGTAAAGTTGTGCGAGTTCGCTGTGTATCTCAGGAATTGGTTGTTTTGATAGTTTCTTGGCGGACACGAGGTGCTTCTCGGCGCTCACCCGGTCGCCGACTATACGCTCGAGTTTGCCAAGCATATAAAGGACCTGAACCGATGCCGGGGCAAGCTGCAATGCAGCATTCAGCGCTACGATGGCACCTTTGTTGTATTGAGGGCCAAGATTGTGCAGCGCCGTTCCTGCGTAGTAGTACGAATAGGCGCTCTTCGGATTGATCTCAGCCGCCCTGATCATCAACTGAGCAGCTTCGCCCCATACAGCATCCGCGATCAACTCCTTCCCCAACCTGTGAATAGCGTTGAAATAATTAGGAAAAATGGCGATAGCCGACCGCAGGCCGCGAATGCCGTCAACCCGTCGGCTTGTCGACAGATCTGAAACAGCCGCTCCGTAGAGTTTCAGAGCGTCCGCCGGTATGGTCTGAGCAAAGATCACCTCGTTTTCAGCCGCCATTAACCCGCCGCGTTTAGGGGCAAGGTGAAAGTCTTGTGCGAACACTTGATTTCCCATGCCCGACCCTCTGACGTCCAAGGTAATGATCTCGACACTCGCCTCCTGATCCTCAAGATCATAGCGGAATGGTAATACGCGAACCGTATAGCGTCCATCCGACAGTCCGCCGAAAGTATATCTGCCAGCACCGTCCGATTTGGTCCGGGCCCGCATTTGATAATTCTCGTTCAACAATTCAATATCGACCTGAACCAAAGGGTTACGCTTTTTGTCATAGACAAATCCCTGGATCGTACTGGCCATGCCGGAGTGAGCGAAGAATCCGATCAGGAGAGCCGGAAAAATGATTCTGAGAGTCTTAAAGGACTGCAGTTTACGCATATAAACTCCTTGTTTGAATGGAAAGTTGATTCTATATTTCTACACTATACCACCGTTTCTATGCACGCAGGTACTCTTTTTGCGGATAGAGATCCGTACTAATTGGACAAATTCATTGAATTAAATACAATCGGGCTTTGCCACTAACCCAAACATTTATTTTGTATAATTCGATGATGAGCATGGTCGAAAGGATATACCGCGATTCGGTACACAATATTATTCGTGTGGATACTGGTGACGCGGTTGGGCGGTTGGTCGCGGGATTGATCGACACGGCGGAGTTTCAGCGGCTGCGGCGGATCAGGCAGTTGGGCTTGGCGCATTTTGCGTATCAGGCGGCTGAGCATTCGCGGTTCACGCACAGTCTGGGTGCATATCATCTTGCCACACGTATCCTCGACCGGCTCGCCAACAAATATTCGATATCAGAAGAAAGTAAGACCGCCGTTCGGGTTGCGGCATTGGTCCATGACATCGGGCACGGGCCGTTTTCGCACGTCATCGAATCCATTCTCGATTTTCATCACGAAGACTTCACCGTCGAGGCTGTTCTGAGCGGCGATACCGAGATCGGTCGAACGCTGCAAAGCCATTCGACGGGTCTTTCGGACCAGGTTGCTGCGATCGTTCGCGGTGAGTTTAAGCCCGTGGCTCTCGGCCAACTTGTGTCATCCCAACTCGACGTTGACCGGATGGATTATCTGCTTCGCGACAGTTTGATGACGGGCGTGAAGTATGGGATTTTCGATCTCGAATGGATAATCAAATCGCTTGAGATCGACGAAGCGAACGACCGTCTATATGTTTCGGCCCCCGGAGTTTACGCCGTCGAAGACTATCTTCAGGCCCGATACTATATGTACCGTCAGGTGTATTTTCACCGGACGCTGCGCTCGGCCGAAGCCGTGCTTCATTCGCTGCTGCGGCGTGCTCTGGCGCTGTTTCAGCGCGGCGAGCGGGTCTGGTTTGCAAGCGGCACTGCTTTCGAAAAGGTCCTGCGTGGTGAGCGTTTAGCTCTCGGCGAGCACCTTTCGCTGGACGATGCAGACTTTCTTTTTCATATCAAGCGTTGGCGTTCGTCCGACGACGCGGTGCTCTCCGACCTTTCCGGGCGGTTCCTCGAGCGTCGTTTGTTCAAAGCATTTGACCTTGATATGCCCGAAACCGAGCGCGAGGGCTTTATCCAAAAAGTGCGCGGCTTTATCGAGATGCAAGGGATCGACCCGAACTTTTATGTGATCGAAGACAAAGGCGGCGACGTTCGACATTCGTTCTATGCACCTGACGATTCCAAGCCGAAAGACCTGATCTTTGTCGAAGACGGTTTTTCGCGTTCGTCCATACGCGAGATCGCGGAAGTTAGTCCGGCGGTTCGCGGACTGCAGACCGGCTATCGCATTCATCGTCTATGCTTCCCCGCCGAGTTCAAGGGCGACGTCGCGGCGATCTATCATTCGTAAAAATCCGATGTACCCGAAGTTCATATCTTCGTTAGTAATTTTGTGTGTGTTGGGCTCGGCAGTCGCGGCTCAGCGGATCACGCTTCTCACGCCCGAACCTTCGGCTTTGGCCACGTCATTTGCGGATCGTTTGGAAGACGAACTCGGCAAGCAGTTCCGCATTCTCGATCGCGGCGCGGCTGAAACATCCATACGTTCGCTAAAGATCGAGACGCCGTTCAATCTCACTTCCGAGCAATCAAAACGCATCGGCGAGTTGACCGATTGCAGTCATGTTGTCGTCGTCAACGTAGCATCGACCCGCCGCACTTCATCCGCACGCCCGAACTATTTTGAGGCGTACGCCGCCATCTATCTCGTTAACACCCGCACCGGTTTTCTCGATCAATTTGTTCTCGAATCGAAACAAGGCAACACAGCCGCTGAGGCTGAAGCCGCATTGGATAAAGCTGTCGAAAGCGTTGCTCAAGTTTTGAGCTCACAGATTACGAAGATGGTTCCGCCATACAGCTATATTCCATTCGAAACCTACGATCCCGATTCAAAAACGGTACGTCCAGCGATGCCGTACAAACGCATCAAGCCCGAATACACACCGGCCGCATATCTCTATGGTATCGCCGCAACCGTTGAGGCGGAGGTAAGTATCGACGCAAACGGCGAAGTGAAACGCATCGACATTACGCGGTGGGCGGGCTACGGTTTGGATGAATCCGTGATCGCCGCGATCCGGCAAATGAACTGGCGTCCGGGCGAACGCAACGGCAAGCCGTTGCCGATGCGTGTTTTGCTGCGATACAATTTCACCAGGATAGAAAAAGAACAGTAACACCCGCCGACTCTGCCCATGAAATTTCTCCGTTCGACAGTCCGCTTCACGCTTTTCGTAATTGCGACCCTTACGCTGTATTCGATCTGGTGGATCGGCTCGTTCTTTATTCCGAACCGCCCGTATTGGCGACAGGTCGCGTTCGCGAATTGGACGCATTCGTTCGTATGGCTTTCCGGTATGAAGATCGAGGTCATCGGCACACCGCCGGATTCGCCCTTCTTTCTGGTTTCGAATCACCTGAGCTACGTCGATATCGCCGCGATACGCGCGGTCGTTAAGGGCGTTTTCGTTGCGAAGGGCGAGATACAAAGCTGGTTTCTCGCCGGCCGTCTTGTCCGTGACATGGGCAACATTTTTATCGACCGTGCGAACCGCCGCGACATTCCGCGTGCCGGTCAGGATATCATCGACCGGCTCAACGCAGGCGAAGGCGTCGTCGTTTTTCCCGAAGGAACGAGTACGAAAGGCGAAGAGGTGCTGCCATTCAATTCGTCGTTCTTTGAGTTTGCCGCCCGTTCGGATGTGCCGGTCTCATACGTCGCCGTCAGCTATCGCACGCCCAAGGGCGAGATGCCCGCAAGCAGCGCCGTCTGCTGGTGGGAAGACATCTCTTTCGTCGCCCATATGTTCCGTCTTTTTTCCGTCCGCTCTTATACCGCCGTCCTGAACTTCGGCGATGCCCCCATCCTGCACACCGACCGCAAAGTGCTCGCAAACGAACTCCACACAAAAATCACCGAAGCCTTCGTCCCCGTTATCTGACGGAGAGCGGACACTCTTGTCCGCAAACACCGCTTGCGGTGTGTCCGAATCAAAGTTCCCGTACTTGACTGCATATTTTCGGGCTGCGCCCCTCGATGTGCGGAATGGCTCTGCCTTTCCGTAGGTTCTAAACACAAGGTTCGCAGCTACGCCGCCCGTGTTTTGCATGGTGCGTCGGGTAAGCGAACTCCAATGAGCGTAACCCTACGTTGAATTAGCCAAACGAATTCGATCCCAAAGGTGTCGAATAAGGCGCGGGGACTGTCTTGTTTTGCAAGACAAATCGCTCGTTCGACACGAACAGGTTTGAACGATAACTTTGTGTTACGCTATTTCTAAATGTTGAAGATTTTGGACACGCTTAGAAAAGAAAAAGCGTTGCATTCGGATTTGCGACGCAAATCTGAGTTGGGCCAATTCATGACGCCTTCGTCGGTAGCCGAGTTTATGGCGTCGTTGTTTCAACCCGCCAGGTCAGGAACATCGGAATTACTCGATGCCGGTGCCGGACTAGGTGCATTGTCCACGGCTTTCCTTTTGCAGTTTAATAAGTGGAATCTTGAAAAAGCTAAGCTGCGAATTACCGCTTTTGAGGTAGACGACTTCCTAAGATTGGAACTCGAAAACCTGTTTGCATGCTTAGCATTCGACAATTCATTTGATTCCAGCGTTCGACCTTTTGATTTTATTGAGGATGCTTCGCACCAAATTTTGTTTGAGCGCCCCGATCTGTTTGATTATGTGATATTGAATCCTCCATACAAGAAGATCAGTAGCGCCTCGCAACATCGCTCGCGGTTACGATCTGTTGGAATTGAAACGGTTAATCTCTATTCGGCATTTGTTGCTCTGGCGATAAAACTCTTAAAAGAAGGCGGACAATTAGTCGCAATATTGCCGCGAAGTTTCTGCAACGGGCCGTATTATAAATCCTTCCGCGAACAGATTTTCCGTGAAACTGCGGTTCGACATATACACCTTTTTGATTCAAGAAATAAAGCGTTCAAAGAGGACGGTGTTCTACAAGAAAATGTTGTTATTGCACTTGAAAAAGGTGGGGTCCAGGGAGATGTAATTATTTCGACTTCGACTGATGATACATTCTCGGATCTTCAGAGATTTCAGTTTCCTTTCTCCCGAATTGTTTATGAAGGTGACACTGAAAATTTCCTTCACATACCAACTTCAACTGAGCCGGACTTTCATGAAGGTTCCCTCACGTTCAACCAGCGCCTATCAGATCTGTTTATTGAGGTTTCAACGGGCCCAGTGGTCGACTTCCGCGTTCGCGAACACACATCGGATTTACTGATGACCGACTCTGTGCCATTACTTTATCCAGGCCATTTCGAAGGTAGCAAGTTAGTTTGGCCCCGCGAGAATTGGAAAAAACCGAACGCTATTGCGGTGAATGAGGAAACCAAACGATGGCTCTATCCAACGGGGTTTTATACAGTCGTTCGACGCTTTTCGTCTAAAGAAGAAAAACGCAGGATCAGGGCACATGTATTCGAACCACACCGAATCCCCGAAGCTCATTTCATAGGCTTTGAGAATCACTTTAATGTGTTCCATTTCCGAAAGGAGGGTATCGAGGAGGATATAGCATTCGGAATTGCAGCATTCCTGAATTCAACTTCGGTGGACAAATACTTCCGACGAATGAATGGTCATACCCAAGTAAATGCGACTGACCTGCGCCAGTTGCGATACCCGAGTTTGGACATTCTTTCAGAAATCGGAAAACTTTCAAGAGGAACCGATGTCACCGATCAGAAATCCGTTGATGTGATCTTAAGAACTGTACTTGATAAATGCATAGAAATGTAGCCGACGCGATCGAGATTCTCAAACAATTGGGTCTGCCAACAGCTCAGCAAGGTGAGCAAACCGCGTTGTGCCTTTTGGCGATCCTCAATCTGCAACCAAATCGAAAATGGAAGCGAGTGGAGAACCCGATGATGGGAATCACTCCGATTATGGAATGGATTGCGACATTCTATGGAAAGAAGTATGCGCCCAATACTCGCGAAACAATTCGTAAGAGCTCGATGCATACTTTTGTTAAGGCAGGTATTGTCCTCGAAAATCCGGATCAACCAAGTCGACCAGTCAATAGTCCGAATTGGGTCTATCAAATTGAGCCCACAATACTTGAGGTCCTGCGAAGCTACAGAACCCGCGATTGGAACTTGGCCATTGCTGCGTACTTAGCTGAAAACGAGACGCTTGTGCACCGCTATTCTAAGGCAAGAAAACTTCTGCGGATTCCAGTTAAGATCACATCGGACATCGATTTGACTTTAACCCCAGGAGATCACAGCACTTTGATCAAATCGATAATCGAGGATTTCGGATCTCAGTTCGTTCCGGACGGAGAACTTGTTTATGTCGGTGACACTGGCTCAAAGTGGGGATTTTTCAATAAGGAGTTGTTGTCGACATTGGGAGTTTCCGTTGGTGAGCACGGGATCATGCCAGATGTTGTAATCTATTGCCGAAAACGTAACTGGCTGATCTTGGCTGAGGCAGTCACATCGAGTGGGCCAGTCGATTCTGGCCGACATGAGAGTTTGAAGAAACTCTTCTTGAGCTGCACCGCTGGCCTTGTTTTTGTCACGGCATTTCCTGATGGGAAACTATTCCGAAAGTTCATTACTGATATCGCTTGGGAGACTGAGGTTTGGCTAGCCGATGCACCAACTCATCTCATACATTTTAATGGTGAGCGTTTTCTCGGTCCGTATGCGGCGTGACATATGCGAAAAATCGTGTAACTAAAGTTATTGATGCGTGCTCCGCAAGCTGAGATCACAGCCTTCTCGCTGAGGTCACATCGTGTAGATTCAGGACGAGGATTCCGTCTTTGTTTATTTCGGGTGAGATGAAGGCGAGGGTTTCGGTGGGTTTTATGCCATAGTGTTTGCAGAAGCTCATGGCGTGAACCATGCGGCCCGCGGCTTTGTTGGTTTAAACTGACCCATCTTTTGTCACAGAGGACACTGGGGCAAGGACACTGAGGGCACAAAGAGATCAGAAGCTGTGGGACAGAAATTGCTCACGGCAAAGTCGCCTAATTTTTCGTGCTCCGTACTCATGGCCATGGGGACGATGGTCGCGCCAGTCGGGTAAAACGCGAAAAGAAAGGCCGTGAGCGGTGACTCACGGCCTTTAATTGCGAAAGAAGTGGGGACAGGAGTGTCCCCGCTCCGTTTAGATCTCGTCGTCCAGGTCGATCTTCATCGCCTCGTCGATGTCGAACTTTTCATCGTCCTCGAGTTCTGGCGAATCGTCTTCGAAGTCGGGATCGATCCCGCTATCGTCAACGCCCGGGACGCTTGCGAGGATCGGCATATCGAATCCACCGCGAACATTGTTCGCCATTTCGTCAAATTCGTCTTCCTCCTTACGGTTCTGCGTATTGTCGTACGCGATCTCGACGTTGCGGTAATGTTTCATACCGGTTCCCGCCGGGATCAGACGGCCCATGATGACGTTTTCCTTCAAGCCGCGAAGGTAATCGATGCGGCCCGAGATAGCGGCTTCGGTAAGAACGCGTGTCGTCTCCTGGAACGACGCCGCCGAGATGAACGAATCGGTCGAAAGCGAAGCCTTCGTGATGCCGAGCAGCAGCGGGTCGCTGACCGACGTCTTGCCTTTATTTTCCGAAACGCGGCGGTTCTCGTCCTCATAACGGAAGCGGTCAACCTGCTCTTCCATAAGGAATTCGGTGTCGCCAACCTCTTTGATCTTCACCCATCGGAGCATCTGTCTAACGATGACCTCGATGTGCTTGTCGTTGATGTTAACGCCCTGCAGACGATAGACTTCCTGGATCTCGCTGACGAGGTAGTTCTGCAACGCCTCGGTCCCGAGAACACGCAGGATGTCGTGCGGATTCAGCGGCCCGTCCATCAGCGGTTCGCCGGCTTTCACATGGTCGCCATCCTGAACGTTGATGTGCGTACCGCGCGGAATGTCGTATTCGCGTTCGGCACCGTCTTCGCCGGTGATGATGACCTTGCGCTTACCCTTTGAAATGGTTCCGAGCGTAACGGTTCCGTCGATCTCAGACATCATCGCGGTTTCGCCCGGACGACGTGCTTCGAAAAGCTCGACGACACGCGGCAGACCGCCTACGATATCTTTCGTCTTTGTGGTTTCACGCGGGATCTTTGCGATCACGTCGCCGGCCTCAACCTCTTGTGCGTCAACAACTTGCAAGTTCGCACGAATCGGCATCTGATAGGTCTTTTGGGTCTTGTTACCGCTCTTTATCTCAAGACGCGGCTGATTCTTTTCATCCGAATCCTTGACCACCAAACGGATCTGGCCCGTGACCTTATCGACTTCCTGCTCGACCGTCTTGCCTTCTTTAAGGTCCTGGAACTTCACGGTTCCCGAAACTTCGGTCAGGATAGCGTAGGTAAACGGATCCCACGTCGCAAGCTGGTCGTCTTCCTTCACCTTCTGGCCATCCTTAACGTGAAGCTGAGCACCGTAAACGATCTTATACCGTGCGACCTCGCGTCCGCGTTCGTCCATCAGGCCGAGTTCGGACGGCTGACGCCGCATCGAGATCATCTCTTTCCTACGATTCTTAATAACCGTCCAATCACCGATGAATTTAACGGTGCCATCCATCGCTGCTTCGTGCTTCGTCTCTTGTTCGAGACGAGCCGTACCGCCAACGTGGAATGTGCGCATCGTAAGCTGAGTGCCCGGTTCGCCGATGGACTGAGCCGCAATAACTCCAACCGCCTCGCCGATCTCAACGGTGTTACCTGTGGCGAGATTACGTCCGTAACACTTAACACAGATGCCGCGACGCGATTCGCACGTCAACGCCGAACGAATTCGGATCTTCGGCAAGCCGGAAAGCTGAACCTGATTTGCAAGCTCTTCATTGATCTCAACATTTGCTTCGACGATGACATTACCGTCAACAGGATCGACGATGTCGTCAAGCGATGTACACCCGACGATGCGGTCGCGAAGCGATTCCACTTCCTCACCGTTGCGGATGATCGCCTCGGCCCAAACGCCGCGCATCGTTCCGCAATCAGGCTCAGAGACGATTACGTCCTGAGCAACGTCCACAAGTCGGCGAGTCAGGTAACCCGAGTCAGCCGTTTTCAACGCCGTATCGGCAAGGCCCTTACGAGCACCGTGCGTCGAAATAAAGTACTGCAGGACGTTCAGGCCTTCGCGGAAATTTGCAACGATCGGAGTTTCGATGATCTCGCCCGACGGCTTGGCCATAAGGCCTCGCATACCGGCAAGCTGCCTGATCTGTGCGTCCGAACCACGAGCACCCGAATCAGCCATGACGAGGATCGGATTAAGCTCCTTTCGCTCGGCTTCGCGGGTGTGCATCGCCTTGAACATTTCCTTGGCGACCTCATCGGTCACGTCGGACCAAATTGCGGTCACCTTGTTCTCGCGTTCCATGTTTGTCATGGTCGCGTCTTCGTACTGCTTTTGAAGTTTGTCGACTTCCTTACGGGCACGCTCGATAATTCCCTTCTTGCTTGCCGGCGTGACCATGTCGTCGATGCCGATCGACATGCCCGACTTCGTTGCGTAAAGAAAGCCCATCGCCTTGAGATCGTCAAGCAACGCAACGGTGTGTTCGTGACCAAGCTTGAGGTGACAGAAACTCACAAGTGACTGCAAACCTTTTTTCTTCAGCGTTCCGTTGACGTACGGGAGACCGTCACGCGTCAGGCGTTCGTTAAGGATCACGCGCCCGGCGGTTGTGTCGATCACGCGATTTTCGTCTTCACGAATGGTCGCACGCATAACGTCCTGGGTGTTGTGCTCAAGCGTCAGGTCGATCAGATCGCCCTTCCAACGAAGGCGGATCTTGGTCTGGGTTTCGACGATGCCCGCATCGAGCGCAAGGATAACGTCGTCAACCGAGTTGAAGGCTTTGTTCTCGCCCTTCATCTCATCGCGGCCAAGCGTCAGGTAGTAACAGCCGAGAACGATATCCTGCGACGGAACCGTTATCGGTTGTCCGCTTGCGGGGGAAAGCAGGTTGTTCGAGGCAAGCATAAGAACACTTGCTTCGATCTGCGCTTCGGCAGACAGCGGAATGTGAACTGCCATCTGGTCACCGTCGAAGTCGGCATTGAAAGCCGTGCAGACGAGAGGATGGATCTTGATCGCCTTACCATCAACAAGTACCGGCTCGAAAGCCTGAATACCGAGACGGTGAAGCGTCGGTGCGCGGTTCAGGAGGACCGGATGCTCGCGGATCACCTCTTCCAAAATGTCCCAAACGATGGGCTCCTGGCGTTCGACCATTTCCCGCGCCTGTTTGATCGTGGCGGCATGTGCATCCTTTTCAAGCTTGTTATAGATGAACGGCTTGAAAAGTTCGAGCGCCATTTTCTTCGGCAGACCGCACTGATGAAGCTTCAGTTCCGGGCCAACAACGATAACCGAACGTCCCGAATAATCGACACGTTTTCCGAGAAGGTTCTGACGAAAACGTCCCTGCTTTCCTTTCAATGTTCCAGAAAGCGATTTGAGCGGACGGTTGTTCGCACCGCGAAGCACGCGGCCACGACGTCCGTTGTCAAACAGAGCGTCAACTGCTTCCTGCAGCATTCGCTTTTCGTTGCGAACGATGACCTCGGGAGCACGAAGCTCGATCAGTTTCTTGAGACGATTGTTACGGTTAATAACGCGGCGATAGAGATCGTTAAGATCCGAGGTCGCAAAACGTCCGCCGTCAAGCGGCACGAGCGGACGAAGCTCCGGGGGTATGACCGGAATCACGTCGAGGATCATCCATTCCGGCTTGTTACCCGAACGCGCGAACGAATTCGAAACCTTCAAACGCTTCGAATACTTGAGCTTTTTCTGCTGCGACGTTTCTTCGCGCATTTTTCCGCGAAGGTCCTCAACTAGCTCTTCGATGTCGATCTTGATGAGCAGTTCCTTGATCGCCTCGGCACCCATTTTCGCGACGAAACCGTTCGGATAATCGCGCGTTAGTTCGCGAAAGCGCTCGTCGTTGAGCAGATCTTTCTCTTTCAGATCAGGCACATCGCCGGGATCGACCACGATGTAGGTTTCGAAGTAAAGGATCTTTTCAAGATCGCGCAGAGTGATATCCAGCAAATGTCCGATACGCGACGGCAATCCCTTAAAGAACCAGACGTGCGAACAAGGGCTTGCGAGTTCGATATGACCGAGACGTTCACGACGCACCTTTGACTGCGTAACTTCGACGCCGCATTTGTCGCAGATGACGCCGCGGTGTTTCATCCGCTTATATTTTCCACACAGGCATTCCCAATCGGCGACCGGCCCGAAAATACGCGCACAGAACAGGCCGTCGCGTTCCGGTTTGAACGTACGATAGTTGATCGTTTCCGGCTTTGTAACCTCACCATGCGACCATGAACGTATCTTGTCCGGCGACGCCAGCGAAATGCGGATCGCTTCGTAATTCGTCGTTAACTGCGTTTTGCTTTCGTTATTGAATCGAAACATATTTTTCCTGTCGGAACGCAGGCTGCCAGCCTGCGTGTACAAATTTACTTCCAAATAAGATCAGCTACCGAGCCGCTTCAAACGCAGGCTGGCAGCCTGCGTTCCGACATCTAATCGACTCCTACTAATGCATCCACGCCTGCTGCCACTTCTTCCGGATCGATCTCGTCCTCGTGAATAAGCTCGATGTCGAGACAGAGCGACTGCAGCTCGCGGACAAGCACGTTGAACGATTCCGGTATTCCGGCTTCGAAGTTCGAAACGCCCTTTACAATCGTTTCGTAGATCTTCGAGCGGCCCGCAACGTCGTCGGATTTGCAGGTCAGCAATTCCTGCAGGATATGTGCCGCACCGTATGCCTCAAGCGCCCACACTTCCATTTCGCCGAAACGCTGTCCTCCGAACTGAGCCTTACCACCGAGCGGCTGCTGAGTGATAAGCGAATACGGCCCGATCGAGCGTGCGTGTATCTTGTCGTCCACAAGGTGCGACAGCTTGAGCATATAGATGTAACCGACGGTTACTTTCTGCTCGAACTGGTCGCCGGTCAAACCGTCATAGAGACGCGTCTTGCCCGACAATCCGACCGAGGGCGGAAGGCCGAGTTCGTCGTACTTATTGTTCGCCTGACCGATATACTCCTTGATCTCTTTCTCGCTGGCACCGTCGAAAACCGGCGTTGCGAAATGAAGACCAAGAACTCGTGCGGCCCAACCCAAATGCGTTTCCAGGATCTGGCCGACGTTCATACGCGAAGGCACGCCAAGCGGATTCAGCACGATCTCGACCGGCGTTCCATCCGGCAAATACGGCATATCCTCTTCCGGCAGGATGCGTGCGATAACACCCTTGTTACCGTGGCGTCCGGCCATCTTGTCGCCGACGCTGAGTTTTCGTTTCATTGCAACGAAAACCTTGACCATCTTGATCACGCCCGGCGGCAGTTCGTCGCCCTGCTTCAGCTTGGTGATCTTTTCGTCATAGATGTCAGACAAAATACCGATCTGGCGAATAACACGCTGTTCGTATTCCTTGACCTCGGCACCGGTATCGACGCGGCCCGAAGCAGCATCAATATTCTTCAGAAGGTTCGTCGGTAACTCTTTTAAAACCGCTTTTGAAAGCGAAGTGCCTTTCTTGAGAATGACGTCTTTGCCGTCCTTGAGATCAGAGTTCAGTTTGCGTCCTTCGAAAAGTTCAAAGATACGTTCGTCACGCTGTTCCTGAAGGATACGAATTTCGTCCTCAAGGTCGCGGCGAAGATCTTCTTCTTCCATCTGCTCGATGTCGAGCGACCGTTCGTCCTTGTCCTGGCCTTTTCGTGTAAAGACCTGAACGTCAACGACCGTTCCGTCGATTCCCGGCGGACAGGTCAAGCTTGCGTCTTTTACGTCGCCGGCCTTCTCGCCGAAGATCGCACGAAGAAGTTTTTCTTCGGCGGTAAGCTGGGTCTCGCCCTTCGGTGTAACCTTACCGACAAGTATCGAGCCCGGTTTGACCTGAGCACCGATACGGATGATGCCCGATTCATCAAGGTCGCGAAGCATAACTTCGCCGATATTCGGGATGTCACGGGTGATCTCTTCCGGTCCGAGCTTCGTATCGCGAGCTTCGATCTCGAGTTCCTCGATGTGGATCGACGTATAATAGTCGTCCTTAACGAGCCGCTCGGAAACGAGGATCGCGTCCTCAAAGTTGTAACCTCGCCAAGGCATAAACGCCACCAGCACGTTGCGCCCGAGTGCAAGTTCACCTCGGTCGGTACAAGGACCGTCTGCGATCACCTGTCCTTTCTTTACGCTTTCGCCGACGGCGACGATGGGACGCTGGTTGATGCAGGTGTTCTGGTTAGAACGCTTGAACTTGACCAGCGAATAGATGTCCGCCGTCACTTCACGCGAGATCGTGCCATCAACCTGATGATCGGCCTTGACGATGATGCGTTCGCTATCGACGTAATCGACCACGCCGTTACGTTTCGCAATGACGACCGCACCCGAATCGCGTGCGGCGATCTTCTCCATACCCGTTCCGACATACGGCGATTCGGCACGGAGAAGCGGAACGGACTGACGCTGCATGTTCGAACCCATCAACGCACGGTTGGCGTCGTCGTTCTCAAGGAACGGGATGAGCGATGCCGCGACCGACACAAGCTGCTTCGGCGACACGTCCATATATTGAACATCCGCACGAACTGCTGTTATGAACTCGCCGCCGAACGAACGCGCCGCGACGCGATCCGGGATAATATTTCCCTTCGGGTCCAGTTCGATATTCGCCTGGCCGATGATGTACCGGTCTTCTTCCCATGCGGTCAGATAGAACGGGAACGGCTCGAAATCCGCCTCTTTCTGTCCGGCCTTTGCTGCTACTTTATTAGCCTTTTCGACATCTTCGAGCGGGACGTGTTCCTTCGGCTTGAATTTGGTGTCGCCGCCATTGTTGATCTTTACATACTCGATAACGCGACCATCGACAACCTTTCGATAAGGCGATTCGATAAAGCCGAACTCGTTTATCCGAGCAAAGCAGGAAAGCGACGAAATCAGACCGATGTTGGGGCCTTCAGGCGTCTCGATCGGGCAAATGCGGCCATAGTGAGTAGGATGAACGTCACGAACCTCAAAGCCCGCACGTTCACGCGAAAGACCGCCTGGTCCCAACGCCGACAGGCGGCGTTTGTGCGTGATTTCCGATAGAGGATTCGTCTGGTCCATGAACTGCGAAAGCTGCGACGAACCAAAGAATTCGCGGACAGCAGCCGTCACCGGCTTTGCGTTAACAAGGTCACGCGGCATGGTGGTGAACATATCCTGTTGAATGGACATCTTCTCCTTGATCGCGCGTTCCATGCGTTCGAGGCCGATGCGGAACTGATTCTCAAGCAGCTCGCCGACGGCACGAACGCGGCGGTTGCCGAGATGGTCAATGTCGTCCTGCGAATAATGTTCGCTGTCCTTCTTCATTCGAAGCAGGTAATTGACCACTTCGATGAAATCGCTCGGGGCCAGAAGTGGATCGTTGATACGATCCTTGTCGGGCCTTCCCATCTTGATGTTGAACTTCAAACGGCCGACCCGTGAAAGGTCAAAGCGGCGCGTATCGAAGAACATTCCTTCAAGCAGGTGATATGCCGTCGGAACCGTCGGCGGATCGCCCGGACGCATCTTTCGATAGATCTCAAGCAATGCATCGACCGGTTTCGAGATCGCATCCTTTCGGAGCGTGTTCGAAATGACCTCACCGATGATGTCGTTCTTCGGGAAGAAGACTTCAAAGGACTCGACGCCCTCTTCAATGATCTGCTGAAGCTTTCCGGCTGTTAGCTCAGTGTTCGCCTCTATGATGACTTCGCCGGTCTCGTAGTTAATGATGTCGGAAAGCGAGTACGCTCCTTCGAAATCATTTCCTGAGACCTCAACCTTGTCTTTCTTCAGACGGCGAAGATCGGCGATCGCCATTTTGGTGATTTTTTTGCCTTTTCGCGTTATGTCTTCTTTCTTGTCTTTTATGTCCTCTTCGGCCTTCATCCCGACGAGATTTGTATCGCCTTCGGGCTTGACCCTAATGAAGAGGCTGCCTTTGGAAACGACCGCTTCGTCAACGGCGTAGAACAGCTTTAAGATCTCGGCATCCGGATATTCCGAGGTCTTTACGACCTCTTCCAGGATGTTGTCCGAAACGGTCTTCATGTCGATCGGCGGTTTCAGCCAAAGGCCGAGAGCACGCAGGAAGATCGTCGCCAGAATCTTTCGTTTACCGAGACGGGCGTGAAGCAGTCCTTTCTGGTCGTATTCAAATTCGACCCACGAACCGCGGTACGGAATGATCTTCGCCAGATAGTCATCACGATCGCCCTTAAAGAAAACGCCGGGCGAACGGTGAAGCTGCGAAACGATCACGCGTTCCGTTCCGTTGATGATGAACGTGCCGTTATCGGTCATCAGCGGAATTTCGCCGAAGAAAACATCTTCTTCCTTGATGTCGCGAATGGTCGAAACGCCGGTGTCCGGGTCTTTGTCGAAAACCGTCAAACGGATGCGCACCTTTAGCGGCACGCTGTAAGACATTCCGCGTTCCTGGCATTCCTGCTGATCGTGTTTGTGCTTCAAGCCGACAGGTTCACCGCAGTTGTTGCAGAGATTTGGGCGAACCGCGTTGAACGTGCCGCAGTTGTTGCAAAGCACTTCCGCCGGATTGAACGGATCGACCTTTACCTTTGAACCGCAATTCTTACAGTTTGCACGCAGATGTTCGAGACCCTCGAGGTTGCCGCACTTGCACTGCCAGTTGCCGATCTGATACTCGACGTATTCGAGCGTCGCGGTTTCGCGAAAATCCGAAACGGGAAAGATCGACGAGAACACGGATTGAAGTCCGATGAAGTCGCGTTCCTCTGGGATCAGGTCCATCTGCAGGAACCGGTTGTACGATTCACGTTGGACCTCGATCAGGTTCGGTATCTGCGCCGTTGTATAGATCTTTGAAAAATCCACGCGCTCGGGCGACTGGCTGATTCGGCGGCCGAGTCCGGTTGACGAATTTTGGAGCGGATTGTTGATCATATTTCTTAAAATGGCCTGAATAAAAAACTGTTGCTTTCTTTGCTTTTTACTGCTAGGATTCCCTCATTAAAGGCCTCAGGCCAAAGCAATTTTCAAAAAAGACAGCAAATGCGGTCGAGGGTAAAGTCCGCCCTGACCGCTTTTTCAGCAGCTAATCGCTGTTATCTTAAATTTTCGAGCGTGCCGAAAAGAGACACCTACTCTCCACAAATCTGCGGGGAAAAGCCAAGGCTAATCTATTCAAAACAAATAGCTTAGCGGATTTTACATCCGCGGAACGTGTGCGCCCCGCAGACACTTTTCCCTTGTGCCTGTTGCTTAGTGTAACAACTACTGTTACGGAAAGCAAATCCGCTGGAGCGGCAAACATCGCTGCTTGCCGCCCCAGTCAACTATTATTTGACTTCGACGGTTGCACCGGCTTCGGTCAATTTGGTCTTGATCTCTTCGGCTTCGTCCTTTGAAACGCCTTCCTTGAGCGCCTTCGGAGCCCCGTCAACCAGATCCTTCGCTTCCTTCAAGCCGAGTCCCGCGACGACTTCGCGGACGACCTTGATGACAGCGATCTTGTTGCCGCCGGCAGCAGTAAGGATAACGTCAAACGAATCCTTCTCTTCCGCCGCGGGAGCATCTCCGCCGCCTGCCGGAGCCATCATCATCGGAGCAGCAGCGGCTGCGGCCGAAACGCCGAAAACCTCCTCCAATTCCTTGACCAATTCCGACGCTTCAAGAAGCGAAACGCCTTTCAAATATTCAACTACATCAGCTTTTGTGATTGCCATGACTTTTATCTATCTCCTAATTTAGGGCTCTTTTTAAAGGATAAAGGATAAAGGATAAAGGATAAATAGATCCTAAATCTTGATCCTATGATCCGGTTATGTGCAAAAGGGCTACGAACAAAAGCGGGTTTTTACTTTATCCCTTATCCTTTATCCTTTATCCTTTCGCCTCTGCCGCTAGAACCCACGGGACGCATCAGGATCGGGTTGCATCACCTTTCCTTTCGTCGCCCGAAGCGCCAAAGTGACCTGACAAATCACGACGCTCGTTTTCCTTGAGTACGGCTATTAGTTTGGAGTTCCGCCTTTAGGCGGCAAGTTTGCCAGCTAAAGCTGGAACTCCAAACAAAACTTTTCTATTCTGCTGTTTCCTCAACTGCCGGTTCTGCAGACGGCACTTCAAGAATGTCGCCTTCTTCTGCCGGAGCAACTTCCGCTTCAGCAGCAGGAGCTGCTTCAACTGCCGCTGCTTCTTCCGGAGCGGTTTCTACAGGTGCTTCTGAGGCCGGTTCTTGGGCCTTTGCTTCCACTACAGGTGCTGCCGAACCGTCTGCCGGTTTTGCTTCACCGATCTGTTTGATCACAATTGCCAGGTCACGCGGCACGGCGTTGATAACCGTTACAATGCGTTGGGCCTGTGCGTTGATGACCCACAGCAGCTTGGAAATAAGCTCTTCTTTTGACGGCAGATTTGCGATCGTCGTCAACTGTGTAAGATCGACCAATTTACCGTCAACAACGCCTGTCTTAAACGAATAGACGTCAGCGTTGTCCTTCATGAATTTCGAGATCGCCTTCGTAAGAATGACGGGATCATTCTCTGTCCAGGCAATCGCGGTCACACCCTTAAAATGCTCGGACGCCTGTTCAAAGTCAGTTCCTTTGACGGCGATACGAGCGAGCGTATTCTTAACGACTTCGTATTTTGCTCCGGCCTCTCGCAAGCTGTTGCGGAATTCCTGATCCTTGGTCACTGTCAGCCCTTTGAAGCTGACAACCATCGCGGATGTAGAATTCTGCAGCGACGCTGTGAGGGCGGCAAGATCGGTTGCTTTTGTTTCTCTTGATTTCATTTCTTTAGTTCCTCACTTAAACGTACGCCAGCTCATCGAGCAAAACGCCCGGGCTCATTGTTGCGGCCAGATTGATCTTCTTAAGATACCGGCCCTTTGCGGTGGTCGGCTTTGCCTTGATGACCGCACTGATCAAAACTTTTGTATTCTCGGCAAGTTTTGCGTCGTCAAACGACACTTTGCCGACAGGCGAGTGAATAACGCCCGTCTTATCGACGCGGTATTCCACCTTTCCGGCTTTGGTTTCACGAATGGCAGTAGCGACATCCATCGTGACCGTTCCTGTTTTCGGATTCGGCATCAGGCCTCGAGGACCGAGGACCTTACCCAACTGACCGACCTTGCCCATCATATCGGGCGTGGCGATCAAAGCATCAAAATCAAGCCAGCCGCCTTTGATCTTATCGACGATGTCGTCGCCGCCGGCTTCGTCAGCACCTGCTTCCTGTGCTTCGCGGATCTTGTCACCCTGAGCGATTACAACGACTTTTTTCGCTGCTCCGCCCAAACCGTGCGGGAGGACGATGGTGCCGCGAACAAGCTGATCTGCCTTTCGCGGATCGACGCCAAGCCACATCGTGAGTTCGACGGTTTCGTCAAATTTGGCGAATGCGACCTCTTTCAATTTCGACACCGCTTCTTCAAGCGTATGCCTCTTGTGCGGCTCGATCTTTTCGAGAGCCGCAAGATATTTCTTGCCTCTTTTCATTTTACCTCCAGGTGTTAACGGGAACGGTCGGTTCCCTCCCTTTGTTGGCAGTTTGCGATTGGCCGTAGGCAGTCAAGACTGCAAACCGCCAACGGCCAACTGCCTACTCTACAGTCAAGCCCATCGACCTCGCCGTCCCCTCGATCGTCCGCATTGCGGATTCGAGGTTCGTCGTATTCAGATCGGGCATTTTCTTCTTCGCGATCTCTTCGATCTTTGCACGCGAGATCGATCCAACCTTTTCTTTGTTGGCCTTGCCTGAGCCTTTCGCGATCCCCGAAGCCTTTCTCAAAAGATCGGCTGCCGGCGGCGTTTTCGTTTCGAACGAAAACGAGCGGTCGGCATAAACTGTGATCACGACCGGGATCTTCATATCCGGATCGTCGTTCTGCGTTTTAGCGTTGAACGCCTTGCAGAACTCCATGATGTTAACGCCGTGCTGACCAAGCGCAGGCCCGATTGGCGGCGCCGGATTTGCCTTGCCGGCCGGAATCTGTAACTTTATGTAACCTTCTATCTTCTTTGCCATTTCTGTCAGAACACAGGCTGCCAGCCTGCGTCTCTCCTATTCGATTTACGATGCCGATCAAATCGGCAATGTCCTCATTCAAACCATTTTCAAACACGCAGGCTGGCAGCCTGCGTTCCGGCTACTCTTCCTCTGCAAACGTAACCTTTTCAACTTCAAGGAAGCTCAGCTCGTACGGAGTCGAGCGACCAAAGATAGTTATCGAGACCTTCAAGGTATTCTTGTCCTCGTTCACTTCTTCAACCTTTCCGGTAAAGCTTGCAAACGGCCCCGACTTGATACGAACAACTTCGCCGACCTCGTACGAAAACTTCGGTTTCGGCTTCTCGGTCGTTACCTCAATGTTGCGGTCGATCTGGTCAACCTCTTCCTGCGAAAGCGGCGTCGGCTGCTTTCCGCCGAGGAAGCCTGTAACTTTTGGTGTCGATTTGATCGCGTGAAAGACGTTATCAGGAATCTTGCCTTTTTCGTCGCACTCGATCTCGACCAGCACATAGCCGGGGTAGAACATTCGCTCGGTGACGTAATCCTTATCACCGCGACGTTCAACGACCTTCTCTTTCGGAAGCTTCACTTCGGTTATCAAGCCGTCAAGCTCAAGGTCGCGAATGCGGGCCTTAAGGCTTTCGACAACCTTATTCTCGTGTCCCGAATATGTGTGGATAAAATACCACTGCCTCATCTTCAAATATCCTTTTTATATACCCGCGATACTGTTGACGAGCCATGTCAGGCCCTCAAGAATGTACACCCACGCGTAATCGATCAAAAACAAATAAATTGCAAAAAATATGACGTTGATGATCACGATGATCGTCGTTTTTCGAACCTCGTCACTCGAAGGGAACGTGGTTCGGCGCATCTCTTCACGCGTTCCGGCGACGAACTCGCCAATACCGCCCGATTGTTTATCCGCTGTTTTTCCAGCTTCCGACACTCTTATTCTCCAGTTCGACCAGCCTAAATGACCGGTCAAATATCTAATACTTATCAATGGCAGGGGTACCAGGACTCGAACCCGGACCTAAGGTTTTGGAGACCTCCATGCTAACCATTGACACCATACCCCTGTGTGCAAGACCGGAGCCAAGAGACGGGAGACATGAGCAGATTTGCGCTCGCCTCCTGTCTCTGGTCTCATGTCTATTTATTCTCTTTGTGCAGCGTATGGCAACGGCAACGGCGACAGAACTTTTTGAACTCCAACCGGTTCGGCTGGGTCTTTTTGTTCTTGGTCGTCACATAGTTGCGCTCTTTGCACTCCGTACACTGCAAAATAATGTTATCTCTCGGCATAATACTTCCTAGTAAGAGTGACGCCTTTTAGGCGTTCTCTTTATTCAACAACTTCCGACACTGTACCGGCACCGACTGTTCGACCGCCTTCGCGGATGGCGAAGCGGAGGCCTTTTTCCATGGCGATGGGAGCGATCAGTTCGATCTCCATCTGGATATTGTCGCCGGGCATCACCATTTCGACTCCTGTAGGCAAGTGTGCGACGCCGGTTACATCCGTTGTGCGGAAGTAGAACTGCGGGCGGTAGCCTGTAAAGAACGGTGTGTGTCGTCCGCCTTCTTCTTTCGTCAGAACATAGGCCTCGGCCTTGAACTTCGTGTGCGGCGTGATCGAGCCCGGTTTGGCGATGACCTGTCCGCGTTCGATCTCTTTTCGCTCAACACCACGGAGAAGCAGTCCGACGTTGTCACCAGCCATTCCCGAATCAAGCAGCTTCTTGAACATCTCGACGCCGGTAACGACCGAGTTCCGTGTGTCCTTGATACCCACGATCTCGACAGGCTCGTTGACGTTGATAACGCCGCGTTCGATACGTCCGGTTGCAACTGTTCCGCGGCCCTGGATGGTAAAGATATCTTCAACAGGCATCAGGAACGGCTTGTCCGTCTCGCGTGCAGGTGTCGGGATGAAGTCATCTACCGTCTGCATCAGCTCATCGATCTTTGCTTCCCATGCCGCATCGCCTTCGAGTGCTTTCAGTGCCGAACCCTGTGTGATAGGTGTATCGTCGCCCGGGAACTCATATGAGCTCAACAGTTCGCGGATCTCCATATCCACAAGCTCAAGCAGCTCGGCATCATCGACGGCATCGACCTTGTTCATAAAGACGACCATCGAAGGAACGCCTACCTGTCTAGCCAAGAGAATATGTTCTCTCGTCTGCGGCATCGGGCCGTCGGTCGCAGCCACAACAAGGATCGCTCCGTCCATCTGTGCCGCTCCCGTGATCATGTTCTTGACATAGTCAGCGTGGCCGGGGCAATCGACGTGTGCGTAGTGACGGTTTGCCGTCTCATACTCAACGTGCGAGGTCGCAATTGTGATACCGCGTGCCTTTTCCTCAGGCGCGTTGTCGATCGAATCAAACGACCGAAACGTCATCTTCGCGTTGTGCTTCGACATCACCTTCGTTATCGCCGCCGTCAGCGTCGTCTTACCATGATCCACATGACCTATCGTCCCTATGTTCACATGCGGCTTGCTGCGATCGAATTTCTCTTTGCTCATCTTCTCTCCTAGTTTGAAATCGTAAATCTCAAATTTGAAAACTCTTACTAATTACTTGCGCCTTTAACTTTCGCAATGATCTCTTCGGCAACATTTTTCGGTGCCTCGGCATAACGCTCGAAGTGCATCGAGGATGTCGCACGTCCCTGTGTCGCCGAACGAAGATCGGTCGTATAACCGAACATTTCCGAAAGCGGCACGAAAGCCGTTACGACCGAAACATTGCCCGGACGCGGCTCCATCTTGTCGATCTGTCCTCGACGGCGATTAAGGTCACCATTGACCGAACCCATATATTCTTCCGGCGTTACAACTTCCACCTTCATGATCGGCTCGAGCAGAACAGGTTTTGCCTTTTTGACAGCATCCTGAAACGCCAAACTTCCCGCGATGTGGAACGAACGCTCGTCCGAGTCAACTTCGTGGAACGAACCAAAAAGAAGTCTCGCTTTGATGTCAACCAGTTCGTATCCGGCAAGAAATCCACGGCCCATTGCGTCGCGCATGCCTTCCATCGTTGGCTTGATGAACTGACGCGGAATAGCACCGCCACTGATCTTGTCTTCGAATACAAAGCCTTCGCCTGGCGCCGGCTCGATCTCAAGCTCGACGTGTGCGAACTGACCACGACCACCAGACTGCTTCTTGAATATTTCTTTGCCCGGTGCTCCGATCGTGATGGTTTCACGATATGCAACCTGCGGTTTACCGACGTTTGCTTCGACACTAAACTCGCGCTTCATACGATCGACGATGATCTCAAGGTGAAGCTCGCCCATTCCGGCGATGATCGTCTGACCCGTTTCATGATCGGTCGAAACCTGGAACGACGGATCTTCCTGTGCAAGACGATTGAGCGCGATGCCCATTTTGTCCTGGTCGGCACGAGTTTTCGGTTCGACCGCGACACGCACGACAGGATCCGGAAAGTCCATCGATTCGAGAATGATCGGCTTCATCTCGTCAGACACCGTGTCGCCCGTCGTGGTATTTTTCATACCGCCAATAGCAACGATCTCGCCCGCCGAAGCCGATTCCACATCTTCACGCTTGTTAGCGTGCATCAGCATAAGGCGACCGACGCGTTCTTTCGAATCCTTGATTGTGTTGGTGACGTAGGAGCCTGACTTGACCGTACCCGAATAAATTCTTACAAAAGCAAGCTGGCCAAGATGTTTGTCGGCCATCAGTTTGAACACTAAGCCTGAGAACGGAGCTTTTGGATCGGCCGCACGCGATTCGGTCTCGTCATTCTTAGGGTTGATACCTTCGATAGCCGGAATATCAAGCGGACTCGGAAGGTAATCGACAACGCCGTCAAGCAGCGTCTGCACGCCTTTGTTCTTAAATGCGGAGCCTGTAAACACCGGTACGATCTTCATCGCCAGCGTTCCCGCACGCATGGCTTTGCGAATCTCATCCTCCGATATCTCTTCGCCCTCGAGATACTTGGCCATCAAATCGTCATCGATAGCGGAAACGGCTTCGACCAGCTTTTCGCGGGCTTCCGTTGCTGCATCGACGAGATCTGCCGGAATTTCCAGCGTTTCGTAATTTGCACCCTTAGCTTCGTCACTCCAGACGAAAGCTTTCATGGTGACAAGGTCAACAACACCCTTAAAATGCTCTTCAAGGCCGATCGGTATCTGCATTGCTACAGCATTGGCACCGAGGCGATCAAGGATCGATTGAAAGCTTCTGTCGAACGAAGCACCCGAGCGATCCAGCTTATTGATAAAGCAGATACGCGGAACGCCGTATTTGTCAGCCTGACGCCAAACGGTTTCCGATTGCGGCTCAACACCTGCAACGCCGTCGAAAACGCAGACGGCACCATCCAAAACCCGAAGAGACCGCTCAACTTCCATCGTGAAGTCGACGTGTCCCGGTGTATCGATAATATTGATGCGGTGCTCGACGTTATTGCGTGTCCAGAAACAGGTAGTTGCAGCGGACGTAATAGTAATTCCGCGCTCTTGCTCCTGCTCCATCCAGTCCATCGTCGCCGTTCCCTCGTGAACTTCGCCGATCTTGTGCGAAACACCCGTGTAATACAAAATGCGCTCTGTCGCCGTGGTCTTACCCGCGTCGATATGGGCCATAATGCCGATGTTTCTAAATTTGTCTAAGCTAATTGAAGCCATGTGAATAGTAAATCGTAAATCGTCGTCTGTCGCTACTTCTCTATTTTCTTCACCAGATGCTGACAGAGCCCTGTAATCATTCGACCAATGTCGTCGAGTTTTCTGATCAAATCCTCATAGTCGTCTTCACGGATATACCTCAATCGGAAACCAATCAGTAACTCTGTTTCCACTTCGCTCGCCGATCCTTGAGCAATCGAAAGAAACCTTAAAAATTCTTTCGTCGAATTACGTCCAGCACCTTCCGCGATGTTCGCGGCGATAGAAACCGATGCCCGCCGTATTTGACTCGTCAATCCAAACTTTTCGTCGTTCGGAAAGTTTCCAGTAACTATGTAAATCTCCACCGTAAAGTCAACCGATTTCTTCCAAACATCTAAATTTTGATGTGGCCGCATTCGATTTACGATTTACGATTTACGATTCACTATTTACTAGAATCTATAATGCGCGAACGCCTTGTTTGCTTCCGCCATGCGGTGGACGTCGTCCTTCTTCTTCATGGCTCCGCCGCGTCCGCTCGTGGAATCGAGCAATTCGCCGACCAAACGGTCCTGCATTGTTTTTTCGCTGCGTCCGCGTGCGTTGGCGACGATCCAGCGGATAGCCAGCGTGTTGCGACGGTCGCGCGTAACTTCGAGCGGCACCTGATATGTAGCACCGCCGATACGGCGTGATTTCACTTCCAGTGTCGGTGCAACACTGTCAACGGCTTTCTTAAAGATCTTGAGCGGCTCTTCGCCCGTCTTTTCGCCGATCTTTTCCATAGCGCCGTAAAAGATCTGTTCGGCAACGCTCTTTTTGCCTTCCCACATCATGCCGTTGATGAACTTAGTCACCAGCATGCTGTTGTAGATCGGATCCGGAAGAACCTCTCGTCGTTCTGCTGTTCGTCGTCTTGCCATATTCGTAAATCGTTGATCGTGAATCGTGAATCGTGAATCTCTTTTCGTAAATATCTTTCTATTTACGATTTACGATTCACTATTTACTACTTAGCTCCCTTAGGCCTCTTCGCACCGTATTTCGAACGGGACTGATTTCGGTTCGCGACGCCGGAGGCATCCAGCGTTCCGCGGATAACGTGATAACGCACGCCCGGAAGGTCCTTAACACGGCCGCCGCGGATAAGCACGATCGAGTGTTCCTGCAAGTTATGCCCGATGCCGGGTATATATGTAGTAACTTCGATCTGGTTCGTCAGGCGAACACGTGCGACCTTACGCAGGGCCGAATTAGGCTTCTTAGGCGTCGAGGTGTAAACACGCGTGCAAACACCGCGCTTCTGCGGGTTTGCCTGCAAAGCCGGACTGGCGGTCTTATACTTGACCCGCTGGCGCCCTTTGCGAACTAATTGATTAATAGTCGGCATATTTTCTCATCAAAAGGCAAAACTTACGTCTTACCTGACTCTTGCCGAATAAATCCGGCAGTTAGCTCAAGCAGCTCTCGCTGATGAATTAGTAAATTGCGTTTATCCTAAGAAAGCAGAAACTTTGCTGTAGCGTGGCATTGCGGAGATCGGACACTCATGTTCCGCTTCTGTATCCCGGATGTCGTTGGTGCGACACCCTTTACGCTACAATTCCTGTCTCATGCTTTCAAAAAACTATTCCCGCAGTTTGTCTCCAAACCACAAAGATACCCAGACCGTCAAAGTCCGAAACTCTAGATATTATTATTTTGGGAAACCAGTGTCAAGCCGAGCGCGGCCTGTTAGTCTAGTTCTCCGGTAGAGTGGTGTGATCTTAAGCGTTGACCTATATAGCAGCCGATCGTTCCCGCAAGAACCACGGTCGCTAATCTCGGCAGATCATCGCTTACAAATTTCGAACCGAACCCACTAATCAACACTGAGACAATGCCAAGAAGAATGAGAGGCAGCGACATCCAAACCCCGCCGTAAATACTTTTATTTCGCCAAAACAGGCCGACAATAATGCCGAAGAGTAGATAAACAGCAGCATAGAGAAAAAACGTGAATGAATTGGCCGAGGTGGGAAAAACCAAGGCCCAGGATGTGACAACCATCACTATTGCAACAACACCTATGGCGAAAACTAAAATTGGTTGTAATACCTCTTTGGACACTTTGATTATCAGTATTCTAGCCTAAGCTTCCGGGCATTCATTCAAAATTGACTCTATCGCGCCTGCAAGCAGGACGATACATGTTGGATGCAAAGCGCCGTACGTATCAACGCATACATCATGAAGTAGGCAACCAGTAGTGTAGCAACCCGTACAACCACCACAGCCCGGGCCACAGCAGCCACAACAGTTTGCTTCGTTACATTCAACTATCTCGGCTGAGGCCTGCGGGTTTGTGGATTTCTTTTTGGGTGCATATGCGGCAAAAACCTGAAGCACTTTTGGCTGACTGCAGTTCGCGGCTTTTCCTCTTTTTTGCGCTGTCTCAGTAGGAAATCCTGGCCCATCGCCCATTATGAGAGAGATTATTAAGATGCCTTTTAAGGAGCCTGGCTTGGTCCCTGCCCTCTTTTTGATAATCTCCAGAAACATCTTGCCTATCGTGTGCGACTCGTCCGAGACTAGAAACGCCGCAAGTCGAGCCTGTTGGGATGCTGAAAGGGGTTCAAAATGTCTGGAAGCTATACTTTCGCGGTCTATTCGAAAATTAATTGAAACGTCAGAGAGAGTGACTGTTACAAGATTGTTGCTGTAGACCGCTTGCACAACCAGATTTCCTGTAGGGTTCGTGACCTTGGTTCGCAGGGATCGGTCTTCAGCTTGTGAAGAATCAATTGTCAAAGTTTGATTCCCTGATCTAAATGTTCCCTTAAATCCATTAGGAACATCCGTTAAATTTAATTCGTCAACCTGAGCAAGAATAGAGAACGTGCCATTGGCTAACAGGATCAATATGCCAACAAGGGTTGTAGCGAGTTTTTCTATTCGAAACATGCACGGTCTCCAAAACTTTGGTTGGGAATCAATTGTTTAGTTTCTTTATTAGACCATCAAATATTATACATTAGGTCATCAAATATTATACGCTTACCCCCACTTGTCAAAACAGATCGTGACCGAATGGCAGCAAAGTCATTTGCGACCATGATGACCCCGGGCTTCTGCATCGTCGTGGTTGTCGCGCGGTATCATATTTGTTTTAATACTCGTTTGTTTAACGCAAGGGTTTTATCACTATGAACAACGCATTTACTGAGGCAATTGAGAAGAGGACTGAGGCGGAATGGATGGCGGCGGTTGAGTCGCTCACTCCGGAGATGCACGAGGTTGACCGTAACGCGGTGCAGATCTGGTTCCGGTTCTATCCGCTGGACCTTGTGAAATATCTCGAATCGGCTGAGAACGTCGAAGAGACGATGAAGGGCATCGTGCTCGAAGGCGACTTTGGCGTGCTCGACAAGATCGACACCTCGCACCGTTTTCTTTACGGCCACCGATATTGGCCGCAGGTCAAAGCGGCCGTGATCAAGCGTGCCGAATCGGTTGACGGCATCGCCGATCTTACCGCCGAGATCAAGATCATCGCGCGTGCAGTTGCCATCACCGCGAAAACGACGGAATCGCTTGCACTCGCAATTTCAGCAGTCGGTTTGATGACGCTGAATCAGGTTGGCCTTGACGAATTCAAGGCGGCGAAGAACGACATCGTAAAGACGGACGCGCGAACGCCAGACCAGATCGTCACTGCGCGTGCGAAAGACGATTCGCAGGGCATCTTCGGTTTCCTGAAAACTATAAATAAAGAATACTCGGTCGCCTTCGACGCCTTCAATTACGACGGCAAGTTCAAGATCATCAGCGAAGAAGAGATCGCGTCGGCTTCGCAAAAGGACCGCTCACGGGATTGGCAGTCGATGGATTCGCGTTGCTGGGAAGGGCCTGTACCGATCGAATGTACATCCGCCTCGTGCGGCACCTGCTGGGTAGGCGTTGTCGGCGGTCAGGAAAAACTAACCGAACCTTCGGACCGCGAACGCAAACAGATGAAGGTCTTTGGCTACAACCAGCCCGGCGACGCAAAACCGTTCCTTCGTCTCGCTTGTCAGGCGAAGGCAACGGGCAATGTCTCGGTCGTCATCCCGCCGTGGAACGCCGTCTTCGGCAAAAAAGTTCGCGGCAACGTCGTCGATAACGAGCTCGAACCGGTTACGACGTCAGCGAAGAAATTGCGCGAGACGATCGCGACCGCCGTGTCGGGTGAATAAGATAAACGACGAACGCAGATTCATATTGTTAGTTTAGGCAGCCGAGCACGCCGCAGTTTCGGCGGTTCCCTCTTCGGCTTCTGCCCGGCGCGGCCACAGGATCGCAACTCCCGCTGCCCCGGCAATGATGGATGCGATAAAAACGGCTATCTTAGCCGCAGCAAAATCATCGGCCTCGGTAAATGCCTGTCCCGCGATGAAAAGCGACATCGTAAAGCCGATCCCGCCCAAAAAACCGGCGCCGATCATTTGCCGCCAGTTGTACTCTCGCGGCTTTTCGGCAATGCCAAGTTTGACTGCCGCAAACGCGAACAGCACGATGCCGAGCGGCTTCCCGATAAACAGGCCGAATATGATCGCCGCCATCAGCATCGAATGGCCGACGAAGGCCTCACCTGTAATAGCGACACCGGCATTTGCCAATGCGAATATCGGCAGCACGAAATAACTCGACCACGGCTCAAGGTTGCGTAACAGCTTGTCGGCGGGCGATTCGATACGGTCGTGGATCGTATCAAGCCCGCGGAGTCCCGGTTCGGATGGCCCATGCCGCAAAACGGCCTCTCCTGAGCGCCGCATCTCGTCCTGAAGTATATTCTCGGCCTGCGCGAGAAGTGCCGGCAGATTTCCCGGTGGGCGCGTCGGAGTTAAGACGGCGAGGATAACGCCGGAAAGCGTCGCGTGGAGTCCGGCTTCGTGCAGCGATATCCACAGCAGCAAACCCCCGACCACATACGGCAGGGGACGATAAACATTCGAGCGATTCAGCATTACGAGCCCGACAATGATTGCAGCCGCAATGCCAATAAAAATAAAGCTGATCTTGGTGGAATAGAAAATGGCGACCACGGCAATAGCTATCAGGTCGTCAACTATTACGGCGGCGGTCAGAAAAACGCGCAGTTCGACCGGCACACGGTCGCCGAGCAGCACGATGAGAGCAATTGCAAACGCAGTATCGGTCGCGATCGGAACGCCCCATCCATGATCCAGCGGCCCCGTCGGAATGAGCATAAGATATATGACCGCGGGCGCTATCATCCCGCCGACTGACGCCGCAATGGGCAGGGCGGCCGAACGCCGCGTGGCAAGATGCCCGACTGTAAATTCCTTCTTGATCTCAAGCCCGACGACAAGAAAGAAGACCGCGAGCAGACCATGATTGATCCAGTCCAAAAGCGGAAGATAAAAACTGCCGTCACCCAACCGCAGGCCGGTCATCGAGTGCCAGAAATGCTCGAAGGCCGGGCCGATCGGCGAATTTACCGCGACCACGGCGAGAACGGACATTATCAAAAGCAAAAATCCGGTGGATGGCCCCCAGCGGACGAAATCGAGTGCCGCGCTCTGAAACCGGTGGCCGAGCGAACCGAGCATTGCTTCGGAAAGGGCGTTCTCGTCCCACGCCCCTTCGTAGCGTCGGCCGTTGATAAAGAATGAAGGCGTAACGCGGGCCCCGCTTTCGCGGGCACTGGAGCGGTCTTCGTCCACGCGGGCGGCCGCCCGTTGTCTTTCATCGGCGAATTCGGGAGCATCGAGATCGAGATTGAATCGCGCGGAGATCTCATCTATCTCGCCGTCGGCAAATTCCGGGCCGCGGTTCATCAGTTCGTCGTGAACCTGCCAAAACTTGCCGCCCGTCAAGGCTGCAAGCTCGGCAAGTTCGGCGGAAGGTCGCGCAGTTTCGCTCCCGCGTATCGGAAGCTGGCGAAAAACGTACATCAGCCGGTCGCCAAAACGGTCGCGAAGGTCTGCTATCACTTTGTGAGCAGCATGGCAGTGCTTACACGAATAACTGCCATATTCCACAAGCGTGATCTGGGCGTCAGTATCGCCAATGTAGTGATCCCTTGTAAGATCGACCGGAACGGAGAGTCTCCGGGATGTGTTGGTCTCGGCCATTTTTATTTGAAAAACAGGATGATTGTCTTAGACAAAACTATACGACACAACAAAATGTTCAAAAATGCTGCACCGTGCTTCATCTCCTTCACCACCGAAGTACAGGAACAGGATTCAGCGGATGACGGCATATCCAGCGGCCCGCAGTTTTCAGCAGACCCGCGTGAAATCCGTTATTTGGAAATCGTTCCTTGACATCTTTAATGTATCCGGCGTCAAGTCCGAAGTTGATAACCCCCAGCGAGACATCGACCAAGTCGGCTTTTCGAAATACTTCGGTCAGAGCATCGCCTTTGAAACGACGAAGTTTGTGGTGTTCACCTATCATCTGCGAAATGTGGTCGCTTAGATCTGCGCGGTCTATTCTGGTGAGATATTCGCGTGACATATCGATAGATGGCGGAAGATAATCGAAAGTATTGTCCGTCCAAATACCGAGATCGTGAAAGACTCCGGCGATGACGACCTTCTCTTCGTCCTGCGGCGAAAGTTCGCCGAAAGCAAGGCCGAAGTTGACCATGCGGCAAACATGGTTCCGGTAGCCTTCGAGGCTCAAACCAAGAACGGCTTCGCGTTCGCCAAGGATATCCTCAACGAACGGAAGCTCTTCTCTAACCGTCACAGTCACGCCGCCGCCGCTGTCCCGGCCGGGACGCGATCGTCCAGCCAGGCCTGAATATCCGCCATCACCTTTTCTTTGTCGGTGTCGGCAAGAAGGTCGTGATAGTGGCCTTCGTAAAGCTTCAGCGTTTTGTCCGTCGAACCTGCGTTGTCGTAGAAGTATTGGCTGCCCGCAGGACGCGTCGCCTTATCTTCCGTTCCGTGAATAATGAAAACCGGAGCGGTAAAATTCGGCATATTTTCTTTTAAACGTGCCGCTGCCTTCAGCATTTCAGAGGCCGTCTCCGCCGGCTGCGATTCCTTTGCTATCAGCGGATCGTTGTTCATCTTTTCGACCGCATCCGGATCACGCGAAAAGTCGGGGTTGTTCAGCGAGAAAACATGAAGATGCGGAGCAAGATGGCTCACGCCCTGCAACGCGAGCTGAACAAGATGAGGCAAACCGACATCGAACGCAAAGCTCTCACAGACCAGACCGGCGATCTCGTTCTGATGTTCGTAAACATACGAGGTTGCGATCACGCCCCCCGCACTGTGGCCAAGCACGAATACCGGCAATCCCGGATTTTCGCGTCGTGCCTGATCAACAAGCGTATTGACGTCCGTTAGGTAATCCGAAAACTCTTCCACATAAAAACGTTCGCCTTCCGACTGGCCGCGTCCGCGCAGGTCGAGTGCGTACGACGCAAACCCGTTGGCCGAAAACTGTTCGCCCGGCCATTCCATATAGCCGCTGTGAGCGTTAAATCCGTGGATCAGGATCATAACCGCTCGCGGCGTTCCAAGCGGCTTCCACGAGCGTGTGTGGATCTTTAATCCGCCGACACCTTCAAATGACGATTCGTTCATTTCGTATTCTCCTTTTGAAAATATGCCTGTGTGAATAAACGATGATCTTCGATCCCGAAAATCGCGTTTCGTGTGTTCGTTTTACTGTGGCTAAATTCTACCGCGAATCGAAGTAAGAAAAAAGCCTCCGACCTGGATCGAAGGCTTCGTTCCCCCTTGTCCGTTCCTTGAAAATACTTACCAAGGCAGTTCGTTGCCGAGGTGAACGAACTTTCCGGAAAAACCGTCGGGCGGCAAGGTCGCGAGATCGACCGAGGTCTTCGCACCTTCTTCGACCGGGATCTGGCCGTTGGCGTTCATATCCGTTACGACCGAGCCAGGATGAGCGGCATTGACCTTGATATTCGTGTCCTTTAACTCATGTGCAAGATGGATCGCGTAGCCGTTGAGTGCGGTTTTAGAAATGTTGTACGCCGGGACCTTGTAGTTGTAGATCTCAGACATCGGGTCCGAATGCAATCCGAGCGATCCGAGGCCGCTGGAAAGGAAGACGACGTGTCCGGCGTCCGATTTTTTCACAAGCGGCAAGAACTTCTGCGTCAGTTCGACCGTGTTGAAAAAGTTGGTGTCGAATGTTTTACGGAATATGTCCGACGACGTTTGGCTTGCGGGGACGGGAGCACCGTCCTTAAACTCCTCTGCGAGGAAAATACCTGCGTTGTTGATCAGAATATCGAGTTTCCCGTAGGTCGCGTCGATGAACTTAGCGGCAGACTCGTGCGTCTTCACGTCGTTGACGTCCAGCTTGATGTATTCAACGTCGAGGCCTTCGTTCTTTAGCGTCGATTCGGCATCGAGACCTTTCTCTTCGCTGCGTGCTCCGATCAATACCTTGATGCCCTGTTTGCCAAGCTGACGTGCCGTCTCAAAACCGATGCCGCGATTGGCTCCCGTGATCAATGCTATTTTTTTCGTTGTCATGATTTTTCCCTTCCCTTTTTCGAGTTTGTAATAACTACTGTTACAGTTTATTCCAAAAAAAATTTGTGACCGTTAAATTCGACTCAGTGTCCTGATCACATTTGTAACTATATCTGTTACAAATTCTTTTTGTCAAGCGAAAAAGAAAAACATTTCGCACGTTGCGACTTCGCGGCTTTGCGCCGAAAATTCTTGAGAACGAAATGCTAAAGATATCGCCCGTCGCCCTTGTCGTCATCGCAGTGCTCCTCTGGAGCACCGGCGGCTTGTTCATTAAACTGACGACGCTTGATGCGTATCAGGTCACATTCTTCCGCTCGATCTTCGCCGCCGTTACGGTTTTGCTGATTACGCGAAAGAACGGTTTGAAGATAAACGCCTTCGGAATTTTCACGACGATCATATACGCTCTGCTGCTTTTTCTTTTTGTCTGGGCAACAAAAAAAACAACTGCCGCGAACGCCATCTTTTTGCAGTACACGGCGCCGATATACATCCTTGTACTTGCTCCCTTCGTGATCGGGGAAAAATTTCATTGGCGCGACCTTATTACGGTCATTGTTGTGCTGGCCGGAATGAGCCTGTTCTTTGTCGGACAGCTTCGGCTTGAGGATTACGAGGGTAATGTTGCGGCACTCGGTTCGGGCGTTTTGCTTGGGCTTTACATAATGCTTTTGAAGCATCCGAAGGCGCTGGGTTTAAAAAGCTCCCCTCCTGACGAAGGAGATGTGGCCGCCGCTCCGGCGGACGGGGTGGTTCTTTCTCCGAAACCACTCAACCCAGTTATCACGGTCATCTATGGAAATTTTTTGCTCGCCGCGTTGAACGCACCAACCGGCATCTCGGCGATACCGACAATGACCGGGCTCGACTGGTTCGCGGTTGCTTTCCTCGGCATCTTCCAAATCGGTATCTCATACATTCTCTTTATCAAAGGTGTCCGCGGCGGCACGCGCCCGCTCGACGCGAGCCTGATCGGTTTCATCGAGCCGCTGCTAAACCCCGTTTGGGTTTTTGTATTTGTAGGTGAGAGGCCATCGCAATGGGCACTAATTGGAGGCGGAATAATCATCACGGCGATCGCCGTGCATACGATTCGTCAGTACGCAGCAAAAGGTCCACAACCAATAACAGAATAATTGGTATTACCAATTAACTTCTTATTCTTATCTCGCACTAAACTTTCAGTTTACGCTGTGGTAACATTATGAAAATACTAACAAAAACGGCAGCAATTGCCGTTTTATTATTTCAACAACCAGCTTAAGTAAATTAGACCATTAACGAAAAATATGGCGACATATACTATTCCCGAAAACATTAAAAACACTGAACTTAGACGTTGGGTAACCGACATGGCAGAGCTGTGCGAACCGGATGCAGTCTATCTTTGCGACGGCTCAGACGAGGAGTACGACCGGCTCTGCCAGGAGATGGTCGATGCCGGAACATTTATAAGATTGAATGCCGAGAAGCGTCCGAACAGCTTTCTCGCGCGTTCGCATCCGTCGGACGTAGCTCGCGTCGAAGACCGCACATACATTTGCTCGCGCAGTAAAGGCGATGCCGGACCGACTAACAACTGGATGGCTCCGGCCGAAATGAAGGCATTGCTAACGCCGAAAATGCGCGGTTCGATGAGCGGTCGAACAATGTATGTCGTTCCCTTTTGCATGGGACCCATCGGTTCAGCGATCTCACAGTTCGGCGTGCAGCTTTCCGATTCGCCTTACGTTGCCGTCAATATGAAAATAATGACACGCATGGGCGCAAAGGCTCTTGATGCCTTAGGCGATGGTGAATTCGTCCACTGCCTGCACACGGTCGGGATGCCGCTTGCGGAAGGCCAGGCCGATGTCGCATGGCCCTGTTCACCGGATCCAAAAGATAAATACATAGTCCATTTTCCCGAGGAAAGATCGATCGTCAGCTATGGTTCCGGCTACGGCGGCAACGCCTTGCTCGGAAAGAAATGCCTCGCACTTCGCATCGCATCAAATCTCGGCCGCGAACAAGGCTGGCTTGCCGAGCACATGCTGATCGTCGGCGTAAAATCGCCGGACGGCCGTAAAGATTATGTATGCGCGGCGTTCCCGTCGGCCTGCGGCAAAACGAATTTTGCGATGCTCATTCCGCCAAAGGAATTTCGCGAGGAAGGTTGGGAGATCACAACAGTCGGCGACGATATTGCATGGATCAAGCCAAATGAACACGGCAAACTTCACGCCATCAATCCGGAAGCGGGCTTTTTCGGCGTCGCACCCGGCACGAACTATAAAACCAACTCGAACGCAATGGAGTCGATCAAGGAAAACACGATCTTCACCAATGTCGCCTTAACCGACGACGGTGACGTCTGGTGGGAAGGAATGGACGGCGACACTCCGACACACGCCATCGACTGGCAGGGCAATGACTGGACACCCGCAAGCGATAAACCCGCTGCCCACGCCAATTCACGCTTCACCGCACCGATCACGCAATGCCCGGTTGCCGACGACAAGTTTGACGATCCGAATGGCGTGCCGATCTCGGCGTTCATTTTCGGTGGCCGCCGCAACAGCGTCGTGCCGCTTATCCAACAATCATTCAATTGGGCCTTTGGTGTTTACACCGCAGCGACGATGGGTTCAGAGATGACCGCAGCCGCCTTCGGCAATATAGGCGAGGTCCGCCGTGATCCGTTCGCGATGCTTCCCTTCTGCGGCTATCACATGGGCGATTATTTCGCTCATTGGCTCAATTTCGGACGGCAGATACCGGAGCCGCCGCGTATCTTCTCCGTCAATTGGTTCCTTAAGGGCGAAGACGGCAAATTCCTCTGGCCCGGTTTTGGCGAAAATATGCGCGTCCTGAAATGGGTAGTCGAACGTGCGCGCGGAAAATCCGTCGGTATCGAAACGCCATTGGGCTGGATGCCGCGATACGAAGACATGGACTGGCGCGGTCTCGATTTCTCCCGCGATGATTTTGACAAAGTGATGAGCCTCGACCGCGATATGTGGCTGAAAGAGATCGCGATGCATGACGATCTTTTCTTCAAACTCTACGACCGCCTGCCAAAGGAAATGACCTTCATGCGGGAACTGCTGGTTTCTAACCTATGGCGTTCGTCGGAACTCGGCTTGGCAACGCCGCGGCCCGAGCCGACGGAGACGACCAGGGCCGTTGCTAAAGGCGAGTAGACTGAATGCCATCCATCCGGATCAAAAGGCGACTGAATCAAGCCGCCTTTTGATATAATGTCGGTTGGAGGCTAAAAAGGATGTTAACGACCATAAAAGCAGAAGTCGATGTCGGCGGAAATGTTCGTTTGCTTGAACCAATTGAGATATCCGAGACTACGCCCGCTATTCTTACCTTGCTTGAGAAAAACGGTAAAACGGCAACTGGTAATGGACGGCAGATTTTAGAATATCTTCGTGTTAATCGTTTGCCGAAGGAATTACGGCCGAGTGCGGCAGAGATTGAGAAGCAAATTTTAGATAATCGCAACTCCTGGGATTGATGTCGTCGAAAATCTACATCGACTCTTGTATTGCAATTTACCTGGTCGAAGAGCATCCCGTTTACGCCCCTGCCGTCGAGTCAGTTTTATCCGCCAACCCTGATTTCGAATTTTTTGTTTCCGACTTGACCGTTCTCGAATGTTTGGTTCTGCCCTTGCGAAATGAGAACGAGTTGTTAGTCGGAAAGTTTCAAGGGTGGTTCGCAAACACCAGAGTTTTGGGAATGCGGAGAGCCGTTTTCGAAGAAGCGGCGCGGCTGCGTGCTGAGCATTCATCGTTGAAAACTCCAGATGCTCTTCACCTCGCAACTTGCATCAATAACGGTTGCGATGAATTCTGGACAAACGACAACCGGCTTAACAATTTAGCTTCAACTCTCGTTAAAAATATTATTGATGGCTAAATCATGTACTTTCAATAAAGTCTTATATTTCTGCTAGAATAAATAAAACTTCCGGTTTGTTATAAGGGTTCGATTTCGGACATATTTTTTTCACAAAACTATAATCCAAAATGACGGTAAAGCTATGAACGAATACACAACATCATTTGGAACTCCGGCGGCTGACGCTTTGCCCGCACAGCGTGCACAGTTCATCCGCAAAACGTACCTGCTTCTTGCCGCGGCGATATTGGCATTTGTCGTCGTCGAAGGCTTTTTGTTCGCGTCAGGTGCGGCGAACATGATCGCGTCGGTGATCTTTAGCGGCGGTGCGGTAGGCTGGCTGCTCGTCCTGGGTCTTTTCATGGGCGTTTCGTTTCTGGCTAATCGCTGGGCGACCTCCGAAACTTCGGTGGTGACGCAATATCTCGGACTAGGATTCTTCGTCGTTGCCGAGGCCGTGATCTTTGTTCCGCTCATTTGGATGTCAACGTATTATTCCGGCGACGGAACGGTGCTTTTAAAGGCGGGTGTAGTGACCATCGGCCTTTTCCTTGGCATAACAGCTACCGTATTTATTACGCGAACCGACTTTTCATTCCTCGGCCCGATCCTGGCGATCGGGGGATTCGCGGCACTCGGATTCATCGTCGCGAGTGCGGTCTTCGGCTTTTCGCTCGGAAGCGTGTTTGCCTTTGTGATGGTCGCATTCGCCGGCACGGCGATCCTATACGAAACATCGAATGTGCTTCACAGATTTAATACGAATCAGCACGTTGCCGCGTCACTAACATTGTTCGCTAGCGTGGCTTTGCTGTTCTGGTACATACTTACCATCTTTAGTTCGAGAGACTGAGAATTTCACATTTGAATTTTGAATTTAGACAGGCGGGCTTCGGCTGGCCTTTTTTAATTGAAAATTCTCGCGTTTGGTGTAAAGTGGTTGCAGAACTCGCGAGGATATCTCAAATGAAAAAACTATTTCTGTTGATCGGCGTCCTATTGTCATTCATTGTCCCTGCAATCGCCCAGACGGCTCCGGCACCACCGCCGATGACGTTAAAGGTCGGCGACGTTGCTCCTGATTTTACGTTGCCTGACACCGCAGGCAACAAGGTAAAGCTCAGCGACTTCCGCGGCAAGAACAATGTCGTGCTGGCGTTTTTTGTACTCGCTTTCACAGGTGGCTGAACGAAGGAAATGCAGGCGTATCAGGCTGATATCGCCAAATTCGAAGCAGCTAACACAAAGGTTTTTGGCCTTAGCATGGACTCGCAATATTCGTTGAAGGCCTTTGCGGAATCTATCAAGGTAACAACAGTTCCGATGTTGTCGGATTGGAACCGAACCGTGACAAAGCAGTACGGCCTTTTCAACGAAACGAGCGGTTACGGTCGCCGGGCGACGTTTGTTATCGATAAAGAAGGCAAGATCCAGCACATCGAGGCTGGCGGAACTGCCATCGATCCAACGGGCGCATATCAGGTCTGCGATCTGCTGGAAAAGAAACTGGTCGTAAAACCGCCCGCGACGAAACCGACGGAAAACAAACCTTAGTTCATTTCGTGTAAATTCGTGTAATTTCGTGGTTCCATTTCTTATCAAACTTTTGGAACCACGAATTCACACGAACAACACAAACAACTCAATCCGCATCTTGAATTGACTCCAAACTGATCGTCCCGTCGGGTTCCTTCATCAACACTTCTATCCGACGCTCGGCATTCGTAAGGCGTTCGCGACATTCTCGGGAAAGTTTCACGCCGTTCTCAAAAAGTTCGAGACTTTTCTCGAGCGGAAGATCGCCGTCTTCTAACTGCTTTACGATCTTTTCGAGTTCGTCGAGAGATTGTTCGAATGTTTTCGCCATAACTATTGGATCACTTTTTCAATCTGTTTTATTAGTTCGTCAATGCTCGCGTCTTTAGAACCGTCCGCCATTCCGATAATTTCCTGACCGACACGCTGAGCGATCTGCGTTGCCATCTTTTCGTCGCGAACGCCGATGACCCGCCATTTTCCTTCTTCGCTCCGCATCATTATGACCTCGGTCTGGTGATTTGGGTTTGTACTCTTTACGTTGGCTATATCGCCATCGATTAAAATGTCCAAATATCTTGGAGCTCCGACGACCATCAATGGAAATGAAACGTCGCCGACACGTTCGGTTTCGCGACGGATCAGTTTCGGCAATTCGGAGCGAACAACTCCTTTCAATCCCGGAATAAACGGAGCAGACGCAATAGCTATCTTTCTTATCAATCCGGGAGCCATGCCACGACCGTAAATATCGACCGCCTTCTTCGTTACCTGCGGAACGAAACTATCGACGACGGCGTCCGAATCAACAAGTTCGTTCAAAGCAGCCTCGTCATTTCGCCGCGCCGCATCAACGATAGACGCCAGTGCGTATTGCGGCTCATTCTTCAGGCTTTGCCAATAAAGCAACCCCACGAAAACCGCCAGAACAACCATTGCCCCAAAAACAATACCGGCTATTTTTAAGAACTTCTTCAAACTCGCCCCTATTCCCCTGTTACTTCTGTCACTTCGGCCTCAAGTTTCCCACGCGAAAGACGTATGTTCAACTTTTGGCCGACAGCAATTTGATGCACGTCGCGGACGATCTCGCCGCTCATCTTTTGCGTTATCGAATATCCGCGTGTCAGCACCGAAAGGGGCGAAAGTGCATCCAGTTTCGCCATTGTCGTTTCAAGTTCGAGCTGCCGTGAACGCGTAAGTTTACCGCCGACAGATACGGAACGATGATCGAGCAGTGCCAGACGCTTCCTATTTTTCGAAACCTTTGCGGACAATCCTATCGGTGATAGCCGCGTCGAAATTCGATTCAATTCATCGCGAAGACTCCTTACCTTTGCGTCTTTAGCGAGCCTTGCGTGAGATTCTGCCTGTGCAACGCGAGTTACAAGCTCACGAATTCGCGCCGGAAACTCCGCAAACACCGGAGCCATCGCCAGCGATTGCAGATCGGCACGCGCCGACAACAGCGAGTAGCTAATCGAACGCGAAAGGTCGGACGTGAGCGTGTGCAGACGCCGCAGGATTTCCTCTTCGCTTGCCGCGACTATCTCAGCGGCAGCCGAAGGCGTCGGGGCACGCAGGTCGGCGGCGAAATCGGCGATGGTGAAATCGATCTCGTGACCGACGGCGGAGATAACCGGTATCTCCGAGCCGCGAATCGCACGGGCGACGACCTCTTCGTTGAACGCCCAAAGGTCTTCAGCCGAACCGCCGCCGCGGCCGACTATCAGCACGTCGATCTTTTCTTCCGCCGACGCCCTGAAATTGAACGCATTCGCCATCCTGATCGCTTTTGCGATCTGTGTTCCGGCATTCTCGCCCTGCACAAGCGTCGGAATAACTGCGACGTGTACCGAGCGGGCGCGTCGGTCTAGAACCGTCAAGATATCCTGCAGCGCGGCGCCGGTCGGTGATGTTACAACACCTACGCGACGCGGAAACGCCGGCAACGGACGCTTTATCGCTTCGTCAAAAAGCCCTTCGGCGGCAAGCCGTGCCTTTATCTGCTCAAACGCGACCAGCAAGGCACCTTCGCCGACCGGTTCGAGCGAATCGACGATCATCTGATACTCGCCGCGTTGTTCGTAGGTCGTTATCCGGCCGCGAACGCGCACCTGCAAACCATCCGTTGGCTTAAACCGGATGCGAAAATTCTGTCCCTTGAAACAAACCGCCTTTAAGAATGAATCGCCGTCCGTCAGCTTGAAATACCAATGTCCGCTCGACGCAGCCATAAAACCGCTGATCTCGCCCTCGACCCAGACGTTTGAAAAGCGCAACTCAAGCGCTCGTTTGATCTCAGAATTTATCTCCGAAACCGTTTGAGGTTTGCGTTCTTCCTCTTCGAATAAAACCTGCAGCAAAGGATGGTCCACCGTTTCGCTTCCGTCTTGGTCAAACCGCTATTTGCCCGCCTTGACCGGATACTTTTTGAACATTTTACCGACCGATTTATTGACGAGGCTTTCCATCTGCCTTGCATCCTTCTCCAGATTGCCGGTCGTTGGAACAAGAAAGATGTCTTTCGCGACGCCGCGCCAGATGCTGTGATTCTTCGTTGCTTCAAGAAGATCTATCAACAGTGTTCCTTTCGCCACCGTCATGAGCGCGGCGGGGTTTCCGTAACCGCCCCAGCTTTTGTAGGACTCGTTATTCCAGGTCGGCCCGATCCCCTGAAGGTCCAGCCCGGCGGCTGCCATGACGACGATCCGTATATCGGGAGCGGTGTCGTTCCGCGTAAGCCCGCGGGCCTTCAATTCGCTTTCAATGGCGTTAATTATGAATTGGCTGGTCGTCGCCTTTGGTGCGATCTGTCCCGGCGACCATCCAAATGATTTAAATGTTCTAAAATCGACCGATTCGTCAACGTCAACCACCAGTTTCTGAGCTTTAGCAACAGATGCGGCGACAAAGAGAACCGCCATTGCGATGATAATTTTTGATCTCATACGTCTTTACCTATCAACTATAAAATAAAATTTCCTAATCACTTCCTGAACGCTCTTGGTACGATATCCGCCGGAGAGAATGTCATGCGCCAGGCTGTCGAAAATGTAGCACTAACCGCGAATGCAGGCAAGAAAGAGTCGGACCCGATCTGCGGCTGTGTTAAGAAAGCGGCACGCGGTTATCGGAAATTTCAATCGTTGAGATATAATTCGCCAGGTACTTTTAAAATAGGCGTGCGTGAACCTGTTCGTCTCTAACCACATCGGCGGGCGTTGGAATAAAGAAGAAATGGATCATTTAGGCAAATTCATAAGGGCGACTCTGGTCGGCGGGTTGCTGGTGTTGTTCCCGCTCTTCGGTCTCGTGTATTTTATCCTGTTCATCGGGCGGCTTTTGACGAGTACGATAAAGCCTTTCATTGGCCTTTTGCCCGGTATCGACTCCGTAAGCCTTCCGTTCGCCAATATTCTATCGATATTGGTATTGATCCTAATGTGTTTTCTGGTCGGCGTATTCGTTAAAACACGGCCGGGCATCGCGCTGACCTCATGGTTGACGCGGGTACTGGAAAAAATACCTTTGTACATAATGCTAAGACGCATCGGAGAGATTCTTTTCGATCAGGAAGATCCGCGCGGCACGCCGGTGCTCGTTCATTTGGACAATGCGAAGCAGATCGGGTTTATGATCGAACAGCATGGTTCCGAGGGCGTTACGGTTTTCTTTCCCAGTGCTCCCAGCCCGCTCGGCGGAAGCATAATGATCGTTAGTCCCGACAAGGTCGAGAAATTGAATGTTCGGGCCGCCGACGTGGCCCGCGTAATAGGAACATTTGGAGCCGGAACCGACGCCCTTTTGGTCGGCCGCGACACGCATTGAACATAAACCCGAACCTCGGCATGGCCCAACCAGCCCAAAAACACTTCGCCAAAGCCATCCGCCTCGACCCAAGCTTCCACGCAAGACAACTCCAAACCTTTTAAAGTAATACGGCTCCGCCCTTGGATGTGCGGGGATAAAAAGGAAGCGTTGCGGGATTTACGATATTCAATTCGAGAGGAGCATTATCTTGTCCAACGAGGGTTTACTTGCCTTGGCATCTTTTGCGGCCCAATACTTCAGCGCCAGATCGTCAGTCTCGGAACCGCTGCGTTGCTATTCAATTTACCCCTCGTTACGATTCTCTCTATTTTCCATTGGCATTCGTTTCGGTAGCAACTTGAAAGGTTATGACCCAACATTTTTTGCCGCTGGTCGCGTTGCGGTTGGGATCACCTAAGTTGCGGGTTTTTGCGCGGTCAATTACATTAGAAGTATGTCGGAAAACTTAAAGAAGACGCCTTTGAATGACGCACATCGTGCGCTTGGCGGAAAGATGGTCGATTTTGGCGGCTGGGATATGCCTGTGCAGTATCCGGCGGGCGTGATTGAGGAACATATGGCGACCCGTACGCGTGCCGGGCTGTTCGATGTTTCCCACATGGGCGAGATCTGGGTCGAAGGAAGTGATGCCATTCCTTTTATTAACAGCATCACCACTAACGACGTCACAAAACTGATCGACGGACAAGCTCACTATTCCGCTTTCCCCAACGAACAAGGCGGCGTGGTCGATGACCTCTTAGTTTACAGGTTTGCGGAAGATCGGTTACTGCTGGTTGTGAACGCCGGAACGACGGAAAAGGACTGGGACTGGATCAATGGGATTGCGGAACGCGGAGTGCGGAATGCGGTGTCTTCGGATTCTGACGACTCAGCTTCCAACGAAACCTCTAGCGACGGAACTCCGCACTCCACACTCCGCATTCCGCACTTGAAGAACGCAAGCGCAGATTATTGCCAGATCGCCATTCAAGGGCCGAAGGCTGTTGGTATCTTGCAGAAGCTGACCGAAACCGAACTTGAGCCGATAGAGTACTACCACTTCACCGAAGGAAAAGTTGACGGCGTCGATGCGATCATTTCACGAACCGGCTACACCGGCGAGGACGGTTTTGAAGTTTACGCCGCCGCCGATAAGGCCGAGCAGCTTTGGAACAAGATGCTCGAAACGGGTGCAAGCGAAGGCATACTTCCCTGCGGACTCGCGGCTAGGAACACTTTAAGGCTCGAATCCGCGATGTCGCTTTACGGGCACGAGCTTGACGACGATATTTCGACGCTCGAAGCCAATCTCGGCTGGATAACGAAGATAGATAAAGGTAGTTTCATCGGCCGCGACCATCTATTTGAGCAGAAGGCAGCAGGTTTGAAACGTAAGATCGCCGGATTCGAAATGAAAGAGCCCGGCATTGCCCGCGATGGATTCGACGTTTATATAAACGACGAAAAAGTCGGCGTCGTAACGTCCGGTTCGCCGGCGCCGTTCCTGAAAAAGAACATCGGGCTTGCATTCGTGCCGCCCGAATTTGCAAATGTCGGACAAGAAATTAGAATTGATGTACGAGGCAAAAAACTTTTAGCCGAGATCGTGCCGACACCTTTTTATAGGAGAGAGAAGTAATATGGACATCTCGGTGCAGCTGACCCTTCCCGATGATCTAGTCGCCAGTTTAGATAGCATGAAGTTGTCGCGCGAGGTTTTTGAACAAGTGGTCGCGGAAGGATACAAGGAAGGTCGTCTCGGACCGAAGCAGGTGAGGATTTTACTTGGTTTTTCTACAAGGATGGAAACTGAGGATTTCCTGCATCGGCGAAAAGCGATGGAATACACGGTGGAAGACCTTGAGCACGATCTTAAGGGTATGTCAGATCTTGGCTTAAGATGATAGTCATAGCCGATGCGTCGCCGATCAATTACCTGATCATTCTGGGTGAGATAGATATCTTGCCGCAACTCTACGGGCGGGTGATAATTGCGGACGGTGTTCTTGAAGAATTGACATCGGCCCCGGCTCCTGACGAGGTGATTATGTGGCTGAATGCTCGTCCGACGTGGCTTGAAGTGCGATCGTTAGAAGGGCCAATTGCACCTGATCTCGTGGAACGGCTCGATAAAGGTGAAAGTGAGTCGATTCAGCTTGCGGTTGACTTGGACGCCGACATACTACTAATTGATGAGAAACGAGGCCGTCGTCTTGCTGTCGAGCGTGGTTTCAAAGTGGTGGGGGTACTCGGCATTCTGATCCTTGCCGACGAAAAAGGATTGGTCAATTTCGAGGATGCGGTCCAAAAACTGATAACAACGAATTTTTATGTTTCTGAGGCGATCCTGAAACGACTGCGAAACGAAAGATAGCAGACTATTGAATAATTACTATGTCAAACATTCCTGAAAACCTACGTTACAGCAAAGACCATGAATGGATATCAGCCGACGGTGAAGTTGCCGCTATTGGCATTACCGATTACGCTCAGCATTCGCTTGGCGATGTTGTTTACATTGATATGCCGCGCGTCGGCGATAAGTTTGCCGCACACGAAGCATTCGGCTCGGTCGAATCCGTGAAGGCCGTTTCCGAGGTCTTTATACCGATCAGCGGCGAAGTGACCGAAGTAAACGACGGTCTCAACGATACGCCCGAAAAAGTGAACGGTGATCCGTATGGCGATGCTTGGTTCATCAAGATAAAGATGGACAATCCTGGCGATGCCGACGCCATGCTTTCATCCGAGGAATACGAAGAATACCTTTCTGCCAATGCATAATGCACAATGCAGAATGCACAATTTTTGAATTAGACCATTTTGCATTGTGCATCGTGCATTGTGCATTGAAATATGAGATATATACCGAATTCGCCCGAGGAACGCGACGAGATGCTCGCTTCTATCGGGCTTTCTAATGCGAGCGAGTTGTTTCGCTCGATCCCGTCAGACATTCAGCTGAACCGCAAGCTGAACGTCACCGATCCGCTCGCCGAACCTGAGGTGATCGCCGCGATGGAAGAAATGGCAGCACGAAATACGGCGGCGACAAAGCCTTCGTTTTTGGGTGCGGGCGTTTATTCACATTACTCGCCGACGGTTGTCGATCATCTGATCCAGCGGTCGGAATTCTTCACGTCGTACACGCCGTACCAACCCGAGATCTCGCAGGGCACGCTGCAGTACATTTTCGAGTTTCAAACGCTCATCTGCCAACTGACCGGAATGGAGGTCGCGAACGCCTCGATGTACGACGGCTCGACCGCAATGGCCGAAGCGTATCTGATGGCTCAACGCGTGACGCGGCGTGACAAGATCGTCGTGGCAACGAGCGTCCATCCCGAATATCGCGAAGTCGCTAGGACCTACACGCAGCACGGAGCGGCCGAGATCGTTGAGATCGCGTTCGACGAGAAAACGGGATGCGTTTCCGATCTTTCTGCTCTTGATGACAAGACTGCGGCCCTGGTCGTTCAATCACCAAATTTCTTTGGCTGCGTCGAAGACCTTCAGGCTCTCGCCGATGCTGCCCACGCGGTCGGTGCTCTTTTTGTCGTCGTCGTAACCGAGGCAATTTCGTTTGGGCTGCTCAAGTCTCCCGGTGAATGCGGTGCCGACATCGTCGTCGGCGAAGGCCAATCGTGGGGTGTGCCGATGAGTTTCGGCGGCCCGCACGTCGGGCTGTTTGCGACCCAGGACAAATACATTCGCCAAATGCCGGGCCGTCTCTGCGGCGTCGCGTACGACAAGAACGGCAATCGCGGATTTGTGCTCACGCTTTCGACACGCGAACAGCACATCCGCCGCGAAAAGGCCACGTCGAACATCTGCACAAATCAGGGTCTGATCGCTCTTGCCGCGACCATCTATATGGAAACGATGGGCAAAAAAGGTTTGCAGGAAGTCGCGATGCAGAATGCCCAAAAAGCAGCCTATGCCGCCAAGCAGATCGCTTCGATAGATGGTTATTCGATTCCCTTTTCCGCCCCGACATTCAATGAATTCGTTGTTCGCGGACCAAAACCGGCGGACGAAGCTTTGTCGAAGTTGCGAACCGAAAACGGCATCATCGGCGGACTGGCTTTGTCGAAATATTACGGCGGCCGCGGTAACGAATTTCTGGTTGCGGTCACGGAGACGATAAAGAAGGAACAGATCGATAAGTTGGTTGAAGGACTTTAAAGTAACTTTTGAGGTGAATCTATGGCTCAAAATATAAGCGTAAAAATAGAAATGCCGATTTCGGCTGCGCAGATAAAATTACCAAAGGGAGTCAACGAAAGATTGCAAACCTTACTTGACCGACAGGATCGAGGCGAGAAATTGACCGTCAAAGAAAAAAGTGAAGCCGAAGGACTGGTCGAATTGGCGGAAATGCTTTCGCTGATGCGTCTTCGCTCAACACGAGTTGCAAGATCGTCTTGAAAAATGAGTCATATTCCGCTCTTTTTACGAAAGCTTGTAACTCGTCGAGCGACAAATCGCTGTGAATACTGTCGGCTATTACAAAAAGGTCAGGAAGCAACATTTCATGTTGATCATATAATTCCAATCGCGTCGGGCGGAGAGACGACACCTGAAAACTTGGCGTTGGCTTGTGTTTCCTGCTCATTACGCAAAGCGGCAAAGGAAACTGGTTTTGATCCGAAAACGAAAAAAGAAGTATTGCTTTTTCACCCAAGGCTCGACATCTGGAACGAACATTTTGTCTGGAATGAGGTTGTTTTAATTGGCCTGACAGCCAGAGGCAGAGCAACAGTAGAAGCCCTCGACTTAAATCGAACTTTAATTTTGGCGATCCGCGAAGAAGAAATTTTACTTGGGAGACAACTGAATTGAAAAATGACTGCGAGACATTTCGAACGGATATCGACCGGAGAAAGTTTCTTTCGGTTACCGGCAAAGGCCTCGGCCTTGCTGCATTGTCTTCGGCAGCGGTTGGTTCGCTGTTTGAAAATGTTAAGGCGGCGGGGAAGGCGGTCGATCATCTTTCGCCGTTGGAGGTCGCGGCGGACGAAGATTTTTGGGCGGTGATACAACAGTCGTTTTCGGTGACGCGTGGAATTATCAACCTGAACAACGGCGGTGTCAGCCCTAGCCCGCGAATCGTGACCGAGGCGTTCGTCCGCTACACATGGCAGCAGGAAGATGCGACGGCATACACGATGTGGCAGATCCTGGAGCCGCAATCGGAAACTATCCGCACTGGGCTTGCTGAAGTCTTCGGCTGTTCGGCTGAAGAGATAGCCATCACGCGAAACGCATCAGAGTCGCTTGAAATTCTGCTGATGGGCATGGACTTCAAATCCGGTGACGAGATCCTTACCTCAACGCAGGATTATCCCCGAATGCTGACGACGCTCAAACAGCGTGAACTTCGTGAAGGTTTGAAGCTGAATCTCATTAAGATCCCGATCGCTCCGAATAACGTCAATGACATCGCGACCGCGTTCGAACGGGCCGTCACACCGAAGACGAAACTGATCCTGATGTCGCACATGATTAATCTTACCGGGCAGATAATGCCCGTGAAAAAGGTCTGCGAAATGGCGAGATCGCGCGGGATCGAGACTATCGTTGACGGCGCTCACGCATTCGCGCAGTTCGATTTCAAACGCGACGATCTGCAGTGTGATTACTACGGCACTTCCCTGCACAAATGGACATACGCTCCGAAAGGCACGGGAATGCTATATGTGAAAAAAGACAAGATCGCAAAGGTCTGGGCGTTGATGGCGTCGGAAGATAAAAACAAAAACGACATCCGCAAGTTTGAAGAGATCGGCACGCATTCGGCGGCAATGAGGCTTGCTATCGGTGAAGCATTACTCTTTCACAACGCAATCGGAGGCAAGCGAAAAGAGGAACGGCTTCGATATCTTTCGCGTTATTGGATGAACAAACTGAAAGATATTCCGAAGGTCGGATTCAACACGTCGTTCGATCCGGCACAGTCGTGTGCTATCGCAAATTTCAAGATCGACGGCGTCGATCCGCGTGAGTTGGGAGGTTATCTTATGGCGAAGCACAAGATATTTACAACGCCGATCGTCCACGCAGAATTCACAGGAATCCGCATTACACCGAATGTATATACGACGCTGTGGGAACTTGACCGGTTTTGCGATGTGGTAGCAAACGTAGCGAAGCACGGAATTCCAAAGCTATGATGCGTATAACGCTGCGCAAGACCGAAAAGGGCGATCTCGCGACGCTCTTCGAATTTCAGAAGGATGAAGAAGCCAATCGGCTCGCCGCCTTTACCAGTGTGGATCCCACCGACGAGACCGCCTTTCTGGCGAAGTGGGATCGCATACTAAGTGATCCGGCGACAAATAATCAGACGATCCTGATGGACGGAACGGTGGTCGGAAACGTCGCAAAATTTGAAGTATCATGCGAGGCGGAGATTACCTACTGGATCGATAGAAACTTTTGGGGAAAAGGAATAGCGACGGAGGCGGTCAAGTCATTCTTGAATATCGAAGACACGAGACCGATCGCGGGACGCGTTGCGTTCGACAATGTTGCTTCGCAACGGGTTTTGGAGAATTGTGGTTTTATGCGAACAGGTACTGACTGGGGATACGCTAATGCCCGGCGGCGTGAGATCGAAGAGTTTATTTATCGACTTTTGTAAATGGAAGGTGTTTTCAGTCGGAATTTTCAGGTCGGATGGCGTGACGTCGATCCTAACGGCCACGTCGCGAATATGGCCTATCTTGGTTACGCCGTCGATACGCGGGTTGGTTATTTCGCATCACGCGGATTTCCGCCGACAGAATTCAACAAGCAGGCCGTCGGGCCGGTGATCAAAAGCGATTTCGCCGAATATTTTCGCGAAGTGCTGATGCTGGAAAACATTCGCGTGACGAACGAGAACGGCGGCCACAGCGAAGACGGTTCGCGGTTTCGCGTGGTGAACAATATTTATAAAGCCGATGGCGTACTCGCTTGCCGCATCGTAAGCATCGGCGGATGGCTTTCGCTAAGGACGCGAAAGCTGATCGAGCCACCCGACGTTTTGAAGAGTGCGTGGCTTGAGTTGCCGCGTACCGAAGATTTTGAAGACTTGCGTTCAAGCTTAAAGCGTTAATTTATGAGCATCAAAAAAGTTACACAGCATCCCTCGCAAAACGAAGGCCTGATCTTCGAGCGTTCGCAGACCGGCCGGGTAGGTTATCGTCTTCCGAAGCTCGATGTCGATGAAGCAAATATCGATTCGATCATCCCGTCCGAACTTCGGCGACACGACAACCTCGAAGGCGTTCCTGAGGTTTCAGAGGTCGATGTGATTCGTCATTTCACGCGAATTTCGACTTGGAACTTTTCGATCGATCTCGGAATGTATCCGCTCGGTTCATGCACGATGAAGTACAACTCGCGGCTCAACGAAAAGACGGCGCGAATTGCGGGCTACACAAATCTGCATCCGCTTGCGCCCGAAGAAGAATCGCAAGGTGCTCTTGAATTGATCTATCGCCTTCAGGAAGACCTCGCCGAGATCACCGGCTTGCCCGGAGTATCGCTTCAACCTGCGGCTGGGGCTCAGGGTGAGATGACCGGCGTGATGGTCATCCGCGCATTTCTCGACAAGCGTGACGGCGAGGCGTCGAAAGATCGGCGCGTGATGCTTATTCCCGATTCGGCACACGGGACAAATCCGGCTTCCGCCGCTCTTGCAGGGTTCACAGTCAAATCGATCCGTTCGACAAGCGAAGGTCTTACGGATATGGACCACCTTCGCGAACTCTGCGAACAGGGAGGCGTCGCGGGTGTGATGTTCACCAATCCGAATACGGTTGGCATCTTCGAGAAGAACATCAAAGAGATATGTGAGATCGTCCACGCGGCCGGCGGCCTCGTCTATATGGACGGTGCGAACATGAACGCCCTTGTTGGCGTTGCTCGCCCCGGCGATATGGGCGTCGATGTCATCCATCTCAATCTGCACAAGACGTTCTCGACACCGCACGGTGGAGGCGGCCCCGGCTGCGGCCCGTGCCTTTGCACTGCCGAACTCGCCGAGTTCTTACCGACACCGCACATTGTACAAGACGGCGACATTTATCGGCTCAAATACGACGTTCCGAATTCCATCGGGCGCGTGAAAGCGTTCTTTGGGAACTTCGGAATGATGATCCGCGCATTGTCGTATATTTACACTCACGGTGCCCAGGGCTTGAAAGAAGCGACGGAAACGGCCGTGCTAAATGCACGCTACATCTCGCACGAACTTGAAGATACGTTCGATAAACCATTCGAATCGGACTGCATGCACGAGGCGATCTTTTCGCACAGGAACCAGTCGAAAAAAGGGGTTGTCACGCTGGATATCGCAAAACGTCTGATTGATTACGGCTTTCATCCGCCGACCGTTTACTTCCCGCTCGTGGTCGAAGGTGCAATGCTTATCGAACCAACCGAATCCGTCGGCCGTGCTGACCTCGACGCCTTTATCGACGCGATGAAAGACATCGATCGCGAAGCAAGCGAGAATCCGCAACTGGTCATCGACGCTCCGCATTCGACCCGCATCGGCCGTCTCGATGAGGCAACCGCCGCACGAAAACCCGTCCTCCGCTGGAAGCCGGATATGGAAGCTACGGCGAAATCCGCATAACAGTCGCATCCTTGTGATACGAAAAGTCGCAATCGGAATTTGGGTTTGCATCATCGTCAGCTGCATCGGCTCGTATTTTGCGTGGCCGGAGTTTTTCACGCCAGAGAGCATCGCCGCGTTGCTGACTAAGTTTCAGGGCGAGGCTTTGCTGATTTATTTGTTATTGTCGGTGCTGCGAGGGTTTTCGCTGCTGCCGAGCACGCCGCTTGTGTTCGCGGGAATGTTGATGTTCCCGACGCAGCCGTGGCTTGTGCTTGCCGTTTCGATCCTCGGCATTCTCGTTTCGTCATCGATGATCTACTGGTTCTCAGACCTGCTTGGTTTTAGCGAATATTTCGAGCGGCGAAAGCCGGAACACGTCGAGAAAATAAAGACAAAACTCGATCATCCCGCCGGTTCCCTGTTTGTGATGCTGTGGGCGTTCTTCCCTTTCGTTCCGACCGATGCCGTTTGCTATGTCGCGGGAACAACGCGAATGCATTTTGCAAAGTTTCTCGGTGCGATCTTCATAGGCGAACTTTTCCTCTGTGGCTGTTACATTTTCGGTGGTGGGCAACTGCTAAAGAGTTGGTTCGCTTGATGCTGAAGGCTTCCAAATTCTGCAAACATCGTTTAGAGTATCTTCAATCCAAAGGAGAACCGAATGCTCATCAGGTCCGTAATGAAACCGGCTGTCTTGGCACCCGTCGTTGACGCTGATTACCGCATAATCGTTGGCGGTTCGCGCGGCAAGGCGATCTATCGCCTGACAGTTTCGATCCGATCAGATACAGAGAGGAAATTCAATGATAAAGAAGATACTCATCGCAATTGTTGTACTAATTATTCTGGCGATCGCGGCCATCGCGGTTCTTTCATACGTTGCTCCGACCGAGATCAAAGTCCAGCGCGAGGTTACGATCAATAAGCCGAAGTCGGACGTTTTCGCATATGCGAAAATGCTAAAGAATCAAAACGAATGGGGCCCGTGGTTCAAAAAAGAACCGACCATGAAACAGGAATTTCGCGGCACCGACGGCACGCCGGGGTTTGTAGTTTATTGGAAGGGCGAAGGCAGCGAGACCGGCGAGGGCGAGCAAGAGATCAAAAGGATCATTGAAGGCACGAGTATTGAAACGGAACTTCGCTTCAAGCAGCCTTTCGAATCGGTTGCTCAGGTCTATCTCACAACGCAAGCTATTGGCGAAACACAAACTACAGTGAGATGGGGCTTTAACAGCGCGATGCCTCGGCCGCTGAACATAATGTGTTTGATAATCGATATGGACGCCGCTCTCGGCAAAGACTTTCAGGACGGACTCGACTCAATGAAACAGATACTCGAAGCGAAACAGCCGTAAGGTTTGACCTTGCATCAATTTCGCAAATACAATGCAGGCTAGGGTTTTTATATCCGGTCTGCATTTTTTCTGAGTAAACAACATGACCACAATCGGAATTCCAAAGGAAATTCATCCCGGCGAAAAGCGCGTCGCCGCAACGCCGCAAACGATCCTGAAGCTAAAAAAGCTCGGCTTTGACGTCGCCGTCGAATCCGGCGCAGGTATCGGCATCAACGCCAACGACGCCGAGTATCAAGAGGCAGGTGCGTCGATAATTGCTGATGCGAAAGAGCTTTGGGCAACTGCCGATGTGGTGATGAAGGTGCGTCCACCCGAGGACGGCGAAGCTGATCTGATGCGCGATGGCGGTTGGCTGGTTGGTTTCATATGGCCCGGACAGAATCGCGAAATAGTCGATCGCCTTGCAAAGAAAAACGCGACCGTTTTTGCAATGGACAGCGTGCCGCGTATTACGCGTGCTCAAAAAATGGACACGCTTTCCGCGATGGCGAATATTGCCGGATACCGCGCCATCATCGAAGCCGCGAATAACTTCCCTCGATTTTTTACCGGACAGATCACCGCTGCAGGTCGCATCGATCCGGCTAAAGTGTTGGTGATCGGAGCAGGCGTCGCAGGCCTGTCGGCGATCGGTGCAGCCAAGGGGTTGGGTGCGATCGTTCGTGCGTTCGACCCGCGTTCGGCGACGAAGGAGCAGGTCGCTTCGATGGGAGCCGAGTTCCTTGAACTGAACGTCGAAGAAGAAGGCGAGGGCAAGGGCGGTTATGCAAAAGAGATGTCCGACAGCTTTTTGAAAGCTGAAATGGCACTCTTTGCGCAGCAGGCAATGCAAGTTGACATCATCGTCACAACCGCACTGATTCCCGGAAAGCCCGCACCAAAACTGATCACGACCGGCATGGTCGAATCGATGAAGCCCGGCTCCGTCATCGTCGATCTCGCCGCGGAACAGGGCGGCAACTGCGCACTGACCGAACCCGGAACCATCGTCCATCACAAAGGCGTAACGATCATCGGCTACACAGATCTGCCATCTCGAATGGCGTCGATGTCGAGCCAGCTTTACGGCTCGACGGTGACCGCCTTGATTGAAGAGCTGGCCGGAGCGGGGACACTCATGTCCCCAATCGCCGGTTCCCCCGGCGATGTCACGTCTCAAAGCCGAAGTGGTGTCGATGGGGACAAGAGTGTCCCCGCTCCGTTCGAGATAGATCTCGAAAATGAAGTAATTCGCGGAGCAATCGTCTTGCACCATGGCAAAATGATGTGGCCGCCGCCGGTCAAGGACCTTCAGTTACCGCCGGAACCGGGCGTGCCGACAAAAAGTTCGGCAAGCGTTGCGGTCGCTAAAGCCGCATCTGGCGGACACGGAGCTGACGACGGCGCCGGAATCAATCCGTTGGTTCTGATCGTCATCGGAATTCTCTTGCTGGGATTAGGCGTGATGGTTCCGTCCACTGAGGCCGAGGCGAAAGGCAGTCTTCTGGGTCATCTGACGGTCTTTATTTTGGCGATCTTTATCGGTTTCCAGGTCGTCTGGAACGTAAAACCGGCGTTGCACACACCTCTAATGAGCGTCACCAACGCCATCAGCGGCATCATCCTCGTCGGCGGAATGCTGCAGCTTTCCGGCGATCTGAACCTAACAACCATCCTCGGCGCCGTCGCCGTCCTGATAGCCACCATCAACATCGTCGGCGGATTTATGGTCACGAATCGAATGCTGGCGATGTTTAGGAAGTGATAGATCGTTTTTTGGGAGAATTCGCATTTGAGCATCCTGTTGAGAGAGCGATTAGTTTCTTTGGCGTTGGAGTGGTAGCGACTTTACGGTGTCGCTCCGTCGATTACTTGCGCCTTATCGGAATACGATGCGGCAAAACCGTCGCGCGGGCATGACTTCATCTACCTGAATACCCGGTATCAGATCAAGGCTCATAAAAGGAAGTTTCATAACGAACGCAGGAAGAGCAAGAAACTATGACTGGGATTTGTTGATTTGGATTCGTTACGATATCAATTACGTGATTCAAGAGGCATGGGAGTGGGAGCGACAGACATATTTCAACGAGTTTGATTCCCTATCCGGCGTATCGCCATCTGATATGCGTTTGGGAAGACAGTTAGCCTGAGCAAAGTACCATTACGATTAAATTGTGCTCGATGCTTTTCATTATCGAGAAAGTAATCAAAGGAGCGAATGCTTGTCGCCTAAGAGATTGCTGCTTTATGATCGTTGTTTTTGCGGCTCCCCGCGTTTCGCGGTCACAGCCCCGTCGTTTACGGCGGGGTGAGATTGGAAAGGAATATATCAGCCCGTTTCAACGGGCTTAAAATATACGGGCTTTAGCCACAGAAACGAAATGGCTCGACGTTCATACTCTGAGATCAATCTGCATATCACATGGCACACTAAGCATAATTTGCCGATGATCGACCACAATATAGAAGCGGCCTTATATAAATTCCTGAGAAATAAGATTATCAAAACCGAAGGTGCATTCTTCCATGCGATTGGCGGAATTGAGACCCATGTTCATATCGGAGCCTCAGTTCGGCCCACGGTCGATGTTGATAAATGGATCGGTCAACTAAAGGGAGCGAGTTCTCACGAGTTCGGCAAAGCCTTGCAATGGCAACAAGGATATGGGGTTGTTAGCTTTGGTACGCGTGATTTACCATGGGTCGTCGCATACATTGAGAACCAAAAAGAACGTCATAAACGCGGAGATATTTCGGGACGGCTGGAGCGGATCGATGATGATAGCTGAAGCCGCCTCTCGGGTAAGGACGGTAAACCGCCCTACAGAACCTAATTTGAAACGCTACCCCGCCGTACAACGGCAGGGCTATAACCGCGAAACGCGGGATGCCTCTCGAACCGGGCAACAAGGACGTAACTATACGGTTATCGCGGTCGATAACTGTTGTAATCTTTAATGCAACAAAGTCTGATCACAATTGCATACATCGCCGCGAGTGCGTTGTTTATTTTGAGCCTTGGCGGACTGTCGCGGCAAGAGACGGCGCGTCGCGGCAACTGGTACGGCATTATCGGGATGTTTATCGCGTTGGCGGCGACGGTCGCGGCGATCAGCCCGAGCGGTTGGCCGGTACTTGGCGGCGTGTTGATCGTCGGTGCATTGATCGGAGCCGTGCTTGCTTCGCGTGTGCAGATGACGTCGATGCCGGAGCTTGTTGCGATACTGCATAGCTTTGTCGGTTTGGCTGCGGTGCTTGTCGGTTTTGGCACATATCTCGGTGATTCGCATGTGCCGGCAGCCGAAATGACAGTGCATCTCGTAGAGATATTCATCGGCGTGTGTATCGGAGCCGTGACGTTTACAGGTTCGGTGATCGCATTCTTGAAATTGCGAGGCTCGCTTTCAGGCAGGCCGCTGATGCTCCCGGGTCGGCATTTGATCAACCTCGTGATGCTCATTGCTACCATCGTTCTTGGGGTAATGTTCGTGATGGCTCCCGGACACACGGGGCAAGGTTATCTGCTTTCGGCAACGATCGTCACCTTTGTTCTCGGTGCTCATTTCGTCATGGCGATCGGCGGCGCTGATATGCCGGTGGTCGTTTCGATGCTCAACAGCTATTCGGGCTGGGCGGCCTCGGCAGCGGGCTTTATGCTCTCGAACGATCTGCTCATCATCACCGGCGCACTTGTCGGTTCAAGCGGTGCGATCCTCAGCTACATCATGTGCAAGGGTATGAACCGTTCGTTCTTTAATGTGATGCTCGGCGGATTTGGTACCGAGAGCGGAACCGTTGCGGCGGCCAGCGGCGAACCTCAGGGTGAAGTGCATTCGATCGAGGCACACGCTGCCGCCGACCTTTTGCTCGCGTCGAAGAAGATAATCATCGTTCCGGGTTACGGGCTCGCTGTCGCACAGGCGCAGCATTCGTTGGCCGAGGTCTGCAAGATTCTGAAAGAACGAAGCATCGAAGTAAAATTCGCCATCCATCCCGTCGCCGGCCGCCTGCCCGGCCATATGAATGTCCTGCTCGCCGAGGCCAATATTCCCTACGACATCGTCTTCGAGATGGAAGAGGTCAACGATGAGTTCGGCTCAACCGACGTTTCGTGGGTGATCGGTGCCAATGACATCGTCAACCCGTCCGCAATGGACGACCCCGCTTCGCCCATCGCCGGTATGCCTGTCCTCCATGTCTGGGAAGCCCGCGACACCATCGTCATGAAACGCGGCATGGCCAGCGGCTACGCCGGCGTCGATAATCCGCTTTTCTACAAAGAAAATACGTTGATGTTGTTTGGTGATGCTAAGAAGGTCGTGGATGAGATACTGACGGCGATGAGGGCGTAATCGTGCTAAACTTTGTCCTATGGAAACGAAAGTGTTAGAAAAAGGTCAGGTTGTTATTCCAGCGTCATTGCGCCGTCGCTTGGGTATCAAGTCAGGTGACAAGCTTAGAGCGGAAGTTAAGAACGGAGACATAGTGTTGTCACCAAGCCGCCAGCCGAAATTCAAAACTCAAATAATTACCGATCCGATCACTGGCTTTCCGGTATTGACTTCAGGTCCTAATGCTCCGGTGTTGACTAACGAGATGGTCGCAGAAATACTTGCGGATTTTCCATGAGATACCTTCTCGATGTAAACGCACTTGTCGCGTTTGGCCATACTGAACACCAGTTTCACGCTCGCGTTGTTAGTTGGGCTGCGAAGGTCGCTGGAACCAACATCCCCGAATTTGCCACTTCTCCGATCACAGAACTCGGCTTTGTCCGCGTAATGTATCAAGTCTACGGTGTTTCCATTGTCGAGGCGAAAGCATTGCTAGCCGCCCTCAAAGAGTACGAAGGTCTTGATTTTCTGTTCATAGCGGACGGCCACGATGCCTCCCAACTTCCCTTGTGGGTTTCATCGGGAAAGCAAACGACCGACGGGCATCTTGTGGAATTGGCGATTTCTAACGGATGCGTTCTGGCGACGCTTGATGAAAATATTCCCGGGTCGTTTGTGATTCCGGAGTAAAGTGAACTGATGCTATTTGGCGATGTGAAGAAGGTCGTGGGTGAGATATTGACGGCGATGCGCGGTAAATTATGAGTGTTCGTGCCCGAGTTGATGATGCTCTTTTCCTTTGGGAACACAAACGAATGGAAGGCGCTTTTTTGAGCGCTCGCGCAGCGGTTGCCGCTTCCGCGAGACTTAGATATCCAAATCGAACAGCTATTGGGGATCGAGTGGCGTTCGAGAGATTTCTGAAAAGCGCACTTTCGGTAACAATCGGCGTGGAGTTCAGGGGCGAAGCTCATCCGGTTGAACATATCTTGTATAAGTGGCTCAGGTGTGAATTGGTGCATGAGGGTGGAGTTCCCGTCGATATAAAATTTGTCTCGAAAGAAGATCCCTCGCAATTGTCTATTCGAGCAGGCGGAAAGCCGGACTACGTTCTACAACTTTCGCAGGGTTGGTTTTACCACCTTATCAACGCAGTCGCGACATCTCCGGAGAATTCAGTAAATTTTATGGATTTCGCTCCGCGTCTTGCGAAGTCTATTTCTTCCAAACGACGTGGGAAACCTCGACATTCAAAGAAAAGAACTCGTTGAAGCGTCTATGCCCTTACTTCGGCAGGCGTCTGCATTTTTGTCCTATTTAGTGATATATTCCCGTCTTACAGATTGGAGGTTTTTTTATGAGCACAGCAGTTTCTCCGGAAATGGAGACTTTGAAAACGAAACTTAAGACCACTTGGGAAGCGGGCGATTTTTCCGAGGTGGCGAAGCACATTGAGACGGTGGCCGAGGCGTTTGTCGAAAGGCTGAACATTCAGCCCGGAATGAAGGTTTTGGACGTTGCCTGCGGCAGCGGAAATCTGGCGATCATCGCGGCTCAAAAAGGTGCTGAGGTGACGGGCATTGACATTGCTGACAACCTGATCGACTCCGCCAAGAAGCGTGCGGAGGCGGCTGGTTTGAACATTAAGTTCGAGGTCGGCGACGCCGAGGCGATGCCGTACGAAGACAACTCGTTTGACCTGGTGATGACGATGTTCGGCGCGATGTTCGCGCCGCGGCCCGAGGTTGCGGCGAGTGAGTTGGTCCGCGTCTGCAAACCCGGTGGAACGATCGCGATGGCGAATTGGACACCTACTGGTTTCGCAGGACAGATGTTCAAACTCGGGGGCAAATACGTTCCGCCGCCGCCGATGCCGCCGCCTGTTTTGTGGGGCGTCCCGGACGAAGTGGCAAAGCGTTTCGGCGAAACGGTTGAGAACCTGACGATGACACCCCAGTTCGCGGAGTTCATTTTCGAATACGGCCCGGCGGAAGTGGTCGAGCATTTCAAGACCTTCTTCGGCCCAACCGTCATGGCCTTAAAAGCGATGGGCTCAGAAAATCACGATGCGTTCACCGCAGACCTAGTCGAGCTTTGGACGGCTAACAACTCAAAGGACGATGGCACGACGCTGGTGAAAGGCGAGTATTTGGAAGTGATCGCGAAAAAGAAATGAGTGGAGTGGTGAGCGTCCCGCTCACCATGAGCACGTCGTGCGAAGTAGCTTGCTTCGCAAGCTTGGCCATCGGGACGATGGCCGCTCCAGTCAGGATAGTTTCATCAGGGCGAGGCGCTGGACGACCTGGCCCTTTTCCAAATGTTCTTCCACAATCTCGGGGACGTCCGCAGCGGTGACCTGTCCATAAAGCGTTCCGTCGGGGTGGATCATCACTGCCGTTCCGACCGAGCAAAAACCTATCGAGCCGCAGTCGTTCAGCAGGATCGAACCCAACGGATTGCGACCCTTTGATTCCTTCCCTTGCCTTAGGCCTTTCGCTTCAAGGATCCGTTCGAACTCCGCCTTGACCTCGGCACTCCCGACCGCCGCACACGATTTTCCGTTACAGACAAAAACCTGCCGTTCGATCGGTGCTTTGAGCATCGGGGCGAGCTTTTCGAGTTCTTCGCGGTCGGTTATGAATTTGGGTTTAGGCATCTTATGTGGCTGTAATTCCGATTTTGCCTTTACTTCGTGCGGCTTCTGCGTGGCAGGTCACCGGTTTTAGCTGACCACTGAAAACTGACCACCGACCACTGATTTATTTTGCCACGAATGCCGCAAAGATTGCATCGAACACAAACGTGTTTATGCTAGAATCTGATTCGGCGAAGCACGCCTGAAACACTTTTTTCGATGGCTGTAGGCATTATCATCCACATCTCGGTCGGGTCTGAACGACGCACCGAGTTTTTTTCCGAAAGCCGCTTGAGTGTCGGCTCGGATGAACTGTGCGATCTGCAGATCCATTCCGCCAAAATTGAAACGACAAGCACATGGCTGGTGCTCGAAAATGCCGACGGCGTTTACCGCCTCATAGATTTTGACCCCGCACTTTCGCTAACGATAAACGACAAACCGATCAGGCGCTACATCGCGATCGCAGACGGCGATGTCGTTAAGCTCGGCGAGACCGATATATCGCTTTCGTTCTTTTCTATCGAACAAAAACCTTCGATGATAACAACGAAGCGAAACGACCTCACTGTCGCTCCGTTCATCGCCGAAGCTGCTCTGGATGCTGCCGCGTCGCCAAAACGCGACGATGCAAAGGCATTCCTTCGCGAATTCGTTCGAGAGCTATCGCGTGAGATAAGCTGGACCACTAAAGCGATCACTCTGGTTCTTGCTATCGGCTTCATCACGGGAATTCTGTATCTCGGATTCGCGATGAGTTCCGAACTTCGTGCGAATCGCCGTCAAGCGGAACAGCAGCAGCTAATAATTTCGAGGCTCGAAAACCAGCTTGGCAACACCAGCTCTCAGCTCGGTGAGCTGGATAAGACCAATCGCGAACTATTGAGGTCCCAGTCTCTCGCGCAAAATGTCCGTGTCGATTACGGCAATGGCATTTGTCTGATCGTCGGGCTTTACGATCTGGTGGACCGCAGCAACGGAAAGATACTTCGTTATCCCGACCCGAGCCAATATGGGCCGCTTCCCGTCGAACCGGCGCAGCAGGAAGATGGAAACCCGACTTCTGCTCCGCCTCAGGGCTTAACGACTGCGGGAAACGGAAGTCCGGTCGAGTACGATTTTATCGGAACCGGTTTTCACGTCGGCGGCGGGTATATTGTTACGAACCGTCATGTGCTCCAACCGTGGACCGAAGACGATCTCGTCAAGCAGATGATGCGTACGTCGAACGGGCGGGCCCGCGTCAAAAAGCTGGTGATATATTTCCCCGGCGTTCCGCAGCCTTTCACCTTAAAGGTTCGTGACACCACGGGCCGGGAAGACGTCGCCGTTGCGTCGATCGATCTGGCGTCAATCCCGCCGGAAATTCCTTCATTGCCGCTTGAACCCGAATCGCAGGCAGCGACGATCGGAAAGACCGTCGTGACTATGGGCTATCCGAGCGGCCCTGACCGCCTTCTCGCCATGGTGGACGACGAAGAGGCAAAGTCGATAAATTCGCGGTTTGGAAACTCCCGGCAAAACCTGATCAACTTTCTCGCACAGTCAATGAAGATCGTCCCACTCACTACTCAGGGTGCAATAACTGATCTTGATTCGAAGCGCATCGTTCACGATGCGAAAACGGCCGTCGGTGGTTCCGGTGCGCCTCTTTTTGGTCAGACCGGGAAAGTTATCGGCGTAAATTTTGGCGTGTTTACGGAAAACACCGCGTCAAACATGGCCGTTCCGATCTCATTTGCGATCGACCTTCTTCGACGCGCCGGATGGAAAACACCGGAAGAAATGCAGGCCGAAGCTGGGCAACAAGTATCTCCAACGGGTTTACAACCGAATTCAAATCCTGAATCTACCGTCGCACCTCGCTGATGCGCAAAAAACTTTGCCTTTTGCGTCCCGATATTGAGTTGCAGTACTAGAATTTCGATTATAGAATACCGCGCTAATACGTCTAGGGGAAAAGGAGGCATTATATGGCAGAGTGGGGCGAAAAGTTTGCATCGGCGTGGACCTCGATCAAAAGAAAAGCAGGGCAATGCGCCGCGAACACTGATCTTGAAGATCTCAAGAATGCCGTGCAGCTTGGACAAACACGGGTCGATCAGGCACTGATGGTTGGCAATTTTGCTCAGGGCCAATCCGGAGTTTTTGACAAGCTTTCCAAAGCTAATGAGGGTCTGGGCAAGGTCGGGGAATCCCTTGAAAAGGTTCAGGACGTTTGCTTGGATATTTCAGCAGTTGGGAAGATCCACGACGCGGTTAAGGCTCTTAGCGATGACCGTTTGATTTACGATGATCCGCAGAAGGCTGCCGATTCGTTCGATCTGATGTTCCAGGGATTTGGCCGTTTGTGCAGATATCTTCCGCCGCCCGCCAAAGCCTGGGGTCAATTCTTTGAGAGCTTCAATCTTTTCGGCAATATGCAGAAGAATGTATATGCTCCGTATTTCAGTCGCCTAAACAACATATCAGAGTAATCGCGTTCGCCTACGAACCGTCGGAGTTCGCAGATTCCTTCGGAAACCTGGAAAGATCTTCCAATGCAAGTTCGCCGATCTTCTTCATTAGATGGTCGGCGATCTCTTTGTGTGTGCGCAATGAATCACGCTTGCCTTTGAATTGCGAGAGATCGATCTGCTCGCCGAACCAGATGCGCACTTTTTCGCCTCCGGTCCAGTTTCCGAGAATTTGTTTCGGCAGATCGTTGCCCAATCCGGCAATGAATACCGGAATGACCTGCGGATCCGCATTCAGTATTACTTTCCCAATTCCGGGTTGTGCCGGAAGAAAGCTATAGGGATCGAGGTCGAGGTTTCGCTTTCCTTCCGGATGAAAGCCGATTATGTGTCCCGGCCCTTCCGACGAAATTCGGACGAGCTCCCGAAGCGAAAACTTGTCGAACTTGCGTTTATCGCCCTCGCCCTCTTCACGAAAGAACGGCGGATACATCGACCACCAGCCCATCACGAGATTAACGAACCAGCCAACCGGATTGTCGTAAAAGAATTTTGCTCGAACCGGGAAGAAAAGCTTGATCGGCCGCTTGGTACGGCGAAACATCACGCTCGAAACCGTGTACATATCAAAGAACGAACGGTGATTCGCGACGAGGATCAACGGACGTGAAGCGTCGGAGTTCTCGACGTTCTCAATGCCGAAAACATTCATCAGATTGTAGGTCGCGATGAAGATCCAGAGCGAACCGATATGCCTTTGGCAAAATGTCCAAAACCGCTTCCAGGCTCCGAAATTCATCCGGCGAACCAAACGGAATCCCGATCTTTCAAACGGTGCCAGTACGCCCATCTCTTCAGCCGTCGGCTCAAGAGATCGTTCCGCCAAGGGTTCAATTACGGCCTTCGATGATTTTTCGAGCTTCTCGTCCAACATAAACAAATCGTTATTCTAACAAACCCGAACCAACTCGCAGAATTGAGGCTCGATTGCGGACAACGGATTTGTTATAGACAGATCGGGTCAGATTGGTTACTCTATGAAAGTTCTTTCCGTTCAAACAATTTAACTATCTTGCCGGTTCTGTTCGACTGTCAATGTCGAAGCTTAAACCGTATTCGCCCGTTAATCATCACAGGAGTTGATTCAGATCATGAAAGCATTTTCGACATTGGGGTTTATTTTTGTCTTACTAGGGGTTTCCTTGTCTGTTGCGGCCCAAAAGAATGGCCGCACCATTTGGGCCGAGGTCAGTGAATCCGACCTTCAAGCCAGGAATCTTGTGCGCACTCTCAATCCAGAAGCATACAAGACGTTTCGCCTTGATCGCGATGGGGTACAAAGAGTGCTTTCTGACGCTCCTTTGGAACACTCCGAGGCGGCTCGTTCCGGTGGAACGATCCTGACAATACCAAACCCTAAGGGCGAACTCGTCAGATTCGGTATTGTGGAGACCGCGCTGCTCTCGCCATCGGTCGCCGCTGAGTATCCGACCTGGAAAACCTATCAGGGTTATGGGATAGACGACCCGACGGCGACGGCTCGTTTTGACTTTACTGAAAGCGGATTTCACGGGTATGTCTGGGGAAGCGATGGGACTTTCTCGATAGACCCCTATTCGGTCAGCGATCAGGATAATTATCTGGTCTTCTATAAAAATGACACGAAGAAGACGCGATTCGAATGCGACGTTGACGGCCAGTTGACGGCAGACAAGTTATTTAAGAATTCGATGGATACGTCGTATATGTTGGCTCCGGAATTCACCCATGGCACACAGGTCCGAACGTATCGTTTGGGTATCGCAACAACTGCGCAGTTTACGACCATTTTCAGACAAGCAGGTGACACGGATGCCCAGGCACAAACACGAGCTTTTAACGCGGTTGTCGTCTCCGTCAATCGGATAGCCGGAGTTTATCAAAGGGATTTTGCCGTCAGCTTTACGTTGGTTTCAAATACAAATTTGATATACGCAACAAGCCCGGAGGCCCCGGCCGACTACGCAAACACAGGCAGCGCTGACCTGAACGCGAATCAGACGAATATGGATTCGATCCTGGGTTCGGCAAATTACGATATCGGCCACGTTTTTGGGTCAAGTGACAACGGCGTCGCCCAACTGAGTGCGGTCTGCGGTTCAGGCAAAGCACGCGGGTATTCCGGGCAGCCAGCCCCGCAAGGTGACGGTTTCGACGTTGACTATGTGGCGCATGAAATGGGCCATCAATATGGTGCAAATCATACCTTTACCGCCACAGCGGACTGTAATGCGGCCCCAGCAGCCTCTCAGAAAGAGCCGGGATCGGCAGTAACGATCATGGGCTACGCGGGCATATGCGGCGGCAACTCAAATCAGGCGCGCCATTCGATCGACACGTTTCACGTTCATAGTCTGACTGAAATGATCACATTTGTAACAAGCGGAGGCGGAGCAAGCTGCGGCACACTTGCCGGTGCCAATATCGCTCCGGTGATTACGCCTTTGACGAATTTTACGATCCCGGTCAATACGCCGTTCGTACTCACGGCGAGCGCCACGGATGCCAACAGCAACCCCCTTACATACAGTTGGGAGCAGAACGACGCGGCGACGTCGCCCTCGAACTATCCGGCGACTACGGATGATGATGACATCAGTCTTGTATTTCGACCGGGATTCCGTTCCTACTCACCTTTAGCGACCGGCACTCGAACATTCCCCAGCATGACCTATGTTCTGAACAATGCCAATGAGGCTCCGATCTTCTTTGGCGGCGTCAGCCCGGTTGGCGCGGACTGTGCAGATTCGCCCGGCGGCCAGTGTATTACAGCTGAAGACCTTCCATCCGCCGCTCGAACGATGAATTTCAGAGTAACGGTGCGCGATGGCCAAGGCGGCGTGACGGATGCCGGAACAGTATTGACCGTGGTTAACACCGGCACATTTAAGGTTGTTGATCCGAATGGCCCAACACTTTGGAACGCCGGTTCACTCAAGACGATAACCTGGGATCCGGCGGGAAGCACCGGCTCAGGAATGAATGTCGCAACTGTCAAGATCTCGTTATCGACAAACGGCGGAACCAGCTTTGACACTGTTCTTTTCGCCGCCACTCCGAACGATGGTTCAGAGTCGATCGTCGCTCCGGCCATAAACACTTCGCAAGCCCGAATCAAGGTAGAAGCCATCGGCAACATCTTCTTCGACGTTAGCGATGCTAATTTCTCGATAAGCGCGACACCGGCGACCAATGGTTTTCTTGCCGGACGCGTTACTACTGTCGGCGGTCGTGGAGTCGGAAATGTCCGAATTACGATAACGACCGGTTCGACGACCTACTTCGCAATGACAAGTTCATTCGGTTATTTCTTGTTTGAGGCTTTGCCTTATGGCAATATCACCGTCACGCCGGGACCGAAAAAGGGCTTGACCTTTACACCACCCAGCATAGCGATGAATCATAATTCCGATAACTTCGCTGTTAACTTTGTCGGACAGTAGTTCGGCTTAATGGATAAAAAAAGGGAGGCCTCGGAGCTTCCCTTTTTTTGTTGAAACTAAGAAATGTCGAAGTATTTTGCCTCGGGGTGATAAACGATTATGGCCGACGTGGACTGCTCCGGATCAAGCATGAACTCATCGGTAAGTTCGACGCCGATTCGTTCGGGTTGGAGAAGCTCAAACAGTTTTGTCTGATCCTCGATATTCGGGCATGCCGGATATCCAAAGCTGTAACGCGACCCCTGATAGCCCTGATGAAAGAGCTTGGCAAGCTGCGGAGCATCGCTGCCGGCAATACCTAGTTCCTCGCGAATGCGTTTGTGCCAAAGCTCGGCAAGGGCTTCGGCGGATTCGACGGAAAGGCCGTGGAAAAGCAAATAGTCCTGATAGTTATCAGCCTTGAAAAGCTCGGCCGAATGCTCACTTGCCTTTCGGCCCATGGTTACAAGTTGGAAAGCAACAACGTCGATGGGAGATTCGGCGGAGGAACCGCCGGTGGGGACTGGAGCGTCCCCGCTCCGATCAACAAAATAGTCTGAGAGACAAAGATTCTTCCCGCCTCGTTGTTCGACCGGTTGACGCGGAAACGTGAACCGCATCCTTTCGGTCTTTTCGTCATCCTGATAAATTATCAGATCGTTGCCCGAGGACTGACAGGGGAAATAACCGTAAACCAATTTCGCCTCAAGCAGCTTCTCGCGTATCGCTTTCGCTTTGACCTCGGCAAATTTCGGATAGACGGTCTCTTTCAAGATCACGTCGTATTCTTCTTTCGACTTCCTTCCCTGCTTGAACTGCCATTGCCCTTTGAACAATGCGGTCTCGTTGATGAAATCAAACACTTTTGTCAGGTCTGTGATCTCGACAACCTTTGAGCCGTAGAAAGGTGCCTTCGGGCGTTCAATGTCCGCCGCGATCTCCGAACGTGTGGTGTGCGTAGTGTCGCCTGTCGAGCGGGTTGAAACACGGGCCGCGGCTTTGCCCAGCTTGGCGTCCTCGCCGACCAGGTCTTCGGCGTCCGTGATCGTCTCGATACTTGAATCGTCGTTGGACAACCCAGTCGCTATCGCCCCCGGTCCTGACACGTTTGCCGCAGCCGACCTTGTTTTCTCTGCGTCCTCCGCGATCTCTGCGTTTAGATCTTTTGAAGTTAGCTGATCCATTGCGTGGAGGCCATCGAAAGCATCGCGGGCATAGAACAATTTGCCGTTGTAAAGCGGGATCAGATCGGCATCAACATAGCGTCGATTCAAGGCGGCCCCGCCGAGAATGACCGGCACGTTGATGCCGCGTTCATTCATCAGCTCAAGGTTGTCGCGCATGATGAGCGTCGATTTCACAAGCAGTCCGCTCATCCCGATGGCGTCGCATTTTGTTTCTTCCCAGGCACGCAAAATGTCGTCGATCGGTTGTTTGATACCGAGATTTACGACCTTATAGCCGTTGTTCGTGAGAATGATATCGACCAGATTCTTGCCGATGTCGTGTACGTCGCCCTTGACGGTTGCCAGCACCATCGTTCCTTTATTGGTTGACTCTGCCTTCTCCATAAAAGGTTCGAGGAACTTCACGGCGGCCTTCATCACCTCGGCGGATTGCAGCACGAACGGCAACTGCATCTGACCCGAACCAAACAGTTCCCCGACGACCTTCATTCCGTCGAGAAGAAGTTCGTTAATGATCTCAAGCGGCGGATACGTTTTGAGAGCAAGTTTCAACGCATCTTCGAGGCCGATCTTTTCACCGTCGATGATGTGGTGTTTCAGCTTTTCCTCGATAGGCAGATTGGAAATGTCAGGTTTGATAGATTGAGCCGACTTCCCTTCGAACATCGTCGAAAATTCACCAAGCGGATCGTAGGTGCAAATATCGCCGGCGAACTTTCTGCGGTCGTAGATAAGATCCCGGGCCGTGTCGATCTCGTGTTCGCTGAACCGCATCAGCGGCAAGATCTTCGATGCGTTAACGATCGCCGAATTCATCCCGGCCTCGACACAGTCGTGAAGAAACACCGAATTCAAAACCACGCGGGCAGCGGGATTTAACCCAAACGAAACATTCGAAACGCCAAGTATTATGTTCGCATCCGACATCTCAGCCTTTATCTCGCGGATCGCCGTAATGGTTTCTTCGGCGTTTTTACGGTCTTCTTCAATGCCCGTCGAGATCGGCAACGCGAGCGGATCGAAGAAAATATCGTGGGCTGGAATGCCGTTTTCGACAACCTGTTTATAAGCACGGCGTGCGATTCGCAGCTTGTCTTCGGCGGTTCGCGCCATGCCCGTTTCGTCGATCAGGCCAATAACAACGCTCGCACCGAATTCCTTTGCAAGGCCGAGAACTTTTAGAAATCGAGGCTCACCGTCTTCGTAGTTGGTCGAGTTTAGAATACATTTGCCGCCTGCGTGTTCGAGACCGGCTTCCATCTTTTCCCACTCGGTCGAATCGAACATCAGCGGGATCTTCACGCTGGTCGCGAGCCGTGCCGCAAGCGTGTGCATATCAGCAACGCCGTCGCGGCCGACGAAATCGACGTTGACGTCAAGAATGTGTGCCCCTTCCTTCTCCTGCGACTTGGCAAGATTTACGAGGCCGTCCCAATCTTCTGCGTCGAGCAAGTCACGCATCTTCTTCGAACCGGATGCATTAACGCGTTCTCCGACGATCAAGAATGAAGCATCTTGATGAAATGGTTGCTGAAAATAGATCGACGATGCCGACGGAGCGAGTTTTGCATTCCGGTCTTTCGGCGAAATGCTGCCGATACGATCGATTACCTGCTTCAAATGTTCGGGTGATGTGCCGCAGCAACCGCCGACGATATTCGCGCCAAAATCTTTTGCAAAGTGTTCGACCTGTGCCGCAAAGCTTTCCGGCGTTTCGTCGTAGTGCTGCTTGCCGTCCTTAACCTCAGGCAATCCGGCGTTGGGTAAGACGCTGACCGGAATCGGCGAATTTTCGCACAGATAGCGAAAACTGTCGGTCATATGCTTCGGCCCTGTGCCGCAATTCATTCCGATAACGTCAATCGGGAAGGGCTCGAGAGCCGTCAACGCAGCACCGATCTCGGTACCGTTCAGCATAGTTCCGAATACCTCGATCGTGACCTGTGCCATTACCGGCAGACGCATTTTATGCTTTTCAAAATGCTCAAAGATTGCCGCCAACGCAGCTTTTGTTTGCAGCAGATCCTGACATGTTTCGACCAGCAAAACGTCGCTGCCGCCATCGATCAAACCCCGAACCTGTTCGCGGTATGCATCTTTCAGATCTAAGTAAGTGATGTGCCCAAGCGTCGGAAGCTTCGTTCCGGGACCGATCGAACCCGCAACAAAGCGTGGTTTGTCAGGTGTCGAATAATCGTTCGTAAGCCGTTTCGCAAGCTGGGCAGCTTTTAGATTTACATCGTAGGTCTTGTCCGCAATGCCGAATTCTTTGAGGACGACCTCGCTGCCGCCGAAGCTGTTCGTCTCGATCACATCGCAGCCGACATCCAAAAAGGCAGTATGAACTTTCTCGATCGCGTCCGGCCGCGTGTAGAGCAGATTCTCCGAGCAGTTCTCAAAATTCGGCCCGCCCCAGTCGTCGATCGTCAGATCGAGCGTCTGCAGATTACTGCCCATCGCCCCGTCAAAGACGATGATCTTTTCTTTTATTAGATCGAGAAATGGCGTCATAAAATTAAAAACTCTGTGCCGCATAAGCACAGAGTTTTTTGTGAACTAAAGATGAAAACTCTTGCTGTTTAGCGGTTTATTTTATGTGGCCGCAAGTTGCAATAACTCACCACGTTGAAAACAGTCTAGCGAAATCCGTCGATTCTGTCGAGCCGAAAGACGTTTACCAAAGGGCCCTGACCTTTAGCTCGAAGCCGGAAAGAACATCTTCGCCTAACACCGTTTCCGGATCATCTAATACTTCAACCTCGCCATTCGCTCGGTAAATCGAAACCTGTTTCTCAAGCGGATCAATCAGCCACGCAAGCCGAACGCCGTTCGAAATATATTCCGTCATCTTTCGACGAAGCGTTTTAAGCGAATCGGTACCAGATTGCAGTTCTGCAACGAAATCTGGAACGAGCCGCGAGAATTTCTTTTTTTCCTGTTCCGATAAAGCCTCCCACTTTTCCTTCCTGACCCACGCTGCGTCAGGCGACCGCTTTGCCCCATTCGGAAAAGTAAAAAGGGAAGAGGAATCGAATACCTTTCCGGTTCCATCCTGGCGAGCCCAGAAAGTTAAGTCCGCAGTCAAATCGGCATTTTTTGCTCCGGTGTAAGGCAATGTCGGCGCCACAATTATCAATTCTCCTTCCGCAGAGAGTTCGAGATTCAGCTCGGGATGATTTCGTGCAAGGCTCTCGAACTGTTCGTCGCTCAACCGCATTGGGCTGAAATCGAGAACATTCGGAATGTAGTCCACTGTTTCGGTTACTGTTTGCGTTGACATCTTAAGACACCAGTGCTGATTTTAACACAACGAAGCCTTACTTATTTCTCAGATAGTTGAACGCCATTGACGCTATATCGTCCATCGACGAACCATCGCGGTCGCTGTCGAGCATTGAAGTTGCCATGTCGATCATCGCATTCCCTGACGATTGCGGGGCGGCCGCTTGCGCCTGCTGACCGCCAAGCAATCCACCGAGCAATCCACCGAGGCCGTCTGCTCCTACATTCTCCTCCTGCTTTTTCTGACCGAGATAACTCATAACGAGCGGCGCAAGCATCATAATGATCTGTGCAACCTGCCCGATCGGAAGACCGGACTGCTGGCTCGCTTGCTGCGCAACCTGACCCTGATTGTTTCCCAGAATGTGGCCTAATATCCCACCGGCATCAGCCGAACGCGGCGTTGGCGTTGCCTGATCCAGAATGAGGCTTCCGAGTCCGCCAAGATTTCCGAGGAGGCCGCCGTCGTGGTCGTTCGAAAGGGCGTTGTCCAGGCTCTGTGCACCTTCCGGCGTCGAGGCGTTATTTGCCAATCCGCCGAGAATTGCGGGCAAGGCCGCCTGAATAGCCGTGTTCACCAGCGACGGTTCCGCACCGACCTGTTGAGATATCTGCCCTAACGCATCGTCACCTTGTTGTTGACCTAATAGATCCTGCAAAGAAAACATAATTCTGTTCCTCCCTTGAGATTCGTTTGAAAACTGTAGGATGATAGTAACAGAGCAGCCAAACGATTACCAAGATTTATCTTTCCGCCCTTTGAATATAACGATTTACAGTCGAACGAGTTACCGAACTATAGTCATTCTTACTATAGCGTTCTTCGCTGTATCCTGTTCAAATGCCCCGAAAGGCGAACTGCGTTTTGTCTCGACCGTCGCAGGCAGCAACGCCGCATTTGGCGAGCCATTCGGAATTGCGGTCAAAGGAAACGAGGTCTATGTTTCCGACGGTGAAGCCGGCAAGATATTCCGGCTAACCGCCGAAGGTTCGGTGGCCGAATTCGCTGCCGATTTAGACACGCCTTCAGGAATTGCGTTCGCCCCGAACGGTGATCTATTTGTCGCAGATTCGGGTTCGCAAACTATCAGGTCCATTTCGCCGTCTGGAGATATACGCACCGTAGCAGGAGTCTCGGGTCAAAGCGATTCGATGAATGGCGATGCCGCGGCTTCCCTTTTCAACGCTCCGGTCGGGATAGCGGTTTCGGCTGAAGGTAGGATCTTCGTTTCCGATACATACAACGACCGGATCCGTGTGATCGAAAACGGTCGCGTCTCAACGCTTGCCGGAAGCAAACGCGGATTCCGTGACGGTAATGAGCCACTGTTCGACACGCCGCTTGGGGTTGCGGTTTGGAAAGGGCGACTGCTCGTTGCGGACTCCGGCAATCGTCGGATAAGAGTGGTCGAGCCGGATGGAAACGTATGGACGCTCACCGGAACCGGAGAATCTGATCTGCGAGACGGTTTGCTTTCATCTGCCGTGTTTGTCGAACCAACCGCTATAGCCGTCGATTCCGACGACAATATCTTTATCGCAGACGGCAATGCTATCCGAAAGATCGGCGGCAATGCGTTCCCGATGGTGACGACTGTCGCCGGTGGTTGGCGTGGTTTTCGTGATGGCAACGCACATGTGTCGCAGTTCAACCGCATATCCGGCCTGGCTTTTAACGAAGATGGAGACATGTTGATCTCGGACAGCGAGAATCGCATTGTTCGTAAAATATCCCGAGAACATATTCCTTTAAAAGCTGAAGCGATTGGAACTCCGAAACCTGTAACAGCCGAAGAATTCCGCAAACTGCAGGCTCCTCGCTGGCCGTTCGATCCGCCGAATGCCAAGCGTGATATTGCCGGAACGCTTGGTGAGATTCGCGGTGAGATCGTTGACGAGAATTCGGAGGTTTGGTTTCACAACGGGCTCGATATCGCGGGAGCTTATGGCGAAACGGTACGGTTTATTCGGAGCGAGAAGGTTCTTGATCCAGACTCGGCCGAGAACTTTTCGACGCTCCGCGAACTTGTGCGTCTGCCGACCATTGGTTACATCCATCTGCGTCTGGGCCGTGACAAAGACAATAAGACATTTGGCGACCCACGGTTTATATTCAACACGGACGAAACAGGAAAGCTCACCGGTGTTCGAGTGCCGCGTGGTGCAAAATTCAGGGCCGGTGAACCGATTGGAACGCTGAACGCGATGAACCACGTCCATCTCATCGCAGGACGCAGCGGTTCCGAGATGAACGCCCTTGCGGCACTCGAACTTCCGGGTATTTCTGATTCAATTGCTCCCGTAATTGAAAGTGTCGCCGTTTTCGATGAGAATTGGTCCCCGATTGAAACCAAAACGCCTGATTCGCGTATCAAACTTCAGGGCAGATATCGCATTATAGTCCGCGCATTTGATAGGATGGACGGCAACCCTGAACGCCGGAGACTTGGTGTTTACAAGGTCGGCATCGCCGTTATTCCCGACGGGTCGGATACGGAACTGCAGCCGGAGTGGAAGATCATATTTGACCGAATGCCGTTGAACGATCTTGTGAAGATCGCATACGGAAATGGCAGTCACTCGGGCGCGACGGGCGAAACGATCTTTAACTACATTGCGACCAACCGTGTCAGCGATCAAAATTCCGGCGAGGGATTTTTTGACACCGCCGAGCTGTCAGCGGGAAACTACACGCTCAAGCTATTTGCATCCGATTATTTCGGCAACATTTCGAACAAACAAATCCTTATCGAGGTAACAAAATGAAGAAAGCTGTTATTTGGGTCATCTTGGCCGCATTCGTTCTTTCAGGTTTAGTGGCAGTCGTGTTTTCGGCTGAACCGCTCGATCCTGTCATAAAGGTAACGCCGAAGGCTCCGGTCTTTACGGATGCCGAGCGTCACGCCGAGCTTGCAAAACGCAGAGCCGCCGTCGCGGCAAAAATGGCGCCTAACAGCATCATGGTGATGTGGGCCGCTGAGCCGCGCAACTACGCCGGCGACGTCGATTTCCAATTTCGTCAGGAGAATAATTTTTACTACCTCACTGCCTTGAAACAGCAGAACGCCGCACTTGTCATCGTAAAAGACGCAAGCGGTGTCAAAGAATATCTGTTCTTACCGAAACGAAATCCGCAGTTCGAGACCTGGAATGGCCGTATGTATTCCAATCAAGACGCAACACGACTTTCCGGCGTAAAGACGATCATCGACGCCGCTGAGAAAGGTGCCTTCCTCACGGCATTGAACAAACGGGAAAAATTCACCTCAAAGTCGGGTGTAGCTATCGGCATCAACACGACCGAATCGCTCTATTTGCTGCTGCCAAATGGCGAACGCGATGGCATTGGCAATGCCGAGTACGGGCAGGAAAGTAAATTCAAGACGGGCGTCGCAAAGATCGAAGAGGCCGAAGCATACAAGTTCGTAAACGCACGGCCGATCTTCGACGACCTTCGCCTTATCAAATCGCCTTACGAGATGAAAGTTCTCCAGCACGCCATCGATATTTCCATCGAAGCTCATATGCGTGCTCAGGCAATGGCAGGCCGCGCCGATTGGGAATATCAGGTTCAAGCTGAAGTCGAATACACATTCCGGCGACGAAATGCAGACTATTGGGGTTATTCGTCGATCGTGGGCTGCGGCGGCAATGCGACCACGCTTCATTATGTAGAATCACAGAGCCCGGTTGTAAAAGGTCAGCTTCTGCTGATGGACGTTGCCGCCGAGTACGACCATTACACCGCTGATATCACACGCACGTTTCCCGTGAACGGCAAGTTCACAAAGGAACAGGCCGAGATCTATCAGATCGTTTACGACGCACAGGAAGCCGCCGCAAAAGCGGCAAAGCCGGGCGCGATGTTCGCCGACGTTGGCAAAGCGGCACACGATGTCATCATGGACGGCCTCTTCAAACTCGGCTTGATCACCGCCAAAGACCCGCGACAGGTTCGCTTCTGGTATATGCACGGCCTCGGCCACTGGATCGGAATGAATGTTCACGACGTTGGCGGTTATGCAAAGCCGCTCGCACCGGGAATGGTGTTTACCAACGAGCCGGGAATTTACATTCGCGAAGACGCATTGAACTATTTGCCGGACACGCCGGAGAACAAAGAGTTCCTCGCGAAGGTGAAACCTGCGTTCGAAAAGTACAAGAACATTGGCGTCCGCATTGAGGATGACCTGATCGTTACCGAAACCGGAGTCGAATGGCTGACGAAAGCCCTGCCGCGTACAATTTCAGACATCGAGGCGTTTATGGCAAAAGCTCCAAAAGAGTTACCATATACGTCGAGGAGTTTGAAGCCAGCCAACGACCTGATCGATTCGTCGAATCGGTCGATTTCCGGTGCCGGAAATTAGTCGGGGTGGCCCCTGCGGTCGTTGATCAAAACACAAGAAAAAACTAACGGAACGGGCGGCAGCATGCCGCTCGTTGTCGTTAATCCCCGTTCTGCAAGCGGTGCCACCGGCGACCGATGGCCAAAGATCGCAAGCGATCTGCGTGCTCATTTCGGCCCGTTCGACGTTGAGTTCACAAAAGCTGCACGCGACGGAATTCGCATCGCAAAGGAAGGAGCGGAGGCAGGGCGGTCGTTCATTATCGCATGCGGCGGCGACGGCACGATCAATGAGGTCGCGAACGGGATTCTCGAATCGGGCAAAGAAGCCGAGCTTGGCATCTTGCCTGCCGGAACCGGCGGCGACTTTCGGCGTTCGATAAATATGCCGGAATCTTTACGCGATGCGGCTCGTGTACTGAAAACTGGCGACACGCGCTCCATCGACGTTGGCCGCATTACGTTTCAGAACTTCAAAAACGAAACCGAGTCCCGTTATTTTTTGAACATTTCGTCCTTCGGCCTCGCCGCCGCGATCATTGAACGCGTCAAGACAAAGCCAAAACTCGATTGGCTTCCGGTGGATGCGATACGCGGGCCCGCGAGTTTTGCTCTCTCGACCCTTCAGGAAGTTTTCGAACTCGAAACCACGACCGTCTGCGTAAAGATCGATGACCGCGAAGAAAAGCCGCTTATCACCGTCAACTTTTGCGTCGCCAACGCACGCTTTTTTGGCGGCGGAATGAAGATCGCCCCCGAAGCGAAACTTGCCGACGGCTATCTCGATGTCATCAACATCGGCGACATCAATTCCGCAAAGATATTGTTGAACGCTCCATCGATCTATATGGGTACGCATCTCGATCTGAAAGAAGTGAAGGATATTCTTGCGAAACGCATTGAGGTTCGTCCGCAGGATGAATCGAAGGAAGTGCATATCGAGGTTGACGGCGAACTTCCGGGAAAACTCCCGGCGATCTACGAGGTAGTTCCGGCCGCTTTAAGACTTCGGGTTCCCGCAGGGCGATGATCTCCGGGAAAAACGCTCAAAAGCGACATGAGCAACCCTGGAAGCAATAACAGTATCCATCGAGCGTTGGAAGGAATTAAGTCTGCCACTATTAATCCATGCGTCTGTGCACTATCGCACAAACGGCATTCTCCGGCAGTGTTTGCCGTCGCATCTGTCCGCGAGGACAATACTTTGTCAGTAAATTTGGGATGGGTTCGGCAAGAAGCGAAGACCGCACGGCAATTGTCGGCGGTCTCGACCAGCTTATACATCAAGCACCCAAGGATAACCAATAAAGACCATTGCACTGGTCTTCTTTATTTCGTTCTGGCAAGCTGATCCAGTTGTTTCGCGATCTCATCGGCGTCGAGCGGGTCACCGTGGAATTCGGCGAACGGGCCTTTCACCGGGTCGGGCGTGATCTGAATAAAGTATGTATCGTCACTGGCTGTTTTTGCGGTTTTTCGGATCTCGTCGGCTGACAGCAGCGGCGAGATCGGTATGCGGTAATTTCTTTGCGGGTTCATAGATCAATTTCCTCCTGTTGAAGGCCGATCGTTGGCAGCGACCGGCCGGTCCGAGTGTGGAGCGAATCAAAAAATCGGTTTGGCCGACGTGCTTGAGGCCTCAATTGCGGCTGCATCATCGGGGCCTACGGCGATCTCAGCCCTTGCGACGCCCGGCAGAGTGTCTGCTTCCGACGCTTTGTTTGCCGGACGGATCGTTGTCAAAGATGGAGCAGGGATCGGAGCATCCGCAGCCGCGGCTTTCGCTCCTGCGGCTCTGGGCGGAGCAGTAAGCACGGTGTCGATCTGGTGTATCACGCCATTCGTTGCTTCGATATTGCATGCCTGGATCCCCGCACCGTTAACCTTCAGCCCGTTGGTGCCTGAAAAGGCGATCTCCTCGCCCGTCACCGTTTTCCGCGTCATCATCGAACCAAGCCTGGCCGCCAACACCCTGCCGCCCATGACGTGGTACGAAAGCATGGCTTTGATATGTACCTGACCCGGCTCGTTCAGCAATGCGTCCATTTTCTTATCCGGGATCTTACCGAATGCGTCGTTCGTCGGAACAAACACGGTAAACTCACCCGGAGCACTGAACACGGTGTTCGCACCCGAGGTGCCAAGCAAACGTGAGAATGTCGAGAATTTATCTTCTTTGGCTATCGTTTCTATTAGATTTAATCTGTCGGCCATTGGATCTCCTTACCTAACGGGCTGCTTGAGTCAGGATTGATCCGACGGATTCGGGTAGGCTGAAAAAAGAGTAAGCGAAGCTCGATTCATTAACTAGAGTATTCCCATTGGCTCCATTTAGCAATGTTTTGCTTTTGTGCGGCGGCAATAGCCTTGCAATTCGGCGTTAATATTGGGTAAACTTTTCCAAACCAAATGCCGAAGTTGTAAAACCAACGCGGGGGATCCATCGGTTTCCGTACTGTTCGGAACAGGGGCTAATCTGAGACTTCAGAAGAAGACTTCTTCGCTTCCAGCCCGTCAGCTAACCTCGTAGGCGAAACGAAGAAGGACGCCGGTTCGACGCTTTTTTTGAGAGGTCGTGAAGTGTGTACTTCACGGCCTCTCTTTCTGTATCGCACGGTAGCCAGATCACGACCGACTTTATCTCTCAAGGGAGGCCAGATCGAATGAAACGGATAACAATTATTGGCGGCGGTGCAAGCGGCACCTTGCTGGCGATAAATCTTCTGAAATACGATGGTGAAAGCCGCATTGAGATCAACCTCGTCGAAAAACGCGACACCATCGGACGCGGCGTCGCGTTCGGAACGCAGCACGATGTTCATCTTCTGAATGTTCCCGCCGGAAAGATGAGTGCCTTTCCAGACGACCCCGAAGATTTCCACCGTTGGCTTATTTCTGAAGGACACGAATACGACCCGCACGACTTTGTTCCAAGAATGCTCTTCGGCGAATACCTGACCGCAACACTCGAACGAGCGCGGGAAAATGCGAAGGCAAATGTCGTCCTGAACATCTACGACGACGAAGCGGTCGATGCGCATTTCGATTCAGGAAAAGCCGAGGTCGTCTTCGCGTCGGGAGATATTCATTATTCCGAAGCGGTCGTGCTCGCTTTTGGAAACTTTCTCCCGCCGCATCCAAGCGTGCCGGACAAGGCCTTTGCGAAAACCGCGAAGTATTTTCGAGACCCATGGTCGCCCGATGTCGATACCGTCATCGAAAAAGAAGACGCCGTTCTTATTCTTGGAACTGGATTGTCAATGGCGGATGCCGTGCTGCGTCTGCGAAACAACGGCCATCGAGGAAATATCTCGGCCATTTCGACACGCGGCCTGATCTCGGCGGAACACAAGCTCGGATTTACGCATCCAAACTTCTACGACGAGATCAAAGACAAACAACGCATCACCGACATTCTTAAGATCGTTCGGCGGCAGATGGAGATCGCGACTGAAAGCGGCAGCGATTGGCGCGCGGTCATCGATTCGCTGCGGCCGCATACGCAGGAACTGTGGTTAAACCTTCCGCTGCCTGAAAAGAAATATTTCATGCAGCACCTGAGCCGCTACTGGAACGTCGCACGTCACAGAATGCCGCCGCAGGTTCGAGCGACGCTCGAAGAATTGCGTTCGAACGGAGAGCTCTCTATTTTGCGCGGACGGCTTCGCTCTATAGATCACACGCCCAAAGGTTTTATTACCGCGTACACATTCAATGGCGAGACCAAAACAATCGAAACCGACGCGATAATCAATTGCATCGCCTCGGAAAGCAACTTCAGCAGGATCGATTCGCCGCTTGTGCGGAATCTGTTCGCTTCGGGAGCAATGCGCTGCGACGATCTCAACTTTGGTTTGGATGCTGCTCCCGATGGCTCAGTCCGATTCGCCAGCGGTGACCCAAACGGTCTCGTGTTCACTCTCGGAACTGCCCTGAAAGGTGTATTATGGGAATCAACCGCGATACCTGAGATCCGCGTGCAGGCTCACAACCTTGCTGATCGGCTAATGCAACCTTAACCCTATGGGTGACTCATACATCAAGCGTTTGGTCGCGACGTTCGACAGAAAGAGCGATCAGATTGCCATGCGTGTCGTCGGTGACGACAGCGAAGTTTATACTTACGGCGAAACGCTCTCGTCGATACGCTCGATTGCCTATCGCCTGGGGCAAGAGAACGTCGGACGCGGCGATCGCGTCGCGTTGATCGGCGAAAACCATCCCTGTTGGGCGATCGCATATCTCGGCACGCTCTATCACGGCTCAGTCTGCGTACCCCTTGATCCGCACGGCGAGATCGAAACACTTTCAAACTTCCTCGAAAACTCGGAAGCAAAAGTAGCGTTTATCTCACCGGATATGGCCGACCGGTTCCGGGAGATCGAAGAACGCGTGGGACACAGCATTCCGACCGTCGTCTGGTCAGTACCACCAGCGGATGGTTCCTCGAACGGGCACGACCAACGGCCCGCTGCCGCAGACCGTACCGACAGTTTCGAGGATTGGTCATCGACAGAATTTCCCGAAAGCTTTTCGAGCGAAGTGCCGGAGATCGGCAACGACGAAAACGCTCTGCTGATGTACACAAGCGGCACCACCGGTAAGCCGAAGGGCGTACCTCTGACCCACGGAAACATCATTTCAGAGCTTATCGGCGTGGACGACGTGCTCAAGTTTCGCGACGACGAGCGGATATTGAGCCTGCTTCCTCTTTTTCACGCCTACCTTCAGATCGTCAATCTCTGGGTCGCAACGACCGTTGGAGCGGAAGTTGGTTATCTCAAAGAACTATCACCCGCCGAACTCGGCAACGCGATGAAAGAGTTCAAGCCGACGATACTGACGACCGTGCCCCGGCTCTGGTACCTATTTCATAAGAAGATATTCGATGCGATCGAGGCCAAATCGAGCGTCGCACAAATGGTCGCAAATTCACTGCTGTCATTGAACGGTTTTTCCCGCGACACGCTCGGCGTAAATCTCGGCAAGAAACTTTTTAGTCAGGTACACGAAGGCTTTGGCGGAAACGTGCGGATCGCGATCACGGCAGGTTCGCGTTTCGATGAAAAGGTCGCACGCGATTTTCACAAACTTGGTTTCACGATCATTCAGGGTTACGGCCTGACCGAAACGAGCGGTGCCGCGACCGCGACATTCGAGACCGACAACCGCGTAGGCTCGGTCGGCAAGGCGATGAGCGGAACGGAAGTGAAGATCGAGCAACCCGACAAGGACGGAGTTGGCGAAGTGCTGATCCGTGGCGGCGTCGTGTTTAAGGGCTACTACGAGAACCCGACCGCGACCGCAGAAGCGTTCACCGAAGACGGCTGGTTTCGTTCAGGCGATCTGGGAAGGCTCGACAAAGACGGGCATCTTTACATTGTCGGGCGGGCGAAAGACGTCATCGTTTTGCCGTCCGGAAAGAATGTTCATCCGGAAGATTTGGAAGTACATTATCTAAAAGCCCCCGAGGTTGAAGAGCTTGCGATCATCGGCGTTGCCGACACGAGCGAAGAGCGCGCGGGTGCAGAAAAGCTTGTCGCCATAGCTATACCAGATTTTGAATATTTGAAACAAGAGAAGATCGCAAATTCAAAGGAAGCGATCCGTTACGCTCTTGATAATCTCGGCCGTGAGCTGCCCGAGTATCAGCGCGTTCGCGACTACATTGTTCGCGCCGAACCCTTGCCGCGAACTGCTACGCGAAAGATCAAGCGATTCGAACTTAAGAAACAGATAGAAAGCGGCGAGTTGTCCACCGGTTTGCCGGAGAAAAAGACGTGGGAGCTCTCTTCGGCGGACAAAGAATTGTTGAGCAGTAACGTCGGAAAGGCGGTCGTTTCTGTCATCCAAAACCAAAAAAGAGATCTCGAAGCGACACATCCCCAGATGAATCTTGAGATCGATCTTGGACTTGATTCACTTGCCCGTGCCGAGGTGTTCGCCGCTCTCGAAAATGCATTCGAAACTGAATTTACGGCTGAGGAGGCAACAGCGGCGATCTCCGTGAAGAATGTCATTGCACTGGCTGCCGCGACGCCAGTCGGCGTCCGGCTTGGATCGAGTGCTTCCACCAATGACATTGAGCTTTCAACGGATTTGAATTGGTCCAAGATCATTAAAGAGGCCGATGAAACCATGCCGGAGGTTGAGACCGTTTTGCGGAGCCGGCCGCTATTTGCCGGATTCGCATTTTTCGTCTATCGATGCTTCAACCTGTTTTGCCGTCTGTTCATGCGTCTTGAGGTTGAAGGCATCGAAAAGATAGACAAGCTTGAAAAACCGTTCCTGATCTGTCCCAATCATCAGAGTTTTCTGGACCCATTCGTACTTTGTTCGAATTATCCGTTCCACTTATTTAGAAATATCTTCCATGTTGGAGCAAAGGAATTCTTTGCCGGCCGGGTAATGCGTTTCGTGGCGAAAATGCTGAACGTCGTTCCGATCGATCAGGACACGCAACTCCTCCGCGCGATGAAGGCAGGAGCTATCGGTTTGAAACACGGCAAAATTCTGAACATCTATCCCGAAGGCGAACGGGCGTTTGACGGCGAACTGCACGAATTCAAAAAAGGTGCGGCGATCCTCGCAACCGAACTTGAACTTCCGATCGTTCCCGTCGCATTAGATGGACTGCAGAACGTCTGGGCCCGCCGTTCATGGAAAATAAGGCCTGCGAAGGTAAAGATCAGGATCGGCGAACCGTTCTATGCGAAAGATGTTGTCGTGATCGGAAAGGGAGCGTCTGCGGGTTCGGATTCGTCGTCAGCCACACTTACACTTACCGAATCGACCTACGAGCAGGTGACCGATCATCTTAGGGAACAGATCGAAACGATGATCGCCGAGATGCGCGGCAAGTAAGCTGAACTTTCGTTCCTTATTACACGGCCCGACCGATCGCACGTTTTGTTTAATCGAGATTACGCGATAGAGTTCTTTACTTACTTTTCTTCCTTTGCGTTCCTGGCGACTTTGCGCGAAACCGGCTTTTTTCACGCAAAGCCGCTAAGCCCGCAAAGAAACCGCAAAGAAGAAAAGTACCAAAGCAACGATCCTTTTTCTAATGTTTAATCTGGGTTTAAGTATCTCTAGTTGAGTTAGCCTAAAGTTATGCCACTATTTTCAATTATCGCTGGAGTAATCCTGATCTCAATCGGAGTTGCAGGATATTTTGTTGGGATGTCGAACGACAAGGCGAGTGTTACGGCGTTGATTCCGGCATTCATCGGATTGCTGCTGGTCGTTTTCGGTCTCGTCGGCCAAAGCAAGGAATCCCTGCGCAAACACATGATGCACGCGGCTGTATTAGTCGCCTTGATCGGATTTGTTGCTACCGCTTCAAGGCTATTACCTCGACTCGGTGAATTTACAGGTTCGGCAGCACAGCTTTCTCAGTTATCGACCGCTCTCGTTTGTTTGGCTTTTGTAGTCTTTGCAATTCGCTCATTCATCGCTGCACGAGCGGCACGCGGTTAGACAGATTTACGTTTTGGCTCGACCGTGTCTAGTATGATCTGGACGCGGAGGCCATCGTTTATATTCTCGGCTTTGATCTCGCCCTTGTGTGCGCGAACGGCCTGTTCGGCGATCGCCAACCCAAGCCCTGTTCCGCCTGAAACTCTGTCACGAGCTTCACCTACACGATAAAACGGCCGGAAAAGTTTGCTCATCGCTTCGGCTGGAACGCCGCCGCCGTGATCCGAGATCGAGATCGTCGCACGGTTGCCGCCGTTCGTGAGAGAGACCTCGACGCCGGTTCCTTCCTTTGTATATCGCACGCCGTTTCGTACAACATTCTCGATCGCACTTCGCAGCAGCGTTTCATTACCACTGACATTGCATTTTGTTTTTGTGGATAGCGACACCGATTTACCTTTAGCTGCGGCTTCGTAATCTGCATCTTCAACGATCTCTTCTACAAGGTTCGCGAGATCGATAGTCGAACGCTCGAATTCATCCGATCCGCTCTCAAGTTTCGAGAGCGTCAGCAGCTTTGAGATCATCTCGTTCAAACGATGCGATTCGGTCTCGATGCGTTCAAGAACGGGCTGCGTTTCAGGATTCGATTTTTTCTTTGCTATCTCAAGCGCTACGTTCATCCGCGCCAGAGGCGAACGCAGCTCGTGCGAAATGTCGCGTGTCAGGCGCTTTTGCGAAAGGATCAGATCTTCGATGCGTTCGGCCATGAGGTCGAAATCGCGTGATAGATAAGCAAGTTCGTCGCGGCGGTTACCCACTTTATCACCTATACGTGTTGTTAAGTCGCCGGACGCCAGAGCTTGTGTCGCCTTGCGTATCTTTCTGATCGGCGACGACAAATATGCCGCCAGCAGCGAACACAGAATGATGCCGGTCAAAAGCATCGCTCCAAGGCGAACGTAGCCTCGCCACGACCCAAAAAAGAACGACGGAGCTCGCGGAGTTTCCCATTGCAGAACGAGTACATATCGGCTGCCGTCGGGAAATGTAACAGGTGCCGCACCTAATGCTTTTTCTTCGGGTGAGAAATCGACCTCGGCTGAATTGGAAGCGAGAGTCCGTGCGATCAACTCCTGCGAATCCGAAATGTCATCCGTCTGGCCGAACCAGACCTTGCCGTCGGCGGAGACAAGATCGACCTCGCGCGGCGGCTCAAGATCTCGGATGCGCGATAGATATGCTCTGAGGCCTTCTTCGCCTTCGCGATTCACGATCTGAGTCGCAGTTCCGCCATGCACCGTCAAATTGTTTTTGGAGGATCGCTGAGCACGGCTGAACATCGGTTCGGTTTGGAATGTTCGCGAGACGAAGATCATCACGCCGAAAACAAGCGTCGCCGTGACAATGAACCAAAGGAAAAGTTTTAAGAACAGATTCATACCAATGTATAGATGTATCCAACCGAGCGAATGGTTTTTATTCTTTCGCTGCCATCGTCGCGCAACCCGATCTTTTTGCGAAGGTTGCTGATGTGCATGTCGAGGCTGCGGTCGTAAGGCGAGAGCTTTCGCTCAAGTACACGCTCACTCAGGTCCTCTTTCTTCACCGTATTTCCGGCTTGTTGAAGCAATGCTGCAAGAAGATCAAATTCGACCGACGTCAATACTATATCCTTGCCGCCAACGGTAAGCTTGCGGGCCGTGGCGATCAACTCGAGATCTTCGACGACTAGGTTCTCCGGCAATATCTGTATAGCACCCTCGACTCGGCGAAGCACCGCCCGCAGACGAGCGACAAGCTCACGCGGGTTGAAGGGCTTTGGTAGATAATCGTCGGCCCCGGTTTCGAGGCCGAGAATGCGTTCCACATCATCGCCGCGCGCCGTTAGCATCACAACGGGAAGTTCGGACGTGGTGCGAAGACGCTTCAACACTTCGAATCCATCCATTCCCGGCAGCATCACATCAAGGATCGCAAGATCGTAATCGCCATTCCGTGCCTTTTCGAGACCGTCATCGCCCGTATGAACCGCCTCCGACTCAAAACCCTCGGCAGACAAATACTCCGCCACCAACTCGCACAACTCTTCGTCGTCATCAATTATTAGAATTCGGTTCATCCCTGTAAGAAGTATAGTTAAAAAACCACCCGATTTTTCGCCTTTTACATTTCTTTACACAAATCACAAAAAAAACCGCGGCAGGCTTCCCCACCGCGGCAGTCTTAAATGATATTCGATCAGAAATTAAACTTTCCGCTAAATTGAATTCTGCGAGCGTTATTTGTAACGTCCGCGTTGATCCGACCGAAGATGCTGGTCCCAAACGGATTTGACGGACTAGCCTGAGCAAGTCCCGCAGGCAAGAGAGCGGTAGGTGCTGCAAAGTTAGGAGTATTTGTTAAATTCTTCGCATCAACGCGTATATCGAAACTATAACGCTCACCGAACTTGAATTTACGCAGTACCGAAAGATCGGTTTCGGCATAGCCGGGTCCAATGAAGAAGTTTCGCGGCAAGCTTCCTTGTTCGCCGGGGTTGGGCTGCGAGAACATTCGTCGTTGCTCATCCGTGAAGAACCAATTCCTACCACCCGTGTTGTCATAGGAAGCCTGATGTACACTTCCCATATTCCGCGTGCAGCCAGAGCAATTCGCCGTCGCACTGACCGTCTGCGTGACAGTCGATAAGCCCGATATCACGGTAAACGGTCGGCCCGAAGTAACGCGAACCGTTCCCGCAAGTTGCCAGCCGCTAATAATGTAATTTATTACAGACGGCGAATCGGAACCGAAGGATTTCCCTTTCCCGAACGGAAGTTCATAAACATAGGTGCCTAAGAGCGAATGACGCCGGTCAAAATCGGACCATGAATAATTCAGGTCTCTGTCTGCGTTGTCATACGGATAATTAGCCCCGATCTGACTTGTACCGCCGGACGCGGCCGTAGTGCTGATCGTGGTAAATGCCGGATCAAAGGACCGCGTATCCTTCGATGTCGCGAATGTGTATCCGACTTGGAAACTTAAACCGTCCTTCATTCGACGCCTGAATATAAATTCAAGCCCGTTGTAATCCGAGTAGTCGTTGCTGTCTATGACAAACAAACCACCGGTGTACTGCGAAAACGGCTGAAAAAAGGAACTAAAGCCCCAGATATCCAGGATTCGCTGGCCGATTTGGCCGGCAGTGCAAAGTCCTCCCGTAACGTCGGCCCCTGCCGTGCAAACCTTTTGAGAGGCCGCGAGGGCGAGGGTGGCAACACTCCCCTGTGTTATCGCCGTACCGTTAAGAGCACGGAATCGGGCGGTACCGTCGTTGTCGGTTGAACTGCCCGTGAACAGCATGTTGATCAAAGGACTGTTGTAAGTCGAACTTTGTCGAATTTGGTTAAACTCCGAAAGGAACGTACCGCTAATATTCGGCAAACCCCCATTTATGTTAACCTGATTCGAGTTATATGTGCCAAAAAGCTGCCTTGCCTTTTTATTGATGTAATTGACCTCAATTACATTTCCACCGAACACTTCCTGCTGGAAGCTGAACGAAAGGTTGTGTATCTTCGGAAACTCGACATTTGGGTCCATCAGCGACAACGAGTTCGTGCTGAAGGCCGGCGGCTGAGAAAACGAGGCCGGAGTGCCGGGAGCGGTCAGAGCCGGAAGGTCTCTAAAGAGGCCTCCGCTCTGAACAAAGGTGTTTGCACTCGCAAGCCCTGTATTCCCCGGCGAACTTTGGAAGATGAACGAGCTGAATAGGAACGATGCAAACCGATCAGATGCCATTCTATAATTCGCTCTGAGCGATGTCTTTCCTTTGCCGAATGGATCCCACGCGACGCCAACCGACGGCAATACGATTCCCCAATCATCTTCGAAGAGGTCGCCCTCGACCCATCTGGCACTGTTAGCAGGAGTCCCTCCAACCGTTAAATCCTTGTCCGGGACAAGCATGGGTCGACCGCCGGCTGATCTCGGAGCAAACTTCGGTTCCCACCGGACACCAAGATCCAGCAGCAAATTTGGTGTTACCTTCCAAGTATCCTGGAGATAAAAATCGAACTCGTAATGGTTTGCATCGAAGATCCAACGCGTGCCCTGCGGTGCAAACGCGCTCGGGTTGTTTGGGTCGCTGACAAAAGCGAGGGTGTACGATCCAACGCGGCCAAGCTGATCGTTGATCATATTCTCAAGCCGCGTACGGTCATTAGAGTTGATAACCGCGGCGGTTGGAAACGGATTGGGAGGCCCCCCTGTTCCTGGGATATTGCCAGTAGGCAGTCCCCATGCGGCAGGAAACGAAGTGTTAGCTCGTCCGAACCCGACCGACGGCTCTATGGCGCCTCCTGCGACGTTCGAACGGTCGTCAGTTCCCGTTCCAAGTCGAATATTAGCACCCGCCTTGATGACGTGTGGAGAAAGGTCGAACGTCATATTGTCAACAAACTGCCACGTCCTAAAGCTACGAGCGTTGTATGAGAAGTTTGTGTTGATGTCCGTCGGCAGGTTGAAGACAAAGTTATACGCCAAGTCCGGCTCTGGCGTAAGAAACGAAAATCCAAACTTGCTCCAGCCGACGATAAATTCGTTTACAAACTTCGCGGTCGGTGACCAACGCCAGTTCACAGCAAGGTTCTTCGGCGTTCGAAATGTATCGACAAAATTCGGGACACCCGGGAAGCGTGGACGCCCTCCATTCGCCGAGTCTCCGAACGTATTCTGTTCACCCTGAGCCCATCGGACATAAAAGCTATTTTTGTCATTAAGTCGGAAGTCAAATTTAGAGACAAAGTCGTATTGCTTCTCCTCTTGGGGCGAGTTGAACAAGAATCCGGCAATGTTCAGTCCGTCACCCGTCGCGCTGTAGCTGTTAGGTGCCGGCATCGCATTAATGTAATCCATCAGGACCGGATCAAGCGAAGTAGCGGTTCCGGCCGCAATGTTGTACGACATAATGCATGGATGACTAGCCGGAGGAGGCGCGGGTGGCTGGCTCGGCCAATTAACAGGGCAATTTGGAAGAATCTGTGCACCAGATGAATTTACCGCACCTGTTCCATTTGTCCCGCCATATATCCAACGAAAGATCCCTTGGCGAGCCATCGGTGTGTAAACGGTCCTTGTTTGCAGCAATGCGTCGTTTGCCCTCAGCATTTGTAGGTTCACGAAAAAGAAAGCTTTGTCGCGAAGCAGACGAAACATTTGACTGTCATCCGCCTTGGGGTAGAACAATGGCCCGCCGAAACTGCCGCCGAAAATATGCTGGATGAAATTCTCCTTTGCTGTACCATTCACGTTAGCGGCGTATCCCCGGGCGTGAAATCCCTTCGACTGATAATACTCAAAGAGGTTCCCGTGAAACTCATTTGTGCCAGAGCGGGTTACGAACGTGACCTGAGCGCCGCTGCTGCGGCCAAGTTCGGCCGTAAAACCACTGGTAACAATCTGGAATTCTTGGATTGATTCTGGATTTGGACGCAAAGGTGTAAAGTTTGAACCACCCGCAGTAGATTCGTTAATATCAATGCCGTCAAGCGTAAAGTTGAAAGCTCGGTCTCGTGAACCGTTCACATGAACACCACCGCCAGTATTTGCTCCATTAGCAACACCGGGTTGAAAGTTCAAGAGATCCAACGGATTGCGCCCACGCGTACCCACGATAGGAAGGGCCTCAACCGTACGCTGTTCGACCGTACCGCCCAAGTTTCCAGAACTACTCGTCTGCACATGTTCGGCTCCACCGGCAACGGTTACTGTTGCTGAGACATCGCCAACGGCCAAATTTGCGTTAACTGTTAGCGGCTGGTTGACAAGTGCCGAGTTTCCTGTGGACACAAATCTGTTGAAACCCGCTTTCTCGATCGTCAACTCATATGTTCCTGCTTGGATCAGGTCGAACACATATGAACCGTTATCTGCACTTTGGGTGGTCAATTTCGTGCCGCCACCATCGCGTTGAAGTGTTACGGTTGCCCCCGAAATCGCGCCGCCTTGCGCGTCACGCACGGTACCGGTAATCCTTGTCGTTGTTCCCTGTGAGAATGCCGGGACGGCAAAAAGAACAAGTAGTGAAAAAACCAAAGAAGCCTTTTTACTCCACATTGTGATCATCTTAAATCCTCCGAGATATGGATTCGAATTTCTTATCAATTGCGTGATAGCCGCCTTGAAGTTTCGGGTGGTGATCCCCGCCGATTCATAAGGATTATTTGCGTCAATCTGGTTTTACCTAAGCTATGCTTATCGCACCAAGCGCAACCTGTTTGCAAATCCATTACGAATCTTTATGTGTTAACCAATTGTTAATTATCCGTTGAAACTGAAATGTTTATAACTCGAAACCACTTATTTGTAAAGCATAAAACAGTCAAAGACCGACAGATCTGTGTCCTCTCGTCAATATCGTGTTTCCCGCTTACACCGTCTGTCCCATTCATATCCGTCAACCTAGAAATTCAGTTTCAGACCGAACTGGATTATCCGAGGATCGCGGGCCGTTGTTATGCGCCCGAAAGTTGCCGAACCCAACGACGTGTTGGGGTTACCGTAGTTCACCATATTGAAGATATTAAAAGCCTCTGCTCGAAGCTGCAGATTGAAACTCTCGGTAAATCGAATCGTCCGGTATAACGAAAGATCGAAAACACTGATTCCCGGTCCGCGTATAATACCGCGGCCTGAATTACCAAATGCCGTCGAAGTCGTCAGCAGCGGGTCGAAACAGTCCGTATTGAACCATCGGGTTACTGTCCGATCTGATCCAGACAAATTAGGGTCGCAGATCAAGTTTGGCCGGACCGCGATGGCGGTATCGAGCGGGTCCGAACTCGTCGCTATCGAAACACCATTTCGAACATAGGTTCCTGCGGCCTGCGTGACGGTAAGAGGCGTACCCGACTGCTTCGTATAAACACCCGCTACCTGAAAACCGCCGAGGATCGCATTTCCAACGCGCCCAAGGTTAAACCTCTTGCCATTGCCGAACGGCAGATCGTACAAAAAATGCGCCGTAAAAACATGCGTACGGTCAAACTGCGACAGGCCGCGTTCTGCGTCCGGGTTGCTGTTGTCCTGTATCGTGTCGCTTCGGTCGGTCGAAGAATCCGTAATGTTCTTACTGAAGGTGTAAACGGCCCCAAACTGAAGTCCGTTCGTAAAACGACGAGTCAAGGTAAGTTGCCCGGAGTTGTAATTAGAATCGGCATCGGTCCGCCGCTCGTTAATATTCGCAAATCCGATAAAAGGACGATGGAAATTTCGAGGCGTCGTGCTGCCGCCGCGCTCAAAGCGCGGCAGGGGTGCATTGACGTTTACCTGCCGGAGCAAATTACGAGCCTGACTGCCAACATATGCTACCTCGATGAACAAATTCGACATCAGTTCCCGTTGAATAGCCACGTTGTATTGGAATGTTTGCGGCGGCTTGAAAGGATCGCTCGTACTAATAAGAGCGATCACCGGGATTGCGGTGTTTGGAGTTCCGCCGCTCGGGTCGTCGATCGACATTGGCGAACCAGTGGTCGAGTCGCGACTTACGCGTTGGCTGAAAAACGGATTCGTGAATGCATTCTGTTCGACGATACCCACAAGAGTTCGGTCGTAGTAAACTCCGAAACCGCCCCGAATAATGGTCTTGCTATCGCCAAAAACATTATAGGCAAGTCCCACTCGCGGCCCGATCGTTCCATACTCATTAGATTGCACCCGACGTCCGTAGGGTGAATTGTCACCGGCAAAGGCAATGCCGTTAAATCTGTCGCCGCTGCCGGCAACGATGTTGTTGCCGTTGGCTGTCAGAGTGACCGCTTGTGTCGGATCGAAGAAGTCCGGCCGAAATGCAATAAGAAAATCATTTAGCTCTATCGGGTTTCCGAAAATAGACCATCGCGCTCCAAAGTCAATAGTCAGTCGTGGTGTTACCTTCCACGAATCCTGTGCATAAAACTCGTATGAGTTGTAGCGAAGCTGGACACGCCCCTCGGCTTGGTCCTCTAGATAGTTGTTAGGCAGGCCTAGAAGAAAATCTGCGAATGCATGCCCAGTTCGTGTCCCATTAAAACTAAAAATTCCATTCGTTGCGTTTCCTGCATTTTCATTTTTTGCCTCTTTCGCAATAAAGGCTCCAAACTTGAAAGTGTGATTGCCCGCAACCCACGTCAAATTATCGCGAAACGTATAGCTTGGATTCTCGATGCTTTGAGGTGCCTGAAAAGTCAGACCGTTCAAGTTCGAGATCGTAATGCCCGGAACTGGTCCAAAATTTGGCTGAAAGAGTTCCAGTGACGTAAAGGCTGGCGTATTCGCCCGCGTCGCAGTACCCAAAAAGTCGCTCTCTATCAAATTATACGCATAGTCGAAAGCGACTTCGTTTGTGATGGTTGGCGAAAGTCCGAACTTTAAGGACGCTACAAAATTCTTGCCTGGCGTCGAAGATCGAGCGGCCGCTGCGTTTGGAAACAGCGTTCCCCCAACGGTGGTCAGCACAAACGGATCCTGGAAAATGTTTCCGCCGGGATCGTTGCGGGAAAGGTCGTCTCGGATATATCGAGCCATCAACGAAACATTCTGGTTGAAATTATGATCGAACCGGAATATCGACTGCCGGAAATCCCCCGCAACGGGCGTTATACGACGAAACTGGTTGGTACCTTCATTCGGCGGCAGGATGTATGCAAGAAGCGCCACTGAATTTGGGTTGAATCGCTCCGTTGGAATCGTGTTGTTTGCAAACGGCAGGCCGGTTAATGGATCAGTAATCACCGTCGATCCAAAATTACCGTCTCGTTGTGCGTTTGTGGCGACCGTTCCAACGGGAATGCTTGCGGAGCGAAATTTGCGAAACTCCTGTGAAAAGAAAAAATACGTCCTGTTTTTTCCGTTATAGAGCCGTGGTCCGCCCTCGCCAAAAGCCGGAAAAAAAACAGGCCCGCCGATCGTTCCTCCATAATTGTTATATCTGAGCGGCTGCTTAAAGACCGGGTTCGAAGGCGATCCCAATCCCGGGATCGGCGTTACTAAAAATGGATCACGGGCATTCAATGCGTCGTTTCTTAAGAACTCGTACAAATTGCCGTGAAAATCGTTGGTTCCCTGCCGCGTGACCACATTCACGACACCGCCTCCGTTGCGGCCAAATTCCGGCGCATAATTCGAAGTAAGGACCGAAAATTCCTGAATTGCGTCAACGCTCGGAACAGTCAAAAGCGTCAGGTTCGATCCCGTATCGACATTCCGAGAGCCATCGACCAGCCAATTTATCGACGATGTACGGCCTCCATTGATCGAAATGCTGACAACAGACAGGCCTCCAAAGCCGATTTGGGACGAATTTGAAGATACGACACCTGCCGACATCGTTATCAACGACGCAAAGTGACGATTGTTTAGTGGCAGTTGACGTATCTGAGTCCCGTCGATCAGCGATTGCTGAGTCGGACTTTCCTGAATAAAGGATTGATCCGCCGTAACATTTACCACCTCTGCCACGCCGCCAGCTTCCAACCCGACATCGATCCGACGTCGATCATTTACACTGATCTGAATACCGTCCTGGACGTACTTCTTGAAACCCGCCGCCTCAACGGTCAAGGTGTATGTCCCCGGTGGAAGCAAGGTTGCCGTATAAGTTCCCTGGTCACCAGATAGATAAGTTCGGGAAAAGCCGGTCGCCGAACTACTAATAATGACCTTCGCATTCGCCACGACGGCGCTGTTGGAATCCGCGACATTGCCGCTGATGCTTCCCGTGGTCTCTTGGGCCACCGCCAAGCCTGTGAAGCATACCAAAAGAGCGATCTCAGCGAATATCTTGTACGGCATTAGGTTACGCATAGTTTTTCCTCTCAAAGACTCAAGTTTTGACTAGTTATCCATAAGAATTTTTTACGCTTTACAGTATTCACTACAATTTTAGTTATCGCTACAGTCGCACAAAATTCGGAAAATCGGTGGAAATCCTCTTAGCGTTAACAAATTGTTATAACAATGACTAGTTAAAACTGTTATAAACCCAATACCCTTATTTGTAAAGCAGAAAAGGGGTTCGGCGGCGAATAAATTCACTTTCAGCTTCCGTAAATGACTTTTCGATCTGTTCAGGTGAATCACCGCGTTTTATCTGATCAAGAACGCTCTGGTTCACAAGCAGTCTGGCGTACCTATCCACCTGCCAGTCCGACGGATAAAGTTTCCGCAGGGCACACGCGATCTCAATGCCCGTTCGCACTGATCTGAAAGTATTTCTGTCGGTTATTACGACATTTATTCCGCGAAGGTTTTCGTCCTTGAAAACCGACGCGTTGGGCTTGAACAGGATCGGTATAAACCGAACGCCGGAAATTCCCCGCTCGTTCAAATACTTCGCTAATTTCTGTCCATCGAGCCACGGTGCGCCAACGACCTCGAATGGTGTGTCCGTGCCGCGGCCCACAGATACATTCGTCGTTTCGAGCAATCCGATTCCGGGATAAAGCGTCGCCTCTGTTAACGAACGCATATTCGGCGACGGGTTGATCCACGTCTGTCCCGTTTCGTCGAACCACATCGCCCGCGACCAGTTCTCCATTTTGATAACACGCAGGTCGGCGCCGATCTTTCGTTCCGTGTTCATCATCATTCCGAGTTCGCCGATGGTCAGGCCGTACCGAACAGGCGTCGTGTGTGCGGCGATGAACGAGAGTTTCGATTCCTCGGCCAATGAACCTTCCACCGCCTCGCCGTTGATCGGATTTGGACGGTCAAGAACGTAAACCGGAATTTTCGCTTTTGCGGCTTCTTCCATTACGTTCTTTAGCGTGGCTGTGTACGTGTAAAATCTCGCGCCGATATCCTGAATGTCGTAAACGATCGCGTCCAGATCTTTCAGATGTTCAGGCTTCGGCCGACGCATGCCGTCTTTATATAACGAGTACACCGGAAGCCCGGTCCTGTCGTCCTTTGTGTCATCGATCTTTTCCGTATCAAGCTCGCCGCGAATGCCGTGCTCGGGCGCAAACAACGAAACGAGTTTCACGCTTTTCGCTTCGTACAGAACATCGATCGTTTGCTTCCCCGCAAAATTTCGTCCCGTGTGGTTTGTGACAAACCCAATGCGTTTGCCTTCAAGCTCTTTGAAGTTGTTGCGTTCGAGCACGTCGATTCCATTTAGAACTGGAACGCGGACACTCCTGTCCGCATTTGTCGTAACAGAAGATGCGGACAAGAGTGTCCGCGTTCCGTCGCGAAACTTCGGCAACTGAGCCGCGACTGCCGCGTTGTACGTGCTTTCGGCAAGACGATAGGCTTCAATCGGTGTGTCCTCTACAGCAGAAGCAACGACGGTTGCGACCTTCGCACGCAGCGGCGTCACGTCGCCTTTGCCGTCAGGATGAACGCGATTGGAAAGAAAGACAACGAAGGTCTGCGAAACGCGGTCGATCCAGATCGACGTTCCGGTGAAGCCAGTGTGCCCAAATGATCCCAACGGAAACAACTCGCCGCGGTTCGACGAGAACGAAGTATTAATATCCCACCCAAGCCCACGCGTCGAACCGTCTTCGGCAACGACGACCGGCGAAGTCATCTTCGCAACCGTCTGAGCAGACAAAATGCGGACTGGAGCGGTGAGCGTCCCGCTCACCTTCTGTCCAGCGGGACGCTGGCCGCTCCAGTCAGGCGCCACTCCGCCGTTCAGCAGCATTTGACAGTAGCGGGCAAGATCATCGGCCGTTGAAAAAAGCCCCGCATGTCCGGCGACGCCTCCCATCCGATAAGATGTAGGATCGTGAACTCGACCTCGTAAAATCATCTCACCGAGTTTTCCGTCGCCTTCAAAAGTTGATCCTAAATAGCTGTTTTGCCCCTTAATGCTTTCGGTCGGAGCGGTCATTGCATTTCGCTCTTCAAGATATTCACGTAGCTTTGGGTCTCCAGGTTCGTTCGTTACTAGAATGTCGTCAACTGGAAAACCATGAAACGCCGTTTGAAACATTTCAAGCAATCTATAGTCGAGCGGGCTCTGGCCTGACTTGTTATACACTCGCTCGACAATCTCCCCCAACACAATGAACCCAATATCCGAATACACAAACCTCGTCCCCGGCGGATTTCGCAGTTTCTCTTTCTTCAACGCGGCGAGCATGCCTTCGCGGCCGGTCCATTTTTCGCCGAGGTCGAAATCGGGACGGTAGCCTGAGGTGTGCGTGAGAAGTTGCTGGATGGTTACTTTCTTTGCTTCTGGGTCGTCGATGTCGGTGATGAATTTCCCGATCGTGTCATTGAGCCGCAGCTTTCCCTGCTCGACTAGTATCATTATCGACGTCGCCGTCGCAACCGGTTTTGTAAGCGAAGCAACATCAAAGATCGTATCGACCGTCATCTTCTCGACCCTCGGCACCAGCGACCGGTTGCCGAACGCCTTTCGATAAACGATCTTTCCTTTGTGACCGACGACAACGACGGCTCCAGGCAGTTTCTTATCCGCGATGTCCGCGTTAACGAGCTTTTCGATCTGATCAAGCTTCGCCGCATTCATCCCAACGGACTGCGGCGCCGCCATCGGAAGACCTTGTGAAAAAAATCTCAACGCAAAGACGCAAAGAAACAAAGACGCAAGCAAACCAATCTTTGCGACTTTCCGCCTTTGCGACTTTGCGTTAATCATTTTCATCATCTCTTAGCTTTTAGTCCCCTTTCCTTTTCGACGAAACTCTCTTTACACAACCGTGCAAATTCCTGTGAGATTGGCGAGAAATGTCCGCCGCGGAGGCGTGCGAGGCCGAGTTCCCATTTGATCGAAGCACCTTTTATCGCCCAGGTTACCAGCTTTCCGTCGGCGACCGATCTTGCCACGGACTTCACGCCCGCCATTCCGACACCCAGATCGTTTTCGACCATTTCGTTTATCGCTTCCTGGCGTGCCAGTTCCATTACGATGTGCGGACGCACATTCGCGTTTGCGAAAAACTCATCTATCATCCGCCGCGTATTGCCGCCCTGTTCGCCCAGTATCAAATCCTCATTCGCAAGCGCGGTCGCATTTATCTGCCGCTCATTTGCCATCGGATGCTTGGGATGTGCGATGGCGACAAGCTCGTCGGTAAAAAGCGTTTCGGTCGTGATGTTAAGATTTTCGACCGGCAGCGAGACGAAAGCTGTATCGACCTCGCCATTTAAAATGCGTTCGACAAGCTCGTGGCTCGTGCCGGAATGAACCGTTACGTCGGCATAGGGACGCGATTTCTGAAGCTGTAGGATAATTGACGGAAGTTGGTTCATCGCGAACGTCCCCGAAGCCGTTCCTATCCGCAAACGTCCGAACTGCCCACCCGCGATCTCTGCGATCTCGGCAACGGCTCCGTCGTGGTCATTTAAGATTCTTCGCGCACGGTCGAGCAGCGCTTCGCCGGCCTCGGTGATGATGACGCGCCGCGGCGTTCGCGTAAATAGCTGTATGCCGAGCTCGTCCTCAATCTGACGGATCTGCATCGAGATCGCCGCCTGCGTTATGTTCAAACGGCGAGCTCCCGCCGTGAACGTCTGCGTCTCGGCGATCACAAGAAATGCCTTTAGCTGCCTGATCTCCATATGTGGGTTGACCTCGAAATTGGAAGCTTTTTTTTACGCCATGCGAAATTTGGGTAGAACGTGAGTTGAATATACCGCAAGTTTATCGAAAAATAGAAGCCAATAAATTTCTTTTATGGTTTCGGGCAAATTCACAACGTAAGTGCAGACACTCGACCTCATCATAATTTTCGGATACCTGATCGGCATCACGTCGTTCGGCATCTGGTACGCGGGTAAGCAGACGACGACGGAAGACTACTTCGTCGGCGGTCGAAACGTGCCGTGGTGGGCCATCGCGATGTCGATAGTGGCGACTGAGACGAGCACGATCACTTTTATTTCCGTTCCGGGGATCGCATTTGCAAAAGGTGGGAATTTTCAGTTTCTGCAATTGGTTTTCGGCTACCTGCTCGGCCGCGTCGTCATCTCGCTGGTCTTCATCCCGATGTATTTCAAGGGTGACTTGCAGACCGTTTATCAACTGCTCGGCGAACGCTTCGGCGGCAAAGTGAAGATGCTTGCGTCCGGCCTTTTCGTCGTGATGCGAAATATCGCCGATGGTATTCGTCTGCTTTTGACGGCGATCGTACTCGCCGCGGTTTACACGGCGTTCCAACCGGATACCGATCCAACGGTCGTCATTGTCGGTTCGATCATCTTGCTCGGACTGGTAATGATCTTTTTCACATTCTATGGCGGCATCGAAGCTGTCATCTGGATCGAAGTCGTCCAACTCGTTATCTATATCGGCGGGGCCATCGCCGCAGCGGTCGTTCTTATAAACAGTATCGACGGCGGCATTTCCGGAGCGATCGATATCGGAAGGCAGTTCGATAAATTTTCGCTGTTCGATTTCAATCTCGATTTCACAAAGACTTATACATTCTGGGGCGGCCTGCTCGGCGGCTGCTTCCTCACAATGTCAACGCACGGCACGGACCAGTTTCTCGTCCAGCGTTATCTCTGCACCAACAAACCGAGCGCCGCGATAACCGCGTTGATGACCTCCGGTGCGGTCGTCCTCGGGCAGTTCATCGGCTTCCTCTTCATCGGCGTTCTGCTATTCGCGTTTTATCAGCCCTACAATATGGACGGCTATGCAGCCGCGACCGGCGCATTCCCTTTCACCGGCGGCGATAGGGTATTCCCGGATTTCATAACGAAAAATATGCCGAGCGGATTGTCGGGCTTGGTCATTGCTGCGATATTCGCCGCAGCACTTTCGTCATCGCTAAATTCGATTGCAGCAACCGCCGTAAACGACATCTACAAACCGTTCGTAAAGACTGTGACGGACAAGCAATTGATGCGGCTCGCGGGCATCCTGACGGTAGTCATCGGAATTGTACAGATCGCAATCGCTGTTTCCCTCAGAAAGGCTGACAAGTCCGCTTTGGACATGGCACTTGCGATTGCCTCGTTGATAAACGGCCCGATCCTCGGCGTATTTCTCGTCGGTGCTTTCGTAAGACGCGCAAACGAAAAGCACGCCCTTATCGCAATGCTGACAAGCATTATCGTGATGACATTTGTATTATTTGGTACAAAGATCGCGTGGCCGTGGTACGCACTTATCGGCAGCTCGATTACGGTTTTAGTTGCGTTCTTATCAAGTTTGGTAATCAAAGAATCCAAAAATGAAATCTCTTAGAATTGTTCATGCGTTGATGTTTATCTTTTGTTTGCTATTCGCGACGGCGATTCCGCACTCCGCACTCCGCACACCTCAATCTCGATTGGAGCCGTCGAAAAAGTCATGGGACTTTGCCCGCAAATACGTCGCGAAATTATCGACCGACGAAAAAATCGGGCAACTTATTCACGTTGGGATCAACGCGAAATTCGCTAATCAGGAAAGTGCTTTCTTTAAGAACCTCCAACGCGATGTTGTCGAGAATAAGATCGGCGGGATCATCTTTTTTGTTGGCGGTGTTTACGAAACTGTTCACCTAAGCAATCGTATGCAGGCGGCCGCAAAGACACCGCTGCTTATCTCGCTTGATGCAGAAACCGGCATCGGAATGCGTTTTCTCGAAGCGGATAATTTCCCTTGGGCGATGGCCGTCGCAGCAACCGGCGAACCCGAACTTGCACGTCGAATGGGTGTGATCACAGGTCGCGAAGCTCGCGCCACCGGCTTTCAACACGTCTTCGCACCCGTTTTCGATATCAATAACAATGCGAACAATCCCGTCATCAACGTCCGCAGTTTTGGCGAAGACCCGGAAACCGTTGCCAGCTTCGGCATCGCGTTCGCTGACGGTTTGCAAAGCGAACGTGTACTTGCAACCGCCAAACATTTCCCCGGCCACGGCGACACCGGCGTTGATTCGCATCGCGGATTACCGATCATCGACCTTCCGCGTTCGCGTCTTGATTCGATTGAGCTTGTTCCATTCAAGAAAGCTGTCGATGCGGGTATCGGTTCGATAATGGTCGGCCACATCGCTCTGCCGCAGATCGATTCGGAAGAGATCAAGCCGCTCGCAAGCTACATCACTGTCGATACCGAACAAGGCTCGGAACAGGTCAGCCAAAAAGCCACAATCCCGGCTTCGCTATCGCACAGACTTCAAACCGAAATTCTGAGAAAAGAGATGGGCTTTAACGGTCTGATCGTTTCGGATGCGATGGGAATGAGCGGCCTGACGATCTACTTCACACAGGAGGAAGCCGGCGTCCGCGCGGTTTTGGCCGGAACGGATATTCTCGAAAAGCCGGCGGATGTCGATGCGATGATACGCGGCCTAAAAGCCGCAGTTGCAAGCGGTCGCCTTCCAATGTCAAGGCTCGACGATGCTGTCACGCGACAGATCGCATGGAAACACGAGCTCGGACTTTTCAAAAACAAGATCACGCCGATCAATGATATTGACCGCATCGTTTCCGGCAAGGAAACAATTGCATTGGCGGACGAGATCGGTGCGAAAGCCGTAACCCTCGTTCGAAACGAACCCGGAATGCTGCCACTCGATCGCAACGCGAAGATCGCCGTTCTCGGCATTTCAAATGGAGTTGACGGCCCCGCGACGATGGCGAGTTTTGTCGGTAGTTTGCGAGGCGGTGGACTTAAATTTACATCCGCATACATACAGGAAAACTCTCTGCAGCCACAGATTGCCGCCGCCCGTAAGGCCGTCGCCGAAGCCGACATAGTCGTCGTCGGCCTCTACGGCCGCGTGCGAACGGGTGCAGCAAACAGTGTCGGCATTCCCGAAAACGGTGCCGCGATTCTGCGCGATGCACTGACCGCAAACAAAAAAGTGATCGGCATCAGCTTTGGCAATCCGTACATTTTGAGTTCGTTCCCGGAGCTAAAAACATACGTCGTCGCGTATGGCGATATGCCAAGCCTCCAGCGTGCCGGGGCACGTTCAGTTCTGGGAACACAGGATATATCGGGACGTTTGCCGATCTCACTTCCCGGTTTGCACACCCGTGGAACTGGCATTCAATCCAGAAAAGGACTAACCGCAGATGAACGCCGATAAACGCAAAAAAGAAGTTTGTTTACTGGATTTCTATTTGCGTGAATCTGCGTTTATCTGTGGTTAAATTTGTCTTACTTTATGAATCGTCCTTGGGAGATCGAGAGTTTTCTCGATGTAAAGAACAACCTACTTCACATCGATGGAGTTAATGCCGTCGAGCTTGCCCACGAGCACGGCACTCCGCTCTTCGTATTCAGCGAATCGCGCATTCGGCACAACATCGAACGGCTGCGAAAAAGTGCGGCGGTCATCGATTGTCCGCTCAAACTTTGCTACGCCGCGAAAGCAATGTCCACGATGGGTATTCTGAAAGCCGTAAAAGATTCGAATTGCGATATCGAAGTGAATTCAGGCGGCGAATTGTGGAAGGCGTTGAAGGCTGGCTTCACAGGCGAGCAAATAAACTTTAACGGCAACAGCAAGGAGATCTGGGAACTCGAACTCGCAATCGAAAATGGTATTTACGCGATCCAGGTCGATTCGCTTTATGAGCTTTCGCTGATCGAAGAAACAGCGAAGCGGCTCGGAAAAAAAGCAAATGTAAGCCTTCGGCTTGTGCCCGAGATCGAAACCGGAACGCACTCAGGATTACAGACAGCGTTGCTCACGTCAAAATTTGGAATGATGCCCGACGAAGCGTTCGAGGCATTTCGCATTTACAAAGATTCCGACCACCTCGACCTCTGCGGAATTCACTTGCACATCGGTTCTCAAAATCCGGAACCGCACGCCTACACTGACGCCTTCCAAATGCTTTTCGAAAGCATGTCCCGAATATTTGACGAAACCGGCATCCGCCTGAAACACATCAATCTCGGCGGCGGATTTCCCGTAAATTATCTTCAAGACACGACGCACGATGCTGATTTCCCCACCGAACAACGCGAAATGTTCGCCGCCGACTTTGAGCCATCCGAAGCGATCCGCGAAGCCTGGTCGAATGTTAGAACACTCGCTGCGGAAACCAATTCTACACACTTGCTTGACGGTCTGACGCTTCTCCTGGAACCCGGCCGCTCGATCATCGCCGACGCCGGCATCTGCCTAACTTCCGTAAGAAATGCAAAACAACGTCCTGTCTCGCCTGACGGGGTGGTTCTCCCTTCCGACCACCGACCACTGACCACTGACCACTGGCTTCTGACAGATGCCGGCTTCAACATTTTGCTTTCGATGGAAACATACAAATGGTACTACCATCTCATCTCCGCAGAACGCGCCGGCGAAGAGCACCGAGAGCCTTACAAACTTGCGGGCCCGCTGTGCGATGGAGGCGACGTTTACTTCGACCACGAAGGCCAGGGCCGCCTTCCCGAACATCGTCTGCTCCCCAAAAACGTCCAACCCGGCGAAGTCCTCGCCCTCCTCAACTGCGGCGCCTACACGCTCGCGCAGGCATCACAATACAACGGCCGATTCCTGCCACCAGTCGTTTTGATAGGTGAAAATGGAGATGCTGAGTTGATTCGCAGACGTGAGACTTTTGACGACCTTATTGCGAGTGATATTGATTAACCGACGATCTCATTCAGCCCTTCTATAACTTGGTCCAATTCTTCACTGGACGCACGCCCAAGTTTCTTGCCTATCCTAGTTGTTGAAAGAGTTCTGATCTGACTTATTTTTGCCCAAGACTGCTTTGGTAATTTTGCATCCGTCAGTTCTAAAGTCAGCGGAAACCCAGCTTTTGGCTTTTGACTCGTTAGAGCAATCGCGATAACCGTGCCGGAGCGTTGGTTAAATATGTCCTGACTTACAACTAGAACCGGACGTGTACCGGCCTGCTCGTTTCCGAGTGTTGGGTCGAGGTTTGCCCAGACAATATCACCCCTCAATATGGCTGCCATTCGGAGACCTCCGAAGCAAGGCCAAAATCTGCAAGAGCCTGTTCCTCGCTGACATCCAATTTCGCACATTCGCGAGCCAACCGGTTTTGATCTATCCGTTCGACCTTTTCAGCCACAGCTTCCTGAATAGCTTTTGAACGGCTTGGAAAAACTCGAGACTTAACCAATCTATCCAGTTTCTTGAGTAAATCCGACTCAATTGAAATAGTTACTTTATCGACGTTCATAAATGAAAGTAATACCACAGGTCATACCGGCAGGTCAACGTCTAAGCGATCGCAAGTTGAATCCCAGACGCAATGTTCAGCGAGTCGGAGTATTCGATATGCAGCACCCGACGCGGTGCGTCTCTTTTCGCTTTCGAAGAAGCGTGAATCAACAGCGGGCTCTTTATTTACGTTCATACCGTTTGAGCACTCAAAAGTTCTCGCAATTTTACAATCTCATCATCAGATATCCGAAACTCGGATCCCTCGATGGCGGAGTTTAAAGTTGCAAGTGTAGCCGCACGTTTGCTGTCGTCACGGATGTCGGCGATTGCGGAGAGTGCGGAATTGAATGCGTTTCGGGCCTTTTGCGGTTCACTGAGTTTGATCAGGCGTGGGAAAACTTCGGTGGATGCTGATGCTTTGAGCGAAGGCTGCGGGATGGATTCGATCATGGCAATCGCATCGCCGATAAGTTCGGCAGCACGTTCGTTGTCACCGTTGTCCAATGCGGCGTCGCTCATTCCGATAAGCGTAAAAGCCCGATCGGCATCTTCGTTTAGCGAGGCGAGTGCGTGCTGCGAAATTTCGATATTATTTTGCGTTTCCGAGATACATGCGATCTGTGAGAGGGCAGATGTTCGCTGTGCGTCGTCTTCGAGCGATTCGGCGATCTCGAGCGCCCGTTCGCCTTTTTCAAATCCGGCAAATTGGGCGGCGATCTGACCCATCAGCGAAAACCGAGCCTTGCTGTCCCGCGTCTCAATATCGCGTTGGGATTTCAAGATCGCAAAGGCTTCTTCGAGTGCTTCGAACGCGTCGTCTTTCTCTTCCTTTCGCCAATAGTCACGCGCAAAGCCGTACAGCACCGTCGCGATCTGAGTTTTATCCGAAACGGAATCAAGCGTACTGTCCGCAAGTTCCATATTGCCTGCGTAAAGGAATCCGAGCGACACCTGGCCGAGCAGCGAATCTCGATGAGTGTTATCCAAAGTCTCCGCCTCAACGCGCGCCTTTTCGAGCGTTTCGACTGCCCGCCTATTGTCACCGGACGCAGTGAATATATTTCCGATCGCTATCAATGCTCCGATGCGTTCCTCAACATGCTCAATGTCGGAAGCCCCTCGCACCGAGCGGTCAAGGATGACGCCGAGTGAATCAAGATTCTCGTCTTTGATCTTCCTCGCGGCTATCGCGTTCAATGCTGAAACTGCGGCACCCGCATATTCGATCTCGTCGATAGTTTTGAAAGCTTCGGCAACATCTCCGGCCTCGGCCTGCTTTACCGCGACCGAAGCCAAAACCGAATCCGGGTGCGACATCAACGCCGCAACTTCGCGCGCCTTTTCAAGTTTGCCTGCGTTCGCTTTTACAATTCCAATTCGCTCAAATGCCTGCGCCTGAAATCCGGGCTCCTCGATAGCGTCGGCTAATTGCAATGCGTATTCGTCGTCATCGAGATCGGCACATTTTGCGGCCACCGCGATCAACAAACGGTCGCGCGTAAACGGGTCGTCAACCGAGTTCGCAAGTTCGGCCGCGAGATCGACATTGCCGCGTTCGAGATACGCAGGCACGACCGAAGCTATCGCCGCCGCCTTGGCCTCGCCGCCGTTTATCGATTCGGCAATGTACGCAGCACACGCAAGCAGATCGCCATGGGCGTCTTGGCGAGAAATAAAGTGTTCAGACATAAAAAGTAAGAGTTCTAACGCAAAGTCGCGAAGACGCCAAGCCGCAAACAAGCTAGACGAGTAGGATTTTAAGAATGCGTGAATAGACTTGGATTTCTCTTGCGTTTGCGACTTTGCGTTGAATAAATCTAAGCAAAAACGCGACGGACCGATTCGGGCATCCAGTCGTTCAAATTCGTCGCGATCGAACCGGCTCCGGCGGCACGCAATGCTTCGGCGGAAACCGTATTCGTTACACCTAGTACCGGCAATCCGGCGGCTCGACCAGCTTGTACTCCGGGAGGCGAGTCCTCGATAACGAGACAATCGCCGTGAACCATCGGAAGGTGTCCATGTGAAGAACGATAAGCATCGATGCGACGAAATCCTTCGCGGTAGCATTGCGGATCGGGTTTGCACGCCGTTACATCGTCGGCACTTATCACGATCGAAAAGCACGGCGCGATTCCCGTTTTCTCAAGCACGAAATCGATCTCTTCGCGGCGGGCCATCGAGACAATACCGAGCGTCAATTCATTAGACATTTTTTTGACGAACTCCTCAACGCCGGGAAATAACGGCATCGTTTCCTCAACTATCGCACGCCATTTTTCGGTTTTGCCGCGCGTCAACTCGCCAACCCTATCGACGCCCGCCTCTTTGCCCGCCGCTTCAAGAATCGACGCGACAAACGTCCTGTCATCCATCCCAAGCCGCGAATAGTAATCTTCATCCGAAATGTCGATCCCATCTTCATGAAGCATCTCGCGATACGCCGCGTGCTGAATCGGTTCGTCATCGATAATGACGCCGTTAAAATCCATCAATATTGCTTTGATCATAAATAACTTTTAACCAACAAAATGACCAACCGTAAACTGTTAGAACCTAACAGTTTATAGTTTGAGAGTTAGCAGTTGTCAGTTGCCCAAATATTTTTCGTCGAACATATTCCCACGGCCGAGAATTCCCTTTGGATCGAGCGCCCGTTTTATCTCGGCCATTTCGTTCAAATATCGTTCGCCCATCATAGCGTCCAAATATTTTCGTTTGAGCTTTCCGATGCCATGCTCCGCCGAAACTGTCCCGCCGAGCATTATTGCCTGAGCAACACAGCGTCCGTAAATGTGCCGTGCCTTTTCTGCTTCAGTTTCGTCTTTCGGAAGCATATTCGCATGTAAATGGCAGTCGCCGATATGGCCGAAGATCACATATTCAAGCCCGCTGGCATCAAGCGTTTCTTTGTAAAATTTTAAGAACGCCGGAAAGTTCTCATCCGGTACTGCCATGTCCGTCCCGACCTTTTTCTGCTTGTTTCTGACGACGATCTCGTTCACCGAAACCGGCAGTGCGTGGCGAAATGCACGCATCTTTTCACGGTCTTGCTCATTCGTCGTAAACCAGGAACATTCAAGATCGGCGTTGTGGCTTTCAAGTAGTTGATTCCAATTCTCAAGTATTTCGTCTTCCGTTTCGGCGGAAGTTTCCTGCTCAAAAAATATCGCCCCGGCCATTCCTGACGGAGTTTCAGGAAACGTCTCGGAAATAAAACTCAATGCTTGATCATCGAAGTATTCAATTAGGTTGGCGTCGAAAATAGGAATGTCAATTTCGACGACGCCCGCACAATCGCGAAACTTTGTTTCAGGGCCTAACCCTTCCGAGAGATGTCGGAAAAAGTTCGTCGTCATTTCACTCCGCCTTCGCCTAGTCGAAAAACTCAAATCACGCCCCGCCTCGACAAACGACATGAGATCGTCTGCTTTCTCAAAGAACACAATTCCACTAAAAAAACCTTCTGGTTTTGTCTTTAAGGAAAGCTCGATCTCAGTGATAACGCCAAGCATTCCTTCGCTTCCGATAAACAGATCTATCGCATCGAGCGGCCGCGAGTTAAAGAATCCGGACACGTTCTTTCGCACCTCGGGCCGGGCATAGGTTGGAACTTTGATCTCAAGGCTTTTGCCAAGACCAGTCGTCAAGACTATCGCTTCGCCATCTGCAGAAACAAACTCGCCGCGTTTGATGTGAAGTTCGTCGCCATCAGCCAGAACGATCTTGAGCGCCTTCACAAAATCACGCGTCGCTCCGTATTTAAAACTCCTTGCACCCGAAGCATTCGTCGCGACCGTGCCGCCGATCTGGCAGCTCCATTCGGTCGGATCGGGCGGATAAAAAAGCCCTTCCCCATCAACCGCTTTTTGCAGGTCAGCGAGAATCACACCCGGCTCGACGACCGCCGTCACCGTTTCCTTATCGATGCTCTTGATCTTGTTCAGTCTTTCGAGAGAAATGACATAACCACCGAACGGAATAGCTCCGCCGACCGTGCCCGTGCGGGCTCCGGAAACCGTCACCATAGTGTCGTTCGAGTTTGCGTCACGCAAAATTTCCGCGATCTCAGACGCACTTTCGGGAATGAACAGCTTAGCCGCATGTCCGCCCGGCATATTGCTGGCGTCGGTAAGATAATTGTGAAGATCTTCTAGTTGGGTCTTGGTCTGCATCAGAAACTGAACACGGATCGCGCGAACATTAACGGGTTCGCACCGATCTGAAAACGATAGGTAAATCTTAACGAATCCGCGAAAATCCGCCTAATCAGTGAAATCCGTGTTCAAAAAAGTCTTAACGTACCGTCAATTCGCGGTCACGCAAGTACCTCAATTTATCGCGGATCTCGGCGGCCTGTTCGAATTTCATTTCCTTCGCGGCGTGTCGCATGTCGGCTTCGAGTTGGTAGATAGTTTCTTTCAGTTGCTTAGGCGAATACTCTTCGAAGGCATCCAGATCGAGCGGTATTTTGAAGTAGTCCGCCTCGTATGCAGTGACCAGAGTCGCGTCGATCGACTTTATGATAGTCGTCGGCGTTATGCCGTGTTCGGTGTTGTATTGCTCCTGGATCGCACGGCGTCGCTGCGTTTCGCCGATCGCATATTCCATCGACTTTGTGATCTTGTCAGCGTAGAGGACCGCCTTTCCGTCGGCGTTTCGAGCGGCTCGTCCCATAGTCTGGATCAATGAACGCTCAGACCGTAAAAAGCCTTCTTTATCGGCATCGAGGATCGCAACCAGTGAAACCTCCGGCAGATCGAGGCCTTCGCGCAAAAGGTTGATGCCGACCAGGACGTCAAACTCGCCCCGACGCAGATCGCGAAGAATCTTGATGCGGTCAAGCGTCAAGATCTCGCTGTGAAGATATGTAACTTTCACTCCGACTTCGGCGAAGTATTCGCTCAGGTTCTCGGCCATTCGCTTCGTCAAAGTTGTGACCAAAACACGTTCGTTGCGTTCGGCTCGGATGCGGCATTCCTCAAGCAGATCGTCGATCTGTCCTTTCACGGGTCGAACCTCGATCACCGGATCGAGCAACCCGGTAGGACGGATGATCTGTTCGATAACTTCACCTTCTGTTTTATTTAATTCATATGGCCCCGGAGTTGCGGAAACGTAGATCGTCTGACCGATGCGTTCTTCGAATTCCGTGAAATTTAACGGCCGGTTGTCCTTGGCACTCGGCAAGCGGAATCCGTATTCGACGAGAGTTCCTTTCCGACTCTGATCACCCTTAAACATCGCTCCGAGTTGCGGGACCGACTGGTGCGATTCGTCAATGATCATCAAGGCGTCCGAAGGCAGATAATCAAGCAATGTCGGCGGCGGCTCGCCGGGATTTTTTCCCGTAAGATGGCGCGAATAATTTTCTATCCCGCGGCAAAAACCCATCTCTTTTATCATCTCCAGGTCGTACATCGTCCGCTGATGCAGCCGCTGCGATTCGACCAGCTTGCCTTCGTTAACAAGTACTTCTTCATGTGCGACAAGCTCATCTTTGATCGTCTGCACCGCTCGGCGGATCGTCTGCTTCGACATCACATAGTGCGTCTTCGGATAGATCGGCAACCGCGTCGTGTGTTTTTCGAGAACCTCGCCGAGCAGCGGATCGATGGTCGAGATCGAATCGATCTCGTCGCCCCAAAACTCGACGCGGTAAGCCTGATCCTGATAGCTCGGATAAATTTCGATCACGTCGCCGCGCACTCGAAAAGTTCCGCGTTCGAAATCGACGTTTACGCGCTCGTATTGCAGCTCGACCAGCCGTTTCAAAAAGTCCTCGCGGCTCAGCTTCATTCCGGGTTCGATGAAAAGCAGCATCCCGAAATACGCGTCCGGGTCGCCAAGACCATAAATGCACGAAACCGAAGCGACAACGATCACGTCGTTCCGCTCAAAAAGCGAACGCGTCGCGTGCAGCCGCAAACGGTCGATCTCGTCATTCACCGTCGCTTCTTTTTCTATGTAAAGGTCGGCGGCCGGAACGTATGCTTCGGGCTGATAATAGTCGTAGTAAGATACGAAATACTCGACCGCATTGTCGGGAAAGAAAGTTTTAAATTCCTGATAAAGCTGCGCCGCCAAAGTCTTGTTATGCGCCAAGACAAGCGTCGGCCGCTGCACTTGCACGATCACATTAGCGATGGTGAACGTCTTGCCGCTGCCCGTAATGCCAAGCAGCACCTGATCCTTGACGCCTGTATTCAGACCATCGACGAGCTGCCTGATCGCTTCCGGCTGATCACCCTTTGGCGTATTTTCACTTATGAGACGAAATTGCACCTCTAAATGTTACCCGATTGCGGACAATATTCAAAGGTTATGTGTCGAGATCTTTCTTCATTCGCATCCGGAGCTTGTCGTATCGATCCGTGAGTGCGTCGCTGCGTGCGGCGTAGATCGAGGCGATGACGTGTTCGTCTTTCGGGCGAAAGGCCCGCAGCATCACTTCCCTTGAACGAACAATTCCCTTCGCGTCGATCACGACAACCGCGCGCGTGAATGACAGCGGAAAGAAAGCGTGCTGAGCAAATTGTTTTGTTACGGAGCGATCGTTGTCTATGAGAAGAGGCAGCGGCAACCGGTGCCTGGCGGCGAACCCGGCATGGTCTTCGCTGGCCGGCGGTGAAACGCCGACGATCACAGCCTTTGTTTCAAGATATGAATTCCAGTTGTCGCGAACCGAGCAAAGCTGCTTGGTGCAGACAAGTGTTTCGTTTCCCGGATAAAAAAGCAAAACAGTGACCGAGCCTTCCTGATCGGCAAGCCTCCATTCCGCTCCGGTTCCGTCCGTCAGAACAAAATCCGGTGCTTTTTCGCCGACTAAAGCAATTTTTGGGCTTAAATTGTCCATGCTCGTGCAAAAGTCGTCCTGCAAAATCTCTCTATTTTCTTCGCCGCCGCTTTTGTTTTAGATTTTCAAAAAGGATAATAGTTTTTTGGACGAATAACTTCATGACCGCAGTTTCAATCCTTTCGCAAAGCGACGCCGACAGCCTCGAACTCCTTTACCGGGGAAAAGTTCGCGACATATATAAGGTAACAGACGAGCAGTTTCTGCTGGTCGCGACTGACCGCATTTCCGCATTCGATTGTATCCTGCCGACGCCGATCCAACACAAGGGCCGCGTGCTGACTCAGCTATCGGCGTTTTGGTTCAACAAGCTCAAGAAGATTGTTCCGAATCATCTTATTACCGCCGATTTCGACGAGATGCCCGAGGAGGTTCGCGAGCATCCGGAATTTCGCGGGCGTTCAATGCTTGTAAAAAAGGCTAAGGTGTTTCCGGTCGAGTGTGTCGTTCGCGGCTATCTCGAAGGCTCGGGCTGGAAAGATTATCAGGAATCAAGAATGGTGTGTGGCCGCGACCTGCCGAAGGACCTAAAACATTGCGACAAGCTCCTGAACCCGATATTTACCCCGGCGACCAAGGCCGTGACCGGCCACGACCAGAACATAAATCAGGTCGAATTTATGCAGCTTGTCGGGCACGATATCGCCGCCGAACTTAAGCGAATTTCAAAAGAGATCTACGCCGAGGCGAGCAAATATGCTATCGAGCGAGGCATTATTATCGCCGATACGAAATTCGAGTTCGGCACGGATGCCAAAGGCAACATAATGCTTATCGATGAAGTGCTCACGCCTGATTCGTCGCGCTTTTGGGATGCGTCAAAATATGAGCCCGGCCATGCTCAGGCCTCGTTCGATAAACAGTTCGTCCGCGAATATCTCGAAACACTCGATTGGGATAAGACCGATCCCGCACCGCCGCTTCCCGACGAGATCGCCGCCGCCACATCGGAAAGGTACACCAAGGCATTTGAGTTGCTCACGGGAAAGGAACTTCCGGCGTAGATCAGAGTTTATCTATTTGCCTTCAAGCTTCGCGATTTTATCATCGGTCGCCAGCCAGTTCTTTTTGGCTTTGGCAAGGGTCTCACCGCCTACCTGCTCAAGCTTATTTTGAGATTTTAGATCTTCCAATATATCAACTCCGCGTTTTTGAGAAACCAACGCCTCGCGAAGGCGGGTAAGCTTAACAAATTTAGGCAGAGCTTTTTCGGCCGAATTTGACAGACAATCGCCGAGCAGCGAATGACTTTCAGCCAGATTAAGACTTCGTTTGGTGTTTTTTGGGTCGGTGCCCAACAACTGTTCGAAGATTCTGATCGATTTTTGAAAATTCTCTACGGCTTCGTCGTATTTTTCGAGTTTTTCCCACAAAGTTCCGAATTGCTGGTAAGTTTGCGCCAGTGACGACTGAGCAAATGCGTTTTTAGCATCAGATACCGCGATCTTTTCCTGAATCGCCAACTTCTTGCGGTAATTTTCTAAAGCCTCGTCAAAATTTCCCGTGTTCATTGAAGCACTGGCGATGGAGCCGTATGAAAACGACAGATCCAGTTGAGAAGTAATGCTGTCAGGTTCCTCGGCCGCATTTTTCGCGTCGATCACAGAGGCTTTTCCGTAAAACTCCAAGGCCGCCGAAAAATCTTTTTTCTGTTCGAGAAGGCCGCCCATATTCTTGTAAGTAAGAGCTGCGTTGCGAATAAATTTCCGGTCTTCCGGTTTCTGTGCCGCAAGGTTTTCGTAGATCTCGGCAGATTGTTTGTACGAGACAATAGCATCGTCTAAATCTCCTTTAGCGCGGACAGCCGAAGCCAGCGTCCAGAGAGCCCGTGCCAAATCCGAGTGCGATTTAGTTTCGTTTGGAAGTTCCTCGGCAAGTTGGCGAAAGATCTCAATCGCGCGACGGGCATAGTTTTCCCGACCTTGCAGGTCACCGGTGAATTCATGCTGCATAGCTATGTCGATCATCAATCGGGCAAGTAACCTCCGGTCGTCTGTATTTGCTTGGTTTGCAGCAACAATATTTTGTTGGATATTAAAGGCTTTTGTGTAGCTCTCCATCGCTGCCGTATTGTTACCCACATTACCTCCAGACGACTGGCCTCCCTGAATATCGCCGACCTTCCGGTATGCCGTTGCAAGCTCTCGTTGTAGGTCGATTGAATAGTTGCTCTCATTGGCAAGATTGTCGAGATAGTCGAGCGAATCTTTTACCATTTTTTCCCGTATCGCAGTCGCACCGGGCATTTCCTTTATACCTTCGTGATAATCGAAGAGAACCGTAGTCGCCAGTTTTCGTACTTGACCAAAACGCTGCTCGGCTCTATCGCGCTCACGTTTCGCAACGATCGATTGCCATGTTGTCAATCCGGTCGCAAGTAGAAGAACAAGAAATACAGAAACGCCCGCCAAAACACCGGTCCGATGGCGTTCCGCAAACTTTTTCAAACGATAGATAGTTGTATCGGCAGTTGCTCGAACGGGCAGTCCGTCGAGGTGTCGCCGTATGTCTTCGGAAAACTCTTCAACACTCGAGTATCGGCGTTCCTTTTCCTTTTGAAGCGCTTTTAGAATGATGTTGTCCAGATCGCCTTTCAGTAGTTTTGGATTCTGAATCTTCGATCTGGGATTTGTTTGTTCCGGGGCCTCTTTGGTTTTGCCGCTGACCACCGGCCACCGGCCACTGACCACTGATGATGGCCTTACAGGTTCATTGGTCAGCACTTCGCGTGCGACCTCGTCCGGCGAACGGCTTTCGATCTTGTACGGGCGCTTGCCGGTAAGCATCTCGAACAACACAACGCCAAGCGAATAAACATCGCCTGATGTAGTGGCCGGCAAACCGCGCAACTGTTCGGGCGAGGCGTATTCCGGCGTCATAACGCGGAACATTGTCGCCGTCGCCTCGTTCGTATCGACTGACCAATCCGGATTAAGCAACCGCGCGATGCCAAAATCCAGCAGTTTCACTTCGCCGCCTTCGGCAACAAGAATGTTCGAAGGTTTCAGGTCTCGATGAACGATCAGATTTTGGTGGGCAAAGGAAACCGCCGCTGCCACTTTTCTAAACAACTCAAGCCGTTGGCGAAGATCAAGTCCATTTTTTTCGCAGTATTTATTTATCGGCAAGCCATCGACATATTCCATTACGAAATACGGAAGTCCGTCGTCGGTCGAGCCGCCGTCAAGGAACCGCGCAATATTCGGATGTTCGAGATTTGCAAGGATCTGGCGTTCCTGCACAAAACGCTTCAGCACGGAATTGGTATCCATTCCGCGCTTTATGAGTTTCAGTGCGACTCGATGCGAAAGGTCTTCCGTTCGCTGTTCGGCAAGATAAACGGCACCCATTCCGCCCGTTCCGATCTCTTCAAGGATCAGATAATCGTCGATCGATTTTCCTGGAAAAGCGTCTTTGGCGAGAGTTTCGTTCAGCCCAAGCTGGACGAAAGCCGGTTCTTCGATAAAGCTCTCCGCGCTTTCGAAATTGGTCAGCAGTATTTCAACCTCGACTTTTATTCGCTGATCGATATCTGCAAGAAACGAAGCCCTTTCGCCCTCGGGAAGTTCGAGAGTGGAAGAAAACACTCCTTTTATCTTTTCCCACTCTTTTGAGTTCATTATTGTTCTGTTTGTTTACGCGGAAATAAATCACAAAACGGCTCAGGCACCATTTATTTTTTGATAAAGCCACGTCCGCGCCATTATCCAGTCCCGCTTGACGGTAGCGGGCGATATCTTTAGCACCTCCGCAGTTTCTTCGATCGTCATCCCGCCAAAGTATCGCAGCTCGACGATCCTCGATTGCTGTTCGTCAAATGTTTCCAGTTCGCTAAGGGCAAGATCGAGTGCAAGCAGGTCGTCATTGACCTGGAACGGAATCGACGGCGTATCGTCAAGCGATACCTTGATGCCATCGCGCTTGACCGCTTTTCTTTCTCTCGCAGCATCAATAAGGATTCGCCGCATTGCGTTCGACGCGATAGCAAAAAAATGCGATCGGTTCTGCCAATCGACCGAATGCTGTTTCGTCAGTTTGAGAAATGCCTCATGAACAAGCTCGGTCGTTTGGAGAGAATCCGACCTTTCCTTGTTCAGAAAATTGTGCGCCAGACGCCGCAGTTCGTCGTAAATGATCGGCACCAGACGGTCAAAAGCCTCCCGGTTGCCGTTTCCCCATTCACGCAAAAGCATGGTCACGTCGCTTTTCATTTTTGTTGAGCCAATTTTACTAAAAGCTCCGCGTAAATTGATAGGGAAATATTTTATTGGTTCACCGCCATTGTTTTAAGGGTTTCGGAGTATTTATGAAATTCACATTGTTTTTAGTCATGCTCACAGGGGCGGTCTCCGGCAATGCCGCCACCATCACCGTTACGAACTTAAACGATAGCGGCGCGGGCAGTTTGCGGCAGAAGATCCTTGACGCAAACAACGGCGACACAATTATTTTCCAAGCCGGCTTAAGAGGGCCGATTTCTTTGAACACCCAGCTCGGCATCGACAAAAACATTACCATCAGCGGACCGGGCGCAAATGTCGTTCGTATTAGCGGTCTGGATGAAAGGCGCGTTTTCTTTATCTTTACAGCCATTGTCACGATCTCGAATCTACAAATTACAAACGGATTCTCTTCGGGAGCAGGTGGCGGCGTCGGCGTCGAATCAGGCGGCAACCTCACGATTAACAACTGTCTGATCGACGGAAATGTGGCGGAAAGCGCAGGTGGTGTGTTTGTGGACAGCGGAGCGATAGTAACGATCAGGAATTCGACTATCAGCGGAAATGTCTCATTTGTCGAAGGTGGCGGCGTGTCCGTGCGCGGCGGCAATCTGACGATGACAAATTCGACGGTTTCGGGCAACGAAGCGCCGCGAGGCGGCGGCGTTTCGGTTGAAAACGGCACGGCGACGATCTTGAATTCAACAATCAGCGGCAACAGCACCGGCGATTCATCTACGAGCAATGTCGGCGGTTTGCGCGTTATCAGTTTGGCGCCGCAATTTGCTAACGTAATGCTCAAAAATACGATCGTCGCAAGCAACAGTGATTCCTTCGCACCAAGCGGCGTCGCAAGGTTTGACGTCAGCGGACCGATAAATTCACAAGGCACGAATTTGATTGGCATTAACGATGGCTCGGTGGCAAGTTTTCCAGCCGGAAATCCAAACGCTAACGGTGATTTTGTCGGCACAAGCGGTATGCCGTTGAACGCATTGCTCAGCTCCCTTGCCAATAACGGCGGCACGACTCAAACTCTGGCGTTGCTCGCGGGCAGTCCGGCGATTGATGCAGGAAACAACACGGGTGCCCCGGCCACCGACCAACGCGGAGCCGCGCGACCAGTCGGTGCGGCGGTTGACATCGGTGCATTTGAAGCAGGTGTTCCGGCATTTTCGGGAGCCACTTCGACTGGTTCGAATGTAAATACTTCGCTCGGTTCGGTCTCCGTTACTTTTGCCGGGGTTACTCAAACCGGAACAACGACCCAGATATCGATTTTGCCGTCTGCGGCGGGAACTTTGCCCGGCGGTTACACATTTGGTGCCGGGTATCCGGCCTTCGATATTTCCACCACCGCCAACTACACCGCTCCGGTCGTTGTTTGTATCCAAGTCCCAAGCGTATCAGACCCGATGGTGTTCGCCGCCCTGCGGATCATGCATTATGAAGGCGGCACACTGGTTGACCGCACAATTCTGCCGCCCGATTCGCCGGCTCCCGATTTCATCACGAGAACCATTTGCTCCCGGGTGAACTCTCTTTCGCCATTTGTCGTTGCGGAAAACCTTGCACCTTCGGCCACAACCGTTTCGGTCGGCGGACGTGTTCAAACCTCAAACGGACTGGGCATTTTCAAAGCACGCGTTTCGATCACCGATCAGAACGGCAATACACGCTCGGCCCTTACAAGCGCATTCGGTTATTTCAATTTCGACGACGTCGAAGCCGGGCAAAGCTACATTGTCAGCGTTCAATCCAAGCAGCATCAATTTCAAAACCCAACGCAGGTAATATTTGTCGGCGACCAGATCTCCGATCTGATATTCAGCGCATTACCTATCGGGCAAAGCGCATCAACCGTAAACACAAAGGAGAAATAAAGTGAGAAACAATCGATTACTCCTATGGGCACTAATTCTGATCCTGGTTCCCGCAGCTTCGGCCCAAACGACGGAATTTACCTATCAAGGCAGTCTCAAAAACGGAGCAACTCCGGCTTCGGGCAGTTATGATTTCCA